>Ga0193738_1000025_pt1 | contig 106077 bp, 96 predicted proteins | sample L2a1metaG_FD_144927 | JGI IMG/M metagenome (GOLD analysis project Ga0193738, IMG submission 144927) | Soil microbial communities from a riparian zone of the East river system, Colorado, United States - L2a1 | ecosystem: Environmental > Terrestrial > Soil > Riparian zone | place: USA: East... | reverse complement strand
TTATCATTAATGTCGTGACCAATAAGCCTGTCTATAAGACCGCCATCTAATCTTAGCTGTTTGTTTTGGTCAAATTCTTTTTTCCAGGCATCCCAGTCTTTTACTTTCTCTGTCATCAACAGCCTGTTTGTTTGTGGAATGGTTGAATTATCATCCATTACTACTTGCAGGTAACTAAAAGAAGGCGTTCCGGTTACACCAGCTTCTTTCATCCTGTCTTTCATTCCCTGTGAGGCTGTTAATTCTTTGGCCCTGGTTGCATCTTCCATTTTTAAAAGAACAATCACCCTTTTTGGATCATCCAATCCCTGGCCTGCTATATAATTGGTTAAGCCGTATGAACGGCGAATTGAATCCCTGGCATTTGCTTCAAACATTGAATGCCATTTGGCAAAATCAGCCACTTTGAATTGCATCACCATTACATTGGAGGGTTTGACAGGAGTCGTGGGTTCAGGAGCTTTTTCGGTTGTTGTGGTTGCAGTTGCAGTTGTGTCTTCCGTTTTTGTTTCATCATTCGAATTACAGGAGGATAAAAGCATAAGCATGCTGGCAGCAAACGATGTTGCTAAAAATCTAACTTGTTTCATTTTAAGGAGTTTAAATTTTAGGAATAAAGATCAATAGAGAACGGGGAAGTATCCGTGGGGTGCGATTGCTATGAATATAGAATTAATAGTGCTGCGGGGCAAATATGATGCCCGTCTTTCTGCGCATGTATCGGTCTCACCTTGAAAGATTCCTGTAAGTGTTCTTTTATAGAAAACTTTTCTTCATGAGATCGATTAAGAAGGAATGTACATTATCCCCCGCTGGCGGGGGAAGCACTGCGAACCCGAATATTTTTTCAACAGGGGGTGGACTTTGAGTTAACAAACTCAATCCACCCCCTTTCAATTTTTTCTTATGAATGACTATCCGGCCCCCGCCAGCGGGGGATATTGATCAGTCTTCTATTTGAAATTAATGAGAAGTATTTCGAATACGAAGATTTTTCAATTGGGGCGGACTTACCATTCACTCCACCTATTAACGTTCCTTTGGTAGACCTTTTCGTTTCATTGTTGCTCTTATATATATTAGTAACCTTAAAAATACAATTATGAAAAAGATCTTTACTTTATTAGTTGCAGTTGGTTTTATAACAGCTATCAATGCACAGAGTGGTTCAAGAGATCGTGATAACCGCGATACCCGAGACCAGCAAACCGGTCAAAGAGGCAACAACAAAAACAATGATGTTGTTATAAATGATGGCCGCTACGGTAATGACGATCGCTATAATAATACCGGTTCTTATAATGGAAATATAAGGATGCAGATCGCCCAGGTCAATCGCAAGTATGATTTCAAGATTCAAAAAGTAAAGAACGATCATTTTATGAGACGTAATGAAAAAATGAGAGTGACCCGTTCTTTAGAAGCACAACGTCAGCAGGAAATAAGAATGTTGTATGCAAGGAACAACAAAAAAGGACAACATGATCGTGGTTATGATCCCAATCATCGTTATTAATAAAAAAAGTAAACAGAATGAATAAAACCCTGTTTCGCCTAAGGTAGGACGGGGTTTTTTATTTAGCAGTACAGTATCTAAAGTTTAGCCTGTGATTCTCCCTTTATTAATCTAACCTCGTTCTTTTTTGATTCATAGCTTGAATTATAAATCTCCAATTGAGAATTAAATTTTTCACGAAATGAATCACTAACCCCGGGTGTATAAATGATCGTATCAACTACATCCGGATTTTTTAAAATATCTACAAACGTAATGGAAGGAGGACTTGTTTCCCATACCATGCAAAAATATCGCCCTGCTGTAAATACTGACGAGGCTTCCGGATTAAAGCTTTTTAACAGCTCAAGGTTATAGCCAACAGATAAGTTATTTGCTGTTATTCCCAATGTTTGGGCTTTATTAAGGGAATCAACATACAGCTCGATTGCCATAAAGCGCCTGAATTAAATAGTATTAATTAAACTTAGCGCCAATGTATGCAACCAGGTTCTCATCACTCATTTTGTTGGAAGTGCTTTCCTGTGTAACAGTATTTTTAAACTGCGGTGTATCTGCCATGTAACGCATTAACTGTTCTTGCGAAGTACCGGTACCGGTCAAATGTAATTCCTCAGCGTTTTGCATGTGCGATAATATTTCTTTAAAGAATTTATGCTGCAATGTTCTTTCATCATTGTGTTGGTTCTTTTCACTGGTATTATGTTCAGCTCCCACATTACCTGCGACAGCAAGAACCGTAAAATCTTCCGTATCGTTAGTTGCTCTTCCCACTACAGTTGCATGATGAGTATCCATCCATACACCAAATTGTTTTTTGATCTTTTGTTTCATGCTTAAAGATGGGTTTATTTATCCGGTAACTATTATATGCTTCAATGAATAAGTTATATAATTCACAGGTTAATTGGCAAAAATGGATTTTACCGCGAAGCTACTAAGGTTAAATAAAGGAGTCACTTGGGCCTTTGCGATTTCTTCACTGCAGTCAAACAGTCACCCGATGGATTTTCTTAAAATTGAGATAATGGAGTATTGATTTTTTTTAACCACGGAGTCACTGGGTTCACGGAGAAACACGGAGAAATCTCTGTGTTTCTTAGTGTCTTTGAGTCTCCGTGGTTCAATTTTAATTTCAAACTGAGACAGTACCATTCTATCTTTAGTTCATGAAGACGAGTCCACATTTTATAAAAAAAATATTCACTGCTGTTTTATTAACGGCAACCGTGACTGCTTCTGCACAAAACAAAACCGAGCGATTAAAACTGGCTGATGAAATTGACCGTTCGATCCGTACAGAGCTGCTGAATAAATGGTACCCGCAAAGCGTGGATAGTTTGTATGGTGGTTTTCTCACCACGTTTACTTATAACTTTTTGCCAACCGGGCCGCAGGATAAAATGATCGTTACCCAGGCACGGCATGTGTGGTCGAATGCGGTGGCCTCACGTTTATATCCCGGCGTTGATCATTATAAAAAATGTGCAGCACATGGTTTTAGTTTTTTAAAAGATAAAATGTGGGATAAAACCAATGGTGGTTTTTATACATTGGTTGACCGTAAAGGGAATGTAAAAGACAATGAAGGAAAAACTGCCTATGGAAATGCATTTGGTATTTATGCATCGGCAGCATGGTACCAGGCTTCGGGTGATAACAATGCTTTGCAACTAGCTAAAGATTGTTTTGCATGGCTGGAAAAACATGCACATGATCCTATCCTCAAAGGTTATTATCAAAATTTATTGCCGGATGGAACACCTGCTAAACGTACTGCTGCAGATCCTTCCACATCAACTGTAGGTTATAAAGATCAGAATAGTTCCATTCATTTGCTGGAGGCATTTACAGAATTATATTCAGTATGGCCCGATGCATTAGTTCGTCAGCGTTTACAAGAAATGTTGTTGCTGATCCGCGATGTTATTACTACTAAGAAAGGAAGCCTCACACTTTTTTTACAACCGGACTGGACGCCTGTATCATTCAAGGATTCATCAGAGGCAGTGATCTTACAACACCGGTATCTTGATCATATATCTTTTGGTCATGATGTGGAAACAGCTTACCTGATGCTGGAAGCCTCGCATGTACTGGGATTGAAAAGTGATACTATTACAATGAGAGTAGCCAAACTCATGGTGGATCATGCGTTGCAAAATGGTTGGGACAAGATCAACGGCGGTTTTTATGATGAAGGATATTATTTCAAAAATAAAAAAGACATTACCATTATAAAAAACAGTAAGAACTGGTGGGCACAGGCAGAATGTTTAAACACATTGTTGCTGATGGCGGATCTTTTCCCCAAGGACTCCATGCAGTATTTTGAAAAATTTAAAATGATGTGGAGGTATATACAAACTTATTTGATCGATCATGAATATGGCGACTGGTATGAAGAAGGTCTTGATAAAAGCCCGGAAAGAAAAACTGCATTAAAAGGTCATATATGGAAAGCAACTTATCATCAACTGCGAGCACTATCTAATTGTGTGCAGAGGCTTCGAAGCGATAAATAAAATCAGCTTTTTACCTTACAACATCATTTATACCTTCACATACAGCCCTGATTTTCTTGTAAGTCGCATTTGAATTTTTCTCCTTATCCAATTTTATATTCAGAAAGCCGGGTGATTTTTTCATGTAGAATGTGCTGTTATCATCCAGCGTTATATTTCCATCGATCTCAGTTTTGGTGAAGGACACATCACCAGTAGCGAGTTCTTTATCAAGCCATCTTTCAACAGCAGCTGTTCTGTCAGGATTGAATTTTGCGGTCATTTCATAATAGTGATCGTATTCGCTGTGCTTTATACTGATGCTTCCATCCGGAAAACCGCAGGATATAAGGACAATAGTTATCGATAATATAATGGCCAACTTTTTCATAATACCAATTTGACGTAAAGGAACTAAAAATGTTGCACTGCCTTTCATCATTCTAATCTGGTTATAGGTAAAAAAGATTTGGCACTATGCCTTGCGGCTACTTACTTTGCCGTTCAAAGTGCTTTTCATTAAAACGTGAAAAGTGAAACGTCAAAAAGAGGGAGTATTTTTCACGTCTGACGTCTCACGTTTGACGAAATATAAATTACATTACAGCAAAACTTAAAACTAGAGGGATGGCAACTATATTGAATATCCAGAACCTGGGTAAAACTTATCAGAGTGCAGGCCGTGAGTTGACGGTGCTGGAGAATATTAATTTTTCCGTAGAAGCAGGATCAACGATGGCTATTGTCGGACCATCAGGCAGTGGAAAAACCACTTTGCTGGGTTTGGCTGCCGGGCTGGATCGCTCAACTACAGGTTCAGTGGAATTAAATAATATTAAGCTGGATCAGTTGAATGAAGACCAGCGGGCCGCTATAAGAAACCAGCATGTGGGTTTTATTTTTCAGAGCTTCCAGTTGCTTCCAACTCTTACGGCACTTGAAAATGTGATGGTGCCATTGGAATTGCGGGGAGAAAAGAACATAAAGTCGAGAGCAGTTGATCTGCTACAGAAAGTGGGACTAGGCAACCGCGGACATCATTATCCTGCACAGCTAAGCGGTGGTGAGCAACAAAGAGTATCAATGGCCAGGGCTTTTATCAATAAACCTCAACTTCTTTTTACTGATGAACCTACCGGTAATCTTGATGCAGAAACAAGTCGCGGTATTGTTGAACTGATCTTTAATTTGAATAAAGAAGCCGGTACTACTTTGATCATGGTGACACATGATCTTGACCTGGCAAATAAAACAGGCCGCATCATCAAATTGAAAGGTGGAAGAATTGTATCTGATGAACCTACTAATAATTAATTATGATAGTGTTTCAGTTTGATTTTAAACCACGGAGACAAGGAGTCACGGCGAAACACAGAGATATCTTCGTGAACCTTTGTGCCTTTGTGTCTCCGTGGTTCATATATAATTTCGAAAAACATAGTGATCAATAAATGAAGAGAGGTTTAAATTTCTCCTGGTTAATAAAGATGGCATGGCGTGATAGCCGACGTAATCGTTCAAGATTATTTTTATTCGTATCATCTATTATACTGGGCATTGCTGCTATGGTTGCCATTTATTCGTTGGGGGATAATATGAGTGCCGAAGTAGACAGGCAGGCTGCTTCTTTATTAGGCGCTGACCTGATGATCGGCACTGGTAAACAAGTTAGTCCTGCCATGCAAAAAATGGTTGATTCGCTTGGCGACAGAAGATCGGAACAAAGGATGTTTCCATCCATGATCTATTTTTCGAAGAGTAATAAAACAAGATTGGTACAGGTTCGAGCATTGGGTGGTGAGTTTCCTTATTATGGAATATTGGAAACGGTGCCCGCATCTGCTGGAAAAGAATTTAGAAATGGCCAAGCTGCATTGGTAGATCAAACGATGATGCTACAATTTGGTGCTGCTGTCGGTGATACAGTTAAAGTTGGAAATGTAAGTTTTGTTATTGCCGGTACTTTAATAAATGCTCCGGGGCAAACAGGATTGTCAGCATCTGTAGCGCCACCTGTTTATATACCTCTTCAGTATTTGGAACAAACAGGACTGGCACAAAAAGGAAGCAGGATCGCTACCCAATTCTTCTTCAAGTTCGATAAGCAGGTGAACATGGAACAGCTTGTAGATAAGATCGAACCACGGCTGGATATTGAAGGCATGAGTTATGAGACTGTTGAAACACAGAAACAGAATACTGCAAGGTCTTTAGAAGATCTTACGAATTTCCTTTCATTGGTCAGCTTTATCGCTTTGTTGCTGGGTTGTGTTGGTGTAGCCAGTGCTATTAATATTTATGTGAAAGAAAAAATAAGATCAGTAGCTATACTTCGTTGTTTGGGAGCAAAAGGATCACAGGCATTTCTTATTTACCTGATACAAATTGTTGTTGTAGGTTTCCTGGGTTCACTGGCAGGTGCTGCTTTAGGAACGATCATTCAACAATTCTTACCAATTGCATTCAAAGATTTTTTACCGATCAATGTTAGTGCCGAGCTATCATGGTCGGCGATTGGACAGGGTATACTATTGGGTATCGTGATCTCTTTTCTTTTCGCCTTATCACCATTGGTATCAATTCGTAAGATCTCGCCACTAAATACATTACGCTTATCGTTTCAAAAATTTAGTTTATTTAAAGACCCGATAAAATGGCTGGTGTATCTATTGATCATTCTTTTTATTTGGGGATTTGTTTATTACCAAATAGGAGAGATCCAGGAGTCAATCGCTTTTTCTATTGTAATTGTAGTTTCATTCCTGATATTGGTAGGGGTAGCGGCATTGCTGATGTGGGCTGTGCGTCGTTTCTTTCCGAACAGGGCAAGTTATTTATGGAGACAAGGACTTGCAAATTTGTACAGACCCAATAACCAAACTACTATCTTGATCGTTGCGATTGGTTTGGGTACTGCTATTATCTGCACACTATTTTCTATCCGGGCAATTTTATTGAAACGTATAGAACTTACTGCCCGTGACAACCGGTCTAACACGATATTATTTGATATACAGCCCAGTCAAACGGATAGTGTAATTGCATTAGCCAAACAATTTAATTTACCTATAGATGGAGCTGTGCCTATTGTAAACATGCGGTTAGAGAAAGTGAACAATATTACCGGTGAAACTTTGCGGAAAGACAGCACCATTAAAATGTGGAGAGGAACATTTGACCGTGAATACCGTGTAACGTTTCGTGATTCGCTAACTGCTTCAGAAAAAATAACAAAAGGAAAATGGTCGGGAAAAGTGGATGAATCCGGTAAAATATTTATTTCACTGGATCAGAATTTTGCAAAGAACAACAGCATCAAGGTAGGAGATACGATGATCTTTAATGTACAGGGATCTGTTATTTCTACTATTGTCGGTAGCCTCCGGCAGGTAGATTGGGGTCGTGTGCAAACAAATTTCCTGGTTGTGTTTCCAACTGGTGTATTGGAAAAAGCGCCACAGTTTCATGTATTGGTTACCCGTGTTGAAAATAAAGATCAGTCGGCGCAGTTTCAGCAACAATTGGTTCAACGATTTCCTAATGTGACGATCATTGATCTGAGTGCTGTGTTGAATATTGTGAGCAGTATCATCGATAAGGTTGGGTTCATTATTCGTTTTATGGCGGCCTTTAGCATCTTCACTGGTTTGATCGTATTGATTGCTTCTGTTCTGATCAGTAAATACCAGCGGATACAGGAAAGTGTGTTGTTGCGTACGCTGGGTGCAAGTCGTAAACAGATCTTTTATATTACAGCACTTGAATATTTTTTTCTCGGTGCTTTGGCTGCCGCTACCGGAATGTTCATGTCGTTGGGAATAAGTTTCCTGGTAGCAAAATTTATGTTTGAAACAGAATTTGTATTGAAGTGGGTACCGTTGCTAATTGTGTTTGTATCCGTTTGTTTCCTAACTGTATTTATTGGATTGATCAATAGCCGTGCAGTGGTGACGAGACCTCCGTTGGAGATTTTGAGAGAAGAAGTATAATTTTTTAAACCACGGAGACACCGGGTTCACAGTGTGTGACGGAGATCATCTCTGTGTTACTTTGTGCTTTTTGTGTCACAGCCTGCCCTGACGAAGGAAGGGTGGTCCCTTTTTATTCTTAGAATAATTTTTCTAATTGCTTCCAAACATTTTCAGCAACTATAAGATGACCTTCTGCAGTTGGATGAATACCGTCAGCCTGGTTGAGTTCAGGTTCACCGCCGACACCTTCTAAAAGAAATGGAATAAGTGTCATCTTATTTTTAGCAGACAGCTCAGTATAAATATTTCGAAACTCAGTAGTATACGTTTGTCCCATGTTTGGCGGAATCTCCATGCCGGCAAAAACCAATTTACTGTCAGGATATTTTGTTTTTACTTTATCAATAATATCCTGGAGATTTTTTTTAGTTTCTGAAAGTGGAGTACCACGCAATCCATCATTAGCGCCAAGTTCGAGAACAAATATATCTACGGGTTGTTGGAGTATCCAATCAATACGGGTTTTACCACCGGAAGAAGTTTCACCGCTTACTCCGGCATTGACAACATTGTATGGAAGACCAATTGAATCAATTTTTTTTTGAATGATCGCAGGGAAAGCTTGTTCAGGACTCAAGCCATAACCCGCCGTAAGACTATTGCCAAAAAAAACAATTGATTTCTTTTTTGCAACAGTGGAAGTTTCCTTTGCAGGATTGTTTTGATCACTGCCTTCAGATTTCTTATTATCCGTGCAGCCTGAAAGAAATATTATAAGTGCGATAATAATTGTTGATCCTTTCTTCATACTGCAAATATAGAATAACATACAAGGCTGGTGGTTATCATTATCTACTTCTCTTTCTTTCTTTTGTTTATACAAATGAAAGCTGAGTAGAATTACCGAACCCTGAATGGAGCGTCGCAAGAGTTGTTAAATAGTAGCAATACAGCTTAGTCATATAATTTTATGGGCACATTCTTAGAAGGGTAGTAATATTTTATCAAGTCCGCAATCCTTCAGAGATTGTGTATTGAATATTTTCATTGACTCAGGCGACATGATCTTGTTTCTTTGTTCTATCCATGCATCCATACTGGCGCCATATATCTTTCGTGTTTTTTCTTCATCGAGGTTGTGTATTTTACCCCAATGAAAACTATGAGGAATATTTCTTGTTTCGAGTTCAGTCCACACTGCATTATAAAAATTCCTTGTTGTGGTTGATTCCGCACAATCCAGTTCGAGTATACAGGTAGGATCGAATTTGGTGAAAGCAAGTGTCGCAGCAGACTTCTTTACGTACCGGTAAGATAAAATACCGGAAAGCGGTCCATGATCTTCATTCATTTCAATGAGCATGTCATTTACATCCAATACACGGTCAAGCGGAATGCCGATAGCAGTGCTGAGTAATTTGCCACGGATATTATTATTTGTAAAAATTTCTCCTGATGTTCCGAATACTCTTTCATAAAGAGTATAAGAGCTTTTTACCAGCTTACTTACTACCAGGTGAGTTAATGCCGGAACAATATCAGTAACGATACCGATAACAGCAGCTGCATCATCACCGGGTCCCGCTTTATTAAGATCAACGATGGGCGGCTGATAGTTATTTGTATAAGGACGTTTGTACATGATCGTCGCATATGCTCCACCGTCAAGATTATACTGATCAATAACCGCCTGGAAATGAAATGGACGTTCATTACCATTAGGAATAAAATTCGCATTGGAAAAATCCAGTGTTTCCATGATATGCCTGAATGAATCATCGATCGGAATTTTTTTTCGATAGCTTTCCAACAGGTAAATATCTTCTGTTTCTATCATCACACCATGGATGAAACCAAAGCTGCCAAAACTCACAAGCGCAGCATTAAAAAGTTCGTCATCTGCAACAAGTTTTGTTTTAAATTTTTGAATGAATAAATCGGATACAATAGGATATGATTCTCTTTCTATCCAGATATGTTTATCGGGACCGGTAATAATATGCATGCCAACAATAAAATCAGGAACTGAACCAGTGTCTATTGCAGAACCATGTGTACCGGTTGAAAAACATCCGACAATAGTTTGTCCATTACTGGCGCCTGAAGTTTTTAATGATCTATTATTTTTTTTTAACCAATCGTTCAATTCTTGTATCGAGTTACCGCATTGGGCAAATAAAAGATCATTTGGAGTGCCTTTATAATTTGGTGATAAGGTTTGACTACTCCTGATCGGGAAGATCATATTTAGCATCTTGGTGTTTAGTATCCAACCTTCTGCTGCTGCTACTTTACTGAACGACCATCCACCACCCAATGCTCTGACAGTTTTATTTTCTGCAATAGCTTTTCCAAGAAAAGCCTGTATAGTTTCCGTCATTGCATTATAATCATCAAAGCCGTTGCCTGTATTGCCATTGATGAGATCAAATAAATTATTGATGGGTTGTGTAAAAGTATCATGACGGTTGGTCCATTGTGTCGCATTGGTGGCCCGTATTTGCGGCTGTGACATGTAAGTAAAATATTAAGTTGAAAAAATTATAATCCATCGATCTCCCGCTGGCAGGGTTTATGACATTTCCATTCGATCTTCACGGATGAAACAATACCCAATGTGATAACAGTCACGAATGATTGTCCGAAATTTTTTGAGAACACAACTTCATCCAGTGCGGCGCAGGTATCTGTACAATTAGGCACATGGAAATTTTGAGGTTTGTTTACGAGTCCCCATAAATAGGATCGCATCACGGTATCTCTATATTCAGTTCCCGGATCATTTTTTGTGTTAATGACCCTGTAGTGATAACAACTCTGTATCAAAATAACGGAGAGGATCAATAAAATGAAAAAGATCTTTTTCTCTTGCAGAGAAGCGGTTGGTTTGGTCATAAAATAAGCTTAAAGGTTTTAATGATAAAGCACTCACGGTAAAAGTTCGCACAATCCGAAGATTAAACAAAATAAAATTGATAAGGAATTGCAGAGAAATATTATTGAAACATGCTAAGCTTGAAATAGCCTAAGTGTATTTCATCTTCAGCAAGAGGATCTGCGGGAGTTACCAATATGCTGTATTTTTCTTTTATAGCAGCAGGAAGTATATCTGCTATTTCATAGATGTCATCTACATCTACACCAAATTTATCATCAATATGTGCAGTGGCGCCTTTAAAGCCAGTGTGCCTGAAGAACGCGGTTTGTTTTGAAAGGTTAATGGCTTCTGATTTATTAGTCGCGGCAATCACCATTTTATAATGAAATTCTTCGAATTCGTTTTGTTTATAACCACCAAGATTTATAAAGAATAATTTAAAAGTGCTATCTCGCTTGTTTTCGTTTTTTAAAACAACTTCTACTTTATACCCATTCACAATGGTTACTTCCCGCCATGCATCGAAATGTAGTTTATTATTTCCCGGCCAGAATGCAAGTACATCGGGGATCAGATCTTTAATGCTGTCACCAATACCAAAGAAAACATCATGCTGTTCAATGTTCCGCTCCGGCGGAGAGGCACCGATCAATAACATGTAAAGTTTTGGCATGAAAAGAATTTACCTGAAGGTAAGAAGTGCAAAAGATATACCGGTAAACTAAACGAAATGTAAAAAGACTTTTATACTACAGGCCGACCATTTTCATATAGTCGTTTTTTCTTGCTTCGATCGCGGATGCAGTAAGTCCTACAAGTTCATCAATAAGTGTGAGATCATTTTGTGTTGGGTTACGGGGCTCGTTATAATATACCGCAAATGTTCCCAGCAATTCATCGTTTGCACCAAATATGGGAGTTGACCAGCATGAACGCAGATCTTCAACTAATGCATACGATTTATAATCCTTCCAAAGCGGATCAGTTGCAATATCATCCACAATTATTTGTTTGCGAAAGAATGCCGCGGTACCACAAGATGCCGCAGTGGGTCCGGGCGAAAATCCATTGACCGCAGTGTTATAATGATCAGGAAATGAAGGAGCGGCTCCTATAAATAACTGGTTTGTTTTTTTATTATATAAAAGTATCGAGGTTAAAATATCGTTCTCACTTTTATATTCTATCCAGGTCACTATATCAGTAAGTATCTCTTTCAGATCTTTTTCACTGTTTAACATCTCCTCCACATCTGTTTGCAACAGTTGGGAATCCACCTTTAGTATCAGATCTTCTGTAGCCTGGCTCATAATATTATTATCCTAAAGTTATAGTTTTAATTATAATCAATGAAACAGAAGTATGAATAATTTATCTCCTGGTCAGCCTTTTTCTTTCAGAGGTTCTGGCACTCCTTCAGGATCGGATACGGTGAGCTCATTTTTAGGAGATTGAGTAACCATACCGAAATCAAATTGCATATCATTAAGTTTGCGGTAGAGGCCGTTATGACTCATGAGTTCAGTATGTGTGCCTGCTTCGCTTACAATTCCTTTATCGATCAGCACAATTTTATCAGCATTACGGATGGTTGAAAGCCGGTGTGCGATAACAAAACTTGTACGGCCTTTCATTAGGTTGTCCAGTGCATCCTGCACCAATTGTTCACTCTCACTATCCAGCGAAGAAGTGGCTTCATCTAAAATTAAAATAGCAGGATCTTTTAAGATAGCCCGGGCAATAGCGATACGCTGTCGCTGACCGCCGCTTAATTTAATACCCCGTTCTCCAACGATCGTTTCATACTGCTCAGGAAATCTTTTTATAAACTCATGTGCATTGGCATTTTTAGCAGCAGCCATAATTTCTTCATCACTTGCATCGGGTTTACCATAAGCAATATTTTCTTTGATGCTTCCGCCAAATAAAATAACATCCTGCGGTACAAAAGCCATTTGCCTGCGTAATTGTGAAAGTGGGAATTCTCGGGCTGGTCGTTCGTCAAAGTATAGTGTACCATTATCAGGTTCATAAAAATGAAGAAGCATCGAAGCAATGGTTGATTTGCCGGCACCGCTTGGTCCTACGATAGCGATCTGTTCGCCATTGCGTGCAGTAAGAGAAAGATCTCTCAATACTTGTATGTCTTTGCGACTGGGATAACTAAATGCAACATGCTCAAACCGCACATTGCCTTTTAATATATGTTGTGGTTCTACTATAATTTGTTTGATATCTACTGGTTCGCCATCAGTGCGCAAAATTTCTCTTACACTTTGTGTGGCACCTAGTGTTTTTTGTAATTGTGAGAACATATCTGCAAAACCTGCAAACGTTCCTCCCACGAACATGGAAAAAATAACAAACATGATAAGCGAACCGATTGTAAATCCACTCCCTGGTTCCTGGATCATTCGACCACCAAACCAAACCACAAATGCCAGCGTTCCAAATAAACTAAAGATCATGAATGCTACAAAGGCGCCCCGGTATCTTGCATTACTGATAGCGGTTGATACAACAGATTTCAGGCTTTTTACATAACGACTTATTTCATAAAATTCACTGGTAAATGCTTTTACTATTGAAATACCTTGAAAAGTTTCCTGGACGATCGTTCCACTATCAGCTAATTGGTCCTGTGTTTTGCGTGACATTTTACGAATACGTTTTCCAAATACAACTGCAACGATTGCCAACAATGGAACCACAGATAACATTACTAAAGCAAGTTTAGGGCTGATCCAAAAAATAAAAAACAAACCAATGATGAGTGTGAAAACGCCGCGTAAAAATTCTGCCAGTGTAAAAGAGATCGCATCCTGTATTTGTGAAAGATCGGAAGAGATGCGATTGCTTAATTCACCCACTCTTTTCTCAGTAAAAAAACTCATTGGCATTGTAAGCAATTTGCTGTAAACATCTTTACGCATATCAGCCAAACTTCTTTCACCTACTGCCGTAAGCAAATACACTCTCATGAATGAAAAAAATGTTTGTACTGCTAATTGAGCGAAGATGAGCAGCAACGTTGTATTTAAACTCCAGTGAATATTTTTTAAACCAAATTGTGAACCTCCATCCATTCCCGGCATTACAGTGCCGGGAGAAGCAGCGTCGATCATCTTACCTAAGAATAAAGGAAACAAACTGGTAGTAAATGCGGAGAGTGCAATGAATACTAAGCCTAAAATAAATTTTCCACGATGAGGTTTTAAATATTTAAACAGAGCAAGAGCCTGCCGCAAGTTCTCTTTATTGATCTTTGCCTTCTGTGTCTTTCCTTCTGATGATGAGCTGAGATGTCGGGTTGCGGTAGCCATTTATTGTTGTAGGTTGTGAGTAATTTATTCTAAAATGCAAGTTACGACCTCACTCCATCATCTTTTCTTTTATTGTAAAGTCATTACTCTCCTCTCCATATAGAGAGGGGAAGCAGGCGTTTTCCATCTGAAAAAAATTGTTGGAGTGAGGTCGAAAAGTTAAAAGAGTTGCCAGTTAAGCCAACTCTTTTTTAAACTAAAAATTCTTCTCTCTGCTTAGGTTATATTTTCTTCTAACTTATCAAATGATTCATTCCATCCTTTCATACAATCTTCACGCATTTCGGCTGGTATACCCTGGTGTTTAAGTTTCATTTTTGTTGCACCGTCTGCTTCTTCGAGGTACACCGTGATCAACAGTTCTTTTGGCCAATCTCCAGGCATGCCGTATTCAGATGCAGGTTTAATATTTCCTTTATCATCGGAGAAGCTATCGGTAACAACAAGTTTTCTTTCAGGAATTAATTCTTTGACCACTCCTGTTGACCAGTATTCTTTTCCATCTGGTCCACGCATACAACTCAAATATTTACCTCCAACCTTTGCTTCCATTTTGCCGGAAGGGCAGGTATAGCCTCTCGGGCCCCACCATTTTTTAAAGTATTCAGCATCTGTCCAGGCAAGCCATACTACACTTACTGGTAAATTGAAAACTCTGTTTATCACAATATCATTTTGCAAAACAGATCCTGGCTGCTTTATATCTTGTTTGGCTTTTGTTTCCATTTGATTTTAAATTTTGAAAGTGAAAAAATATCTCATTGTTTAACCTTGTAAAAGGAGAAACCGAATGGACATTATATTCCCCAAACTTTATGCCTCGTCGTTGTTCTTATGTAATAAAATTGGCTTTTTCCTCTGGCATAGTTTTTACCCCTATAATAGTGTATCTATTATTTAATTAAAAACATACATTATGGATAAAATGGAAGTAAAAGGTTTTTTAAACCAATGGAAAGGAAAACTTAAAGAAAAATATGGTCAATTAACAGATGATGATCTTAAATATGAAGAAGGAAAGGACGATCAATTTTGGGGAAGAGTACAGCAAAAAACCGGTAAGGCTAAGGATGATCTCATCAAATGGTTAAGAGACCAGGGTTAAGTTTTTCTACTTTTATATATTTAATAGTAATGATGTATTAAACATCATTACTATTTTTTTTAAATTATTACTGAATCCATTACGTGTAATACACCATTCAAAATTTTTGCATCGCGTGGTTGAATAGGAATATCGCTGATCCTGACATTACCATTATTTACCTGCACATTTAATTCACGACCATTTACCGTAATAAGTTTTTCGCCATCCTTTAATTCTTTATAACCTATTTTTCCTTTTACAATATGGTTGCTTAAAAGATCAGCAAGCCGGCCGCGGTTTTGTGGTTCGAATAGTTTTTCCAACATTCCTTTTTCTAATTTTTGAAAAGCGGAATCGGAAGGAGCAAAAAAAGTAAAAGGACCAGTACTACTTAGCAATTGATCAATATCGGAGGCGTGCACAGTTTTTTTTAACGTTTTCAGGTTCTTGTCCACATTCACTACCTGGGTAAGATTTGACATTTCGATTGATTTACTTTCTGATTTCATTTTCTAAAGAGGCCGGAAAGATAATCTTTAAAGGCCAGAGCGACCGTTAAAGTTTCCCTCATAAATAGCCTTATGATAGCTGCAAATAGTTGTAAAACATTCAGTCATCGACCAAATAAATGGCAGATTTTAATCATTATCTTTCAGTTAAATCAAATTTCGTAAATGGACAATTCAAAGGATCTCCGGCTTGCCATTCTAATTGATGCCGATAATGTTCCGCATCGCCTTATAAATGGAATATTGGAAGAGATCGCCAAATATGGGGTGCCAACCTTTAAACGTATTTATGCGGATTGGACAAAGCCACATGTTACAGGCTGGAAAACCGTATTGCTGGATCATGCTATTACACCAGTGCAACAATATAGTTATACAACCGGGAAAAATTCTTCTGACTCTGCACTTATAATTGATGCGATGGACATATTATATACAGGTCGTGTGGATGGTTTTTGTGTAGTGAGCAGTGATAGTGATTTTACAAAATTGGCCATCCGGCTACGTGAAGCAGGAATGAAAGTATTTGGAATGGGCGAGCAAAAAACACCTTCAGCGTTTCGTGCCGCATGCGATAAATTTATTTATATAGAAATATTAGATCAACCTGAACCAAGCACAAAGCAAATAAAGCTGAGTGACCTCAGAAAGAAAGAAAAAGTGATCAGCAAAGCGGATAAGACTTTGGTGAATCTTGTTACTTCCAGCATTAACGATATTGCTGATGAGAACGGCTGGGCTTTTTTGGGTGATCTTGGCAATATGTTATTAAAGAAAAGACCAGATTTTGACCCCCGCAATTATGGATTTGAAAAATTATTACAACTGATCAGGAGTCTCGGGCTTTTTGAAATAGATGAAAGAGAATCCGGAAGAAGGAATATAAAGCTTGTGTATATACGGGTTCCACCTTCGAAGAATTGATTTTATGAACTAAGCTGTATTGCTACTATTTAACTTCTGTTGCGTCGCACTCTTGTACTGCAGCAATTCTATTGAACTTTTTTCCACCCCCTCTCCAACTTTTTCTTATGATTGAGCATCCGGCCCCCGCCAGCGGGGGATAATATGCACCCCGTTATCCGAAAGATTTATGGATGTTCTTAATAATTGTATGCTTACGCAAGAATAAAATCAGTTATGGTATAATCTCAATTGGGGGTGGACAAATGCTAATTGGCATTATAGGACGTACCAGTGAATGACACAACAAAAGCCCAACAGAATTACATTGCTTATAAAATAAAAAAGCTCATGAGTAAATCATGAGCTTCCAATAGATATTTACTTCTTAATCAAATTGCAGACTCCGGATAATAGAAGATATAATAAAGCAAAACCATTTTATAAAACACTGCACTTCATAATTTTTATTTTTAAAAATCAGTTTCATCTGCGCTTGGACCATAACTACCAGGAATTGGTATGTTCAGTAATCTTAAATACACACCCAATTGTGCACGGTGATGTATCTGCTGACTCATCGACATCCTCAGCACATCGATCTTTGGGTTGGTAGCATAGATGGTTTCACCATTTCTTAATGTCCAGGGATCACTCAACACTTTTTCATTTTCTGCAACGAGAGCCGACAATCCATCAGTGTATCTTTTTTCAAAATAGGCCAGTAATTCTTTGGTGTTATTGATATCGGGCTGCTCATACGCTTTTTGAAAATCTAGCTCATCTGTATTCAATGTGAAATGTATCCAGCCGGGCAGGTCGGCAAGATGAGTGACCAGGCTTTTCATCACCATTGATCTTTCGTGTGGTTTGAAATTATACTGGTTGTCGGGAACACGGGCCAGCATTTTGCGTGTTGTGGCGGCTTCTTCAATAAACTGCTTTTTAAAAAATTCAATAAATGTCATAGTGTGTTGTTTAGAATTCAAAGAAACAACCCACTTGTGACAGCCCTATGTCAGCAGCATTTGAGAATATTCAAGTTTTTTTAAGATATTTTCTGCGATCTCGGCCACCATATCATTTAATTCGAGTGGTTCCACAATTTTTGCATGATCGCCATATAGCATGAACCAGCGGGAAAAACCCATCAATGACCCGGATAAGAATGTCATGCGAACATAGTCTCCGGCTTTTTCTTCTTTTACAAAACCATTGTAATATCTCTGTTCGCCCAGGTGTTTTACAATTTCCGGTTCCACATCTATCACAACTTTTGTTACTTCTTTGTCAGCGGACATCTTGCTGATAAAACTTTGCAAAGGCGGATGTTTTTTTGAGTTTGTTTCATTGGTGATCATTAAATGTTTGATCTTATCTGTGCGGAAATTCCTGTAATCTTTCCTCAATTGGCAAAAAGCGATCAAATACCAATGACTGCCGAGATAATAAATACCTACCGGTTCTATTTTACGCCGGGTGGTTTCATTTTTTTCAATCGAAGTATAGTTTATTTCTATAACAGAGGAACTACCGATCGCTTTTAATATCGATTGCAAATGCAATTCGGTTGTAGGCTGATGAACAATAGAAGGATGTGTCATTACTGCAATATGCTCATCAATTTCTTCGATATGATCTTTTTCCGAATGCCGGAGAATTGCTCTTATTTTATCGAGTGCAGCAATATAATGTTTGGAAATACCTGCATCTGTTTTTGATTGCACTAATTTGGATGCAGTTAGTAATGCAGTTGCTTCGTCCATGTTGAACATAACCGGAGGAAGTTTATAACCCTCCATAAGACGATAACCCGTTCCCGCCTCACCGATCACTGGCACACCTGCTTCCTCCAACGCTTTTACATCTCGGTAGACAGTACGAAGACTTATAGCGAATTTAGTAGCAATATCCTGCGCTTTTACCAGAGGTCGTGACTGAAGTTGAATAAGAATTGCTGCCAGGCGATCGATACGATTCATAGAAGATAAAGTTAGGAAGAATTATAAGTCTTGAAATTACCCAAACGGTACATTGTTTGTACGGAATAAGAAAAATCAACAATGAGAACAAAATTTTTACCGGGATCAATGATAGCAGGGCTATTTGTATTTATGTCCTGTACAAGTGCTCCTGACAGCGATGAGGCTAAAACTACCGAAGCAAAAAAAGTGACTGATGATCAAAGCGGCGAAACGTGGAAAATGAATGTATCGGATAGCAAAATTGAATGGGTAGGAACAAAGGTTAGTGGTTACCATACGGGCACCGTGCCCCTGAAAAGCGGTGATATTAATGTAAAAAATGGAGAAGTAACGGGTGGTAAGTTTATCATGGATCTTGCAAATATGCAAGTCGAAGGACCAAAAGGATCTGACACGTCCAGTAATAAAAAATTATTAGGACATTTAAAATCAGCAGACTTCTTTGACGTGGAGAAAAATCCCGAAGGCATTTTTGAGTTAACAGATGTGAAGCCTTATGCGGGAAGTGCTATAAAAGATACTCTTGATCCAAGGCAGGAAGAGATAAATAAATATAAAGTAACCGATCCTACTCATTTAGTAAGTGGAAATCTTACACTAAAAGGCGTGACAAAAAACATAGAGTTTCCTGCCCGTATTACTGTGTCTGGAAATGCGGCAGAGGCAATTGCAAAATTTAATATCAATCGTAAAGATTGGGGGATTGTTTATGCTGGCAAACCTGATGATCTGATAAGGGATGCTATTCATCTCGGAATTTCGATTAAAGCGGCAAAGTAAAAACCAATTAGAAAAAGCTTTATTGCCAAATACAATAAAGCTTTTTCTGCAATAATAGTTACATATTCTTCTCTCTTTCCCGGTCAGCTTCTTCTTTTGAAACCTTATCGTTCTTATTTGCTTCTTCTTTGATGTTTTGCATAGTTGAAGAAACTGGTCCTTTCATGTGTTCTTGTGGATCTGTTGTATGCAAAGTTTCAGGATCGGGTTTTGAGATCGGCTGAGATTTATCTTTTTTTTCTTTCTTATTCTTATCTGTATTTGTCATGATAAAAAGTTTAGTTACATGTAAAACATCAAATTTCAGACCGCATATGTGTGTATTTTTTACCCCATACAGTTCGTATTTTTAGTTTTGAAGAGCTGACATTTATATGACTGAAGCTTTATATGATGTAATTGTTGTGGGCGCCGGCTATTCCGGACTAGCTGCCAGTTATCATTTAAAAAAGTATGGATTAGGTCATATTATTTTTGAACGCGGAAAGATCGGTGAATCATGGCGTTCGCAACGATGGGATAATTTCAGGTTTAATTCAACCAATAAATTAAACGTTTTACCGGGTGATGATCCGGAGCCAGCAGATCCTGATTCTTTTTCATTAGCATCTACGTTTGTTTCTTCGCTTGAACAATATGCACGAATTCATCAATTGCCTGTTTCAGAAAATTCCAAAATAGTTTCTATTGAAAAACCGGGTGAGTTTTTTGTTGTCCAGGTTTCATCAAATAATGTGATCAAAAATTATTTCTGTAAACAAGTTCTTATTGCATCAGGCGTTGCGAATGAAATTAAGATCCCTTCATTATCTAAAAACATTTCGGAGGATATAAGGCAATTGCATACAAGTGAATATAAAAATGCTGATCAATTACCGGCAGGTGCAATTTTGGTAGTGGGCGGTGCACAATCAGGTTGCCAGATCACCGAAGATCTGCTTAAAGCGGGAAGAAAAGTTTATCTCTCTACAAGCATGGTAGGTCGTATTCCGAGATGGTATCGCGGCAGGGATATTTTTTATTGGGTGAAAGAAGCAAAGTTTTATGATTTAAAAGAAGAAGAAATAAAAGATCCAAAGATCTTAGAATTACGTCCGCCACAAGTTTCAGGAACTGGCACTGGAAGAGATAGCATGAGTTTGCAATCGCTTTCAAAAAAGGGAGCTGTTATCTTAGGTAAAATGAATGATGCAAATGCAAGAACTATTTTTTTTCAGCAGGATGCAGCGCAACATGTAAAATTTGCTGATGAGTTTTCTCAAAAAATAAAAAAGATGATCGATGACCATATTATTGAGAACAATTTATCTGCACCCCCGGCACATTATGATGAAGCGGACATCCCGGATGTTGATGCAAACTGCGCCAGTGCTATAACATCACTTGACCTGAAAGAAGAGAATATAAATACAATTATATGGTCAACAGGGTTTGATCATGATCTCAACTATATTAAGTTGCCTGTGTTTGATGACAAAGGAAAACTCATACTTAATGGTGGGATACCTGAATTCCAAGGGCTTTATTTCCTTGGATATCCCTGGTTAAGAACCCGTAAGTCACCAATACTTTTTGGAATATTAGAAGATGTAAAGTTTATAGTTGATCATCTCTATAATTGTTCAAAAGAATATTTAAAGCCTGCTGCAATAGAAAAATAAAAGAAATAATTAGTTTTTCAAATGTCAATTGTCAATACACTTATTCAGAAGTATAATTTAGAGCCTCATCCGGAAGGAGGTTGGTATAAACAAACTTATAAAAGCAATGAACAAATTGCAGCAGAAGCTTTGCCAAAAAGATTTGGTGCCAACAGATTTTTTTCTACGGCAATTTATTTTTTATTGGAGAAAGGAAATTTTTCTGCGTTCCATCGTATTAAAAGCGATGAGTGCTGGCATTTTTATGCAGGGGATCCATTGCTTATTTATATTATTGAACAAACAGGGGAATTAAAAATTATTTCTTTAGGGAATGATCATGAAAAAGAACAATCATTTCAATATGTAGTTCCAGCCAATTGTTGGTTTGCAAGCCGTCCCGCTCCAGGAAGTGAATATTGTTTTGTCGGCTGTACTGTATCTCCCGGTTTTGAATTTGAAGATTTTGAACTGGCTAATGCAACGGAATTATCGGTAATGTATCCTCAACACAAGTCCATTATTATAGAATTGTGCAGGTAATTTTAAAATCTTACAGCTTGTTCCGGAATTATCAAAACTATTCTTCTTACATTTAGATAGACACTTCTGTCATAAAAGAACAGCATGACTGCTCACGAAATAGAAATAATTTTAAATCGCCAGCTGGCAGATTGTCTTTCCATACCCGTTTTTATTACCGATACAGTTGGGAATCTCATTTTTTACAATGAACCGGCAGAAGAAGTGTTGGGCAAACGATTTGAAGATACTGGTGAAATGCCGGTTGAAGAATGGTCAACTATTTTTAAGCCCTTAGATAAGAATGGTGATCCAATGGCCCCGGAAGAATTACCATTGGTAAAAACATTATCAAAACAACGTCCATATCATAAGAGTTTTCAGATACTAAGCCTGAAAGGGGAAAAGCAAACTATATCTGTTACTTCCTACCCGATCATTAGCCGGTCAGGAAATTTTATAGGAGCAGTTGCCATTTTTTGGAAACAAAAATTAATATGAAAGTAAAATTGTGGGGAGTTCGTGGTTCTATACCAACGACCGGACCCGATACAGAAAAATATGGTGGTAATACATCCTGTGCTTCGGTGGTGTATGATGATCATCTACTTGTCCTTGATGGGGGAACCGGCATTCGGAAATGCGGAGGTGCTTATCCTGCCAGTAAGCGGATAGACATATTACTCACGCATCTTCATTTAGACCATATACAAGGGTTAGGGTTCTTTAGTCCATTGTTTGATCCTTCTAAAGAAATTCATATTTGGGGGCCGGCCAGTAGTTCGCAATCACTTTTTTCACGTATCAGCCGTTATCTTTCGCCACCTTTATTCCCGGTACTTCTTCGTGATGTTCCCTGCAAATTAGAATTGCATGAGGTTAGTAACAGCGTATTCGATATTGGTCCGTTTCGCATCCAGTCATCTTATATAATTCATCCGGGTCCAACAGTTGGTTACAGAATAATGCGTGAAAATTTTGTGTTTACATACATGCCCGATCATGAACCAGCTTTGGGAAGTCATGGAATGATCCAAAATCCAAAATGGGTTTCTGGCTATGACCTGGCTGAAGGAGCTGATATATTATTGCACGATGCACAATACACAAAGGAAGAATATCCAACGCGAAGAGGATGGGGACATTCTTCGATCGATGATGCGGGATTATTTGCTTCCATTACTTCCGCGAAACATACTTTGTTTGCCCATCATGATCCATCACATTCAGATGCATTTCTTGAAGAAATGCTTGCTTCGTTCAAATTAACTTCAGATGTATCCGTAGGATTGGCAACGGAAGGTTTTGAGATAGAATTGACATAAATAAAAAACCGTCCCACTTTTGGCGAGACGGTTACACATTAAAGAAAGTTAGTTGATAACTATTTCTTTCTTTTCATTTTCTTTTCCTGCAATTATTGGCAAACTAATTTGCAACACACCATCTGTGTATTTAGCCGCAATGTTTGCCGTGTCGATACTTTCATTGAGTGTAAAAGTTCTTACAAATCCACCACGGCTGTATTCTCTCAAAACCCAATTAGGTTTTTGAAATCCTTCCGGTGGTGTGTAAGAAACTGTAAGCTCATTTCCTTTTACATCAATATGAAAATTTTCTTTGATGCGGCCGGGTGCAAACACCAGCATTTCATAACTGTTGTCAGTTTTGAAAATGTTTACAGCAGCTCGTTGCATAGATCGGATAAACTGGCCTTGCCGGTTTCCGTAATTGTTGCCTTTTGCGGCACATGACTGATTGTAGTACATGTTTTTCCTTTTTTAGTTAAATAAATAGATAACATGAACCAATGCATAAAAATGATGCCGGCACAATTAAGCTGCAATTGTGGCACAAAGCAGCAGTTTGTAGTTTAAATAAGTGGCTGACAAAATTGTAAACCCGAAAGAAAAGGTTTGTTCAAGCCTTTTTGTTGAATAAGCACTTTGAATTTTTTTCCCATTGACATCAGGAGAGTATGAAGCATCATTAACTTCTTTCTTACTTCAAAACTATCCTTTTCTTTTTCTTCCAATTTTCTTAAGTGTTCCGTTAGCCCAAGTCCTAAAAGAAATTGTGATTGATTGGTAAACCCGCAATTGTTTAATCCGTGTTTTGTTCCCCAAAAATTAAGCGCTGAAAAATTTACATGAGCCGTGATATCCTGCTGGCCAATATTATTATAGGGAAGATCATTTACCGTATGTTTATTATAGCAAACTATTGTTCCAAGCCGGTGATAAGAGTGATATAACTCAGATGATGGATAGCCATAATCTATTGTAAGTACAAAGCCTTTTTCTAAGGAAGAAGAAATCCTTTTTATCCAGTCAATTGCTTCCAGGTTTACTTCAGCACAAAAATCATTTGGCAATTCAACTCCCAGGTCATTGAAATATTCTTTTAAATCATCCTGCGCTGGTTTTAAAACTTCAATAAAGCCATTATCATAGCCGACATAAATTTCTTTAAGCTCATTTTCTTTCATAATTACTTTATGCACAGAAAAATTATCCAGCACTTCATTTGCTAAAACACAACCGGTGAAGGATGGAATTTCCTCAATTGAATCATACCAGCCAATTTTATCATTTATCAAATCACGATCAATGATCTTTCTTTCTTTCTGACGCATTGCTTCACTTTTTTCAATGATGCAATATTTCAGGTTCCCATAAAATTCTTTATTCTTTTTAAGTTGGTCGAGGATATCGTTACATAGCGATCCCATTCCCGCCCCATATTCCACTACTGTAAAATCTTTTTTGCCTGTCAGGATCCACATCTCTTCTAATTGTTTAGCTATTACATTTCCAAAAACATTTGTCAGGTAAGGGCTGGTATAATAATCACCATGCTTTCCAATTTTATCAGGAGATGAAGTATAATAACCCAGGCACGGATAATACAAGGCCATTTCCATAAAATCATGAAAAGAGATCGGTCCTTGCTCGCAGATCTTATTCTTTATTATTTCTGAGAGATTAATTTCCATCGGTACAAGCGTAGATATTATAATGTTGCTTCTGAAGCATTATTGGTAAACAGAATGGACGAATCCATCATTGCTTCAATGGAATGGTCAACCAATTGGTGAAATGCCATTATTTGATTGGGCTGCATATCTACATCACCGTCGGGAGTTTTAACTCTTATGATGCCTTCTAATACATGCACGGTAAAGATGCCATCAACTAAATTGTTTTTTAAAATTGCTTTTGCATGTAAACAAGTTAACACTGTTGTTACTCTTCCAGTTTTAAAAACTGTAATACCATTTCGATCATTTTTCTGCCAGGCTTCTTCACTTTTTAACTGACGAATAAATTCCGGGATATTTACAAATACATAAGGCGCATCAATAACCCGATCACCTTCAGGACGATTCAGGGTTGCTTCATTTCTTTTATTTTCCATAATATGTTTATTGTTGGATATACAAGAATCATACTATAATGGCATGGGGAATTGTTTACACAGCAGCTGTATTATTTGTAAGAGAAAAATTATGAAGTAATGTTTACAACAAAGTCTAAACCCCAAATTGAGTCAGGTGATGATCAAGATGTTTCCAGGTAGCTTTACTCCATTGTTCCTTTGTCATCTTGCCCCATACAGGATGGTTTAATAAAACGACTGTTTCAGGTGAAAACTTATTTACCAGTTCGAGAAGAGTTTGTTTTTCTGCCTCAAAATTTTTTGCGTCTACAACAACATAAGTTGGATCAGTTGGCAAACCTTGTTTATAAGGCTTCTCATTGTATAAAACACTCTTAAATAGGGGGCCGAGCAATTTTAGTAAAAAACTACCTTTTACCTGGTGAGTGCCGTAAGCACATTTGATCGGAAGTTGTGTATGCGCCAGCATTTGCGCTACATCCATTTTGCCCCATTTATGTTGAGTTTCTGGTGTTAATTTATTAATGCGTTCTATTACATCTTGTTTGACAACAGGGTCAAACATATTTTTAATTTCCATGATCTGGTTAATTATAGTTTCTTTTCGTAATAAGGGATCTCATCATGACTTGATAATTCCTTTTGATACCAATATGCTTGCGTTACTACATGTCCTTCTTTCGTTCTTAATAATCTTCCAAAAATAGCATTGGTAGGATTAAATGCAAGATTAGTTACACCGATGGTAAATGTTTCAGGTGCTGGAGGAGTTTCAATTATAGGCGCTGCTTCTCCCTCTACAGGTTTCGGTGGCGGTGCAGTTTTAGGTGGGGGAGAAGGAACAACTACGACATCGAATTTATTTGTTTCTAAAAGATCCTTTAAAAACACAACTCTTTCTTTTGACGCATTCTTTTCCACGATGGCGCATTTAACTCCACCCAACTCTTCAAACTCATGATTTTTATTAATTGCCATATCGTAAAATTATTTCACAAGCGAATGAATATACTGATATGCTCCACTTGCTAATCCTACAATGATTATACCTGCTACGCAAATGATCATTGCAATTCTTGGTGACCAACTTGTTTTTATTTGCTCAATAGGATCATCATTTGCATCCATAAAGATCGCTTTGATCACTTTTAAATAATAATACAAAGAGATAACCATGTTCAATGCAGCAATAGTGATGAGTAAATAATTTCCCCTGTCTGCGCCTGCCAGTAACAAAAAAAATTTACCAAAAAATCCTGCAGTTGGAGGAATACCGCCTAATGAAAACAATGCGATTGCCAATACCCAACTCAGACTGCGATTGTTTTTATAAAATCCTTTATAATCATTAATAGTTTCCCGACCTGTTACAGCGCTAACTAAATTAATAACCCCAAATGCAGCAAGATTGGAAAAGATATAGATCAATACAAAGAAAATTACAGATGCACTTCCTTCTGGAGAATAACCAGTGATACCAATCAAAATAAAACCAACCTGTGCAATAGAGGAGAAGGCAAGAAATCGTTTCATATTCTGCTGCCGCAAAGCGAAAAGATTCCCAATGATCATTGTCAGCACTGAAATAAGGAATAATATCTTATACCAGCTTTCATTTAAGGGAGCAAATGCATTGTATAAAACTGAAACAAGTACAAACAATATTGCTCCTTTTGAAATAACGGATAAATAGGATGTAACTGCCACCGGGGCACCTTCATATACATCGGCTGTCCATAAATGGAATGGCACCGCAGAAATTTTAAATCCAAACCCGGCGATCAATAAAATGAATGAGAAAATTTGTAACGGATTTCCATTTAAATGAGAAGGCAGTTCGGTGAAATTCAAAGTCCCAGTACTACCATATAGCATAGAGATACCGAACAATAATAATCCGGATGAAAATGCTGATGAAATGATCATCTTGAATGCGGCTTCTGATGAACGTTTTTTCTCCAGGTCAAAATTTGCCAATGCTGCTAGCGGAATTGTGGAAAGTTCCAAGGCCAGGTAAAACATTAGCAGATTGTTACTGCTGATCATAAAGAACATACCGAGTAAGGTTGATAACAATAAAATATAAAATTCCGGTACATGTTTATGATCTTTTAACCAATTGTATGATTGAAGAGAAATGATCAGTGTTCCAAGATTCAATAGATTTTTTTCGAAGGTAAAAAGCTCGGTTGTACGGAACATATCGCCAAATAAAGTCCCTGATTGTTGAAAAAGAAATCCTGAAACAAAATTCAGTGCAAGTAAAATATTTACAAGATTGATCAGCGTTTCATTCTTTGTTTCCTCTTTGCCCAGTTTTACAAACAATAAAATGAAGATGATCAAGGTTATCACCAGCTCCTGTTTCATCAATATGAGAAATTCGTTTACCATGTATTATTTTATTACTGCTGCGATCTTTTCAATGATAATATTTGTTCCGGGATTGATCAGATCTTTTAATAAGAATGGTGCAATACCGATCAAAACAATTCCAAGTATCAATAAACCTGCTGCCAATCTTTCATTCCATCCTGCATCACCCAATGATAAATGTTCATTATTTACAACCGGTCCCATAATGGCTTTACCCGTTGCTCTTAAAATATAAACTGCGGTTACCACGATAGATGCACAAGCAAGGATCGTTGCAATGCGATAAAATGCATCAGCCTTTTGCCAAGAACCCATGAACACGGTCATCTCAGCAACAAAACCACTAAAGCCTGGTAATCCAAGCGAACACAAACCCGCAATTACAAACACGGTTGAAATAAATGGCATCATTTTCATTAGCCCGCCGAGTTGCGCCACCTGTCTTGTATGTGTTCTATCGTATATCATTCCGATAACAGCGAAGAAAAGGGCAGTCATTAAACCATGTGATACCATTTGCATTACTGCTCCATCGATCGCTGTCTTTGTTAGCATACCAATACCTAACAAAACAAATCCGCAGTGACTTACCGATGAATAAGCATTTATATATTTAAGATCTGTCTGCATCATAGTGGCGAAAGCGCCATATAAAATAGCAATACAGGCCAGTATTATTATTATTGTTGAATATTCATGTGCTGCATCAGGCATTAAATAAGTGGCAACTCTTAAGCATCCATAGCCACCGAGCTTCATAGATATGCCCGCAAGAAACATGGAAGCTGCTGTCGGTGCCGATGAGTGGCCATCGGGCACCCATGTATGAAATGGAAATAAAGCAGTAAAAATTCCAAAGCCTATAAATGCAAATGGGAAGAACAATTTTTGAACTTCGATCGGAATATTCATTCCTGCAATCTGGATTAGATCAAAACTATGTGCACCATTTATGTTTGTATTGAAATAGATCCCTGCTAAACCTACAAATACCAATGCAGAGCCGCCCATCAGCATCAATGCAAGTTTCATTGCACTGTATTCTTTTTTGCCACTGCCCCAGATCCCGATCAATAAGAATTTTGGAATCACGGCCACCTCAAGGAAGAAGAATAAGGTAAAAAGGTCGAGAGCAATAAAGAATCCATAAGCACCAAGACTTAAAAATATCAACAGGAAAAAAAACTCTTTGTTCAGCTTTTCCATTTTCCATGAAACCAACACACCTGAGATCACCACAAATGCAGTTAGCAGGATCATGGCAATAGATATTCCATCCACACCAGTATGAAAATTAATATTTAGCGGTTCATACCATTTATAATTATTTTCAAAAATAAAATTTGCGGTATTGCCACTGCCTCTTTCCTGCCTGTAGAAATAAAATAAAATAAATGCAAGGATCAATTGAGCAGCAGAACCAAACAGTGCAATAGTTCTTACCTGCTTCAATCCTTTCACAAGCAAAATAGCTATTGCTGTGATCAATGGAATAAGTATCAGTAATGAAAGATTCATATTATGTTATCAACTTAAGTAATTCTGTTCATCGTCCCTTGCGTCGCACACTTGGCGACAACAATTCTATTCTTCTTTATTTCCACAAATACAAGAACACAATTGCCAGTGCTACAATTCCACCAAAGAAATAAATGGCATAGCTTTGCACTTTACCCGATTGAATGCCTTTTATAAAACCGGAAACTGATGCTGTTGTATTAGCAATTTCATTCATCAATCCATCTACAATGTTCTTGTCGATCCATGCTGCCGGGCGACCAATGAGATTGAAAATTATTTTTTGAGTAATGAAAAGATAGATCTCGTCGATATAAAACTTCTTATATGCCGCTTTATACAAACCACCGAATGACTGCGATATCTTTTCGGCTTTCAAGCTTTCTTTTTTGTAAATCCACATTGCCAGTAAAATTCCAATTACTCCGAAAGCAACGGGTGCTATAGAAAACATAGGATCAAAATGAGATTGCAAGGCTGTTCTGTCTGACGAAACATATTCACCAAAAGGAATAAAGCCTGCGAGAACAGATAAAATAGCAAGAATAATTAACGGTAATTTCATTGAAATAGGTCCTTCGCCATGGTGATTATGAACTTCAGTTGGTTTATTCCAGAAAATAGAAAAATATAAACGGAACATATAAAAAGCAGTAAGACCAGAAGTGAACAATGCAACTCCGTAAACTATTTTATTAGAATTGTATGCGGCCAGCAAAATTTCTTCTTTGCTAAAGAAACCTGCAAACGGCGGAATACCTGCAATTGCCAGGCAAGCAATAAGAAAACTAAGATTTGTGATGGGCAAATATTTTCTTAAGCCGCCCATATCTTTCATTTCATTGCTATGAATAAAATGGATCACCACACCTGCTCCAAGAAATAATAATGATTTAAAAAATGCATGGGTGAACAAATGGAACATAGAAGCTGTGTAACCCAAACCGTTTTCACCATTATAGCCCGAAACGCCGAGAGCAAACATCATATAACCGATCTGCGACATAGTGGAATATGCCAGCACTCTTTTAATATCCGTTTGCGTACAGGCAATGATCGCAGCAAGAAAGGCAGAAACGACTCCAACAATTGTAACGATGCTTAACGATACAGGAGTAACAATAAATAATGGAAATAATCTTGCAACCAAGTAAACACCGGCAACAACCATTGTTGCCGCATGTATCAATGCCGAAACAGGAGTGGGGCCTTCCATTGCATCCGGTAACCAGATATGTAATGGAAACATTGCTGATTTTCCTGCACCGCCGATAAATACCAACGTTAATCCCCATGTCAATGCACTAATTCCAACAAATGATGCTGTAGTGATCGCAAGAAATTGAGATGACTGTTGTGATGTTAAGTTTTCGATCAGCGTTTTGAAATCAAGCGTCTCTCCATAGAAAGCAAGTATCAAAATGCCGACAAGAAAACCAAGATCAGCAAAACGTGTAACGATAAAAGCTTTTTTGGAAGCGGCAACTGCAGAGGGTTTGTCGTAATAATAACCGATCAGTAAGTAAGAGGATACACCCACCAGCTCCCAAAACATATATATCTGGAAAAGATTGCTGGAAACAACCAATCCTAACATTGAAAATGTGAACAAACCAAGAAACGCATAATAAGTTGGAGACCTTTCTTCACCTTTCATATAACCCAGGCTGAAAATATGAACCATCAGTGAAACAAATGTTACCACTACCAGCATCATAACAGAGATCGGATCGAGAATGATGCCCATATCAATGCTAACATTTTCGGAAAAGGATAACCAGGTAAATTTTATTGCAGTTATCGTTTGATAAGAATCTCCAACTTTTCCATCAACAAAAAAATAATTGTAAGCAGTGTATAATGATAGTACAGCAGAAACAAGTAATAATCCAGTTCCAATTATGCCAGAAGAATTTTTCAAATACCTTCTTCCGAATATGCCAAGCAATAGAAAGCCGACAAGTGGCAGAAGAGGGATAAGCGCTATGTATGAAGCGTAGTTCATTTTAATATTTCATTTCTTCGGCAGTTTCTACATCTATTGACCGGTGGCTGCGGTAGAGATTAATGATAATGGCTATTGCCACTGCTGCTTCCGCTGCCGCGATCGTAATAATAAATATGGTAAAGAAAATGCCGTCGAGTTTGTCTGGATACAGGTATTTGTTGAACACAACAAAATTTATGTTCACACTATTCAATATCAATTCTATTGACATCAGCATCGTGATCATGTTACGTCGTGTAAACAAACCGTACATACCGATAAAAAATAAAGCGGTGCTTACAAAAAGAAAATGTGATATGGGGATGTCAGTCATAAACCTTCAACTATATTTTTTTCTTTTAAATTTTCAATATTACCCTGCTTCTGTTCTTTTGTTTCTGCTGAAGAAACTCCGGCAGGAACTTTTATAGCGATCACGATACAACCAACCATAGCTGCTAATAACAAAATGCTCACTACTTCAAAAGGCAATGCATAGCCGTTTTCACCAGTTGCCAGCATTTGGTTGCCGATCTTATTTACACTCCAGTCAAAACTCTTATCGCCAGCTTTAAAGTCATTCTTATAAATAAGAAAATAGGTAAATGCAAACCCGAACAGAACTGCTAATGATGAGGCAATGCCTCTCATCATCGACGGTCTTAGCATTTCTTTGCCAGATTGCTGCGTAAGAAAAATTGAAAAGATGATGAGCACTACAATCCCACCGACATACACTACGATCTGTACGGCAGCTATGAATTCAACTTCCAACCAGAAATATAAACCTGCAATGCCAATTAGTGAAAACAATAACCAGATTGCCGAGCGGAAGATCTTTGCAGTGGTAACAGATAGAATTGCTGTACCTAATATAAAGGCTGCTAAAATGTAAAAGATTATTTGTGATGCAGTCATTCTGGTTTTGAAATTTCAAAATTTCCTAATCCCACCTTTCAATTTATTATTCAATTCCTTCCCGGATCTTCGAATCTGGATTATTTAAAATCTTTGTCAAATTTGTTCTGTCAAATACACTGTGCTCAAATGTCTGTGCCATTTTTATAGCATCTGTCGGGCAAGCTTCAATACACAAATTGCAAAACGTACAAAGCTCCAGGTGATATACAAATTTGTCAATGGCTTTTTTCTTTTTCCCATCAGGTTGTATATCGAACTTGGTAACAATTTTAATTGTTGCATTGGGACATGCCAGCTCACAAGCCGTACAGCCAGTGCAAGCATGTTCATTATGCTCATCATGTATCATCACCACTTCGCCACGAAATCGCTCAGGCAACACCAAAGTGTCTTTATTATCCGGGTATTGTTGTGTGATCTTTTCTTTTCCATGATGCAGCGCATACCATCCGGTACGTTTCATGCCGGTCAGTAAAGATTTAACGCCTTTAAAAACATCCGATATGTATTCTTTTAAAAACATAGTTTGTTTAAAAATGCCAACCCATAATTGCCATCAACGTTACCAATAATAAATTGAACATGCTTATGGGTAATAAATATTTCCATTCAAGATTTAATAATTGGTCAATGCGAAGTCGAGGGAATGTCCAGCGAAACCACATGATTACAAAAATTAAAAAGAATGTTTTTGCTATAAACCAAAGACTTGATGGAATATAATCCATTATGTGATTGAACTGCGTATCCGTTCCAAAGTGTAGTGGTTGCCATCCTCCCAAAAATAAAGTAGCACCAAGAGCACAAACCACAAATATGTTTACATATTCTGCCAGAAAGAACAAAGCAAACTTCATTCCTGAATACTCCGTGTGAAAACCTGCGGTGAGTTCTGATTCGGCCTCAGCAAGATCAAATGGTGCACGGTTGGTCTCTGCAGTTACAGCTATCATGAAGATCACAAAAGCGATCCACACAGGAAGGTGTCCTTTAAAGATCCACCATCCATTTGCTTGTGAATCTACGATCGATGAAATTTTCAGATCACCTGTCAGAATTACGATCGCAAGAATGGCAAAACCAGCAGACAATTCATAACTCACTATTTGTGCTCCGCTACGCATAGCCCCAAGCAATGAATATTTATTATTGCTTGCCCAACCGGCCATCAATATGCCTATCACCGATACAGATGATATTGCCGTAAAAAATAAAACACCGATATTAATATCCCATATTTGTAATCCTTTTGCAAACATCAGAGGCGCCATTATCACCATTGCAATGATCATTACAATAAATGGCGCCAGGTTGAATAAAAATTTATCGGCGCCATCCGGCGTCATTCCTTCTTTTACAATAAGCTTCAGAGTATCTGCTGCTGTCTGAAACATTCCAACAGGGCCAACACGATTAGGGCCAAGTCTTAATTGCATCCATGCAGAAACTTTTCTTTCCATCATGATCAGCACCAAACCAAGTAATGCAAACAAGCTGATGATGCATACGCCAACAATCACAAATTCAATCAACATTGGCCATGGCGCTGCAAATTGATTATTCAACCATACGTGAATACTGTTTGCTATGTTTTCTAAACTTGGCATTTTTTATTTTATCTACCGACATATTGCCCCTACAGGGCAAAGAAATTATCAGATCAAAAAGAACTCATCATCCTAAGTCTCCCCTTTAGGAGGACAGGGGGTCTACCTGTCAATATCCGGTATCACCAGATCGATCATCGCCATTATCGCAACGAGATCCCCGATCTTTCCACCTCTTGCCATATGGTCCAGTGCACTCAGGTTACTGAAACCCGGTGACCGGAATTTAATTCTGTAAGGTGTAGTTCCGCCCTCACTAACTATATACACTCCAAACTCACCTCTTGCTGTTTCCACTCTTGAATAATATTCTCCCTTTGGTAATTTCAGAACCGCCTTTGTTTTTGCCTGTACATCACCTTCAGGAATATTATCTATTAACTGTTCAACGATAGAGAGTGATTGCCTCATTTCTTTCATCCTTACCAAATATCTCGACCAGCAATCACCTCCGGTTTCAATTATCTCATCAAACTGAAGTTTACTATACACTTCATAAGGAAATAATTTTCTTATATCACAGCTTACGCCGCTGCCTCTGGCAGTGGGACCGGTGCAACCATAAGAAATTGCATCTTCTTTAGAAAGATAACCAACACCTTTTACCCTGTTTTGAAAGATCACATTACCTGTCAGCAATTCATCATATTCATCGATCTTCTTTTTGAAGTGAGCAATAAACTCTTTTACTCTTCTTTGAAAATTAGGATGAACATCCACCATTACACCACCCGGTACCATATAGTTCATGGTTAACCTGGTTCCGCAGCTTTCTTCCATTATATCATTTATCATTTCTCTTTCTCTGAAAGCATGGAAGAATGGAGTAAGTGCACCAATATCCATTGCTCCTGCACCCCACCAAAGCTGGTGTGATGCAAGTCTTGTCAATTCATCCATCAACACTCTTATCACTTGTGCTCTTGGCGGAACTTCAATTTGCATTCCTTTCTCGACACACAAACAGCATCCATGATTATTAATGTGTGAAGAGAGATAATCCATTTTACTGGTAACATAAATGAATTGACGAAAACTTAAACTCTCACACATTTTTTCAATAGAACGATGAATATATCCAAGATGCGGATCTACTTTTTTGATCGTTTCTCCGTTCAATGTAATTACCAAATGCAAGACTCCGTGAGTAGCGGGGTGCTGCGGTCCTACATTGATGATCATATCACCAAACACATCGGGTGTGCCGAGGCCGGGCTGTTTTAATATTTCTGTTTCGCGATACATTAGAGCTTTATCATGTTAACCGGGTCTTCAAAATCTTTTCGCAAAGGATTTTTCCCTTCCCAACCATCCGGTAATATCAATATTCGCAGATCAGGATGATTCAAAAAATTTACACCAAACAGTTCATAGATCTCTCTTTCATGAAACTCTGCGGTTCTCCAGATATGCGATACAGTTTCTATTTCCGGTTTGTTCCTGTCTAATTGTATTTTCACTACTACCTGGTGCCGATATTTTGTCGACTCTAAATGATAAACCATTGTGAGATGTGTTTTCCAATCAACACATGTCTGGCAAAACAAGTAATCGAAATTCAGTTCAGGTTTGTTTCGAAGAATTTCTGCAGAAGTCGATATATCACCAGGTGTTATTATAATATTTAACCATTCGCCGCTTTCATCAAAGGTTGCGGTGGGAATTAATTCTGTGAATTTTATTTTTAACTCTTCTTTTGTCATTTATAAAAAGCTTCTTGTTCTTTGCCGGTCAGCGGTGTTGGAAGCTTACTATCTTCTCTTATTTGTTCTCTCCTTAATCCTTTTTTTATTTTTTCCTGAAGCAACATTAGTGCATTTATTAATGCTTCGGGTCTTGGCGGACAACCCGCTACATAAACATCTACAGGAATTACATGGTCAGCGCCTTTTACTACTGAATAAGTATTGTAAAAAAAAGGCCCGCCACTTGTTGCACAAGCTCCCATTGCAATTACATATTTCGGGTCGCCCATTTGATCATATAATCTTTTTAATACCGGTGCCATTTTATTTACAATAGTACCTGCAATAATTATTACATCAGCTTGTCGTGGGGTGGCTCTTGCTACTTCAAATCCGAAACGGCTCCAATCGTACTTTGCGGCGGCAGTACTCATCATTTCTATCGCACAGCAACTGGTACCAAATACCAATGGCCATAATGAATTTGATCTTGCCCAATTGATCACATCATCCAGTTTGCTTACAAGCACTCCACCCGAAGGAGTTTGATGAACTTCTCCGGGAAAAGCAAGTGTTGATTCAGATTGAAATTTATCTGTCATATAATAACTACTGCCACTTTAATGCCCCTTTTTTATGTGCATACAGAAAGCCCAGAAACAGAATGAAAAAGAAAATCACAATTTCTATAAGTGCGATCCAACCTACACTTTTAACAACGACAGCCCAGGGGTATAGAAATATCAGCTCAACGTCAAAAATTAGAAATATCAATGCAAAAAGGTAGTAGCCTACATTAAACTGTATCCAACTAGGTCCTGTTGTTGGAACACCGCATTCATAAGGCTCACCTTTAGCTTTATTTTTTGTCGCTTTTAAAACAACTTTGGAGATAAGGATAGCGATGCCTGAAAAAGCAACCGCGGAGATCATCAGAACAATGAGTGAAGATGCACCCATAGGGAAATTCAGATTTTTACGAATATAGCAAGTGTGATTGAAATATGAGCATGAGACTTATCAAGGTTAAAGGCGATCTTATCCATACAATTCCTGGTGAATTGATTTTTTGTCATAGCCCATTGCAAGAATTCTTTGCTTTGCTTCATCAATCATTACTTTCCATCCGCACAAAAGAAATAAAGCGGGTTGTTTATTCGCACATATCTCTTCATAAATAGGATGAACATAACCAGTTCGGCCATCCCATTCTTCACGGGATAATGTTGGGATGTAATGAAATTTTTCTAACTGAAGATTTTTCATTTCTTCATAATATAAGAGATCGGTTTTTTTTCGTGTTCCGAAGAGCAGGTAAATGTTATTATGCGGAATATTATGCAGCTTGATGTGAGTGGCCATGCTACGAAACGGTGCAATCCCTGTTCCCGTGCAGATCATGATTATTTCCTTTTGCAAGTCCTCTTCATCCAGCGTAAAGACTCCCTGCGGGCCACGCAATGTCAATTCACTTCCCACAACTATATTATTAAAAAGGTATGTTGTTCCTAATCCACCTTCAAGTAATACAATAACAAGCTCCAAAACATTTGTTCCGTCTGGCCAGCTGGCGATCGAATAACTTCTTATTCTCTTATTTGGTTTTTCGTGAATGGGCAGATCAAGAGTGATGAATTGTCCCGGTGTGAAATCAAATTTTTCCAGTTCAGGGATCTGTATCCAATAACGCCTGGTACTTGGTGTTTCATTTTCTATGCGAATCACCTTACCGGTTCGCCAGGGTTGAAGCGCCATATTTATAAAATTTATTCAAAATACAAAAACATAGCAGAAGTATTGCCTGTTGTATATTATTTAAATTATAGGAGGTTGGCAAAAATAAAGGCGGAGCCGTAGCACCGCCTTTTTGCTTATGGCAAGCAATCGAACTTTTAAAAGTAAAAAAAAATCCGGTAGTGACAAATATATTTTATTGACGAACATCAGGATCTGGTACTTTCAGCTTCTTCATAGTTGTAATAGATCTTATTTTTCCAAACAACAACTAATTAAATTACCTGATAATTTTCTGTACGTGACGATACTTTTTGTTATCGCTGTAAATGCTCAATATATAGGCGCCTTTCGAAAACCGGCTAATATTAAAACTTCCATTTTGATAACCAGTTTCCAGCCTGTAAAGTTCCTGGCCCTTCATGTTGAATAGTTGAACCGATATCTTTTGTACATCTGGTTTATTTCCGATACGGTATTGAATCATGCTTTCACTTATTGTAGGGTAGACCATTGTAATAAAATCTTTGTCATTTATAACCGGGTTTATAATTCCTGTAACAAGATTTGGTGTACCCAAAAAGGTATAATAAAGACCATTACCATGTGTGCCAATGAGCAATACATTATCAGAGGGTCTGTAAGCAAGAGAATTTACCACTGCAAAATTTAAAGTTACCGATCCTTCACGTTGCCAGGTCGGCGAACCGCCGCCTACTAATGTTGTTCCCAAATTTTCTACTGCAAATAAACCAGCTGCTGTTCCTACATAATATTCTGTGACAGGATTACCAGACCCATCTTTTTTTACAGTGATCATGCAGCTTCGTGCAGAAATGTAACCTGAAGCATTGGTTCCTGTAAGATTCCCTTCTGCTACTCTCCATGTAGGTGAAGCACTTTTGGCATTATTGGTCCAAAGTATATTAGTTACATTATTAAGATTATTGCCAACAGTTCTTCCATAATTTGTAACCACTGCAATTATTTCATTATCGTTATTGGGGTTCACTGCAATATCCTGGACATTCAATCCGGACATATCTGTAACAGTGGGTGTGATATTTACAGGAGTAGCTGCTGCTGCAGAATTTCTTGGATCATCTAATCGAAATATCCTTCCATCAGTAGTACCCAAATACATTGAATGTAATGAACCATAATTCCCACGACTGAAAGCAACTGCTCTTATCGCAATGCTTGTTCCATTACTTGAATTTACAGCACTACTTACACCAGTCAATTCTGTCCAATTTGACGACGTTGAAGCTATTGATGCGCTAGTGGTACGGAACATGCGATTGAAATTGATATAATACAGATCTTCGGTATTATCAGGATTCAGTTTAAAATTGGTAACAAACTCTCCGAATTCTGTTGATGAGCCCGATGCGGTTAGGTTATAACCTTCAGGACGTATTTCAGTAAAACCCGATCCGGCAAACGCTAACCCTAATGATGGTTGTAATTGTCCGCGTTTTAGTTGGCCTAATTGTACGGCTCCATATAAATATTGTATACCATTATTTCGTTTTGAAATACCTACGGATGCCCCGTCACCGCCAATAACTCGACGATGATTATTACTGTCAGAAGGTATTATTCCAAGAATACCAGTTTTATCCCTGAATTGTGTTCCGTTATCCTGCGCTCCACCCACAAAATTGTTAGCTCCAATTTCAGGGTCAATATCCACCTTATAATATTGTAGTGTTTGATAATTATTTAGAATTGTCCATCCGACAGTGGAGCCTGCCAAGGTGATATCAGGAGTCTTTTGTATACCTCCATCATTAGAACAAATAGCTTCCTTAGGGTTTGATGGATTGAAAACAAGATTATGAATATCAGGATGACTGTTTGGATAAAAAGTCAAGGATGGCAATGTGTTTCCATAACCACCTATCCAGGAAGTAGCAGCAGTGGAAGCAAAGCCATTTGTTGAACGATACAAACTTGTTCCGCCTATTAACACAAAATTTGGATCATCGGGCTTAACAGTAATAAACAGATCATACCCGCCTTGAATAGCAAATGGATCGGTAGCTTCATGATTGGTGCTACCATTAAAATCAGGTAAATTATTTGAAAGATTTGTCCAAATATTACCAGATGTCATATCAAGTTTAAAAAGATCTGCTTCTTTATCAAAATTTGGACTAGCATTAGAAAGTCCGTTCTCGTATAATACATATAGTATGTTTTCATTTGAAGGAGCTAAAGCAAGTAATGCTCTTTTTGGGACATAAAAATTAGTATTCTCAATAAAGCTATAAGAATTCCCACGCCAACCAGCAACTGAGTCAGTTCCTAAAATAGAGCCACCTGCCAATCTTGTATAAGAATTAAGATTACCTGTTGTAGATTTCCAAATGCCTCTTAAACTAAGATCTTGAGCAGCACCCGTCATTGCTATGTATACCCTTCCCAATGGTGAGATCACAACATCGCCCTGACCGCCTGCAGCCGTTGTCGTTGTTGCATTTCCAAAAACTGTTTGAAATGTAGTGCCGCCATTGGACGAACGAACTATTTTTCTATGACAAGCAACATACACATCACCATTTGTCGGATTAATGGAGATCTTATGTCCATAATCAAATGGATGATCAAATCTTTCAGGTACACCAGCTGCAACTGCTGCACCATTAAAGTCAGTTATATTAGTTAGTGGCAACCGGGTCCATGTTGCTCCGTTATCAGTAGATTTTAATATTCCATAAGCAAGATAGCCTGCGCCAATTGCATCAGCTGAGTTACCAATATATTCTCCACCAGCAGCATACCAGGTATCCTGGCTTCCGGGGCGAGGATCTTGTGCAATAGAAGCAACATTATGCACTTCGTTTTCCGGAGTTACTTTTGTCCAATTAGCGCCGCCATCTATTGATCTGAATATTCCGCCGCTGATACCACCTGCCATCAAGACCCTGTTTGTTGTACCATTATAACGAACATCATAAGCGATAGCCCTGGTTCTGCCACCAATATTGTTTGGACCTGCGGGTATATAATTATTTTGCGTCGTTAATCTTGCTGTGCTTGATGAAGTATATCTTGAGGGTATCGTTCTCGCAAATTCAATTTCCTGGTTACGCAAACCAAACACAGCTTCACCAGTCGTAGGATCTTTGATCATGTCTGCTTCGTATTTCCAGCGCAAATATTGATAAGCGGCTTCATGTTCTTCATTTTCCTCATTTTCATCGAAGAGTTCGTCACCAGGCATTTGATCACCCCCGGATTTATTCAAAAAAAATAGAAACCCTATCGCTACCAACAAAATAAAACTAACAGAGACAATAACCTTTTTTTCCATTATTTCACTTTTACAAAATTGAAATTTACTAAATATACGGTTCTAATGACTTTCATGTAGAACTCAGTTACAAATTTTATATTTTTGTTTTTCGGATGAGCGTAAAGGTCTTGTTGAATGGTTTCATTAATTCCCCCCGTCTTTTTCAATTGGCGGACAGGCTTTCTTTTTCCCAAACTCAAAAAATATATCTTGAAAACCTGCGGGGAAGCTCACCTGAATTTTTCAGCGCTGCCATATTTGAACATCCTTCCTGCTCACAGTTTAATCACCTTATCGTATTAAATGACGCCGAAGATGCCGCTTATTTTCATAATACGTTGGAAAACCTGACAGGGGCGCTGGACATTTTTTATTTTCCTGCTTCGTTTAAACAACGAAAAAATTTCAGCCTCCTTAACAACAGCCATGTGATGTTAAGAACGGAGGCTTTGACAAAAATAGCTTCGCAAATAAATGCCACTGGCTCTGTAAATAAAAAGGTGCTTGTTACGTATCCGGAGGCCTTATTTGAAAAGGTGGTGGTTTCAAATACACTTTCTGCTAATATTATTTTTATAAAAAATGGAGATACGCTTGATACAGGTTCATTGCTTTTAAAACTTGCTGACTTTGGTTTTGAAAGAACAGATTTTGTGTATGAGCCGGGTCAGTTTGCCATACGTGGTGGTATTCTTGATATTTATTCTTTCGGAAATGAAAAACCTTATCGTGTCGAACTTTTTGGAAATGAAGTTGATTCTATCAGGATCATTGATCCGGAAACACAATTGAGTGAAAGAAAATTGTTGCAGGTAAGTATTATCCCAAATATCGAAACCCAATTTATTGACAAAGAAAAAATTTCGCTGCTGGATTTTTTACCTGAGAATACGATTGTATGGATTCGTGAAGAAGAACTGGTTTATAAAAAACTGAAAGATTGCGAAGAAGAGCTGGAATATTTTTTTGAGCACAAGAATCCGAACGAAAAAATAAAAGATAACTCAGAACAATCATCGCAAGTAAATTTTACCAAAGCAGATTTTATTTCACCTGGCGATCTTGAAAAACAAATTGAAAAGCGTTCTTGTATTTTCTTTGGCGATGAACCGGTCAATCGAGCTTCTGTTTTTACTTTGCAATCAAACACTCTCGTTCAGCCGGCATTTAATCGTCGTTTTGATCTGTTGATACAGGACCTGAAAAATTGGGAGCAAAAAGGGTTTGAAGTTTACTTGTTTGCTGAAAACCCAAAACAATTGGAAAGATTGCGGATCATTTTTGAAGATCTGAAATCGGATATTGTTTTTAATCCCATTACAGCTTCTATTCATGAAGGATTTATAAACGAGGATCTGAAGATCGTGTGCTATACCGACCATGAAATATTTCAACGATATCATAAATACCGGGTAAAACAGGCCTACAATAAAAGTAAAGCGCTAACATTAAGAACACTTCGTGAATTACAACCCGGAGATTTTGTAACACATATTGATCATGGCGTAGGTACTTTTAGTGGTTTACAGAAGATTGAAGTGAATGGAAGACTGCAGGAAGCAGTAAGAATTATTTATAAAGACAGTGATATTCTTTATGTAAATATCAATTCACTTCATAAAATCGCTAAATACACGGGTAAAGAAGGAACAGTACCGAAAGTAAATAAGCTGGGAAGTGATGTATGGAACAAATTAAAAGACAAAACAAAGGCAAAAGTTAAAGAGATAGCATTTGACCTGATAAAACTTTATGCCAGCCGAAAAGCGCAACAGGGTTTTCAGCATACGCCTGACAATTACTTGCAAACTGAATTAGAAGCTTCGTTTATTTATGAAGACACACCAGACCAGGGCAAGGCAACTGCTGATGTAAAGAAAGACATGGAATCATCTTCACCAATGGATAGATTGGTTTGCGGCGATGTGGGTTTTGGAAAGACCGAAATTGCAATTCGTGCAGCATTTAAAACTTGTATCGATGGTAAGCAGGCGGCTATATTGGTGCCAACTACCATTCTTGCTTTTCAGCATTATAAAACTTTTAGCGAGCGGTTAAAAGATTTTCCTGTAACGGTTGATTATATCAATCGCTTTAAATCAGCAAAGGAAAAAAAGGAGACATTAAAAAAAGTAGAAGAAGGAAAGATTGAAATAATCATTGGCACACATGCATTGCTTGGAAAAGATGTGAAATATAAAGATCTGGGTTTGCTGGTTATTGATGAAGAACAGAAGTTTGGAGTTGGTCACAAAGAAAAAATAAAAACTATTAAAACCACAGTTGATTGTTTGACATTAACTGCAACGCCAATCCCAAGAACCCTGCAATTTTCATTAATGGGGGCGAGGGATCTGAGCATTATCAATACACCGCCGCCTAACAGGCAGCCAATACAAACTGAGTTGCATGCTTATAATGAGGACCTAATCCGTGATGCGATCTATTATGAAACTGAAAGAGGTGGCCAGGTCTTTTTTATTTATAATCGTGTGCAAAGTTTACCGGAAATGGCAAATATCATCCAGGCGTTGTGCCCTGATTTGAGCATTGGAATTGCGCATGGCCAAATGGAAGGACACGAACTGGAAAAACACATTCTTGATTTTATTGATAAAAAATATGATGTACTTGTTTGCACCAATATTGTCGAAAGCGGTGTTGATATTCCCAATGTGAATACAATTATTGTGAATAATGCTCACCAGTTTGGCTTAAGCGATCTGCATCAATTAAGAGGAAGAGTAGGGCGGAGTAATAAAAAAGCATTTTGTTATTTGTTGTCTCCGCCGATGAGCACACTGCCTGATGATTCAAGAAAAAGATTGCAAACATTGGAACAACATAGTGAACTCGGCAGCGGTTTTCAAATTGCAATGCGTGATCTTGATATTCGCGGTGCTGGTAATATGCTTGGGGGTGAACAAAGTGGTTTTATGGCAGATATTGGTTTTGAAACGTATCAGAAGATACTGGATGAATCAATACGTGAATTAAAAAGAACAGAGTTCAAAGAATTATTCAAAGAAGAAATATCAAAGCAGGATGATTTTGTGCAGGATTGTACCATAGACACCGATCTTGAGATATTAATACCTGATGATTATGTGGAAAGTATCACAGAGAGATTGTCGTTATACCAACGATTGGATAATTCGGAATCGGAAGAAGAATTACAATTGATGGCTGAAGAAATTAAAGATCGCTTTGGCGCATTGCCCCAGCCGGTGAATGATCTTTTTGTCACAGTTCGTTGCCGTAAATTGGCGGTTGAACTCGGCTTTGAAAAAATGAGCTTAAAAGATGAAACGCTTCGTTGTTATTTTATCAATAGACCCGACTCTCCTTATTTTGAATCGCAGACTTTTCAGCAAATACTTTCGTTTATACAAACGGGAACCAATAAGGCCAAGCTGAAACAAAGCGGCAGGTTATTTACTATGATAGTCAATGACGTAAAATCGATGGAAGCAATGCACCGGTTCCTGGATTCAATGCACCGGTTTTGTTTTTAACGACAAATGATGTGAAACCAGTAATGTGATTTACTAACGACAGGTTAGTAAATTCAGCCCTATTTTATTTAAGCAAATGTGTTAATTTTAAAAGCATAAATCTAGCTATGAGAATCCATCCAATTCCTTTAACCATCCTGCTTTGTCTTTTTTCTATTTTTTCTTTTTCACAGAAAGATACAAATTCAGCACTACAGCTTCGCAGCGGTATAGTTTTTACTGAAAAAAATATTACACAAGAGAATGTAAAAAGATTTACAGAACAATTGCAAAAAATAAACGGAAAGTCATTTGCTGTTTTACAGTTCGAACAATTACCATCCGAATCAAGGAAACAAGAACTTGCTGCTTCGGGAATCCAATTGCTTGAATACATTTCTGGAAATGCATATACAATTTGCATTACAAAAAATATAGACCATACAATTTTGCAGAACGCAGGAGCAAGATCAATTCTTGAATTGTCGCCGTTACAAAAGATGCATCCGGCAATGGCAAAAGGAATATTTCCATCATGGGCGATTAAAACACCTGGCATGGTGGATGTATGGATCAGTTTTCCGAAAACATTAAGTTTTGAAGAATTACAAAAATTATTAAGCGAAAGAAATTTCCAAATTACAACTAGCGATTACAAAGAGTTTCATGTTGTCGGTTTACAAATAACAATTTCGCGTATCAATGATCTGGCATCACTACCTTTTGTTGATTATATAGAACCGGCGCCACATAAAGCGCAAATGTTGAATTATGAGAGCAGAAATGATTCCAGAGCGAATATATTAAATGCTGCATCTGGTGCAGGGGGTTATGGCTTAAAAGGTGAAGGAATAGTAGTAGGAATTGGTGATAATGCGGACGTACAATATCATGTCGATTTTACAGGCAGACTAATAAACTTCAGTACTCCTACGATTGCTTATCATGGTTCACATGTGCATGGAACAGTAGCAGGAGGCGGGATATTAATGGAAGAATTCCAAGGGTATGCTCCAAAAGCAACAATTGTTTCGCAAGAAACTTCGGGAATAATAAAAAATGCCCCGGTATATGTTAATGATTATGGGATGGTAATTACTAATAATTCTTATACTTCGATAGTAGGTGATTGTGATTATGCCGGAACCTACGATCTTGAAAGCCGGATACTTGATTTAATGACATTTAGTTATCCTCATTTACAAAATGTTTTTGCTGCAGGGAATGACGGAGGGTTAACCTGTTCGCCATTTCCCGGATCATTCAAAACAGTTGTTGGTGGATTTCAGACTGCAAAAAATGGAATAGTGGTTGGTGCTACTAACAGAGATGGCAGCATTGCATCATTTTCTAGCAGAGGGCCAGTGAAGGATGGCAGAACAAAGCCAGAAGTAACGGCAGATGGTGTATATACCACATCTACTATTTATACCTATGGTTATGGCATAAGTCCAGGTACAAGCATGTCTAGCCCGGCAGTAGCAGGAGGATTAGTTTTATTAAATCAACGCTACAAACAAATTAATGGCGCAAATCCCAAAAGTGGTTTAATGAAAGCATTAGTTTGTAATGGGGCAAGCGACCAGGGAAACACAGGTCCTGATTTTACAAATGGGTTTGGAAGTTTGAATCTTTTACGATCTGTAGACATGCTCAATAACAGTAGATATTTTATTTCAACCATCAATAATGGAGGAATAAACACAAACGATATGTCAATTCCTGCGGGAACTGCACAATTAAAAGTAATGCTATACTGGCATGATCCTGCAGCTGCTGTTTTTGCATCAAAAACTTTGGTAAACGATCTTGATCTGGATATCATTTCGCCATCCAATGTGTTGCCATTTTTATTGGATACAATTCCTGATCATGTAAATAATGCAGCTTCTCCAGGAGTTGATCATATTAATAATATCGAACAGGCAATTATTACAAATCCTGCTGCAGGAACATATACAATAAGAGTACGGGGAACAAATGTGCCAATATCTTCCCAGGAATATTTCGTGGTCTACGATATAATACCAGTTGAAACGAAAATTGTTTTTCCAATAGGAGGAGAAGGCTTAAAGCCTGGCGAAACTGCTAGTATTCAATGGGAGTCATATGGTGACCCAGCCAATACATTTACTGTCGAATATTCTATTGATAATGGGTCAACCTGGATAACTATCAACAGTTCAGTAGCTGCAAATCTTCGTCAATTGACCTGGGTTGTTCCAAATGTTCAGACCGAAACGGCGAAGGTTCGTGTTACCAGGAATGGGACGGGGCAGGTTAGTATAAGTTCAGCATTCACTATTCTTGATATTCCGGTCATTTCGTTATCTGCTATTCAATGTGAAGGTTATTTTTCTATAGATTGGACTTCGATAACCGGGGCAACAGACTATGAACTGTTTATGTTGAAAGGCAATCAAATGGTTTCTGTGGCTACAACTACCGCTCTCACTTATACATTCAGCGGTTTGTCACCGGATTCGATTTATTGGGTTTCTGTTCGAGCAAGGATAAACAGTGGTGCTGGCAGAAGAGCTGTTGCTGGAAGCCGTCAGCCAAATAATGGAACTTGTAATGGAACTATTTCTAATAATGATTTGCGCATGGATTCTGTCGTTGCGCCACTTTCCGGAAGATTGCTAACATCGACAGCTCTTACCAACAGCGCATCTGTGATTGCACGAATTAAAAATCTCGACGATGCAGATATAGCAAATTTCAAATTGAGATATTATGTAAATGGTTCTTTAATAGTGGAAGAAATTCTTGGAACCATTACCGCAAGCTCTGCATTTACACACACATTTTCTGTTCCATACGATTTTTCAGTTGCAGGAAATTATATTTTAAAGGTTGAGGTTGAAAATATTTCAGGAGTTGACCCCATTTCTTCTAACAACTTCATTATTGATACTATTCGTCAATTAAGAAATGATCCTATTATACTGCCCTTTACAGACGATCTTGAAACCGCAGTATCCAGAAAGTATTATAAAGCAAGATTTGGAGTTGAGGGAATAGAGCGTTACGATTATACAAATACATATTTTCCAGGAAGATTGAGTACATTCTTATCCTCCGGTATGGCATATTCAGGGACGAAATCTTTATTGACTGACCTGGATAGATATTTAGCTACAGGAAATTCCAATTTTATATATGGAACCTATAATCTTAATGGTGTAGACGCAGCTGCACGGGATATACGTCTGGATTTCCAATTTAAAATACATGGAGATAGTGTTGCGAGTGCAGATAACAGAGTTTGGATAAGAGGAAGCGATTCTCAAACATGGATTGAAGCATTTGTACTTTCGGCGAATGGAAATGTTCGCGGAATTTTCAAAAAAACAACAAGTTTGGAAATAGGTAGACTTCTTCAATCACATGGGCAAAATTTTAGTAGAAGCTTCCAGGTACGATGGGGGCAATTTGCTTATTCCAGGATTAATGATAACGAATTATACCAAGGACATAACATTGATGATATAAGAATTTATGAGGCTATTGATGATATACAGATTAAAACAATTGACGAGCCATTTACTAATAAGTGTGGCCTAATGAATGCAGAAACAGTAAAGGTTACTATCAGAAACGCTTCGTCAAATTCAATTAACAATATTCAGGTAAGAATGGTTGTGGACGGCGGCACACCTGTCATCGAAACTATTACTATTCCACTTGGTCCAAATGCAAGTACTCAATATACATTTACAGCAAAGGCAAATCTGTCAGCTTTGGGAGATCATACTATCCTTATCAATGTGCAATACGGGACAGATAATTTTAAAGATAATGATACAATGACCCTTAAAGTTTTTAATGCTCCACTGATCACTACTTTCCCCCACATTGAAAATTTTGAAACAAATAATGGCTATTGGCGCAGTTCAGGAATTAATAACTCATGGGAATATGGAGTTCCTGCTGCTAATAAAATAAATAAAGCTGCCAGTGGAAAAAAAGCATGGAAAACAAATCTGACAGGAAATTATAAAGACTTGGGAACATCATATTTATATTCTCCTTGTTATAATATTGCCGGAATGACAAATCCTACTTTGAGTTTAAATATTGCGCTTGATCTTGAAGATTGCGGAGGAGGCGGCTTATGTGATGGAGCATTTATTGAATATTCGGGAGATGGAATCACTTGGGCCCGTCTTGGAGATGTTGGTACAGGCACTAATTGGTATAACAAGAATTATAGCGGTAATAAATTATGGAGCGTACAAGATTACACAAGATGGCATGTTGTAACAACGCCTTTACCAATAGCGGTTCCAACTATTCGATTCAGAATTGTAGTTGTATCAGATCCATTTGTAAACCTTGAAGGAGTTGCGATTGATGATGTGCATGTGTATGATAACATAATGGGAATTTATGATGGTGTTACAATGGCTTCACCAGTTTCTCAGAATATTTCTAGTAGCACTACGTGGATAAATTTTGTTTCAAACGGCAAGCTTGTTGCCTCTGTTCAGCCGAATAATCAAAATCTTGGTAATACAAATGTACAGGCCTATATAAAAACAGGTGGTGTACGCAATGACGGCAAACAATATTATCACGATAGAAGTATAACTATAAAGTCAACAAATACTGGCTTGACTGATTCAGTTTCTGTTCGCTTTTATTTTCTTGATGCTGAAACTGAAAATTTATTGAATGCCACAGGATGTGCAAGTTGTACCAAACCATCTATGGTTACTGAATTAGGCATCACGAAATATTCTGATCCTGATTATAATTTTGAAAACGGAAATCTTGCTGATGATATACAGGGAACATTTAATTTCTTAAGTGCAGACTGGAATTATAAAATACCTTTTGATAAAGGCTATTATGTACAATTTAGAACAAAAGATTTTTCTGAATTCTGGTTGAATAATGGTGCCTTGAACAGGCAAACGGCATTATCAGGAATGATAACAAGTTTTACTGCTCAAAAGAAAAGTAATAACGATGTTTTACTCGAATGGAAAACTTTCTCAGAACAAAATATTGATCATTTTGAGATTGAAGTGGCAAAAGGCGATATCAATTTTCAGAATAATAATTTCGAAAAGATTGGAGAGATAACGAGTCTTGGTAATTCAAACGCTGAAAGGTCATATAGCTTTACCGATAATGAAGCGGGGAAGTTGGCCATACGTTATTACCGATTAAAGATCGTGTTTAAGGATAACTCATTTATTTATTCCCCAGTACGGCCTGTTGTTTTCAATGATGACATTCAATGGCAGGTATATCCCAATCCTTCGAATGGAGATTATAAGTTTCAATATTATTTGGGACAAAATGATAACATGAATGTTAAGGTATATGATGTAAGCGGCAGATTGGTCAAGCAAATGAAACTAATTGGAAACGGTTATTTGGAGCAGACAATCATCGATCTTAGACCAGTAAAATTTCCTCCCGGGATTTATCTTCTCTCTGCAGAATCGAGCGAAAAGAAATTCAACATAAAATTGATAAAACAGTAAAAAGAAAGGGGCTGAAGGCCCCTTTGCTATTTCGTTGCTACTAAATTACCATCCTTGTTTTGCAATACCCGCTTTAATGGCCGCCATAGCCTTTTCCTCGTTTACCAAAGTCGTCAGCTTATTTCCTTTGCCATCATGTCCCTGCACCATATATGCGCCTTTCGCGGTTTTGGTGATCACGGCATCCATAACTGGAACTCCTTTCTCTTTGGTTTTTACATTGTAGGCTGTAAGTTGTACATCGCTCATGGTTAATTAGGTTTTTTGATTAGGAATGCCTGAAATTAGGACTTTTACGCCTTTCGGCATAACGAGAAATAAAAAAGTCCTGTGAGAACAGGACTAATCAGCTTATTTAGAACGCTTTAAGATCAAACATCAATTTTTGCATATCGTGCATGACTTTCAATGAATTCCCTTCTTGGCCCTACTTCATCGCCCATCAACATACTAAAAACCCTATCAGCTTCAGCGGCACTTTCTATCGTCACTAGTTTTAAAGTTCGTGTTTCAGGATTCATTGTCGTGTCCCAAAGTTGCGTTGCATTCATTTCACCCAATCCTTTATATCGCTGAACATTTACACTGTCGTCTTTTCCGCCCCCGATTTTTTCGATCAGCGCTTTTCGTTGGTCTTCATTATATGCGTAGGCTTGTTCTTTAGCCCTTTTTATTAAATAAAGAGGAGGCTGGGCGATATAAACGTGGCCTTGTTCTACAAGCTCAGTCATATACCGGTAAATAAAGGTTAGGATCAACGTGGCAATGTGGCTTCCATCCACATCGGCATCGGTCATGATGATAAGTTTATGATAACGGAGCTTTACAAGATTTAAAGCTTTTGGATCATCCGGAGTTCCAACCGTTACACCTAGGGCAGTGTACATATTTCTGATCTCCTCATTTTCGTAGATCTTATGCTCCATTGCCTTTTCTACATTCAATATTTTTCCACGTAATGGAAGAATGGCCTGGAAACTCCTGTCGCGACCTTGTTTGGCTGTACCACCGGCACTATCACCCTCAACAAGAAAAAGTTCACATTTGGCAGGATCTCTTTCAGAGCAGTCAGCTAATTTTCCCGGCAAACCGCCTCCGCTTAAAACTGATTTTCTTTGAACAAGCTCTCTTGCTTTTTTTGCAGCTGCTCTTGCCTGTGCTGCAAGAATTACTTTATTGATAATATTCTTTGCTTCTCTAGGATTTTCTTCAAGGTATGCTTCAAGAACTTTTGAAACAGTAGAATCAACAACACCCATCACATCGCTATTACCAAGTTTTGTTTTCGTTTGCCCTTCAAACTGTGGCTCCGGAACTTTCACTGAAATGATGGAGCTGAGGCCTTCACGAAAATCATCACCTTCAATTTCAACCTTTGCTTTTTCAAAGAGGCCCTGTTTATCTCCATAGCTTTTAAATACTCTTGTCAGGGCACGGCGAAAACCAGATACGTGGGTGCCACCTTCAATAGTATTAATGTTATTTACATAAGAATAAATATGCTCACTATAGGAATCATTATAGATCATCGCCACTTCTACGGCAACATTAGTTGCTTCATCACGACCTTCTACAAAGATCACTTTTGGAAGTAGCGGACTTCTTCCCGCATTGCTATCCAGCATTTCTACAAACTCAACAATACCTCCTTCACTATAAAATGTTTTGGTATAAGTAGTACCATTTTCATCTTCCTTTTCACGAAGATCATTTAATATGATCCGTATTCCCTTATTCAAAAAAGATAGTTCACGAAGACGGGCTTCCAAAATATCTTTTTTGTAAACAGTAACAAGAAAAATGCTATCATCAGGCCAGAAGTGAACAGTAGTTCCTCTCTTATCAGTTGTGCCAATTTCACGAACGGGGTACTGAGGTACACCGATCTTATAATCCTGCTCAAATTTTTTCCCTTCACGAAAAACCTCTACATGTAAATTCTTACTCAATGCATTTACGCAACTTACACCAACACCATGCAAACCGCCGGAAACTTTGTAAGAATTTTTATCAAATTTTCCACCTGCATGCAGTACAGTCATGACAACTTCTAATGCACTTCTTTTTTCTTTCGTGTGCATTTCGGTTGGAATACCACGACCATCATCTTCTACCGATACAGAATTATCTTCATGAATGGTAACGACAATATTTTTACAATAACCTGCTAAGGCTTCATCAATAGAATTATCGACAACTTCATAAACAAGATGATGTAAACCTTTCTCACTGATATCGCCGATATACATGGCAGGTCGTTTACGAACTGCTTCCAATCCTTCCAAAACCTGGATGCTATCAGCATCATAACCATTATTTACAGGGATAGCTTTTGCTTTAATTTCTTCGCTCATAAATTGGTGAATCCTCGCTTAAAAATTGAGTAAATGAAATGCTTGCGAATGTACGGAATTAAGCTCTCTAAAGGGGTAATGAAAAGCCTAATTTTTGAGTATTTTTTAGCACTGCAGTGGATAAAAAATAAGGCTGAAAAATTGTCTTTTTCAGCCTTATAAAATCATTTTTTTTGGCATCAAACATTGCGTTTTACGATCTGCGCAACAAGGTCAGCTTCCGTGCAAATTTTATTGCCAACATATACGGTTCCTTTCATTTCACATATACCGCGGCGAATAGGTGTAGACAACTCCATTTTTAGAAGCATGGTATCGCCGGGTTTTACCATTTGTTTGAATTTGCAATTATCGATCTTCAGAAAATAAGTGTCGTATGATCCTTCAGGGCTCATGTTCATTGCCAGTATGCCACCGCATTGAGCAAGTGCTTCAACCTGTAATACTCCCGGCATGATCGGATTTCCGGGAAAATGTCCCTGGAAAAACCATTCATTGAAGGTGATATTTTTTATCCCAACAATATGTGTATCGCTTAACTCAATGATCTTATCCAATAATAAAAACGGATAACGATGAGGCAGTTTTTTTTCAATATAAACAAGATCAAAAACCGGCGGCCTGTTAGGATCATAAACAGGAACGCCACGTGTATGCTTTGTTTTCTTTATATATTGTTTGATCTTTTTTGCAAATTCAACATTGCTGCTATGTCCTGGCCTGTTTGCAATGATCTTTGCTTTGATAGGATAACCAACCAATGCAAGATCTCCAACAACATCTAATAATTTATGACGGGCAGGTTCGTTAGGGAAACGTAATTCAAGATTATTAAGATAACCCTCGCTTTTTACTTCTATTTTATCTTTCTTAAAAACTTTCCTTAGTCTCTCCAGTTCAGTTGCGCCAACTGGTTTATCAACCACAACAATTGCATTGTTTACATCACCACCTTTAATAAGGTTATTATCCAGCAACATTTCCAATTCATGCAAAAAACAAAAAGTACGACAAGGAGCGATCTCGGTTTTAAAGTCCGACATATTTTTTAAGCCTGCATGCTGGGTTCCAAGCACCGGGGAGTTAAAATCAATCAGTGTTGTAACGGAATAATCAGGAGCAGGCATTGCCACCATATCCACCCTCTTATTTTCATCCTGCAGGTAAATATTTTCATCTATGCAATACCATGTCTTTGATGCATCTTGTTCGTTTATCCCTGCCTTTTCAATCATGTCAACAAAAGGCTCGCTGCTTCCATCCATTATTGGCATCTCTGGTCCGTTCACTTCTACTAAGCAATTATCAATACCCATTCCAACCAATGCAGCCAATACATGCTCTACTGTACTTACTCTGGCGCCATTAAACTCAAGGGTGGTTCCGCGGCTGGTATCAGTTACCAGGTCACAATCTGCTTTTATGATTGGTTTACCCGGAAGGTCGATGCGCTGAAACTGAATGCCAAAACCAGGCGTTGCAGGCTTTAAAGTAAGATCAACAAGAACACCGGTATGCAAACCAGTACCCGAAATACTTGCTTCGGAAGTTATAGTATGTTGCTTATCAGGATTGAATGGAGCGGTCATATTCTCAGCAATATAATTCTTATTTTCTGTGGGTGAAATCATGACGGCAAAGATACAGTTTGAGAGGGAAAATTGAGATTTATGTAACCAGCATTTGAATTTCTATTTAGCTTCTCTTGCGTCGCACACTTGTACCACGGTAATTCTATTAAACAATGGATTTATGAAACTTTCTCGCTAATTAATTGCTTTACTAAAGCTTCTAATTCTTTAATTCTTTTTTCCAATTCAGGAAGCTTTCGGCTAATAGCCTGGCTACGCAATGCAGAAGTATAATCATGGGCTGGCGAACCAGTAACTGCTTTGCCAGCTTCCACCGATTTACTTACTCCGCTTTGTGCATTGATCTTTGCACCATCTCCAATGTTAATGTGCCCGACAATTCCAACCTGACCTCCGATCATTACACCTTTGCCAACTTTTGTACTTCCGCTAATACCACTTTGAGCCGCAACAACTGTACTGTTTCCTATTTCTACATTATGTGCGATCTGTATCAGGTTATCAAGCTTGGCACCTGATCTTATGATCGTAGAACCGATCGTTGCCCTGTCAATAGTAGCATTAGCGCCTATCTCTACATTATCTTCAACTATCACATTGCCGATCTGTGGTACTTTTTTAAAACTGCCATCCGCTTGCGGTGCAAAACCAAAACCATCACTACCAATCACAGTACCTGCGTGAATGATCACAGTGCTTCCAATCATACAATCATGGTAGATCTTTACGCCGGGATGAATAATAGAATTATCACCAACTTTCACATTATTGCCAAGATAAACATTGGGATAAATTTTTGTATTGTTACCAAGCTTTACATTGTCGCCGAGATAAGCAAACGCACCGATAAAAACATTTTCACCATAAGAAGCAGAAGCAGAAATGTAAACTGGTTCTTGTACACCGGTCAATTGCTGTTGCATCATTTGCTGGTAAGTGCTTAATAATTTTGCAAAAGCGGTATATGCATCAGGTACACGGATCAATGTTGCCGTAACAGGTTGCTTTAATTCCAAAGCTTCATTGATAATGATAACTGATGCCTTGGTGCTATATAAATATTCTTCGTATTTAGGATTTGCTAAAAAAGCAAGCTGGCCATCCTCAGCCTCTTCAATTTTTCCAAAAGAATTGACAGAAATATTTGCATTGCCTTCTGTTTTGCCATTGATAAGTGCTGCGATCTGTAGTGCCGAAAAAGTCATCAATTTAGCTTTTAGCTGTTAGTGAAACGCTGTTAGCAAGTGAAATTTAGCTAAGGGCTAATAGGTAAAAGCTAACGGCTATCTTAAATAACAAATGTACTGTTTTTTTACCGGGCTGGCGAGGTGCTGATGGATCAGAGCATTGTCAACTTTCGAAATATCTTTTACGCTTCCATCTTTGAATAAAATATTTATCCGCTCGTCTTCCGGATTATAAGTTGTATTTATTGCTTCACCGGTAAAAACGAAATAATCGGCTTCTTCATTGCTGATGCCAAACCGCTGCACCAACTCTTTTTTCTTTTCGTTAACAAGTGAATTGTCAAATGAGTCGGCTTGCAATTTGACTTTATAAAGTTGCCGGTCAACTAATCCCTTGCAAAGTGTTGAAAGAATTTTATCCGGATGATCCATCCAGTTCTTTACAGTTGACATTACATCAAAGTCATCAAGCCTGCAGAAAGTATCAAGATGTTCCTGCGTTTTATGGTTCGTGGAAGGGTTTTGCAAAAAATAGTTTAATGCTGATGTGGCTGCTTCTGTTTTTATTCCTTTTGTAATTAGTTCTTTTGCTCTTTGAATAATTTTCACCAGCATCATTTCAGCACTAAGTACAGTTTTATGTAAGTACACTTGCCAATACATTAGCCGGCGTGAAACCAAAAATTTTTCAATAGAATAAATTGCTTTCTCTTCTACCATTAATTGCCCGTTATGAACAGTTAGCATTTTTATAATGCGGTCATAGCCGATCACACCTTCTGATACCCCGGTAAAAAAACTGTCACGGGTCAAATAATCCATTCGATCAACATCTACCTGCCCGGCGATCAATTGGTATAAGAATTTTTTAGGATAGGAGTTAGTAAAAATATCAATAGCTGTTTGTAATCGTCCATTGAACTCTTTATTGAGCACTTTCATGATGAGCAGTGAAATGGCTTCATGATGCACATCGTTGATCAATTCTTTTTCGAGAGTATGTGAATACGGCCCGTGACCGATATCGTGTAATAAAATAGCAACCTTTGCGCCGAGTTCTTCATCATGAGTGATCTCAATGCCTTTATTTTTTAGTTCACTTAAAGCATTACACATAAGATGATAGGCCCCTAGCGAATGGTGAAGACGGGAATGAACAGCTCCTGGATAAACAAGATGGGCAAATGCCATTTGGTATATGCGACGAAGACGTTGATAGTAAGGATGAGCAATAATATCCAATATCAAAGGATGATCGATAGTAATAAAACCATAAACGGGATCGTTGATTATCTTTCTGGTGTTGGACATGTTGCTTTTTTGTTAAGGCAAGGCCGCAAAACTACAATAGCTGAAGTTATTAAACTAAATTTGAACTTCTTCATGCTTGCTGAATAGCGAATAAGGCGTACAAGAGTGCGACGCAACGGAAGCTAAATAGTAGCACGAAAGTTGGGTACATAATAATTAGTAAACCACGACCATAAACACAAACGAACAAGAATGGCTTTAGCAAAAATTCTCTGGGTGGATGATGAAATAGAAAGTCTGCAATCACAAAAACTTTTTTTGGAAAGCAAAGGCTACGAGGTGCATACGCTGACAAATGGGTTTGATGCGATCGATTACGTAAAAGAAAACCAGGTTGATGTTGTATTGATCGATGAGACAATGCCGGGCATTACCGGGCTGGAAACACTAGCAAAGATCAAAGAGGTAAGACAACAAATCCCCATAGTACTGATAACAAAAAATGAAACAGAGAATCTGATGAATGATGCCATTGGTTCACAGATCAGTGATTATTTGATAAAGCCGGTGAATCCTAACCAGGTATTGCTGAGCCTAAAAAAAATTCTTGATAATAAAAGACTGGTGGCTGAAAAAACAACAACGGCATACCAGCAACAGTTCCGTAATCTTTTTATGGCGCTAAACAGCAGTCCTGATTATAACGAATGGATGGATATTTATAAAAAGCTTGTATACTGGGAACTGGAAATGGAAAAAAGTGATAGTCCTGAAATGCAGGAAGTGTTGCAAAGCCAGAAGAGTGAAGCAAATACTGAGTTCTTTAAATTTATTTCACGTCATTATTCATCATGGGTGAAGCCAAAAAGTGGTGATGGTCCTGTGATGTCACATACATTGATGCAGTTTAAAGTGCTGCCCCATTTGGAAAAAGGAGTGCCGCTGTTTTTTATTTTGGTTGATAACCTTCGTTTTGATCAATGGAAAGCGATACAGCCTATGTTTGCTGAGAGCTTTCGTATACTTGAAGAGGATAGTTTTTACAGTATTCTTCCAACTGCTACCCAATACTGTCGCAATGCAATTTTTGCAGGCATGCTACCAGTTGATATTGAAAAACAATTTCAGGTTCAATGGAAAAATGATGATGAGCAAGGTGGAAAAAATTTGCATGAAGAAGAATTTTTCAGGGCGCAATTAAAAAGATTGGGTAAAGGTGATCTGAAAGTTTCTTATACTAAAGTGGTGAATAACCAGGCAGGACTTGATCTTCAAAATAATATTCATAACCTGCTGGGTAATGACCTGAATGTGATCGTGTATAATTTTGTTGATATGCTTAGCCATGCAAGAACTGAAATGGAAGTGCTGAAAGAACTGGCTAGTGATGAAATGAGCTATCGAAGTATTACTCGCAGTTGGTTTGAACATTCACCGCTTCATCAGGCATTAAAAAAAGTAGCTGATAAGAACATTAAAATTGTGTTAGCCACCGACCATGGAAGTGTGAAAGTGAAAACTGCCTACAAAGTGGTGGGAGATAAGCAAACAACTACGAACCTTCGCTATAAACATGGCCGCAATTTGAATTATGAACCAAAAGAAGTGCTTGCTTTCCGCGATCCGAGAGAAGCAGGACTACCGGTACCAACGGTAAATTCATCGTTCATTTTTGCAAAAGAAGATGGATTCTTATGTTATCCTAATAATTATAATTACTACGTAAATTATTACCGAAATACTTTTCAACACGGCGGAGTAAGTATGGAGGAAATGATAGTGCCGGTGATAAAGATGGTGAGTAAGTAAGATAGTATTGGCATTTGCCCTTTATATATTCATCATTTTATTGATTATAATACTACCTGATTTTTTTCAAAATAATTTCTTCAGCTAGCAGGGCATAAATTTGCTTAAAATATTCTTTTATACCCAGGTATTCTTCTTTGGCGAAAATTGCCCTATTTATCTGAAATGTTTGAGAAAGATATATTTCAGATGAATCCGAATGGCAAGTCCTAGTAAAAAGAAAACTTGAATCAGGCATTCTTAAGATGATATTTTTTGGTAAGGATTCTATAGTAAATGAAGGGGAAAATTTTAAGAGAAAAATTAGTGTTATTGTCTGATTGCAACCAAGATCTACATCTGTGATCCTTCTGTCAGCAATAAAAGGATTATTCTTTTCAGATGAGAACATTTGAGGATTAATGAAATAAAAAGGGCCTGATTGGACAGGTTGATAAGAAAATTGAATGTCTTGTAAAAATGATTCTAACGTGTCATCCGCATTTGTCTGTTTGGTTATTTGGATTCTGGCATCTTTTTTTTCAATAAATCGTCTTTCAGAATCATCATACTTCATTGATGAATCAAGCAATAATGTTTTTGCATAGTCGTAAGAACGAATTTTAGCGTTTCCTTTCATCGTCCCGTCATCATCGCAGGTTGCATATAATTGAGTTTTTTCCTTAAACAGGTATCTATCATCACTGATTAACACCCAGCGAATACGAGAGGAATCCAGTATAAGTGCGTGCCTATTCAATATATTTACCGGAGGAGTTAGAAATGATTGAAACTTCAAACTTCCATCGAGTATGTAGTATTTGTCATCCTTTAAAACAAGGGCATTTACTCCATTCATTTGTCCAAATGTCGGGAAACCCATATTTATTTTTCCATTATCCCTTGTACTTATCAGTAAAGGATAACACTTTATATCCGCTTTTTGAAGCAGATTTAATAATAATAAATTGATGTCTGCAGTATTTCCATATCTGTTTTTCCATGCCTCAGATATGTCTTGTGGATAGAGTGTTTGTTGGGTTTTTTCAGGTATTTGTTTTTTTACAGCTTCATAAATGAATTTTATCCGATCAGGAATCGAAATAATTTTTTTTGCTGAGTCTGTTATTGCTTCTGTACCAGGAATAGTTTTTCTTATTTGACCGCCAAAAAAGGGAGATCGAAGAAGAAATGCTCCTCCAAAATCCCACGAAAAATTAAATATTCCTTTATCTTCAGGAAAAAATCGGTATATAAGTTTAAGTAAATTGTCTTTTTGAGAACTCATAAAAGGTTCTGATCTGAAAGAACCAATATTTTCCGTATAGTAAATTCTTTTTTCTTTTCGATACCCTTTTTTAAAAGATTCTGTTTTTTTATCAACACTACCATTTCCAAAAAGCGCTTCATCTACCGAAGAAAATTCAGGAGTAATTATGGTATTTGATATAAAGGCAGCCGGAATTTCACTTTGTACAATCCAGGGATCAAATGCAAGCCTGTTTTTTTCTGATATGATATAAGTATATTCAATTATGCTCCCGGGTTTCAAATTTGGGAAAGTAAAGCGTATAACTTCAACTTTACTCAACGCTCTTTGCTTATAAAAATCACTGTCATTAAGGTCTTGTGTTATCAGATTTCCTGAGATATCTAAAGAATAAATTCTTGCTTTTAAATCTCTTACTTTGGAATTCTTTTTTGAGCTGTAAAACGGGATTGTGATATTCGCATATTTAAAACCTCGGTTATTAAAAATCTTCATACGCACATGTCTTCGGGTAACAATTTTTGGTGAGAATGGATCAGGGTCGTATTCGACCTCCTGAGTATCAAACAATTTCATAGCATCGGCATAGGGTTCAAAAAGACATGATTCAAGTCGCAGTTCAGCTGTATCAATCACTCCAAATTCTGGAACTTTTTTTTGCGCAAAAGCAAAATAATGTATTAAAAGAATCAAAGGGACGCAACAGATTTTTTTCATTCTTAACGGTTGATTCAAATATATAGAAAACTGGTTGCTGTGTATAAGATTTAAATAAAAATATTCTTATGTCAGAATTTTTGCATTTAGTTTTGCTTCTATGAAATACACACAGACCACTCTTGATAAATTAGAAGCCGTTGTTGAAGAGGTTGGCTATGTTCTTCGTTATGAAAGAGGGACATTCCAAAGCGGCTATTGCATTCTGGAAGAAAGAAAAGTAGTGGTGCTGAATAAATTTCTCCAACTTGAAGGCCGCATCAATACAATGCTTGATCTGATTCCGCAACTTGAGATCAATACTGAGCTATTATCTGACGAATCCAAGAAACTTCACAAAGAAGTAATTTTGAAAGTAGCAGAAGGCAATGTGAAGTAAAAAATAAGTAGTAAGAAAGGACAATGTAATCGTTACATTTCATACTTGTCTTATTCCTCTTTTTTCGTTCCTCATTTCTTATTTTTACTTGTGACTTGTCCTCCACTTAAAATAACTTTTCTCGGCTCAGGTACCAGTGCTGGTGTCCCTATGGTAGCATGCGACTGCGAGGTATGTACTTCAACAGACAAAAAAGATACACGACTCCGGCCAAGCATAATGATTCAATCACCCACAACGACTATTGTAATTGATACCACGCCGGATTTTCGTTACCAGATGTTGCGTCAGAAAGTGAAAAAACTAGATGCCGTTCTTTTCACTCATCCACATAAAGATCATATTGCCGGGCTTGATGATGTGAGGGCTTTTAATTTTTTCTATAAACCGGTGATGGAAGTTTATTCTAACGCATTAACCGAAGAGTCGATCAAAAGAGAATTTCCCTATGTTTTTACTGAAGAAAAATATCCCGGTGTTCCTGTGATAAATTTAAATACGATCACCAACGAACCATTTATGATCGGTGACATTCCTGTGCAACCGATCATGGTATGGCATCTAAAAATGCAGGTGTTTGGATTTCGTTTTGGAAAGTTTACATATATCACAGATGCTAATCGCATCGAAGAAAGTGAAAAAGAAAAAATAAAAGGAAGTGAAGTGATGGTGCTAAATGCACTGCGCAAACAACATCATATTTCGCATTTTACATTAGCTGAAGCAATAGACATTGTACAGGAATTAAAAATTCCAAAAGCTTATTTCACACATATCTCTCATCAGCTCGGACGCCATGAGGAAATTGAAGCAGAATTACCAGACGGTATTCATCTTGCATACGATGGTCTTATGTTAGAGTGTTTATGAAGTAGAAATCTATCCAGAAAGAAGAGGAAATAACCCAAGTCAATAATTTGGATAAGGTTACCCATATAAAGTATTATCCATTATTTTCATTTCTGAATTATTCATAGAATAAGGTTTAATGGTTAAAAGCCCGCAGTTTCCACTGAGGGCTTTTCTTATTATGTTTTTCCCAACTTTACATAATTGCAAAGAACAGAAGCTAACAGATGTTAGTTCTTCATTAATTATACCTACCTTGCAGCGCAAATTATTTGAAGAGGTCTTTATAAAAGAAAGGAGCAATAATGGATTTTCAGTCAAGTGAAATAACACAGCACGCCGCACAGACAGCGAGAGATTTTGCGCTGCAATATATCAAGCCATATGTAATGGAATGGGATGAATCACAGGAATTCCCTGTTCAATGTTTCAAGGAAATGGGAAAGTTGGGAATGATGGGAGTATTAGTGCCAGAGAAATATGGCGGGGCAGGCTTAAGTTATTTTGAATATAAAATTATCATTGAAGAAATATCAAAGGTTTGCGGCTCTATCGGCTTAAGCCTTGCTGCACATAATTCACTTTGTACAGGTCATATTTTAAGTTTTGGAAACGAGGAGCAGAAGAAAAAATATTTACCAAAACTTGCGACGGCCGAATGGATAGGTGCGTGGGGATTGACTGAACCCGGTACTGGCAGTGATGCAGGCAATATGAAATGCGCCGCAGTAAAAGATGGAAATGATTGGGTGATCAATGGAACAAAAAATTGGATCACCCATGGTAAGAGTTGTGATATAGCGGTTGTGATCTGCAGAACAGGTGAGCCAAGAGCAAAAAATAATGCAACTGCATTTATTGTTGAGAAAGGTACTCCGGGTTTTAGTGGTGGTAAAAAGGAAAACAAACTAGGAATGCGTGCAAGCGAAACTGCAGAAATGATCTTTGATAACTGCCGGATACCAGACGCAAATCGTTTAGGTGAAGTGGGAGATGGGTTTAAACAATCATTAAAAATTTTGGATGGCGGAAGAATATCTATTGCATCACTTGCATTAGGTATTGCAAAAGGAGCATATGAAGCTGCATTGAAATATTCGCAGGAGCGTTATCAATTTGATCAGCCGATCTCAAATTTCCAGGGAGTATCTTTTAAGCTTGCAGACATGGCAACTGAAATTGCCGCATCAGAGTTGTTGATATTACATGCATGTGATCTAAAGGAACGGAAGCAACAAATGACAAAGGAATCAGCGATGGCAAAATATTATGCAAGTGAAGTGGCAGTGAAAGTGGCAAATGATGCCGTCCAGATATTCGGTGGTTATGGTTATACCAAAGATTTTCCTGTAGAAAAATATTATCGTGATTCCAAACTCTGCACTATTGGTGAAGGAACTAGTGAGATACAGAAGATCGTTATTTCGAGAGAGGTATTGAAATAAATATTGATAAAACCGGTCAGCGATACTTATCTGTTATTGTATAACAAATGCGATCAGTGATCTTATAAAACACCTGTCCTTTTATTTTTCGAACTTCTTTTGTACGCCTGCTATCTAATAATCTTCCTTTTTCATCAAATGATTGAGTAGTTCTGAAATAGGCCAATGCAACATATTTAGGTGGAGAAAAAATATAACGAACGGTAACGGGTTTAATACTTAGAATTATCAGTTGTTGGGGTTGGTCATTTACGTAATAATCAAAACTATTGATCCATGTAACTTTTGATTGCTGCATTTTTCTTATCAAATAATATATGCCGGCAGTATCATAATTAAATTTGATTAATGTGTCAGCCAGTCTTTTCTCAGTTACATTAAACTCATAGATCCTTGTCAGGGTATCCGTGATCATCTCAAGAGAAACGATGCTAAATTTTGTATCGGTGAAGGCAAGGCTAAAATGGTTTTTAGGATTTAATTTTTCATAGCGGCGTTCAATATTGTCAAGATTTTCTTTCTGTTCCTGGTAAATATTGGTTGAAATGATCTTAGTACTGCATGAAGCAGACAGCAAAGAATAGGCGATCAAAAAAATAAATAAGTGGCGGATCATTTATCAATAGTTATAATTCCAAATATTATTTTTTTGAGAGTCCGACTGGTGATCTGCATTTCCGTTTCTCCTCCATAATCCCAATAACGAAGTGTGATCATATCGCCTTCTTTTCTTATTTGCCGGAGAATTATAAAATGTGTCGGTATGGAGAATTTTATTTTATCATGATTCTTTTTATGAATAATTCGGTTGTTGATATAAAGACTAACAATATTACTGTCGATCCTTTTTGACAGGTAGCTATAAACATCCTTCACCCAGGGCTTGATCAGGTCGCTGCCAACAGCTTTTACATGAACGCCGCACATTTTATTAACCATACGGTCGAACTTGGCCAGGTTTGTTGCTGCCCAAAATGAATTTTCATCACCTTCATTGAATTTTTTATTAAAGAAATTGAGATAACCTTTGAATTTATCTGCCAATACAAGAAACCACATTTGTTCAGCATGTCGTATATCAAGCACTCCTGTAAATTTTAAAGTGCCGGCTGCTTTCATCACTGCATTAGAAGGTTTGAAATGATTATTATTAAAACTTGCTTCACCCCTGTCGTATAATTCATTCATGAATTTTACATAACCAAGCGGATCTTTTTCCATTACTAAATAGGAGAGTACACCGTATGCACAAAAATTAGTACTGCGACCGGGATAAAAGCTCTCTGGCTTTTCCAAATTCAGTTTAAGGTTATCATAAAACAACTTTGGTTTTATGTTTGGCCAAAAGCTGTTTTCTTTTAATTGATCAATCTTATCAATAAATTCTAAGGCTTCTTTTTTTGTAGAATTTTTTTCCGATAGTAAATTTCCGGCAATGCCTTTTTCTTTGGATAATAGAAATAGGAATAGAAGTATGACAGGCTTGTAAGGCAGATGGAAATAATTTGACTTGATAATGCAAATATCAGACCCTTGTTTAATCAAAATACTAAAGACTGTTAAAATGAAAACGTAAAATCACGATTTATTGCTGATGATTGATTGACTTATCTCACTTCCTGCATCTCCACCAATTTTTTATAAAACCCATTTTGTGAAAGCAATTGGTCATGCGTACCTCGTTCTGCAATTTTTCCTTTTTGCAAAACAATGATCTCGTTCGCATGGCGAATGGTGCTAAGACGGTGAGCAATTACAATGCTTGTCCTGTTTTGCATCATGTTATTTATTGCATCCTGTACTAATCTTTCACTTTCAGTATCGAGAGAAGAGGTAGCTTCATCCAGGATAAGTATTGGAGGGTTTTTAATAACGGCCCTTGCGATCGTCAATCTTTGTCTTTCGCCGCCGCTGAGTTTGCTGCCACGATCGCCGATATTAGTTGCGTAACCAATATCTTTTTGAGTAATAAAATTATGAGCATTGGCAACTTTTGCCGCCTGCATAATTTCTTCTTCATTTGCACCAGGTTTCCCCAAACTTATATTATTCGCAATTGTATCATTAAAAAGGATCGGTTCCTGTGTTACGATACTCATTAAACTTCTTACTGAATGCAAGGAGTAATCTTTAATATTTATTCCATCGATCAAAACTTCGCCGCTTGTTACATCATGAAATCTTGGAACAAGATCAGCCAATGTTGATTTACCGGCGCCGGAAGAGCCAACCAACGCAATTGTTTTTCCTTTTTCAATTGTCAGATCAATATTATCAAGTATCACAGCATCTTCATACGCAAACCGCACATTCCTGAATTCAATTTTATCATTGAAGGATTGAAGCTGTTTGCCATTTATGTTGTCATCTACGGTTATAGGAGTTTTCAATACTTCTTCGATCCTTGTAATGGCAGCGCTGCCTTTTTGCATATTGCTGAAAGAAGTGGAAAGCGTTTTGACCGGGTTGATGATATTGTAAAACAAGGCGAGATAAGCAAGAAAAACAGAGGGTTCAAGTAATTCTTTTTTTAATACAAGCTGTCCGCCAAACCATAATATGCCGCAAAAAATAGTCACCCCCATAAATTCAGACAGAGGTGAGGCAAGATCTCTTCTATAACCAATATGATTCTTTGCATTTAATAATTCAGAGTTAACAGAAAAGAAACGATTCTTCAATAATGTCTCAATATTAAACGCTTTGATAACCCGTAAACCACTCAGTGTTTCATCAAGTGCCGAAACAGATTCGCCGTGTTTGATCGCTACTTCATTAGATTGTTTTTTTAGTGAACGAGTAATTCGTCCCAATACCAGGCCAATGACCGGGATACAGAGTAAGATAAAAAAAGTAAGCTGGGGACTGATATAAAAAAGTACCGTAAAATTTATGATAATGGTTAAAGGATCTCTTACCCAACCTTCTAAAGTACTTACTACAGAGCCTTCCACTTCATTTACATCATTTGTAATACGACTTATCAGGTCGCCTTTTCTTTTTTCAGTAAAATAGCCAATGGGTAAATGAAGGATCTTATTATACAATTCTAAACGCAGACTATTTACAACTTTATTTTTCAGCGGATTAAGAATATAAAAGGAGAGATAGAGAAAAAGATTTTTCAGCAAAATGGAAACAATAATGACAATAACAATTAATCCTAAAATCCCGAGGGCTCCGCTGAACATTCCTGTAGAATCTCTTAGTTGGATCATCCATTCTTTCAATGATTGAATAAGAGCATTATCTCCTCCTTGCATTTGTGCAGTGCCGCTGTCTTGTTTAAAAATAAGATCAAAGAAAGGGGCAAGCATCCCAAGCGAAACAATAGAGAAAACAATGGAAAGAATGATAAAAAGAAAATAAAGAAGAATTTGTCCTTTATACTGCCCGAGATATTTAAAAATCCGTGAATATTTTTTCATTGTATAATAACTACTCCAAAAGAAGGAGCAAAAGTAGCTAATTTTACCGCGAACTAAAGAAGGAGGATATATGGAAGAAGGTAAAAGACAAAAGCAAATTGCTGGTTTGTTAAACGAGGAGATAAACACCATTTTTCAAAAGCTCGGTTTGAGCATGATCGATGGCGGCATGGTTTCTATTTCATCAGTTAAAATAACTCCTGATCTGCTTGAAGCAAGGTTTTATTTAAGCTTTTTCCAGGTAAAAGATGTAAAAGCAGCATTGAAAAAAATTGAAGATCGCCATCATGATATAAAAAAAGAGTTGGCAGCAAAAGTGCGGCACCAGTTACGTAACATACCTGTATTGAGATTTTACCAGGATGATACGCTTGATCACGTTTTTAAGATGGAGGAACTGTTTAAACAGATAAAAGGTCAACAGTCTGCAGACGACAGTCCACAGAAAAAAGAATAACTTTTAACATTCAACTTTCAATCTTGAACTTTCTCTTTGCCTGGCGCTATTTCAAAGCAAAAAAATCCACCAATGCCATCAACATCATTGCGTGGATAAGTATTGTTGCCATGACCTTTGGTACTACGGCGCTGATCCTTGTATTAAGTGTGTTCAATGGGTTTGAAGGAATGGTAAAATCATTGTACACTAGTTTTTATACCGATCTGAAAGTTTTTCCAGCACAAGGCAAAGTGCTTACGTTGACAGCGGAGCAATTAAAACAAATTCGTGGAATTTCTGGTGTGACTAACCTTTCATTGATAGCAGAAGAAAAAGGATTGCTTCAAAATTCAGGGCTCGATCGTGACAGCATTGAATATAATTTTCAACGGGCTGTAACAATAAAAGGTGTTGACGAGAATTACAAAAATGTGTCAGGTGTACCAAATAGTATCCCACCAGGAAGAGGAGAGTTCAGCATTGGGAATGACGAAATACCCTATATGGTGCTCGGAATTGGAGTAGAAGATGCCCTACACATAGAGGCAGAAAAAAATTTATTTCCTTTAATGGCTTACCTGCCGAAAAGAGATTCATCAACTTCAATTGATCCACTTCAGAATGTAAGCGCCGATCCTGTTAATACTTCAGGCGTTTTTGCTATTCAGCAGGAGTTTGATTTTAATTATGCTATCACGAATATTGGGTTTGTAAAAAAACTACTTGGCCTTAAGGAGAATGAGTATACCAGTGTAGAGATAGCAATAAATAAAGAAAGTGATGCAGATGATGTAAAGGAAAACTTGCAACAGCAACTAGGCAAGAATTATTTAGTGCAAACAAGATATGAGCAGAATCAGGGATTATATTCAATAATGACAGCAGAGAAATGGGTCATGTATGCTGTGCTGGTCCTTATCATGTGTGTTTTTTCATTTACGATTGTCAGCTCTCTTACTATGCTTGTTTTGGAGAAACAAAAAGACATCAGCATACTTCATGCACTTGGTGGCAATAATAGGTTTATTCAAAAAATATTTTTAAGCGAAGGGTTACTGATCGGAATTTTCGGAGGTGTTGCAGGAATAATCCTCGCACTAATTATTGCATGGCTACAGGTAACTTATAAATTGATACCTCTACAAGGTGGGTCATTTCTAATTAACTACTATCCGGTAAAGTTGCACTGGCCCGACTTTGTATTAGTGGCCGTAACTGTTCTATTTATTGCATTACTTGCTTCGTGGATACCTGCGAGAAAAGCGGCCAGGCAAGATTTTTCGTTAAGAGCCGAATAGAACCTCGATTTATAAGGTTTTTTATAGATTAAAAGGAAATTAGGGATGATTTTAATTAAATCGATTTTCTTCTTTCCTCATAATCCTTTTAATCAAGAAAATCGTGGTTCTCAATAATCCCCTAAAGTTTCCGGTAATTGTGCCAATGCTTTTGCAAGTTGTTCATCATTCGGAGCCACCCCATGCCAGTTATGATCGTTTTCCATAAAATCAACTCCTTTGCTCATTATTGTATGCATCATTATAGCAATTGGCTTTCCTTTTCCAACTAGGGATTTTGCCTTTTCAAGAGTAGCTACAACTTCGTCCATATCGTTTCCATTCATTTCAAGTGTTGTCCAACCAAACACTTCAAACTTTTGTTTGATATTTCCCAGCCCCATTACTTTATCAGTTGGTCCGTCTATTTGCTGCCCGTTCCAATCAATGGTCGAAATGAGGTTATCAACTTTATGATGAGCTGCGAACATGATCGCTTCCCAAACCTGGCCTTCATCTAATTCGCCATCGCCATGCAACGAATAAACAACTGTGTCTTCTTTATTCAATTTTTTTGTTAGAGCGGCACCAATGGCTACACTCATACCCTGGCCCAGCGATCCGGAAGCAATACGTATTCCGGGTAAATGTTCGTGTGTGGCTGGATGACCCTGTAGTCGCGAATTAAGTTTTCTAAAAGTTGCCAATTCAGCTTTATCGAAGTAGCCGCTTCTTGCAAGAGTGCTATAGTATACAGGCGAAATATGTCCATTTGAAAGTAGAAAAATGTCCTCACCTTTTCCATCCATCGTAAAATCCCTTTTATGGTTCATTATTTTAAAAAACAAAGCAGCAAAAAAATCTGCACATCCTAATGAACCACCGGGGTGACCACTGTTAGCACCATGAACCATTCGTAATATATCTCTGCGAATCTGAATCGCAGTATTTTTTAAATCACTCATAATAAAATAGTAGAGCTTATTAAACTTGTTTTTAATTGACCCATCCAACGGCCTTTAACAGGATGAAAAAATCGGGGCAAAAGTGCAATCTTTTTTAATACAAACCCTAAAACATTATTTTAATTTAAAATAAGGAGCTAGTTGGTTGAGAACCCGGCCCAAAGATTGCCAACAAAAAGATGACTTTAAAATGAAAACATTGAATATTCACGCTATTTTTGCACACATCCGGAATTACCCTAAGACAACACTTTCAAAAACCTAACACCATCTTATGAGTATCTTCCTGGTATCGTATTTTTTTATCGCAACAGGCTTATCTCTTGCAATTAATTACCTACTCCTCAAATTTTCCTTTAATCTAGGTACAAGAAATAATCTTGCGTTTAAGCAGGTTCGGTGGACGGCTCATGTAAAACCTTCTATCGGAGGTATTTCATTCTTTATTATATTTCTTTTATCATGGGGTATTTATGGTTTTATTTCCCAGGAAAAAGGTATTGTCCCAGATAAGCAGATCATCGGGATCGTGGCGGCTACTAGTCTCGGTTTCCTTGCTGGTCTTTATGATGATGCTTTTAACACCAATCCTTTACTCAAATTTATACTTCAGCTTTCTTGTGGTATCATTCTTATCGGGTTCAATGTAAAGATCAATATCTCAAACATTGAGGTTATCAATATCTTTTTTACGTTAGTTTGGGTAATTGGTTTGATGAATTCAATAAACATGCTGGATAATATGGATGGGGTGACCGCATCAATTTCCGCTTTTATAATTGCAGGTTTAATAGGAGTATTGGCAATCACAGGTCATGCAGCGTTTGACTTTTACATGTTAATTCTTATTGGTGTATTGGGAGCCTTGGTCGGTTTCCTGAGATTTAACTGGAGCCCTTCCAAAATATTTATGGGAGATACAGGTAGTCAGTTCCTCGGCGTTTTTCTTGCATCTACAAGTATAATATTCTTATGGAAGTTTAATAGCGGAAACCAGGGCTTGTTGCAAGTGAAACCGTTCGTTCTTCCTGCTTTATTTTTTATCATTCCAATTATTGATACCACTACCGTAACTGTGAGAAGACTGCTCCGGGGTCAATCACCATTTGTTGGCGGTAAAGACCATATCACTCACCATTTCGCATATCTTGGATTAAAAGAAACAAATATTGTCCTTCTACTTTTAGCAACTACGCTTTTCTCTTTTCCCCTAGCATTAACGCTAATTAAAAATCCTTTATTATGGGATTTCTATGTTTCTTTCGGAGTGCTTGCTTATGTGGTGGCTTTGTTTTTTGTGTTCCAGTATTTTTATAAAAAAGGTGAAATAGTACACAAGAAGAAACGCAATGAACAAAGACCGATCCCAAAAATTACAAAAGAATCATTGGCGGCCTTTAATGAAAAAATGCAGGTCAATAATTAATCCCTTTTTACGAATTATTTGTGCTTTACAAATGATGCTGTTTTGTTAGTTTTGCTTTCCGCAAAATAAACATTATGAATCCTGATGACATAAAGTCCATTCAAAGCCATGCTGAAGATCAAATGAAAAAGGCTATCGACCACCTTGAAGTGGAGTTAGTAAAGATCCGGGCAGGAAAAGCAAACCCTCAAATGGTAGATGGAATCACAGTTGACTATTATGGATCACCAATGCCGCTGAACCAGGTAGCAAATATCAGCGTAATGGATGCCCGCACACTTTCTATCCAGCCCTGGGAGAAAAATATGTTACAGCCAATTGAAAAGGCGATCATCGCTGCTAATATTGGAATTCATCCGCAGAATGATGGCAATATCATCCGCTTGTTTTTACCGCCACTTACGGAAGAAAGAAGAAAGGACTTGGTAAAAAAATGTCATGGGGAAGGGGAACATTCAAAAGTATCGATCAGAAATATTCGCCGTGATGCGATCGAGCATATCAAGAAACTTCAGAAAAACGGGCTGAGTGAAGATGCCACAAAAGATGCCGAAGCGAACGTTCAAGGTTTAACTGATAAATTTATTGCCACCGTTGACAAACATCTTTCCTTAAAGGAAAAAGAAATAATGGTGGTTTAGCCTTCACTTTTAAATTCAGAGCGGGTCGCTATTTCTTGTTTGCGAGGCATATTTGCAAGATAAACTCCGAATAAAATAATTCCGAGACAACTGATCTGTAGCAGTGTTATTTCTTCTCCGAAAATAAACCCCCATGCTAAGGCTATAAATGGAATACCATATGTTACAAGAGATGCAAAAAGCCCGCCTGCCTTTTTTACCAATACATAAAAAAGCGCTGTAGCAATAGCAGTGCCTGCAACCCCAAGCATTATTGAATTAATAACTGCCATTAACGTGTCATCATCATTAAATGGGAGTTGTAAAAAATTTTGTTGCCATAAAACAATTCCCGTTGGGATGATCATGCAAGTGATAGAAACAACCGCTAGATGAATGGGGTTAATATCTTTAAGATAGTGACCAACGATATTAATATTAAATCCGTACAATATAGTTGCCACAAGTATCCAGAGTGTGTATTCAAGATTGTCAAAACTTATTCCTTTTTTAGCTGCAAGAGTGAGCAATGTTAAACCTGCAAAACCAATGATTACACCGATAATTTTTCTTCGTTCAATTTTTGATCTAAAAAAAAGAACACCAGTAATAACAACACAGATCGGCGTTAAAGAGTTTAGAATACCCGCCAGGCTGCTATCAATATTTTTTGCAATAGCCCCGGCAAAAAGATAGGCAGGTAAAAGATTGCCACAGATGGCCGATAAAATAACCAGCAGCATTTTCTTTTTTGGGATCTTAGAAAAATAGAAGAAAGCAAAAGGAAGCATAACAACTCCAGCCGAAAAAATTCTTAGCGAAGCGATCTGTGCCCAGGTCAGTTCATCTTTACTGGCTTTCATCAGAATAAAAGAGCTACCCCAGATAATACATAATAAAATAAATATTCCCCAGTTTGCGAACCGGCCATTTTTCATAATGATGGGCAAAGGTCAGCAATCAGCTTCAGAACGAAGCAATTTTTTTATATTGTGAGTCATTCAAATTATTGTTATGGGAAAAATTTCATTGAAAGATACAAGCACCAAGGCTCCAAAGGATCTTGACAAGGATATTACAAAAAAGAAGACGAGTGAAATATTGGACAAATTAGATGATATACAAAACTTGTTATTTGCAGAAGGGAAACATTCATTACTTGTAATATTACAAGGAATGGATGCAAGTGGTAAGGATGGTGTAATAAGAAATGTTTTTGGAGTTTTAAACCCCCAGGGAGTAACTGTAAAATCCTTTAAGGCTCCTACACATGAAGAATTATCACATGATTTTCTTTGGCGGATACACCATGCCGCTCCGGCAAAAGGAGTAATTCAAATTTTCAATCGCAGTCATTATGAAGATATTCTTATAACCCGTGTGCACGGTTGGTGTGATGATGAAACTGCGAAGAAAAGAATGAATGCCATTAATGATTTTGAAAAGTTGTTACAGCAACACAACAGCACACATATCCTTAAATTTTATCTTCATATATCAAAGGAAGAGCAGCAAGAACGTTTAATGGAACGAATGAAAGACCCTGGTAAAATGTGGAAGTATAATGAAAAGGATTTTGAAGAAGCCAAGTTGTCGGATGACTATAGAAAAATGTACGAAGATTGTTTTGAACATTGCAATAAGGTGCCATGGATAATTGTTCCTGCTGATCAGAACTGGTATAAAGAATTTATTATTGCATCAGCTTTATATGAATTGCTGAAAGGTCTTGATATGAAGTTTCCTGGGTTGAAAAAATAGTATTACCGTTTAATAAATTTTATATACTTTACAAATACGTTTTTTTTCACCAAAACCTTTAATATGGGAATGCTAAAAGAATTCAAAGAGTTTGCTATGAAAGGCAACCTCGTCGATATTGCAGTTGCATTTGTTATGGGTGCATCATTTGGTAAAGTAGTAACTGCCTTTACAGGAGGGTTAATCGCACCGTTAGTTGGAATGCTTACTGGTAAAGATCTTTCACAAAATAAATTGATCATCAAAGATGAAGTAAAAGATGCTGCCGGAAAAATAATCCAGCCAGAAGTAGCATTGCAATGGGGAGCTTTTCTAACAGCAGTAATTGATTTTATTATTGTTGCATTTGTTATGTTTCTTATCATCAAAGCGATAAATACTTTAAAGAAAAAAGAACCTGAAGCTGCTCCGCCTCCAACTCCCGAAGATGTTTTGCTATTACGTGAAATAAGAGATGCATTAAAGAAATAAGTTTTCAAAATTTATACCTTATCAAAATGAAAAAGATAACCTTTTTAATTTTTTGTATTATAGCATTTAGCTATTCTTATTCGCAGGATCCGACAATTAAAGAGCTGCAAACTGCCAGTACAAAAGCTTTTAAATCTCTTGATAGCAACGGATGGAAAAAGAGTGGAACATTTATATTGAACCTTAACCAGGGCGCTTTAAGTAATTGGGTAGCCGGTGGTGAAGAAAATGTTTTGGGAATTAATACCATTTTAAATTTCTCACTTAATTACAGGCACAATAGGCATACCTGGGACAATTATCTGGACGTTGCTTTTGGTCTTCAAAATGCTACCAGCTTCGAAAACTTTAGAAAAATTGATGATAGAATTGATCTAACCAGTAAATATGGTTATCAATTAAGTCAACATTGGTATGTTGGGTTTCTTACAAACTTTAATTCTCAACTTTTTCCCGGCTATGATTATTCTGTAGAGCCCAATAGAAAAATTTCTAATTTTTTGACTCCGGGAAAAATAATATTATCGCCTGGGTTTGATTATAAAACAGCAAGCAGATTTTCATTGTTTCTATCCCCAATTGCAGCACGATGGATACTAAAGGTCGATCAAGATTTTTATAACATGTCAAAGTTTGGAGTTGATTCAGCAAGTAAAGCAAATTTTGAAGCTGGTGCATTTCTTTCAGCAAAATTCAACGCACCATTTACAAAATGGGCTACTTATACCGGAAGGATCGATCTGTTCAGCAATTATCTGAGAAATCCTCAAAACGTTGATTTGTTTATGACCAATCTGCTTACTATGAAGTTCACAAAAGTATTTGCGACTAACCTCAGCTTCGACCTGATCTATGATGATGATGTATTAGGACGATTACAGTTAAAAGAAATTTTAGGCATTGGACTTACGATTACATTGTAGAAAATCGGAACATAAAAATTGAATTAAACTATTATCTTTGAAAGCACCGTTCTCCCAACGGCCAGATTTTATAACTATAACCAGGTGGCATGAGAAAACTCATCTTTACACTATTTACTTTTATTCTCACTTTTTCTCTTTTTGCACAGAACACTACTACAAATAATAACAACAAACGAGGATGGACTACAGAAGGTTATTTTAGTTTCAATGTTGGTCAGGGTGGGAGCCGTAACTGGGCAGCAGGTTCTGAAAAATTTACATTGCAAGCCGCTGCTTACTTAAATTACCAGGCAAACCGTAAATGGAGAAAAAATATTTGGGAAAACAGTATTGATCTTTCTTATGCTTTGACAAATTCAAGTTCAACAGGTTTCAGAAAAACAGATGACAAGATCGACTTCGTTTCTATGTTCAGGCATAGGATCTCCAAAAAAGATAATGTGGTAGGTATTGGCGCATGGTTCAATGCACGTTCACAGTTTCATGATGGGTTTGATTACACTGAAACACCAAAGAAAAGAATTTCTGGATTGATGGCTCCGGGTTATCTTACCCTTGGTCCGGGCTTTGATATTCGTGCAAAAAAAGCCAGTCTTTTTGTTTCGCCTGTTGCACCGCGTTTAATACTTTTTACAAACCGTCCTTACAGCTTCAACTATCAGGGTGGTGTGGAGCCGGATGGTACACAGGAAATTCCTCTATCATGGCATTACAATGTTGACCCTGAAAGACAAGTTCGTTTCGAGTTTGGCGCTTTGGTCTCATTTAAATTTAAAACTGAGGTGGCAAAAAATATAACTTACTCCACCCGTGCAGATTTCTTTTCTAACTATCTTGATGACCCGCAGAACATCGATGTTTTCTGGACAAACGTATTGCACATGAAAGTAAATAACTGGCTGATCGTTAACTATAACTTTGACCTGATCTATGATGACGATGTAAAGTTATTTGGCGAGGATCATAATAAGGCCGCTACCCAGATGCGGTCACAATTGGGAGTAGGTTTTGCGGCAAGGCTTAAATAGATTAATATTTTTATAAAAGGCCAAAGTCCCGTTATTTTGTAACGGGATTTTGTTTTTTTCCGAAGTATTGCTTCGGCTCAACCTTAAAATTTTCGATTTTGAATAATGCTTCGTACCAAATAAAGCTACCGCAGTTTGAAGGCCCATTTGACCTCCTTCTTTTCTTTATTGAAAGAGATGAGCTGGATATTTATAATATTCCTATCACTAAGATCACAAACGATTTTCTTGATTTTATTCATGGCCAGGAATCATTGAATATTGAACTTTCAAGCGAGTTCATTTTATTTATTTCCACTTTAATGCGCATCAAAGCAAAAATGCTTTTGCCAAGAAAAGAACTGGATGCACAGGGCAATGAGATAGATCCAAGACAGGAGTTGGTAAATAAGATCCTTGAGTATAAAAAATTCAAAGAGGCCTCGGCGCAAATGGCAGAAATGGAAGCCAGCAGGATGCTGATGGTAAAAAGAGGAAACCTGCAAAAGGAATTATCGAAAATAGGAGAGGAAGCTGCAGAAGGAACAGAAATACAAACGGTCACTATGTTCAGGCTGATGCGTGCATTTGAAAGAGTGATGCAGCGTTATCATGATACAAAAAATAAACCTGTTCATACTGTAATCCGGTATGAATATACAATGGAGGATAGCAGGGATCATATGCTTTCGAACGCACAGCAAGAAAAAACGCTTTCATTTGAAAAAATATTTGGCAACTGTGATAATAGGGTGCATGCGATTTTTCTTTTCCTTAGTCTACTTGAATTAGTGCAGCAAAAATTTTTGAAGATCGTTATGGGAGAAGGGAAGAACAATTTTATAATTGAATATAATGAGCCGGAAAACCGGTTGGCTGAAATGGAGGATCAAATTCAGCCGCAATAATATTTCACAATGCAGTTCCTGTTTGGTTCAGGAATTTTGCATGTATTATTAACTCAAACCTAAAATTTTACAAATGAAAAGATCAGCAACCGCCAATTGGAAAGGCTCCGGTAAAGAAGGAAGTGGTAAACTACTTACGCAGTCCGGGGCAATAAAGAATAAAGCCTATGATTATAGCAGCCGTTTTGAAACTGGACCTCTTACAAATCCTGAAGAGTTAATTGCAGCTGCACACGCAGGTTGTTATTCAATGAAACTAAGTTTTGTTTTAGGCGCTGCTGGTTTTACTCCCAGCCGGATCGAGACAAAATGTACAGTAACATTAGAAGGTGGTGTGATAACCGAAAGTCATCTGGAAGTAAGAGCAAAAGTTCCAAAATTGAAGGCTAAAGATTTTCCACAATATGCAGAAGATGCAAGAGTTAATTGCCCGGTAAGTAAAGCTCTTGGTGCTATATCTATTACTATGGATGCGCAGCAAGTAAAGACCTTTAAAGCAAAAGAAGAACAACCAGGAGAATAAATTGATCTAATTTTTTTTAAGCCATCCTTATTTCAAGGGTGGTTTTTTTTATTCAAATATCCAAAGCAAGATCGGTTTTGAAGATTATTTGATCATTGGTTTTAATTGCTGTAAAAATTGTAGAGATACAGTTGGACAACCATCACTCTGACAAATTTCATCCTGAACTTCAGTTTCCGGCACACATTCATGAGAATGTAAAACGACAAAGCGTTTAAATGCATTGTTGTTTGTTTTATCCAAACCATAGAGTTTGTATGCGAGTCCGAATCTTCCATTGTATGGGTTACCTATTTTGTATTTACCTAAAGAAGAACAACCACAACCCGGTTCATTAGAATATTTTCTTCCTTCCAGCCACATCTCATTACAGCGACCATGAGTAACCAGGCCGGATCTTTGAATACTGTCCTTTACAACATCATATACAAAGAATCTATTTTGGCCAGACGGCAATGTCATATCAATAAAAAAACAGATCGATTCATTATATCCGTTCTTTTTAATAAATGAAATCGCTTCAGCTGATTTCTTTTTCAGTTTTTCAACTTCAGCATTTTCTGAATGAAACTCTTTTTTGGTGTGAATAGAATTATTTGCTTTTATTCTTTTCCAAATACCTGAAGATGTAAACCATGAAAACAAAAGCAGGAAAATGAAGAATACAAGTAAGGTTTTGGGCATAAAAGATGGTTATGCTTGAATGGGATACTTAACCAACGAAAATCCACAAGGATTTTTTTCTTAACTATGTTAAAGATTTTTGAAAAGACCTTCCTGGCGATTTTTTTTATTGAAGTAAAGTTGTAGCCGAAACTTTACCCTTCATCATTTCAAGCACAGCTTCTTTAATGGCTGGTGAGTCGTATCCGCATTCATGATGAAGTTCTTTTGGCGTACCATGTTCAACAAGACGATCAGGAATGCCAAGTATTTTTATTTCTGCTTTGTAGTTATGTTCATTCATGAATTCAAGAACTGCAGAACCAAATCCTCCAACTACAGTTCCATCTTCCACAGTAATTATTTTTTCAAATTTGCTGAATACTTCATGCAGCATTACCTCATCCAGTGGTTTAGCAAAACGCATATCATAATGTGCAGGATTCAAACCATCATTTTTCAGATCTCTTATTGCAGCAGCTGCAAAATTTCCGGGATGGCCCAATGAAAGGATCGCAATATCATTTCCATCTTTTATTTTTCTTCCGGTTCCGATCTTAATTTCTTTCATTTCAGTTTTCCATTCCGGCATCACACCTTCACCTCTGGGGTAGCGGATCACCAATGGATTTTTTGTTGATTCCAATTGTGCTGTGTACATCAGGTTTCTCAATTCGCTTTCATTCATCGGTGAACTGACGATCATATTTGGAATGCAACGCATATAGGCAATATCATAACAACCATGATGGGTCGGGCCATCATCACCAACTAACCCAGCACGATCAAGACAGAATATCACAGGTAATTTTTGAATTGCTGCATCATGCACTACCTGGTCATAAGCTCTTTGCATGAAGGAAGAATAAATGTTGCAAAAGACTTTCATTCCTTGCGTCGCCATACCTGCACTAAGAGTAACAGCATGTTGCTCAGCAATGCCAACATCAAATGCACGGTTCGGCATTTTCTCCATCATATATTTTAAGGATGAACCTGAAGGCATCGCAGGAGTAATACCAAAGATCTTTTCATTCTTTTCTGCCAGCTCAATGATCGTGTAGCCAAATACATCCTGGTATTTTGGCGGCTGTGGCAGATCAAATTTCTTTTTGTGTATTTCACCTGTTACTTTATCAAACAAACCCGGAGCATGCCATTTGGTTTGATCTTTCTCTGCAAGGTCATATCCTTTTCCTTTTACAGTAACTATATGTAACAATTTAGGGCCAGGAATATTTTTAAGATCTTTTAATGTGTCTACAAGCTTTGTTATGTTATGTCCGTCAATTGGTCCGAAATATCGAAGATTTAATGCTTCAAAAAGATTACTGCTTTTACTTACCATTCCTTTCATCCCGGCCTCAAGCTTTGAAGCCATATCCCTTGAAAACTTTTTTCCAACGGGTAGTTTGCCGAGTATGTTCCAAACCTCATCACGAAACTTATTGTAAGTAGGTGAGGTAGTAATATCAGTTAAATATTCTTTTAATGCCCCCACATTTGGATCGATGCTCATACAATTGTCGTTGAGTACGATCAATAAATCAGCATCGGCTACACCGGCATGATTCAGTCCTTCAAATGCAAGACCGGCAGTCATAGCACCATCTCCGATAATTGCAACAGCTTTCCTGTCTTTTTCCCCTTTATAATTTGCAGCCATTGCCATTCCTAATGCTGCAGATATAGAGGTAGAAGAATGGCCAACTCCAAATGTATCATACTCACTTTCGCTTCTTTTGGGAAAGCCACTTAAGCCATTATATTTTCTGTTCGATGGAAAGTTATCACGACGGCCAGTAAGAATTTTATGTCCATAAGCTTGATGGCCAACGTCCCACACAAGCTGATCGTAAGGCGTATTATATATGTAATGAAGTGCAACAGTCAGTTCAACTACTCCAAGGCTGGCGCCAAAATGCCCGCCATGAACGCTAACAACATCGATAATATATTGACGCAGCTCATCACAAACCTGGTGAAGTTTTTCACGGGATAGTTTTTTAAGATCATCCGGGAAATTAATGGTTTGCAAAAGCGGCCCTGCTGTGATCTGCATGTGTTGTTTTTACGATGCAAAATTAATCGTTTTAAAACTTTATTCTGTATTTTAACAAAACTGTCATAAAATTGTTTCCTTCCGGCGCATCTTTCCATTTAGCTGGGTTATTTACCACTAATCAAAAGAGGATGCATAAGGCTGGTGAAACTTTTAATTTTGAACTTATATTTATGGCCGCTATGTCAAGAAATACGAGGTATTGGCTCTCACAGTTGGGTGGGTGGGGTTTATTTGCCCTTATTAATATTTTTTTCGCGTACTCTTTTGATAAACTGGGTTCACCACAAGAGAGAAGTGATTTTTATTGGCGTCTGGTAATCTTCGTCACCACTGGTTTTATTTTATCTCACCTGATGCGTTACATCATTATCGGATTTAATCTTTTGCAAAAAAGACTCGAACAACAATTAATAATTTTTGTACTTATTACACTTGTACTTGCTTTTGTTGCTTCTACACTTGAAAATCTTTTGCTGATGCAGTTTGATCTGCAAAACAAGACAGAAAGAGCATTTAAAGATAATTTCCTACTTCTTGTTTTGAGTGGCGCATTCTCTATGTTCACATTATTCTTTATCTGGAACCTTATTTATTTCATGTATCATTTTGTTACCAAGAGCCAGAAGCAGCAGCTCGATACATTGAAGCTGGAAGCTTTGGTAAAAGAACTTGAATTAAAAACGATCAAAGCCCATATCAATCCTCATTTTATTTTTAATTCATTGAATGGTATTCGTGCATTGATAGATGAAGATCCAAACAGGGCGAGAAATGCGATCACTGAGTTAAGTAATATTTTACGCAGCAGTATGCAAACAGATAAACTTGAATCTGTTTCATTGGAAAAAGAATTGAATATTGTAAAGGATTACCTGGCTTTGGAAAATATGCGATTTGAAGATCGTCTTCGTGTGGAGTATGAGATCGATGAGGATACATTGGATCAGCCTGTGCCACCAATGATGCTGCAAACCCTTGTTGAGAATGCCATTAAACATGGTATCAGCAAACAAATAACCGGTGGAAAGATCAGGATCGTTTCTGATTTTAAAGATAGTTATCATGAGCTCGCTGTTCAAAATACCGGTAAGTTGGCGAATGGAACTGCAAAAGGAGATGGTTTTGGTTTGCCAAGTACGCTGAACAGGTTAAGCCTTCTATATGGTGAAAAAGCAAGATTCAGCATAAAGCAATTAACTACTGAAGTTGTGGAAGCAAGAGTATTACTTCCGGTTCAAATGACTATTTAAATCATCCTACATGAGAGCAATAATTATTGACGACGAAAGACTCGCCAGAACCGAATTAAGAAAGCTATTACAGGATTATCCTGAAGTGGAAGTGGTGGATGAAGCTGCCAATGCTGATGAAGGAATCACTAAGATCGATACGCTGCAACCTGATCTTGTTTTTTTAGATATTCAGATGCCTGGTAAAACTGGTTTTGATATGCTGGCAGAATTAGAAAGAGCACCTCATGTGATCTTTACAACTGCTTATGATGAATATGCATTAAAGGCCTTTGAAGTAAATGCGCTGGATTATTTATTGAAGCCAATAGAGCCTAAACGTCTTGCGGATGCCATGCAAAAACTGCATGTTGCTGAAACAAAAGAAAATCATATTCTCCCTGAAAATTTCAACCAGTCAATACTAACGGAAGCCGACCAGGTATTTGTAAAAGATGGCGAACGCTGCTGGTTTGTAAAGTTATCTGATATAAGATTGTTTGAAAGCGTTGGCAACTATGCCAAAGTTTTCTTTGCTGCCAACAAACCTCTCATACTTAAATCGCTAAATGCATTGGAAGAAAGGCTTGATCAAAAAACATTTTTCCGTGCAAACAGGAAACATATTGTGAACCTTCGCATGATAGAAAAAATTGAACCTTACTTTAATGGCGGCTTATTACTTGAATTAAAAGGGGGAGAAAAAATTGAAGTGAGCCGCAGGCAGACTGTGAAGTTTAAAGAGATGATGAGCCTTTAATTCCAAATTTGAAATTTTAAATCAAAAGATGAAATACATTTTAATGACAGGGTTGTTCATTGCAACAACCTTTTTTGTTTCTGCACAGAAAACAGAAAATATTATTAATGCTAAAGAAGTAGAGAGGATCGAAAGAGTGCTTGCTGCTGACGAAATGAAAGGTCGCAGGGTATTTAGTCCTGAAATAGATAAAGCAGCAGATTTTATTGCTGATGAATTCAAAAAAGCGGGATTGCAAACAGCTACAGGGCTGACTGGTTTCAGGCAAGACTTCGCAATGATCACTCCAAAATTTGTAAGCGCATCCTGCACTTTTGATAATGAAAATATAGATGTAAAGAATGTGATTGTTGTTACCTGCCAGGGGGGGCTGTTTATTAATGAGAAATCAGGGTATGAAAAAGTGAAATTAGAGGGAGGGAAAAATTTAAATGCAGAAGCACAGAAATTCATTCGTTCTGGTAAAAACTATCTTGTTTTAGTAGATACGAGCTATTCAAAAAATTATAGCCGTCTTACAAATATTAAACGCAGTTTATTCAAAATGGATAACAACGTTGTGTTTGTAATGACAACAATGAATCCTTCTACATATACTGTTGAGGCAAGACATGAAATAACAGAACAAAAGCTTGCAAACGTAGTTGGCGTATTGCCAGGCAAATCAAAAAAAGATGAGTATGTGATCTTTTCCGGTCACTATGATCACATTGGTATATCAAGACAACCCGTTAATGGCGATTCAATTTATAATGGAGCAAATGATGATGCAGCAGGAACTACAGCAGTTATCATGTTAGCGAAATATTTCAAGGCATTAGGTAATAACGAAAGAACTATCGTATTCGCTGCCTTTACTGCAGAAGAAAGTGGTGGCTATGGTGCCCGTTATTTCTCTTCGCAATTTGATCCTGAAAAAGTAACGGCCATGTTCAATATTGAAATGATAGGAACTGAAAGCAAATGGGGTAAGAACTCTGCTTACATTACCGGGTATGAAAAAACAGATATGGGTGCTATTATGCAAAAGAATTTAGAAGGGACAGGATTTACTTTTCATCCCGATCCATATACAGATCAAAATCTCTTTTATCGTTCCGACAATGCAACGCTGGCAAGGTTAGGTGTAGCTGCTCATACAATCTCGACTTCAAAAATGGATAGTGAACCCAACTATCATAAAGTAAGTGATCATATTGAAACACTCGACATGGAAAACATGGCAATGATCATTAAATCAATTGCATTGGCTTCAAGAAGTATAGTTGCAGGAAAGGATACTCCGACGAGAGTGAAGGTGGAAGATTTGAGATGATTGTTGAATAGAATTAATAGAGTACAAGGGTGCGACGCAACAGAAGTTAAATCAGGGGACAAAATTATCTTTCTAAATTTTAACTGGAACACTATGGATTGCTGCCGCCATTTCCTTGATCAGTGAAGCATCTTTTTCAATTGCATTACCAACAACTATTACATCAGCTCCGGCTTTACAATTGAGATAAGCTTTCTCTGGATTGGTGATCCCGCCGCCAACTATCAAAGGCACTTCAATACTTTTTGCAACTGATTCGATCATGCTTTCGGTAATAGCTCTTTTGGCGCCACTACCACTATCCATATAAATGAGTTTCATTCCAAGCATTTCGCCTGCCATTGCTGTGCACATGGCAATTTCATTTTTGTCAGAAGGAATTGGAGAGGCATTGCTGATATAGGAGACAGTTGTTGGGGCGCCGCCATCAACAACCATATAGCCTGTTGGCATAATTTCCAGCCCACTCATTTTTACAAATGGCGCAGACACTACATGTTGTCCGATCAATAACTCGGCATTTCTTCCGGATATTAAGGAGAGATAAAGTAAAGCATCTGCAAACTTGCTTACCTGGTTGGGGCTTCCGGGAAAAAGTATCACCGGAATTTTGCAATTGGCTTTAATGTATTGAACAACTTCATCAAGATGATTGCTGATAACCAAACTGCCGCCAACAAGAAAATAATCTACTTTGGCAGCAAGTGACAGATCGATCAATTCATCGAGCATGGAAGTATTTACTTTGTCCGGATCAATAAGAACGGCAAAAGATTTTTTTCCTTCCTTTTTTCTAAGCTGCAGCGATTGGTAAATTCCTTGCTTCATTCGGGCTTATTACAAATGCAAAAATGCAAAAACTTTTCGTCTTTTTATGCTTTTTAAAAATAATAGATTTACGAGGAAAAAACAACAATAAATGGCTTAACAGTAGTTGAAAAACTGATCTTTTCATTGGGTATTATTGATCATTTATTTTTTTAAAAGTATAATATTTATTGTTTTCATTGGAGAAACGAGTTGCTACATATCTTATGTTGATTTACCAAAAAAAATTTTGGTATAAATTTTATGTCTATTGTGCAAAAATCCTGAAACGTGCTTCTACGCTGCATTAGAAAATTATTAACTTCGCTTTTCCACATTGTGTTGATATTTGAACGTTTGAAATGCAAGATGATAAAAATATTTTCGTAATCACCTTCCACCCGGAGGGTTGTCAACCAAGAACCGACAAAAATCTTTACTTACTATGCCCATTAAAAAACAAGCTTCCGCTAAAAGCGGTTTGCAGTTCCCTCGTCGCTTCACTCGTGAAGATGTAACCGTATTTGATCAATTCGAATATGATTACCGTACTTCAGTAATTCGTAACCCGAGCGGTGAAGTTGTATTTGAAATGACCAACGTTGAAGTTCCCAAACAATGGAGTCAGATCGCTACCGATATTCTTGCCCAAAAATATTTTCGTAAAGCAGGTGTGCCACAACCAGACGGAAGTCTTGGTCGTGAAACTTCAGCAAAACAAGTTGCACACCGCATGGCCAATTGTTGGAGGGTATGGGGTGAACGTTATGGATACTTTGCTTCAGAAAAAGACGCACAAGTTTTTTATGAGGAGCTAGTATATTCTATTCTTGATCAAATGTGTGTACCTAATAGTCCGCAGTGGTTCAATACCGGCTTATATGAAAGCTATGGTATAAAAGGAAAGCCACAGGGGCATTATTATGTAGATCAAAATGATGGAGAGTTAAAAAAATCTACATCAGCTTATGAACGTCCTCAGCCGCATGCATGCTTTATATTAAGTGTTAGTGATGACCTGGTAAATGATGGCGGTATCATGGATCTTTGGGTTCGTGAAGCAAGGATCTTTAAGTATGGTTCCGGTGTTGGTACAAACTTTTCTCATTTAAGAGGAGAAGGTGAAAAGCTCAGTGGCGGTGGTACCTCATCTGGTTTAATGAGTTTTTTAAAGATCGGTGACCGTGCTGCTGGTGCTATTAAAAGCGGTGGTACAACTCGTCGTGCTGCAAAAATGGTTTGTCTCGATCTTGATCATCCGGAGATCGTTGAGTTTGTTAACTGGAAAGTAGAAGAAGAAAAGAAAGTTGGTGCGTTGATCTCTGCTGGTTATGCGAGCGATTACGAAGGGGAAGCATACAAAACCGTAAGTGGTCAGAATTCAAATAACTCTGTTCGTATTCCTAATGAATTTTTCAAAGTATTGCAGGAAGATGGTGAGTGGGAACTAAAAGGAAGAATGGATGGAAGAGTGATGAAGAAAATTCCTGCAAGAGAATTATGGAACCAGATCTCTTATGCTGCATGGCGTTGTGCTGATCCGGGTACACAATATGACACTACTATTAATGAGTGGCATACTTGTCCTAAAGGTGGTCGCATCAATGCATCTAATCCTTGCAGCGAATACATGTTCCTGGATAATACAGCCTGTAACCTGGCGTCGGCCAATCTGATGAAGTTTTTTGATACGGAGAAGAACATATTTGATGTAGAAGGTTATGAATACAATTGCCGCCTTTGGACAGTTGTATTGGAAGTTTCAGTATTGATGGCGCAGTTCCCAAGTAAAGAAGTTGCTCAACTCAGTTATGAATACAGAACACTTGGCTTAGGTTATGCTAACCTCGGTACATTATTAATGGTAAGTGGAATTTCTTATGATAGTGAAGAAGCAAGAGGAATTGCAGGGGCTCTTACTGCTATCATGACTGGTATTTCATACAAAACCTCAGCTGAACTGGCGCAGGTGCTTGGTACTTTCCCAAGATATGAAGAGAACCGCGAGGATATGTTGCGTGTAATGCGTAATCATCGTCTTGCTGCTTACGATGCTGATAATTATGAAGGATTAAGTTTGAAACCACAAGGTATCAAAGCACAATATTGCCCTGCTTATTTATTAACTGCTGCATGTAAAGCATGGGATGATGCTGTTGAGATGGGTGAAAAATATGGTTACCGCAATGCGCAAGCAACAGTTATTGCACCAACAGGAACGATCGGCCTGGTAATGGACTGCGATACTACAGGGGTTGAACCTGATTTTGCGTTGGTGAAATTTAAAAAACTTTCTGGTGGAGGTTACTTCAAAATAATCAATCAATCAGTTCCTGCTGCATTAAGAAATCTTGGTTACAGCGAAAAAGAAACTGATTCTATTATCAAATATGCAGTTGGTACTGCATCATTTGCCGGTGCGCCATTTATCAATCATCAATCGTTGAGTGAAAAAGGATTTATTGCTGATGAAATAAAAAGATTGGACGCTGCCGTTATCGCTGCATTTGAAATTGGATTTGTTTTCAATAAATATAGCTTGGGTGAAGAATGCCTGCAACGTTTGGGCTTTACACCTGAGCAATATAATGACTTTGAGTGGAGCCTGTTGGAAGCTCTTGGTTTCAGTGAAGAAGAAATAGATGCTGCTAACGATTATGTATGCGGCACCGGAATGCTGGAAGGAGCTCCTCACCTGGAAGAAGAACATTTGCCCGTTTTTGACTGTGCCAACAAATGTGGAAAGAAAGGTCAGCGGTATATTCATGCCAATGGCCACATCCGCATGATGGGTGCCACACAACCTTTTATCAGTGGCGCTATTTCCAAAACTATCAACTTGCCTAATGAAGCTTCTGTAGATGAGATTGCTGCTGCTTACCTGCTTAGCTGGCAATTAGGATTAAAAGCAAATGCTTTATATCGTGATGGCTCTAAATTGTCGCAACCGCTCAGCAACAAATCTGATAAAAAGAAGAAGACAGACGATAGTCAACAGGCCACAGTCGAAAGTCAGCAACCTGCAATTGGCAATCAACAACAGGAATCGAACATCGTTGATTTGAGCAAACTGACAGTTGAAGAATTATTTGAAGAAGTACAAAAAAGAGTACAAGCTTCACCTGACACAAAATTAAAACGCAAGCTTGCTACAATCGTTGAACGTCGTACACTGCCTGCAAAAAGAAGAGGCTTTACACAAAAAGCAAAGATCAACGGACAGGCTATCTTCCTTCGCACAGGGGAGTACAATGATGGAACACTTGGTGAGATATTTATTGATATGGCAAAAGAAGGTGCAACAATGCGCAGCATGTCAAACTGTTTTGCTATTGCTATTTCGATCGGTTTACAATACGGGGTGCCTTTAGAAGAATACGTAGAGAAATTTGTATTCACGAAATTTGATCCTGCAGGTTTTGTTGAGCATCCGAATATCAAATCAACAACATCTATTGTTGACTTTATCTTCCGTGCATTAGGTTATGAATACCTGGGAAGAACTGATCTTGTACATGTATTGGATAAACCAGAAGTTTTAAATACCGGGGCTGACGATTGGGATGATATCCCTACCAGCCTTGAATATGAAAAGGCGCCTGAACTATCAAGTGTAAGAATAGTTGGGACAGCTAGTAGCGGAGTTCAACCGGTAAAAACGCAGAAGTCAGTTGTAAAGGCTGAGACAAATATGGAAGCAATGAGTGCAGCAAACAAAGGAATGCAAAGTGATGCGCCGGCTTGCAATACATGCGGACATATTACAGTACGCAGCGGCACATGTTACAAATGTTTGAATTGTGGTAACAGTCTTGGTTGCAGCTAAATATTATTTTGGATGGGAGAGGACCAGGTCCTTTAATGGGACTTAGTCTGATCTGGAAAAACCAAAAGTACCCTTTTACTAACCCCGATTAATTCGGGGTTTTTTATTTCATTCCGAATAGCATTGCAACTATTATCAATCCCAATAAAATTGTAAAGGACCAAGCCCTTATAGGATGCTTAAACTTTTTAATCTCACCATTTAAGTGATCTGTGAGTTTTGGCCCAAACCTATCTCTTGTTCTAGTCGATCCACAATTAAAACATTTAGCTGTTACTTCTTTACTGTGAGGAAAAAAAGGAATCCAGAATATGTGATGATAAACACTATAAATGAATATTTGCGTTGTATTCTCTTCTTCGCAATTAGGACATTTATAGAACAAAGGTTCAAAAATATCAATAAACGTTTTGTTCTTACCGTGAATAACAAACATAGCATCTCATTTAATCCAAAAAAGTCTTCCTCATCTTTTGGTTTGTATTTATCAAACATTTTCAAAACAAATATATTTCATTAGAGTTATTAAAAAATAACGAACGGTAGATAATATTTAAAATTTTAAATGAGGAATATTCATTAAAAGATCTGGTAAGCATAAATTAAATATCTTGTAAATGCTTAACACACCATTTATGAGAAAATTATTGCTTGCCATTTTTGCTATTACTTGCGTTACCACTATCAACGCACAACTCACAAAAGCTGATGAACAAAAGCTAAATGATCTGCTGAAAAAAATGACAATCGAGGAAAAAGTTGGTCAGATGACACAAGTAACCTTTGCTGTTATTGCTAAAGGAGGTTGGGGTGATACTGAAGGTAATATCGATCCCGCTGCATTAAAAAAAGCAATCATAGATTATCATGTAGGTTCTGTACTGAATGTAAATGCACACGGTTTTACAGTAGATAAGTGGAATGCTATAATCACGCAGATACAAGATGAAACAAAAAACACAAAACTAAAGATCCCGGTTATTTATGGATTAGATGGGATGCATGGACAAACATATACATTGAATTCAACTTTGTTTCCTCATAACCTGGCGATGGCTGCGACAAGAAATCCTTCTCTCGTAAAGGCGGCAGCTAAAGTAACTGGCAATGAGCTAAGAGCATCTGGCGTTCGCTGGAATTTTGCCCCGGTGCTTGATATTGGACGCCAACCATTGTGGAGTCGCTTTCCTGAAACTTATGGTGAAGATGTTTATATAGGTAAAGTAATGGGTGCTACAGCTATAAAAGCATATGAAGAAGACGGATTGAAAAATATAACCGCAGTAGCAAGTTGTATGAAACATTATTTGGGATACTCGGGTCCGCGAAATGGCAAAGACAGGACACCGGCTTATATTCCGGAAATAGAACTTCGCGAATTTTATCTTCCATCTTTTAGTGAAGCGGTAAAGGCTGGCTCCTCAACGATCATGATCAATTCAGGAGAAATAAATGGGGAACCTGTTCATGCCAGTAAATATTTATTAACTGATCTTTTAAGAAAGGAACTAGGTTTTCAAGGTGTGATCGTTTCTGATTGGGAAGATGTAAAAAGACTTCATGACAGGCACAATGTGGCTGCTACTCCAAGAGAAGCAGTTGTAATGGCCGTTAATGCAGGACTTGATATGAGCATGGTGCCAAGTGATTTTTCTTTTTATGATCTGTTGCTGGAAGCAGTAAAACTGAAAGAAGTGTCAATGAGCCGCATTGATGATGCAGTAAAAAGAATTCTCACATTAAAATTCAAAACAGGTTTATTTGATAACCCTTATCCGGAAGCTGCCGCAAAAAATAATTTCGGCAAACCCGAATATCAACAACTTGCATTGGATGCTGCGCATGAAGCAATGACATTGCTGAAAAATAAAAACAACACATTGCCATTGGCAAAAAATGCAAGAATACTCGTAGCCGGACCTTCTGCTCAAAGTATTACTGCGCTTAATGGTTGCTGGAGTTATACATGGCAGGGAAATAATGAGCAATGGTATCCGGCTGACAGCAAAACAATTTTGCAAGCAATAAAAGATAAAGCCGGAGATAAAAATGTTTTTACCACAACAGTAAAAGGATTTAATAACGTTGCTAATTATGATGTGACCTCATTAAAAAGAGCATCAGCTAATGCAGATGTAATAATATTATGCATCGGCGAAGATGCCTATGCTGAAAGTCCTGGCAATACAAGAGAGTTGGCTTTGCCTGATGAACAAGTAGAATTAGTGAAAGCAGCGGCAATGACCGGCAAGCCTGTTATTTTGGTACTGACGGAGGGTAGACCAAGATTTATAACAAACATAGAACCTGTTGCAAGCGGTATCCTGATGGCCTATTGGGGTGGGAAAAAAACTGCTGAAGCAATTGCAGATGTTTTGTTTGGCGATTATAACCCGGATGGAATATTGCCTTTCAGCTATCCAAAAAGTATGGGTGAGTTTGTAATGTATGATAGAAAGCCAACAGAAGAAGTACGTGAAGTATTTAATGATAATGCTGGTGGAGGTTATGATCCTTTATTCCCATTCGGATTTGGATTGAGTTATACAACATTTGAATACAGTGATCTTCATTTAAGCAGCACCACTCTTAAGGGTGATGCCAAACTTACTATAAATGTTACAGTGAAAAATACAGGCAGTCGTGCAGGTAAGCATGCTGTGGAGTTGTATAGCCGTGATCTGTATGCAAGTATTACTCCCAGTATGAAACGGTTGCGGGCATTTCAGAAGATCAGCTTAAATGCGGGAGAAAGCAAACAGGTAACATTTACAATTGATAAAAATGACCTGGCTTTTGTCAATGCTCAATTAAAAACAATAACTGAGGCAGGTGATTTTGAAGTAATGATCGGGGATAAAAAAGTAAAGTTCAATTATAGTTATTGATAATACTTACTACTGTTGCCACTTAAATAATACTAACCCCCAGAATTCGGGGTTTTTTATTTGAACGGTTTTGTATCGGTAACAAATTAAGTTAGATTCATTGTGCCATTTAACCAGCGAGTATAAGTATATGCCTATTGTGAGCCATGAAAAAGTGAAATGCCTGTCTATTATTTTTCTAATAGTTTTTAGTCTAAGCTATCAAAACCTAAAGAGCCAGCAGCCCGTAAATTCTGTTGCTGTTGACTGTATTGAAGACAACAGTTTCCCTTTCGATCCAAACGGCGATCCCAAGAGTTTTAATTTTCTCAAAAGTAGTATTGGTAATAAACGGATCGTAATACTGTCGGAGGCAGATTACGGTGATGGAACATCATACCAGGTGATGTCACAAATGATGCAATTTTTGATAGATAGTCTGGGCTTTAAAGTGTTGGCGTTTGACAATAGTAACGTAGATATAAATTATTTTCAAAAAAAAGTAAGTCAAACAGATAGCGTTAACGCTTTCGATACGCATTTTGGCCCCAATATCCTCAATGCGAGTTACGCATTCAATATTGTTCCTTTTTTACAAACAAGAGTTAAAGAAAAAAAATTAGAATTATTTGGGCTGAATTTTCAAATGCGACTCGACAGTGCTGTCAACGATCTTCTCAAAGAAACTTGCAATTTTCTTCAATGTGATGACAGCGTCATTGATAGAACTTTTGTTTCCTTATTGCGCAATTTGAGACAATTCGGTTATAAAGCATTTTTAATTGACTCCTATGCCAGTATCTTATTAGAAAAAATAGATCTTTTAATTGCTGCAATGAATAACATGGGATCGCAAAATGTTAAGGAAGCCCAATCTATAATACGGCAGTGGATGAATGTGAAATATTTCGTTACATGGTTAAACCGGAGATTTAATTTTACAAACGAAACAGAAGATATAAAAATAACTGCTAGTTATTTGGCTGCAAGAGATAGCACAATGGCTGAAAACCTCGTTTGGATGCTAAATTTTCTTTACCCAAAGGAAAAAATAATTATCAATGTTTCGACTTACCATGCATCAAGGTTTAGTTATAAAATAGAGGAGTTTAATGAATGTTGTAAACCAGTAGATGTAAAGACATTTGGTGAACTAATGGCGGGAACGCCATTTAGAGACGATATCTATTCGATCGCTTTTATATCATCCGGTGGATTCAGAGGTATTGAAGAAAATGATATAAAAAAACTTCCTGCTCCAAAAAGAAACAGCATTGAATATGCTTTTTCAAAAACTAAATTTGATTTTGCCTTTCTTGATTTCAAAAAGAATAAATGTGACTGGCTGAACCAGGGAATCTTTATGGCGCCGTTTTTTGATCGTTATTTTCTTGCAAACTGGTCGGATATTTTTAGTGGAATTATTTATATAAGAGATATGAAGCCCAACTATTCTTTTAGGTAGTTCATAATATTGGCATTGTAGTACGATTAAGATAAAACTACTCCAAAAAATCATCCTCATCCTTCGGCTTATACTTATCAAACATTTTTTCAATAGCCCCAGAAAAAACGGGAAATTTTTCTTTAGCAAAGTCTTTTACAACTTCTATTGCTTTTAATGCCTGCTGTTCAGTTAATCCCTGTGCCATTAAACGATCGATCAATTCTTTCATAAAATAAGTTTAATAAAAAAGGTCAGATTTCTCTGACCCAAATATCATAATAATCTTTTATAAGTTTTAAGCAACCTTCAATAAGCTGATCTTACTTGTCTCAAACTTCCTTCTCGCATATTCAATATCGAGTACAAAGTTCTTTTCATTTGTGCCAGGCAATTCAAACATTGCATCGGTCAAAATGCTTTCACAGATACTGCGAAGACCACGGGCACCTAATTTATATTCCACTGCTTTTTCTACCATGAAATCAAGAACGGGAGCATCAATACTAAGGTTAATACCTTCCAGATCAAACAATTTCTTATACTGCTTGATCAATGCATTCTTTGGTTCTGTGAGAATAGCACGAAGTGTAGGAGCATCTAATGGATCAAGATGCGTAACTACTGGCAAACGACCCAACAATTCAGGGATCAATCCAAAAGTTTTAAGATCAGGAGCATTTACATAACGAAGAAGATTTTTCTTCATGTTATCCTGAAGCTCTTTATCAACATTAAAACCAATAGTATTTGTTTGCACTCTGCGGGCAATCACTTTATCAATACCATCAAAAGCACCGCCACAGATGAAAAGAATGTTCTGCGTGTTGATCTTGATAAGCTTTTGCTCAGGGTGTTTGCGACCGCCTTGGGGTGGAACTAAAACATCTGTTCCTTCCAAAAGTTTCAACATACCCTGTTGTACACCTTCACCACTTACATCACGTGTAATAGAAGGATTGTCACCTTTACGTGCAATCTTATCTATTTCGTCGATGTACACAATGCCACGTTCAGCAGCAGGCACATCATAATTACAAACCTGTAATAATCTTGTAAGAATACTTTCAACATCCTCACCTACATAACCAGCTTCAGTAAATACAGTAGCATCAACGATCGCAAAAGGAACATTCAATAAGCGGGCAATAGTTTTTGCAAGTAATGTTTTACCAGTACCTGTTTCACCCACCATGATGATATTACTCTTTTCTATTTCAACATCACTTGTTGATTCACTTGTCTTTTGCTGTAATCTTTTGTAATGATTATAAACTGCAACTGCTAGCACTCTCTTGGCTTCATCCTGACCGATCACATATTCATCAAGAAACTTTTTTATCTCAACAGGTTTCTTTACGGTAAGTTTAAAGGAAGAGGGAGTCCGATCGTCCTTGGTCATCAACTCTTGCTCGATGATCTCACGGGCATGCTCCACACAGTTTTCACAGATATGTCCTTCCTGGCCTGCGATAAGGATCTTCACCTCATCACGGTTACGACCGCAGAAGGAACAATGTAAAGGGTTTTTTGCCATTTTATTTCAATATGGGGTTTAACGCAATGTGATTTGCAAAATTATAAATCCACCCCGAGAGAGGCGGATTTATTTTATAACCGAATGTTAAGCTATTGCCAAAGAAAGAGTTAGATCTTTTCAACTATCCCATCCACGATCCCGTATTCGATCGCCTCTTTTGCATCCATCCAATAGTCCCGGTCAAAATCTTTCATGATCTGCTCCACCGTTTTTCCGCAATTCTGAGCAAGTATTTTGGCGCCAATTTCTTTTACTTTTCTTGTTTGAACTGCCTGTATTTCCAGGTCGGCACTTACGCCACGCATAGAACCTCCCAACGAAGGCTGATGGATCATCACTTCACCATGCGGGTAAATAAAACGTCTTCCTTTTACACCACCACTTAATAAGATACTTCCCATTGATGCAGCCAGGCCCATGCAAATAGTGCTTACCGGCGATTTCATCATTCGCATGGTGTCATACATTACCATTCCACTCGTTACAACGCCACCGGGGCTGTTGATATAAAATTTTATTTCCTCGCCGGGTTTATCAGCCTCAAGCAAGAGAAATTTAGACACAACTTCTTTTGCTGATTTATCATCCACCACACCCCACAGGTATACTTCTCTTCTGTCAAAGAAATAGCGTTCTAATTTTTTATTCAGCATCTGGAGTTCATCTCTCTTATCTTCTCTTTCCTTTTCTTCTTCCTCTTCTTCATCGTTTCTCCAACCTTTAAATTGAAAATTCTGTCTGTTCATATTTTATTATTTATGTAGTCAATATTTGTAATTCTTTTCATCGTTCCTTGAGTCGCACTCTTGTACGCTCTGTAATTCTATTCATCCTAAGTCACCCCTTTAGGGGACAGGTAGGTTAGTCTTTCTTCTGTTTCCTCGGATTGATCAGTAATACCTCATCAACCAATCCATATTCTTTTGCTTCAGGCGCCGTCATCCAACGATCACGATCAAAATCTGCTTCGATCTGTTTTACATCTTTTCCTGAATGATAGTTTATCACCTCGTATAATTCGGCTTTCAGTTTCCTGATCTCATTAACTGTAATTTCAATATCACTTGCCTGTCCACCAATTGCGCCGCTTGGCTGATGCATCATTATTCTTGCATGTTTCAAGGCGGCCCTTTTCCCTTTTGTTCCTGCAGCCAACAATACAGAAGCCATTGAGGCTGCCACACCAATACATATAGTAGCCACATCAGGAGTTACATATTGCATCGTATCATATACACCTAAGCCACTGTACACACTTCCGCCCGGACTATTTATATACATATTAATATCTCTGGTTCTGTCAGTAGAGTCAAGAAATAATAATTGCGCTGTAACAATATTTGCCACCTCATCATTTATAGGATAGCCAAGAAAGATGATACGGTCCATCATTAGTCGGCTGTACACATCCATTACTGCTACATTCATGGGGCGTTCTTCAATGATGTTAGGAGTAAGACCTGTTACCATTTGGCTCGCATAGCCATGGAGGGTATTGCTGGAAATACCGCGGTGTTTTACCGCATACTTTTCAAATTCAGAATTAAAACTCATTTCGTTTTGTTTGCAGATTAAGGCAATGATCGCCAATTGGTCTGATTCATCAAATATCCGTCCAAATGGCAAAACCACAAAATCAGTGACACGAATTAATGGAATTGAGACGAATTGACATTTTTAGTCTGTGGTTATAAAAAGTAAAAGGTCAGCTAATGCCAACCTTTTACCTTATAAGCTTTTTATACTTTTCTATTAATGGTGGTGATGCTGATGCTCCTCCTGCATTTTCACAAAATCTTCCATCGCAATTTCTTTTTCAGTCGGCTTTACTTGTGATTCGGCCCATTCAAATATCTTTTGTCCTTGTATGCGGTTATATGCATCCTCAATATACTTGCGGTCCTGCATCATTTTGTCAACATAATTATCAACCCAAGGTTGGTCATCGCCACCCATTGGCATATTCATGTATCCGAATAATTGCTGTTTCGCAAAGGTCTTAAGTTCTTCAGGTTTTACATCAATATTGTTTTCCCTGGCAATTTTATCACTGATCAATGTCCATTTTAACTGATTTTTAAAAGTGGGGAATTCTTTCTCAGCTTCTTCTTCTGACTTTTTTTCCTCTCCTTGTGTCTGCATCCATTTTTTCAAAAATGATTCAGGAAAATCAATAGTTGTTCCATCCAGCAACTCATGATAAGCCATATGCTGCAACTGACCCTTTGCCTGGTTATCCCAATAAACCTGTATTTCTTCTTTGGCCTTATTTCTGAAATCAGCTTCGGTCTTTACTTCATCATTTGGATAAAGCTGCTTATAAAATTCTTCATTCAATTCTCTTTTCTCAAGCAAACCGATCTTTGTGATCTGGATCTTGAAATGTTTTTGTGAAGAAGCCGGGTCATTTTTATCAAGACCAAGATCACTTAGAATAAAATCAAGTTCTTTTTCATCGAAAGCTTTATCAAGTTGTGTAACAATATAGTCATTGATAGTTTTCCCAATAAGGTTACTACGAAAACTTTCTTTAAAATATTTTACCAGGAGAGAATTATCTTTTTTGATCCCGCCTTCAATTTCATTTGCATTTTCATCCACTTCGGTAAAGATCACATTCAATACATTCTCTTCCGAGTTCACCGTATTTTCATCTTTCATATTGCCATAGCGATTCTGCAGGCGGGTGATCTCGTTGTTGATCATTTCATCAGTGATCGTCACTTTATAACGGATCGTCTTTGCTTTTGCAAGATCAGCTAAAGCGAAATCAGGTTTCATTCCTATTTCAAAATGAAAAGTGTAATCAGCAGGATTGTTTACGTCAAGTTGACGAATATCCATTTCAACAGGAAGGGGTTGAGCAAATATGTCAAGTTTTTCTTCCTCAAGATATTTGATCAGTTCCCTGTCAACTGTACGAAGTACTTCATCAGTGAATAACGAAGGACCATACATTTTTTTGATCAAACCAGCAGGCACCATTCCTTTTCTGAATCCGGGAATGTTAGCTTTCTTGCTATGATCTTTTAATGATTTTTCAAAAGTGGGGAGGTAATCGGTTTTCTCCAGTTTTAAGGTGATTTTCTCGTTCAGTAAACCGATGTTCTCTTTTGTAACTGTAGCCATATTTCAAGATTTAAAATAAACTTCGAACAAGAATTTTGCCATTATGATAAATCTTGTTCGAAGTTCAACTGTCCGGATGGAGGGACTCGAACCCCCACACCTTACGGCATCAGATCCTAAGTCTGACGTGTCTACCAATTTCACCACATCCGGAATTCGGCTGCGAGCCTTTAATCTCGAAGCTTATCTTTTGGGGCTGCAAATGTAGCAGATTTCACTCAGAAAAAACGGCTGTTTTTAAGTAAATTCGCTGTTCATGGATACCCTAGCCCAGTTACCCAAATATAATTTGAATGAAGAACAGGAAAAGAAATTGATCCTGAGGGAATACCGTGCCTTATTGCGTGGGTTGAAAACCAAATTGAAACCGGGGGATAAGCGACTTATCCGTCTTGCCTTTGAAATGGCGGTTGAGGCTCACCAAACAATGCGTAGAAAAAGCGGGGAGCCATATATTCTTCACCCGATCGCCGTTGCAAGAATTTGCGTGGAAGAAATTGGGCTCGGGGTTCGTTCTACTATTTGCTCACTTTTACATGACACAGTAGAAGACACAGATATAAGTCTTGAAGATATTGAAAGAGAGTTTGGGAATGAGATCGCAAGGATCGTGGATGGGCTTACAAAGATCTCCAATGTTATTGATGTTAACGCATCACAACAAGCTGAGAATTTTAAAAAGATCCTGCTTACACTTACTGATGATCCAAGGGTAATTCTTATAAAGCTTGCCGACCGGCTTCACAATATGCGTACCCTGGATCACATGAAGTCGGATAAGCAATTGAAAATTTCTTCGGAAACTGTTTATGTATATGCGCCGCTTGCACATCGCATGGGTTTGTATAATATTAAAACAGAGATGGAAGATCTTGCGATGAAATATTTAGAGCCTGATACATATAAGGAGATCGCAAGGAAACTGGCGGAGACAAAAAAAGAAAGAAGCAGGTATATCAACGAATTTATTAAGCCATTAAAAGATAAACTGGATAAGGCTGAATTAAAATTTGAAATATACGGACGACCAAAGCATATACATTCCATTCAAAACAAAATGAAAAAGAAAGGAGTGAGCTTTGAAGAAGTATATGACCTGTTTGCCATCCGTATTATTCTTGAATCTACTCCTGAGAATGAAAAAAGCGATTGTTGGAAAGTTTATTCGATCATCACTGATGAGTATACTCCAGCTCCTGAAAGATTGAGAGATTGGTTAAGCAATCCTAAGAGTAATGGATATGAAGCGTTGCATACAACAGTAATGGGTCCACAAGGTAAGTGGGTGGAAGTGCAGATTAGAACAAAGCGAATGAATGAGATTGCTGAAAAAGGATTAGCTGCACATTGGAAATATAAAGAAGGCAGCTCTGATGAAAATCGTTTTGATAAATGGTTTCAACAAATACGTGAAGTGATCGGCAACCAGGATACAGACTCAGTAGATTTCCTGCAGGACTTTAAAACAAGTTTTCTTGCTGAAGAAATTTATGTGTACACTCCAAAAGGCGATGTAAAAATGTTACCTGTTGGTTCTACATCACTTGATTTTGCATTTTCCATTCACAGTGCGATCGGTGTAAAGACTATTGGCGCCAAAGTCAATCATAAACTCGTTCCATTAAGTCATAAGCTGCGTAGTGGCGACCAGGTTGAAATCATTACATCAAACAAACAAAAACCTTCCGAAGACTGGCTGAATTTTGTTGTTACCTCAAAAGCAAAAGGAAGGATACGTGATGCATTGAAAGAGGAAAAAAGAAAAATTGCAGAAGATGGGAAGTACACTGTGCAGCGAAAGATCGAAGGAATGGGTGCTGCATTCAACCAACATAATATTGATGAGCTCTGGACATATTATAAGCTCAACTCTGCCCTTGATCTGTTTTACCAGGTTGCCATAAAAAATATAGACCTAAAGGAAATAAAGGAATTTAAAGTTTATGGAGATAAGATAGAAGCGCCAAAGCCGGTAAAAATTCAAGAAATAAAAGTAGATGGTCTTCATCACTCTTTTCCTAAAAAGGAAGCCGAGCTTATAATTTTTGGTGAGAGCAGTGATAAGATAGTTTATAATCTTGCCAACTGTTGCAAGCCTATTCCGGGTGATGATGTGTTTGGTTTTGTAACGACAGGTAAGGGATTAACTATTCATCGTACCAATTGCCCGAACGCTGCAAAGCTAATGGCCAATTTTGGGCATCGTATTGTAAAAACCAAATGGGCAAAGAATAAAGAGATCTCGTTCCTTACGGGTTTAAAAATTGTTGGTCTTGATGATGTTGGAGTAGTAAATAAGATCACTAATCTTATATCCGGAGAATTGCGTATCAATATTGCTGCATTGACTATTGAAGCCAAAGAAGGTGTGTTTGAAGGAAATATAAAATTATATGTTCACGATAAAGAAGAATTGGACGAACTGGTCAAAAATCTATACTCTCTTCCCGGCATTGAAAAAGTAGACCGTTACGATACAGAACTGTGACCTTTGCATAAAGAACCTGGATAAGAAAAGGTTTTCAACATTCTGAATTCTTGATTCTTTGTTACTTGCTCATTATACTTTCCCCCTTATTTTTGCCCGTCTTTTAAAAACGAATTTCCTAAGCTTGCTTAGCTTCCAAAAAATAAAATTATGATTGATGTAATACTTGGTTTGCAATGGGGTGATGAAGGGAAAGGAAAGATCGTAGATTTTTTTGCTTCGAAGTATGATCTGATCGCAAGATTTCAGGGCGGACCAAATGCGGGACATACCTTATATGTAGAAGATAAAAAAGTAGTGCTGCATCAAATCCCATCTGGAGTTTTTCATTCAAACACTATTAATCTTATTGGAAATGGAGTAGTGCTTGATCCTGTGACATTGAAAAGGGAATGTGATATTGTTTCATCCTTTGGCGTTGATCTGAAAAAAAATCTTTTTGTTTCTGAAAGAGCTCACCTGATACTTCCAACACATCGTGCATTGGATAAGGCTTCAGAAATTTCAAAAGGTAGTGATAAGATCGGTTCGACATTGAAAGGGATCGGCCCAACTTATATGGACAAAACCGGTAGAAATGGATTAAGAGTAGGTGACCTGATACGTGGGGATTTTAAAAAATCGTATGATAAATTAAGCGATAAGCATCGCCAGCTGCTTGATGCTTATTCATTTCATGAAGATATTTCTGCATGGGAAAAAGAATTTTTTGAGGCCATCGAGTTTTTGAAAGCCATGAATATTGTTTCAGGTGAGTATTTTATTAATGATCATTTGTCAGCAGGAAAAAAAATATTGGCAGAGGGTGCACAGGGCAGCATGCTTGACATTGATTTCGGTACATTTCCATTTGTTACTTCATCAAATACAATTACAGCGGGAGTTTGTAGCGGACTTGGCGTAGCTCCTCAAAAGATAAAAGATGTGCTTGGGGTAACCAAAGCTTATTGTACCCGGGTTGGTGGCGGTCCTTTCCCTACTGAACTGAATGATGCAGTTGGGGAGGAGTTAAGGAAGATCGGAAATGAGTTTGGCGCTACAACCGGCCGACCACGTCGTTGTGGATGGATCGATCTTGTAGCTTTGAAGTTTGCCTGCATGATAAATGGGGTGACAAAAATTGTCATGACAAAAGCTGATGTGCTGGATGCATTTGAGGAATTAGAAGTTTGCACAGCTTATAATGTTGATGGAAATAACACGGAGGAAGTTCCCTACCAGATGACGGGAATCAACTTAGATCCTGTGTATAAAAAATTCAAAGGCTGGAAAACTGATTCATCTGTTTTGAAAAATGAAAAAGATTTGCCGGCAGCCATGCAGCAATATGTAGAGTTTATTAATCAATACCTGGGGGTAAAGGTGAACTATATTTCAAACGGACCGGGCCGGGACCAGATAGTTTCGCTATCTTGAAAAAGAACAGCAAAAAAATAAGAACAAAAATTTGGAAGTTCTAAAACTTCGCTGAAATTTTACAGTGATTAATTTTATTGGAATATGACAATGAAATCTGATAAAGGAAAAAAAACCGAGGGCCACGATCATAAGCCAACTTCCGGTGATGCTGATAAAAAAGCTTCTTCAAAACCAAAGAAACAGGAAGAAGAGGATGATGATGATTTGGAAGATGATGAGGAGATGGATGTGAAGGCCACAAAAAAAGGCGCTAAGCCTGCTGCTGCAAAAAAATCTGGTGATGATGATGAAGATGATGATGATGGCGAGGACGGACCAGATGAGTGGGAAAAACCTGAAGAAGAAGAGGAGTGGGATCCCGACTTCGATGAATTTGATATTCCCACATCAAAGAATAAAAAAAGTACCGGGACTGCTGCCGGAGGTAAAAAAGGCAAGGAAGAAGAGGATGATTTTAAAGTGGATGAGGAGTTCAAAGATCTTTATAATGACAAGTATGACGATGAAGAAGAGGATGATTACTAAAAAGATATTATTTCCCGTTTTATATTTTGAACGCAACCAATACTAACTGCATTTTTACAATCACAGATCCTGAGAATGCAAAGAAAAAAATGCTGAGCTGGGCAAACCAGTTCGGCATTTTTTGTTTTTTGGACAATCATCGTTATCAAACTAATTATCACACCATTGAGTGTTTGCTGGCTGTAGGTAATAAAAACAACTTTATTGCAAATGCCGGTAATGCGTTGAATGATCTTCAAAATTTTTTTAATGAAAAGCCTCGTTGGTTGTTTGGTCATTTGGGATATGATCTGAAAAATGAGATCGAGTCGGTCACTTCATCCTATAAAAGCAGACATGACTTTCCGGATATTTTCTTCTTTGAGCCAAAGATCATTATCAGGCTTTCTGAAAAGGAAATGGAAATAGAAAGCGAAGAGGTTGCCGGGAAAATTTTTGAAGAGATCATGCAAACTGAAGAGATGTCGGAATTAAAAAATGATCCGCTCGATATTCAGCAACGGGTTTCAAAAAAAGAATACATTGAAACTATTGAACAATTAAAAAAACATATTCTTCGTGGTGATTGTTACGAGATAAATTATTGTATGGATTTTTTTGCAGAAGATGCAATTGTTGACCCTTTATCAGTTTATGAAAAACTCAGTAAGATTTCACCAAACCCTTTTTCGGCATTATATAAACTGGAAGATAAATGGCTGATCTGCGCCAGCCCGGAAAGATTTTTGAAAAGAGAAGGGAATAAAATTCTTTCACAGCCGATCAAAGGAACATCCTCAAGATTTTTGAAAGATGATAGGAGGGACAAAAGAAGCAAAGAAGAACTTTATACAAGTGAAAAAGATCGATCAGAAAATGTGATGGTCGTTGATCTTGTTCGTAATGATCTTGCCCGGGTATGTAAAGAAGGAACTGTGAGGGTGGATGAATTGTTTGGTATTTATTCTTTCCCCCAGGTACACCAAATGATATCGACTGTAAGCGGAGAATTGAAAGATGAGATCTCTTTTACAGAAATAATCAAAGCAACCTTTCCCATGGGCTCAATGACAGGTGCACCAAAAAGAAAAGTGATGCAGCTTATTGATAAATATGAAAGATCGGGTAGGGGAATTTTTTCCGGCGCAGTTGGTTATATAACTCCTGAAAATGATTTTGATTTTAATGTAGTGATAAGAAGCATCATGTATAATGCTTCTGAAAAATATCTTTCTTTTATGGCGGGTTCAGGCATTACTTTTTATAGTGATGCAAACAATGAGTATGAGGAATGTTTGATGAAAGCCGAAGCAATGAGGCAAGTACTGGTACAGTAACTTTATTTTATTTTTAACTCGTTTATTACTATAAAGGATGCATTTCCCCCATATGGATCCCCGTTACGTAAACTGATTTTTCCATGAGAATTGGCTACTGAGCCATTCCTGTTCTCAATTACACTCCCACCTCTGTCTGCATAGGTGCCGGTGGCGGTAGTAGCGGTAAATGAATTATTAGTCACTTTTATGGTTGTATAGTACCATTGATTATTGGTTACCACTACTGAACCATTAAAGACTGTAGGCGACGAACAGGAATTAAGATCTGAATAACTTCTTACACTCCCAATTGATACAAAGGCATTGTATACGATTGCAGACACATAATTAACAAAAGCTCCACCATCATTTCCTTTCCATTTTAAATAAATGGTGCGGTTATTTAATTCATAACTCCTGGTTGTAATTAAAAAACATCCCAGCCTGTAGGATTCGCCATAACCTTTTACTCCTTCACCAGTAAATTCAAATTTTCCCGCAGTTGGAAGAAGATATTTTTCGGAACCCACAAGAAAACAGTCCCAATTGGCAGGCTCCATAGTAACGGTGATTGAATCGCTGCTATTATTCGGCAATGTGTCGTCATCGTCTTTGGAACATCCTGCGGTAAAATGAAGCGCTGGAATAAATAAAACTATAATGAAAATAGCTGACAGGGTTTTTGATAGTTTCATATTGCTGGTTTGTATCATAAAATAAGTACAAAATATACACATAATTAAAAAAAGTAGAAAATTTCTCTTTTTCCTAATTTATCGATACTTCATTAAAAATGGATGTGAAGGATACGAATATGCTTAATCTGACAATAATAACATATCGAAGTCTCAACTTTTATCTGGACGATTTTTTCACCGAAGGATTCTTTGCAGGAACAGAAAGTGATTGCTTAAAAGAATCCAGCATTAACTGCAAACTTTCATTGAGAATATCATATCTCTTTGCCATAAAAAGAACCATTTTATCTGCCGGCAATCTTAATTCGTATTTACCATTATGTGTGATCAGCTTATCAAAGTCGGGATTGTAGCGATTGAATTCTATAATTGAAAACGTAATGTATTTTGTAATTACTAAGGAATTATATCTCCCGCTGATCGCTTGCACTTTTGAATTGGTTAATTCAGCAGCACTTAGATTTTTTGCAGCGGGGTTTACATTCGATGCTTGTTTTAAAATATCTGTTTCATCCTTGGTCAATGTCGTGATACCACCATCCCCTTCCATTACATAATGTGTAGCGATAAATTTTTTTACATGATCTCTTGATTCTGCCGGTAAAAAATGTTGCAGGTCCCAGAAATTTTTATTCTTGCTTTTTCTTATCGCAGCATTTACATTTCCAGGGCCGCCATTGTATGCGGCGATCACCAGCAACCAGTCATTATAAATATTATAAAGCTCACTTAAATATTTGGCTGCCGCATGAGTGCTTTTATAATAATCAGTTCTTTCATCAGTGTAGGCGTTTACTTTTAATCCCATTCTTCTTCCGGTTTCCGGCATGAATTGCCAGGGACCAACAGCACCGGCCCATGATACAGCATACGTTTTTAAATAAGATTCTATAACGGCGAGATATTTTAATTCTCTTGGCAAACCATGATAGGTAAGCACGGCATCGATCATATCAAAATAGGGACGTCCCCAACCTTTTAATTTCTCAAGACTCTTTCTATTTTTTGCCATATAATCATCAACAAAACTTATGGCACGGGGATTCAGTTGAACCTGGCTCAATCCTTCTTCTTCGGGTTTGCCTGCAAAAAGATCTTTGAAACCAGCTTTTGGATCGGAAGCAATCGCAACAGGAACGATCGTTGAATCAACTACTGGCTTATTGGTCCTTGATCTTGAGAGATCTATAATTGTGTCAGATGCTTGTTGTGCAGTAACAATTATTGCAGAAATAGAAATTAATATCGTAAATAAAAAACGCATTAGAAATAGAGACGAATGAAATTATTTTTTGAACTCCATCAATTGTTGGGAGGCTTGCAACAAAGATAGCTCGTTAAATTGTTTTGCCATTAGCTGTACCCCGAACGGCATGCCATTTGAATGTTTAAAAAGTGGTAATGATATGCCGGGAATTCCAGTAAGGTTTGCAAATACTGTATAAATATCTGCGAGATACATAGCGATAGGGTCATCTGTTTTTTCTCCGATCTTAAATGCAACTGATGGCGATGTTGGCATTAGTATAAAGTCAAATTCATTGAAAACCAGTTGTGTTTTTTCAACAAGCTTGCGTCTTACTTTTTGTGCTTTGGTAAAATAAGCATCATAATAACCAGTGCTTAAAACAAAAGTTCCAAGCATGATCCTTCTTTTCACTTCTTTGCCAAAACCTTCACTGCGATTGTGCTTGTAAAACTCTGTTAAATCAGTTGAAGACTTTTTAGAACGATAGCCATAACGAACACCATCATAACGTGAAAGATTGGATGATGCTTCTGCCGTTGTAAGAATGTAATAAGCGGGAACTATATAATCGAGGTATTCAAAACTCAATGCAGCTACTTCATGGCCATCATTCTTTATTTGTTCGATCAGTTTATTTATTCCATCAGCAATTTCAGTATCAAGCGAAGGATGCTCTAATGTTTCTTTGAAATAAGCAAAACGGAATTTTTTATTTTCTTTTACGGCTGCGGAATATTTTTCAACTGGTTTTTGAGAAACAGTACTATCATAATCATCTGCGCCGGCAATCATTTCTAAAACTTTACTTGCATCATCAAGACTATTTGCAAAAATTCCAATTTGATCAAAAGAAGAAGCATAAGCGATCAAGCCATACCTTGATATACGGCCATAAGTTGGTTTCAAACCAACGATGCCGCAAAAATCTGCTGGCTGACGAACCGAACCACCCGTATCGCTTCCAAGTGAGACCATGCAAAGACCTGCTTGTACAGCCACTGCAGATCCTCCTGAAGAACCACCCGGCACACGAGTTTCATCTATTGCATTCAATACATTTCCATACACTGAATTTTCATTAGCAGAACCCATTGCAAATTCATCACAGTTACAAACACCAATGATTATAGCTTCTTCCTGTAAAAGCTTTTCTATGGCTGTTGCAGAATAGAGGGAAGTGAAATTTTTTAAAATACCAGATGCAGCAGTTAGCGGATGATCTTTATAACAAATAACATCTTTGATAGCGATTACAACTCCGTGAAGCTTTCCAATCGTATTACCGGATTTTCTTCTTTCATCAAGCGTTGAAGCTTTTTGGATCGCTTCATCAGTGAATACCTGGACAAAAGCATTTAAGTGCTTGCTTTTTTGAATTTGGGTAAGGTAATGACGAACGACTTCTACACAGGAGGTCTTACCCTGAGTTAATGCAAGATGGTATTGATTAATAGAGGTATACTCGAACAAAAGCGGAAGCTTTTATTAAAAAATGGAAGATAAAAATTGTAATGCTGTTATTGAACAATTATGCGGAAGTCTTGCTATCTTTTTCTACTATGCTTTCTTCTAATTCTTTTCTCACATTATCTTTAGCATCTTTAAATTCACGTACACCTCTGCCAAGGCCACGCATCAGCTCAGGTATTTTTTTGCCTCCAAATAACAATAGCACTACAAAAGCGATCAATATAATTTCAGTCGCACCAAGATTTCCCATTTTGTAAAATTTTGAATATTAAAAGTAAGATAAATTAAAAATTCTATATCAGTTGATACGGGCGGGTTAGGAAACATTACTATTTCTTTTCTGATGCACCCTCTTCCAACTCCTTTTTTATATTATCTTTTCCTTCTTTAAATTCACGAACACCTCTTCCAAGTCCACGCATCAACTCAGGTATTTTCTTACCGCCGAATAACAGTAATACCACAAATGCAATTAAAAGTATTTCAGTCCAACCCAATGCAAATAACAATATCCAACCGAAATTCATAATGAAATTTTTTAGATGAGGGTCAAAGTTAGTACAAATTAAAGTCCGTTTTCAATTAATTTGTTAAGCTGATGTAAATGCAAAAAAAAGCGTCCCGACTTGTCGGGACGCTTTTTTTTATTATAAAGTGATCTTTATGATTTTGCTCCTTCAACAGCCTGGCGCTTTTCACGGATCCTTGCACTTTTACCACTTCTGCCGCGTAAATAATAAAGTTTAGCCCTACGAACACGGCCACTTTTATTTACTTCAATTGATTCGATATTGGGAGAGTAAAGAGGAAAAAGTCTTTCTACGCCAACACCATCAGAAATTTTACGAACTGTAAAACTTGATGTTGGTCCCGTGCCCTGGCGTTTGATAACATCGCCTTTAAAGCTTTGGATCCTTTCTTTATTGCCTTCAACAATTTTATAATTAACGGTAATATTATCACCAGCTTTAAAAGCAGGGAAATCTTTTTTACCAGTCAGCTGTTCGTGTACAAAATCTATAGCGTTCATATTCTTCAGTTTTGCGGGTCGCAAAGATAGGGGGAATGGAGGGAATTAGGAATTAGTAATTGGTCTTTTTTTACCCAGTTATTTCTTTGGTTGATACGTACTGTTTAATAGAGAAGAGAAAGATGAATGGAGCGTCGCAACCAAACCCAATCAGGGCTAAAAGCTGGTATCCAAATTCCTTAAACTCAATACTATCTAGCCACGTTCACTGCTCTTTTCTCTCTTATCACTGTCACTTTTATCTGGCCGGGGAATGTCATTTCGTTCTGAATTTTTTGAGCTAGCTCAAAAGAAAGCTTTTCCGAATCCTGGTCAGATACTTTATCTGCTTCAACAATTACCCTTAACTCACGTCCAGCCTGGATCGCATAAGCTTTTTCAACCCCATTATAGGTCATCGCCAGATTTTCAAGATCCTTGATCCGCTGCAAATATTGTTGCATAATCTCACGACGGGCACCAGGTCTTGCACCGCTAATAGCGTCGCAAGCCTGTACAATTGGAGAGATCACATACTGCATTTCCATTTCATCG
>Ga0193738_1000024_pt1 | contig 106104 bp, 96 predicted proteins | sample L2a1metaG_FD_144927 | JGI IMG/M metagenome (GOLD analysis project Ga0193738, IMG submission 144927) | Soil microbial communities from a riparian zone of the East river system, Colorado, United States - L2a1 | ecosystem: Environmental > Terrestrial > Soil > Riparian zone | place: USA: East... | reverse complement strand
TAATATGGGGTGGTTGCAATTGGGCACATAAGAAGTTGAGGCCGTTGTTTCGTAGAACCCAGAACCCGTTTTTTAAGATCCTGTCCATATCTATCGTATCAGCATTATATGGTGCCGCATCGGGCGGAGCAATGACGATGATCTGGTTTAGAATTTCAAAAGACAGTTTTACATGGGAAAAGTTTTTTTCATTCAATGCTTTCACTGTAATGGCGGTGCTGGTCTTTACCCTGATATACGAGATACTTTTTTTAAGTAAAGAAAGAGAGTTGGATACGAAGATCGTTGAAGAACTGGATAGAGAAAGAATGGAAGCAGAGTTAGATGTATTAAATAATGAGATCGATCCGCATTTTATTTTTAATTCGCTCAATACATTGAATCATCTGATCATCACGAATCCTGATACGGCCTATGTATTCAACTCACGTCTTGCACAGGTGTATAAATATGTATTGATGAATAAGCACAAGGAACTGGTTTCATTATTTAAAGAACTTGAATTCATCGAAAGCTATTTTTTCCTTTTGCAGATAAGGCATGAAAATAAATTACAGTTTGAATTAGATGCAAAAGAACCGGAGACAAGAAAGATAATGATGCCGCCCTGTGCCTTGCAAACAGTAGTTGAAAATGCGATAAAGCATAATGAGTTCAGTGTTGAGAATCCTTTGATGATAAAATTGACATTGAATGGGGAATATTTAAAAATAATTAATAATAAAAGACCGAAGCCCTATCTCGTTGATTCAACCAGTATTGGGTTGAGGAATTTAAGTTCGCGGTATAAGCTTGTTTGTAATAAAAATATTGTTATCGAAAATGAAGAATCCCATTTCCTGGTTAAACTTCCATTGATCACTAACCTTTAAAACCTTAAGCCATGTTAAACACTATTATTATTGAAGATGAACGGCCCTCGAGGGAAAGTCTTTTGCAAACCCTTGCCCGTATTGATGCAGACGTAAACCTGCTTGCAGCAATTACATCTGTACAGGAAGGTATCAGCTACCTGGGGCAGCCTCGTAATGCTGATATAATTTTCAGCGATATACAATTGCCGGACGGCTTGTCTTTTGAGATTTTCCGGAATTGTATAGTGGAGGCACCTGTGATCTTTGTTACTGCCTTCGATGAATTTATGATGAATGCTTTCGAGCACAATGGCATTGATTATTTATTAAAACCGGTTGATGAAAAGGAATTAGATAAATCGCTGAGGAAATATAAAATGCTGCAACATCATTTTGCAGGTAAGAATAGCGATATAAGTAAACTCGTAAATCCATTTTTACAACCAAAGAGGACAAGACTAGTTGTGAAAAAGGGGATCGAAAGCATCGCTTTGCCTTATGATGATATTGTTTTATTTTTTACGGAAAACAAAGTGGTCTATGTAATTGACAAGACGGGTAAAAAATATTTATCTGATAAAAATCTTTGCGATCTTGAAATGGAGTTGGATAAGAACAGGTTTTTCCGGGCAAACAGGCAATACATCGTAAATATAAATTACATCAGGAGTTTTAAGCCGTACGAAAAAGTAAAACTACAGATCGATCTTGCTACGTCGGATATTAATCATGCGATCATAGTAAGCCAGGAAACAGCACCAATGTTTCGTAAATGGGTGTATGAGGCCTGATAGGATTTTGCATTTACTTTCACTTAATTTGCATTCGTAAGAAAGTAAATGTATAATGATAAGAGTGGCAACCAAAAACGATGCGGTCGGCATGTTGGAAATTTATGCTCCGTTTATTTTGAACTCTGGTATTACACAGGAAACAGAAGTGCCATCAGTTAAAGATTTTCAACAAAGAGTTATTTCAAATCTAAAAGAAAGACCATGGCTTGTTTGCGAAATAAATAATGAGCTCGCCGGTTATGCTTATGCAGGAAAACATCGTGATCGCAAAGGATATCAGTGGTGCACGGAGCCATCAGTATATATATCGGAAAAATATTTTGGTGTCGGAATTGCTAATGCATTGTACACTGCATTGTTTGATATTTTAAAAGTACAGGGTTATGTAAATGCTTATGCTGTTATTACATTGCCGAACGACAGGAGTATTGCTTTTCATAAAAAATTCGGGTTTGATTATTTAACTACATATAAAAAGATAGGGTATAAACTGGGGCAATGGCATGACGTGGGTTGGATGCAGTATGAAGTAAATCCTCACAAAGGAGCTCCTGCAGATCCAATAAAATTTCCTCTAACTGATAAAGTTGTCGTTGACTCTATTCTTAAAAAGTCTTCTGAATCATTAAAGAAATAAAAAACCTCCGATGTGGAGGTTTTTTACAATTATTTTCTGTTCACAACTGGGTTGTTTGATCAGACTCCCCATGGAAAAAATTTTATTTCATTCCTTTCGTGGCCTCCATGATAGGATGGCGGTCTAAATATTGTATCACTGCATCCACTTTACCAGCATCATTATAATGATAATCGGTGTGGATCCAGAAATGAAGCCATTTGCCATTTTTATATTTTACATGGGCGAAATCCCATGCTAATACCCATTTGCCTACTGTTGCGTATTGTGGCGATTGACTTTCATTAATCCTGATGGGCAGCAAAATAGTTTCCGAAAAACTAATTGAATCAATCAATTTCAAACGTCCATTCCAATAATCTATTACTGCTTTTTTGCCTATTGCGCTATCGCCACCTGACCAACGATAAACGACATTATCATCATAGCTGGACGTCATACCATTTATATCGCGGTTGGTAAAAGCGGCAGACCCCGCTTTTACTCCATCAGCTTCACTTAGATCCAATACTTCAGTTGCTGCTTTTTTTGTTTCTGTAGTTGGAGCAGAGGTTTCAGTTGTTGTTTTATCTTCTGCTTTTTCGTTGCAAGAAATGAAAAGCACGGAGATAAAAACTCCGAAAAGGAATTTTTTCATAAACATTTTGTTTTTTGTTAATAATTAGTTGGCGGAGTTCAGTAGAGCTAGATCAGGAAATATTCAGAGGGGTGTCATTTTAAATGTAACACATTTCCCACATATGGAAAGAATTATTTTTCATTGGCAACTTTAATAACTACCTCGAATGGGATAATATGAAGTGTTTTCTTATACTCCTCTTCAGTGCAAATGGCATTATAAAATAAATTTCTTCCTTAACTGAATCTAGTTTTTGCAAGCAAACGTAAAGCCGTAACAGTTGTAATAGTAAGTGTGGTGTAAAAAAAGATCTTGATTATCTGTTTATCACCCATATAGATCATAAGCAGCGTAGAAGATATCATCATCAACCCCAGTATAAATACAAAAGCAAGACGATTGATGTTCATTCGGAATGCTTTATTGGCAAAACTGTCTTCGCTAAAATTAATTTCATGCCGTATTACACCGTCCTTCAATTTGCCTACAACTTCCCTGATGTCTTTAGGTAATTTACTTACCAGGTATAAATAATCTTCTGCTGAATCCGCTACTAATTTCACCACTGAATCCCAACTGAATTGCTCTTTTATTTTTTCAGTAGCATAAGGCCGGATCATTCCCGCAATAGAGACATTTGCCTCCAGATTTTCTGCAAATTTTTGAATAGTGGCCAGTGATTTTATTAAAGTAAAAAGATTAGAAGGAACAGTTAATCCATATCGCCCAATAACCCTAAAGGCTTCCGTCATGATGGCGGAAATATCCACCTGCTCATAACTCATATAACTGTATTTCTTTATTATTTCTCCAAGACGGAATTCAAGATCTTCCATTTCTTTGAAATAAGTTATTTCCGATAAACTCAATAATGATTTAGCAATTCTATGGGGATCATTTTTTGAAAAACCAAGCATGAAATTTATCAATGCCTGTATTTGCCTTGGTTTTAAACTTGCCGCCATTCCATGATCTAATAAAACGATCTGGTTATCGCCACGAATAAAAATATTTCCTGGATGCGGATCGGCATGAAAAAATCCATGACGAAGGATCATCTTTAATATTATATGCGTACCGTTCACAGCAATCACCTCGGGATCGAAACCGGCTGCTCTTAATCCATCAATATCATCGGGACGAAGACCTTCAATATATTCCATTACCAACAGGCGTTGGCGGCAATGTTGTTTAAAAACTTTTGGAATATAGCAGGTAGGATCTTCTTTGAACATATCAGTAAACCGAAGCATATTCGATGCTTCATTGTTGAAGTCAAGTTCCTTCATCAGGTTCTCACCAAAATCTTCAACAAAGCCAATTACATTAAAACTTGTAAGCCCGGGATAATTTTTTACAACTTGTCTTGCCAATACTTTCATCAATATAAGATCGATCTCGATCTTATGCTTGATATTGGGGCGTTGAATTTTTATCGCCACTCTTTCACCTGTTCTTAAAACCGCAGAATAAACTTGTGCGATCGAGGCAGAAGCGATATGTTTTTTTTCCAGAGTGAGAAAAACTTCTTCAATAGGATGGCCTAATTCCATTTCAATAAGACTGATGGCTTCGCCATCATCCATCGGTCTTGCATTTGATTGTAATTTTTTTAACTCTTCACGCAAATGATCAGATGCAAGATCGGGCCTATCTGCAACGATCTGTCCAAATTTTACAAATGTAGGGCCTAACTCCTCAATCGTTTGGCGAAGTTGTTCGGCCCTGGTGGTTAATCTTTTTCCTTTTGGATCAAAGATGCGGCGCATCCATGTGTTATACATCCAGTTTTTAACTACATGTTTCAGGATAATAAAAAAAATAGCTATCAGCCTGAAAACATTTCTAAAAAATCTGGCGATCTGGAAGATCCACATGGGGGGTATAGTTTATACTTTAAAGATAAGGGTCTTATCCTTTTAACCAACCTTCCAGAATTTGTTTTTGTAAAGGATCCGGGTTTCCGGCAGGAGTTATTTTAAAACCCTTCTCTGTCTTTTTGCCTAAAATGATTTCGATATCTTTTGTTTGACCATTTATAAATAATGTAAAACTTATTTTGTCGCCGGGTCTTGCCGAATTGATTATTTTATTAAAGAGACTTACAGATGATCTTTCTCCATTGATTTTTACCAATTGTTGTCCTCTTCTTATACTGGCATTCCACCCCGGTGATTCATGATCTACATTTGCTACGAACAAACTGTCTTCTCTCTCTCTTAAAGTAAAACCCGTATAAGCACCGGGTAAAACCTGCGTGGCTGTATCAATATATAAACCTGCATATTTAAAATACGTTGGATAATCAAGTTCTTTGGTTGTTGTGATGTATTCAAATTCTTCAGCAAGAGAACTGCCTGCAACTGTTTCAAAAGCTTTTTTTAATTCTTCTTCGGTAAAACCTCTTTTCTTTTTCTGATAATATTCTTTGTAAAGAAAACGCATTACATCATCCAACGATTTTTGATCTTTAGTGAGCTGTCTTATTTTTAGATCAAAAAGCAAACCGACGATAGGACCTTTATCGTAATAAGAGATCGTTTTATTTACTTCATCACCTGTTCTTCCAAAAGGACCATCACTCCATGTTTCATAGCTTGCCTGTTCCAAAGTTTGATAAAGTTTGCCGGGTTTATTTTCAAAAGCGATCATATTATCGCGGAGGGCATTAAACAATTCTGCATCGGTTGAAATATCAGCTCTTCTCACAACCAAATATTCGTAGTAAACAGAAAGCCCTTCTGATATCCAAAGCATTTTTGTTCTGCTGCCTTTATCATAATCAAATGGGCCAAGCTCAATTGGACGAATTCGTTTTACATTATAAAGATGAAAGTACTCGTGAGCTAAAAAATGAAGTGTACGAATATAATTTTCTCTTTTATTGAGGTTGTTTCCATTAAAACCAAAAGTTGTGTTGTTCAAATGCTCGATACCTCCTTGTCCCGGACCCATTGCAATGAATGTATAGCTTTTGTAAGGAATGTGCCCGATAATGTTTACTGAGGCTTCAATCATTTTTTTCAGATCAAGCATGAATTGTTTCTTATCAAAGTCACCAAGCTTAAAGCCAATAAAACGATGAGTGACTCCTCTTACTTTGAATGGAGTTAATTCCTCGAGGTCGCCAACAAGAATTGGGCTGTCATATAAAATATCAAAGTCAGGAGCAGAGTAAGTAAATTTTTTTCCGGGAATAGAATCCAAACCTGTCGCAACACGGTTCCATTTGATATCGGGAACCACAGTCACCTGCACTGGCTGGTTGATCATTTTATCAATGTATAAAAAAACAGCAGCAGGTAAAATATAAGCCCGGTTATCATCAATATAAGGAGTAGCTACAAATGATCTTTCGGTTTTTACATCATAGGATATATTGAACACATTAGCATTGTTACTAAAAACCCGCCATGTATTGGCAGAAAATTTTTCGATCTTTAATTCTTTACCTGTTTCATCAGTTGCCTTAAGTTTCTGAACATTTTTTGCATAATCCATTTTTTGGTAGTAACCCGGTGTCCATGCAGGCATTTTGAAGTCAATAAAATCTTTTTTTATGCCTTTGCATGAAAGTTGTACCTGGAAAAAATGCCATTCAGGATTATCCATCTTTACCGTATAGGCAAGCGAAGCCTTTTGAGCGAGAACGGAGATCGAAAAAAATAAAAGACAAACTAGTAAAACAGCGATTTTGTTTGTTTTCATTAACGGCTAAAACTATTTAAGATGTTTTGCATAGAAAGCGATCGTTCTTTGCCATGCTAATTTTGCTGCTGCTTCATTATATCGTGCAGGAGAAGTATCATTATGAAAAGCATGTTGTGCTCCTTCATACATATATAGTTCATAATCTGTTTTATTAGCCTTCAAAGCTTCTTCATAAGCTGCAATGCCTTTATTTACTCCTTCATCGAGACTGCCATAATGTAGTTGAACGGCGGCTTTTATTTTTGGTACATCAGTAGCAGCAGGCTGCCGGCCATAAAATGCAACAGCTGCTTTCAAGTCAGGAACATTTACTGCAAGATTATTAGACATTGCGCCACCCCAGCAAAATCCAACACACCCGGTCTTTCCATTAAAATCTTTCCTAGTTTTTAAATAGTCGAAAGCATTCATAAAATTTTTGAGATTATCCTCGGGTTTCAGCTCGCTGAAACCAGCCCTTGCCTCATCTTCATTCGCAAATGTTTTTCCTAATGCCGATAAAGCATTAGGTGCTATGGCAAGATATCCGGATGAGGCTGCTCTTCTTGCTACATCTTCAATATGGGCATTCAACCCACGGTTCTCATGAATCACTATCACGGCAGCATATTTTTTTTCTTCTTTTGGTCTTGCTATATATGCTTTCATTTCATTGGGTGCACCGGGATAGTTTATGTATTCGGTGAATAGGTCTTCTGCTGTAGTAAGGCCGGGTTTTGTATAATTATTTTCTATTTGAGATAGTACAGATTGTGTAATAGCAATGCTGCCGGTAATAAGTGTAACCCGTTTTAAAAAATCAGCACGGGTAATAGTGGCTGAATGTATATACTCATCGTACAAATTGATAATTTTCTGGTCCATATATTTTGTATTAAGGGAACTAAAGTTACGAAAGCAAAATAAATATGGATGGTAATTCTTGTATCACCAAGTTCATTACCTTCGCCATCTTAATTTAAAAAGGATCATTTATGAAATACTTATTTACAACTGCTATCGTTGCTGCATCATTGATCGCATGCAACAGTAATGATGATAAAACTACTGAAACCAAAGAAACAGGTCATGATGCACATGCAAGTACTACTGCTGCAGTGGAAATGCCTCCAATGCCCGAGATCCCTACAAATGCAAAAGTGTATTTTGTTAATCTGAAAGATGGACAAACTGTTACATCACCATTGAAAATTGAAATGGGGGTGGAAAATTTGCAAGTGGATACAGCAAACGGAATGTTGAAACCTGCATCAGGTCATCATCATCTTCTTATTGATGTTGATTCAATAGCCACTGAAAAAATAGTACCGCCTACAGATTCTGTTCATCATATTCATTTTGGAAAAGCGCAAACTTCGGGAGAAGTTAAATTGACTCCCGGCAAGCATACTTTGGTTCTGCAGTTTGCGGATGCATTGCATCGTTCTTATGGTAGCAAGCTTACAAGTAAAATAACTGTTGAGGTAAAACAATAAGAATTATTTTTTATGTTTCTGGAATGCCCCGTTTATTCGGGGCATTTTTATTTTATGTATAAGATGTATTCATTTCATTTTGGATCAACGTTTAAAGTTTAATTATTTGTAAAATTTTAAATCCCTGAATTACAGTTAAAAAGTGAATGATTTTTCCTGCTGGCATGGGCTTTGAAAATCAATAGTAAAATCAATGATTATGAAAAAAGCAACAATGATCGTATCCGTAGCTGTAATTAGTTTTTTATTCTCAACTGTGAGGGCTCAAGAAGCAATAGGTATAAAAGGGGGTATAAACATTGCGAGTCTAAGTGGCTTTGAAGGTCGCAGCAGGCTCAGTGCTCATGGAGGTGTTTTTCTTCACCATACTATTAATAAGAACTGGTGTTTCCAACCCGAGCTATTATACTCCGGCGAAGGACAACGCTACATCTCCGGGGGGGTAGAAAGAACCCTGGCTCTTAGCTATCTCCAGCTTCCATTAATGATCCAGTATTACCCGGCGCCACAACTATATTTTGAAGCAGGTCCGCAGTTTGGTTTGCTTTTAAGTGCAAATGATAAAGTTGATGATCATGAAGAACAAATAAATGCGAAAGATGATTTTACACAAGCACAAGTTGCCTTAGGTTTGGGTATAGGGTATAAGGCTTCAGAACAATTAATATTATACGGACGTTATAATTTTGGATTGACCGATGTGACCCGCTTCGATAATATTGTTGATCATAGCAATGTTGGTCAAATCGGAGTTGCAATTAGATTAAAGCATTAATTAAAGTAAATAATTATTGAAAGCAGTTATGATGTTCATGACTGCTTTTTCTATTTAGAAAATATTAACTGAAATTTTCGATAATACTCTTTCCAAAACATTCAAACATCTCTTTAACACAAAAGCTGGCATATTTATCGTCATACAAACACTAGTAGTAAAATAAATCTAACGGATTTAGAAAAATGTAAACCGGGTCACTGAATTGAGAAGCAATTTTTCTTACAACCTAAATCCTTTTTAAATGAAACGTATCTTAAAAGCATCTTTAATAGCGATCGTTGTGTTGCTGTTTGGTGCAGTACAAAACAAAACATCAGCCCAGGTATCACTTAATGTTTCCTTCCAGAGTTTTTATGATGATCTGAGTCCTTATGGCAATTGGATAAATTATCCTGAGTATGGATATGTATGGAGACCTGATAACAGGTATAGCAATTTCCATCCTTACCAATCCGAAGGACGTTGGGCCTGGTCAGAAGAACATGGTTGGATCTGGGTCTCAGATTATGAATGGGGATGGGCGCCGTTCCATTATGGTCGTTGGATCAATGATTCATATGACGGTTGGCTTTGGGTGCCAGATTATGAATGGGCGCCGGCATGGGTAGTATGGCGTGGCGGTGGTGACTATTATGGTTGGGCTCCGATGAGTCCGGGCATCAGTGTCAATTTATATATCGGCAACAGGTATAATGTGCCGTACAATTATTGGTGCTTTGCTCCAAGAAGGTATATGAATTCCCCGCATCTTTCAAATTATTATGTTGACAGAGGCAGGAACACAACCATAATTAATCAAACAACTATTATTAATAATTATAACAGAGATAAGGGTTATGTCATTGGCCCTTCTCGCAACGAAGTTGAAAGATATACTGGTTCAAGAATTAACTCTGTTAGAATTCGTGAATCACAAAGAGCCGGACGTACCATAGCAAGAAACAATGAAGTCTCTATTTACAAGCCCTATATCAACAGGGGTTCTGATAGAGGAACGCCAAGAACTTTTGAGAATTACAGAAGTCAGAATACAACTACTGATCGAAATACTGCAAGGCAAGAAAGGCCTTATCAGAATCGCGGCAATCAACAAATAGAAAGACAACAAGTGCCTAACCAGAATGATCAGAGAGTGGGAAGACAACAAGTGCCTGATCAGAATAGGAGGGTAGAAAGGCCTTATCAGAATAGAGGTAATCAGCAAATAGAAAGGCAGCAGGTTCCAAATCAGAATGATCAAAGAGTAGAAAGACAACAAGTGCCTGATCAGAATACCAGGAGAATTGAACGGCCATCTCAGAATAGAGGTAATCAGCAAATAGAAAGGCAACAATCTCCAAATCAGAATAATCAAAGAGTAGAAAGACAGCAAGTGCCTGATCAGAATAGACAAAGAATGGAAAGGCCATATCAGAATCGCGGCAATCAACAGGTAGAAAGGCAGCAGGTTCCCAATCAGAATACTCAAAGAGTAGAAAGACAACAGGTGCCAAATCAGAATAGTCAACGAGTGGAAAGACAGCAAGCACCTAATCAAAGTACTCAAAGAGTTGAAAGGCCTTATCAAAATAGGGGACAACAACAGGTGGAAAGACCGACACAAACTCAGCCGCAACAACAACCACAAAGAGGCAATGGCAATGGAAACGGTAAGGGAAGAGGCAAAGGAAACTAAATTATAATGAGTTCATTTTACAAAGAGCTTCCGTATTGGAGGCTCTTTTGGTTTTACATTACTCCATTCCCATTTTTTTAAGCAATTCCTTAAACCCATCTTCATTTCTAATAGGGTCAAAAAGTTTATCTACTTTAATACTGATCAAACCAAAATCATACAGCCGATAAGCCAGGTTTAATTTATCAATTGCCTTTTGTTTTTCACCTATCCATGCATAGAGGATACCGATTTGAAATGCATGATCATAAGGTGAAATTTTTTCCAGAGAATCTGCAATTTTTTTTGCTTTCTCCGTTTGTCCAGTCCTTGTATAAGCAATCTTTTTTAACATGGATTGTGGAAACCACTTGCTGTAAACTAAGACGCTGTCATATTCATCTTTTAAAAAATGATACATCATTTTGGTGCCTGCTATGGAATCCGGGTTGTTAGTTGGTCGTATTTCATTTCTATACGCCAGGTATTTTTCAGGATCCCTGGAATAGCGATAATAATTTAACCAACCACTATTCATAATTTGAGAAAGTGGGTCAAGAAGTTTTGCTTTCTGAAGATTTTTTTTGGCTTCGGTAAAGTTGCCTATTTCTATTTGAGCAAACGCAAGGTAAACATGAGCTTCGGCATTATTTGGATTGAGTGCGATGGATTTGTCTAGATGTTTAATTGCGAGAGATGGTGAAAGAGTGCTAAGCTTAAGCACATCTCCGAGCACCATATGTGTCTCAGATCTCTCCGGTCCCAACGCCACTGCTGTAAGTGCCGCATCAAATGATTTCCGGACATAGTAGGGTTTTTCACTTTGGTTTCGAAATGGGATTTTAGAATAAGCACTTGCCAGTTCGGCCCATGCCAGGGAAAAATTGGGATCTTTTTTTATTGCATTTAATAACGGCTCAATTCTTTGCGACCAGGGTAATTTTTTTGCCCGCAGATAATCTTCATAAGCTTCTACATTATCTGTCGCTTTTTCAATGATACGTTTTCCTTCTTCTGTCGTCAGTTTTACATTCAGCTTGTTAGCTATTTGTTGTGCTACTTCACTTTGAATAGCAAAAACTTCTGATGCATTCTTGTCATAGGTTTCTGCCCACATGTGTTCATCAGTATTTGCATTAATTAACTGGGCAGTGATCCTCACTTTATCGCCTTCCTTTCTTACACTTCCTTCCAATATGGTAGCAACACCTAATTCCTCAGCAATTTTTTTTATGTTCTTCTTGTTGTTTTTATACTCCATCACCGATGTTCGTGAAATAACTCTCAGACCGGCAATTTTTGAAAGCTGTGTTATGATGTCTTCCGTTATTCCATCGCTGAAATATTGCTGTAATGTGTCGTTGCTCATATTCTCAAAAGGCAGAACGGCAATTGATTTGTCTCCGCCGGTAAATACGGAATTATCTTTCATTAAGCCGGGCAGGAGCAGTACGATCAATGTAATTACAATGGCTGCTGCCGATACCAGGATCCAACTTCGCAATGCTTTCTGGTTTCTCTTCGCTGTTATGTCTACAACTCTTCCTTCAATTTTTTCTTTTGCAGGCACAGTTAATCCATCATTGGCGAGGGCAAATACCTCCATAGGATCGTGCACATTTTTCATCTTGAAACGACCAAGATTAACTGTTTTGAATTCAGGGTGATTCCTGATCTTGTCAAATATTTCTTTGGAAAAAAGTATACTGCCGGGCAAGCCCAGCGACTGGATACGGGCGGCAATATTCACTCCATCACCCATGATCTTACCATCTTCATAGATCACTTCGCCGATGTGAAGTCCAAGTCGTAAAGGGACCTGCGGTTCGGCTTGCATCTGTTGCTGAATACTTAAAGCGCAATGCATGGCTTTTGTGATACTGGTAAAAGTGCATAGACTGCCATCTCCGTAAAATTCGATCACATTTCCTTCAAATTCTTCCACGGTTCTTTCCAATACTGATCGGTGATGCTTTACCATTTTGATCGCGGATTGTTCATCACGCTGCATCATGGCGGTGTACCCTGCAATATCAGTAAATAAAATAGCAGCGAGCTGGCGGTTAGATGGCATGAATTGAAGTTAATAAAAAAGTCCCGCTTCAACGGGACTTAAATATCATCTATCAACTATAATCTTGTCAGGCTTCTGCCTCCATGTATGATTCAATCGGCTCACAAGTGCAGATCAAATTCCGGTCACCATAAGTATTATTAACTCTTGCAACAGAAGGCCAGAATTTATTTTGTGTAACATAATACATTGGGAAGGCGGCTTGTTCTCTTGTATATGGTTTGTTCCAGTCACTTGTAACAACCATTGCTTGTGTATGCGGTGCATTCTTTAATGCATTATTCTTCTTATCCATTTTTCCTTCTTCAATATCTCTTATTTCCTGGCGAATGCTAAGCAATGCATCACAGAAACGATCAAGCTCGGCTTTGTCTTCACTTTCTGTCGGTTCGATCATGATCGTGCCGGGAACAGGGAAGCTCATTGTTGGCGCATGAAAACCATAATCCATTAAACGTTTTGCAACATCTTCTGCTTCTATCTCCGCAGATTTTTTAAATGGTCGCAGGTCAACAATGAATTCATGAGCACACTGACCATTATGATTTGTATAAAGAATTTCAAACTGTCCCTGCAATCTTGCACGCATATAGTTTGCATTCAGGATAGCATATTCAGTTGCATTTTTTACTCCAACATATCCTAACATTCTTATATAACCATAACTAATAAGAAGGATAGATGCACTTCCGTAAGGTGCCGCTGAAACTGCGTTTGAATCGTTTTTTGACTTTTGACTTTTAAATTCTACATGACCCGGTAAATAAGGAGTCAAATGTTTCTTCACACAAATAGGTCCCATGCCCGGGCCGCCACCACCATGTGGTATTGCAAATGTTTTATGCAAATTCAAATGACAAACATCGGCGCCAATCAATCCTGGTGCAGTTAATCCAACCTGTGCATTCATATTGGCACCATCCATATACACTTGTCCGCCATGCTGGTGAATAATATCAGTAATTTCTTTAACTGTTTCTTCATACACACCATAAGTACTTGGGTAGGTGATCATGATACCAGCGAGGTCAGAAGAATACTGTTCGGCTTTTGCTTTCAGATCTTCAACGTCTATGTATCCATGTTCCAATGCTTTTACCACAACCACTTTCATTCCGGCCATCACTGCGCTTGCAGGATTTGTGCCGTGTGCAGAAATTGGGATCAGCATAACATTACGATGACCATGATTATTTGCTTCATGATAATCACGAATGGCTAACAAACCTGCATATTCTCCCTGTGCGCCGCTATTTGGTTGTAAGCTACATGCATCAAGTGCAGTGATCTCACATAAATATTTTGAAAGATCATCAACAACTTGTTTGTAACCTTCGGTTTGATCTGTCGGGGCAAATGGATGGATCTTGCTCCAATGACTCAAACTTAATGGCATCATTTCAGAAGCTGCATTCAATTTCATGGTGCAACTTCCCAGTGTGATCATTGAAGTATTCAATGAGAGATCTTTATTCTCCAATGATTTTATATAGCGCATCATCTGGCTTTCACTACGATGCGTATTAAAAACAGGATGCGTTAAGAATAATGACGTTCTTGTTAAGTTTTGTGGAATATGATCCGGTTCATCATCATGATGAATATCGAAAGACACAGGGTTCTTATCATCCTCGAAACAATTGATAAGATCATAAAGATCTTCAGTAAGTGTTGTTTCATCAATTGAAATGCTGATAAACTTATTATCAATATAACGTAGATTGATCTGTTGCCTTTCTGCTTTTTCTTTTATTGATGAAACATTCTTGGCTTTAACAGTGATGGTATCAAAGAAATTTGTTGATACTAATTCATATCCTAATTCTTCAATTGCATCGGCAACGGTTTGTGTCAATACAGCAACTCTCTTCGCAATATTTTTTAAACCATCCGGGCCATGAAATACTGCATACATAGCAGCCATATTTGCCAATAATGCCTGGGCCGTACAAATATTTGAAGTGGCTTTTTCTCTTTTGATATGTTGTTCTCTTGTCTGCAATGCCATGCGCAATGCACGATTATTATTTGCATCAACACTTACCCCGATAATACGACCGGGTATGCTTCTTTTAAAATCATCTTTAGCGGCAAAGAAAGCAGCATGAGGTCCGCCATAACCAAGAGGAACACCGAAGCGTTGTGCAGAACCAATTGCGCAATCAGCACCGAGTTCGCCGGGAGGAGTGAGTAATGTTAAAGCCAGCAGATCTGTAGCCATAACAACAAATGCTCCTGCACCATGAACACGATTGATAAACTCACGATAATCTTCTATTGAACCCTTATCGTTGGGATATTGAACAATAGCGCCGCAATAAGTGGAATCGATGTTTGCTTTTTTATAATCACCTGTTACAATTTCGATTCCGATCGGTTTTGCTCTTGTATGTAAAACATCTTTTGTTTGCGGGAAAACTTCATTGTCAACAAAGAATTTTGGATGAGTGATGTGTTCATGTTTGTTCAGCGTATTAAAGAACATTGTCATTGCTTCTGCAGCTGCAGTAGCTTCATCAAGCAAACTTGCATTTGCAATTGGCAATGCGGTCAGGTCACTCACCATTGTTTGAAAATTCAATAAGCTTTCCAAACGTCCCTGCGATATTTCAGCCTGGTATGGGGTGTATTGGGTGTACCAACCTGGATTCTCAAAAACATTCCTGAGAATAACGGAAGGAACGATGGTATCATAATATCCCTGGCCGATATAATTCTTATAAACTTTATTCTGAAGCGAAACTTCTTTGATATGCTGCAGGTACTGGTGCTCACTCATTGCCGCAGGCAAATTCAATTCGTGCTGCATGCGGATGGCAGGCGGAACAGTTCTGCTGATCAATGTGTCAAGATCTGACACACCGATCGTTTTCAGCATTTGTTTTGTTGAGTGTTCATCGGGTCCGATGTGACGGGAAATAAATTCGCAAGATTGTTTTTCAAAAAGATCCATAGTTTTCTCCTTCTTGTTATTGATAATTCAGCGCCGCAAAGTTAAGGTTGCAAAGCCTAATAAAATGCTGATTGTTCAACTGTGGAAAACAGGTTGTTACTTTGTGCAATGGCAGAGGATATTCTGAAAAATTGGGAGAAGAAATCGGCTGATAACCAGAAGAAGTACAAGCAATTTCTTCACCGGGCGGATAAGAACAAAGTGCTGAAAGCCCTTCCAGACCTACATGAAGAAGCTTTTTCCAAGATTGATTGCCTTCAATGCGCCAACTGCTGCAAAAATTATTCGCCGCGATTTAAAACACCTGATGTAAAAAGGATCAGCAGAGTGTTGGGGCTGCGTGAATCTGATTTTATTGACAAATACCTGAGGGTAGATGAGGATGGCGATTTTGTAGTAAATGAAAAGCCATGTCCTTTTTTAGGCGCTGATAATTTTTGTTCCATTTACGAAGATCGCCCTTCGGACTGCCGTCGCTTTCCTTATACTGATGAAGATGTTATTATTAAACGAAAAGAGCTGACTTTAAAAAATTCAAGTTTTTGCCCGATCACTTATTATGTGCTGGAAAAGTTGAGTGAAAAAAAATAGCACTATTTATTAAACATTTGGTTTGCTGATATTCTCTCCAAATACAATTTCGTAACCATAGTTATCCCGGATAGAAAAGTCACGCATCATGTATTGCCTGTCAGCTATTGTAGATTCAATCGTTGCTTTATCTTTTACAAATTCCCAAAGCTCATCTACTTTTTCTGTTGTTATATAAATACTCCCTGTCAGGGTTGGCTTTGGAAAAAACTCTTCTTGTTTATTTAGGTCTTTGCAATCTTCCGGTTCATCAACCGGATGTACAAACATCAGTTCAACATTATCTCTTACCAGCGAAACAAAATCCGGGTATCGGGTTTGCCTTTTAAAGCCTAAAACTGTTTCATAAAAGGAAATAGTCTGATCCAAATCTTTTGTCCAGATTATAGGCGATAGGTATTTGAGTTTTGGATTCATTTTGCAAAAATAAAACCTATGCTACGAAAGTGATGTAGCATAGGTTTTATGTAGAGTTTAAAGTTTTAAAAATCAGCGAAACTTTCGTAGAATTCTTTATTGTTTCTTATTAGCGCTTCTTAAGTATAGCCTGGAATTGTCCGTAAGTAGGAATTTGCTGCATGATGTGAGCTCTTATCTGTGTCAACAAGTAAACTTCTGCCTGGTAGAATTCAAAAGCGATCGTTGCATTTGTTGCAGCCTTGATCTTTTTGTAATATTCTTCCAGCGTTTTTTCCTGTCCAAAACGATTATCAAAATATTGCTTTGCCAGTGAATCGGCAGTCGTAGGTGTCATATTTCCGTATGCCTGCGCTGTTTTTTCATATAGCCTGAGCCTCTGCTTTCCGGTAACAAGATTTTTTTTATTGTATTCTTCATAAAGCTTCCAGAATTCAATGGAATCCTTTCCGCTTACCGATACTAATTGGGCTATCGCTTCTTTTTTCTGTACGCCTAATAAATTAACGATGGCTTCTGCCTCGGCATCAGAAGTCTGAGCAAAAGAAGTGAATGCAGTGCTTATACAAAATAAGGCGAGGAGGAGATTTTTAATTTTCATAAAATTAGTTTTAGATAAATATAAAGGTAAGATGATAGATAAATATCGTACAAGTAAAATAAATCCGGCCCATTAAACGGTTAAATGCAATATTTTGGGGTAATAACCGCACCGACAAAGGGTTGCAGTTTATTTCTGTCCAATATATAATCTCTCATCAATCTTTTCAAAATCCGTAAGGCCACAATTTTGTTTAATGGTTTCGTTTGGTCGTTTGATAGTTGCAAAATCATAGATAATTTTGTATTCTGATTTTGTAAAAATTACAATGCTGTCAAGTTTAATTCCATTGCTCCTGTCAAGTTCGTAAACTGTTTGAATAGTGTCAACCCCTAGGTACTTCATTTTCCCTTCTACATTATTGGACTTAGTTTGCTCATATAAGTCAGATAAATTATTCAAGTCAATTGGTTTAGAATTTTCTTTTGCTACTTGAATAAACTTTTCTTTATTCGCTTTGACTTTCTCTGGGGTTGACTTGCAACCAGCCAAACTGAAAAGAATAAACAGGAATGCTATGTAAATTCTCATTGTTATAATGGAAAATTTAAAATCATCAATACTAAGCTGAAGAAGTCTATTTCGCCATCAACTCATCCCATGCGGCAGCAAGCGGTCTTGAAATGCCATCGCCTTTCCATTCTCCTGCGCCGGGGATAGTTGGGCTCTTTAAAAATCCTTCTTTGGTTTTGCCTGCTTTTATTTCTCCTTCGGTAAATGTGAGAACAGCACCAAGATAGTCGCTGAATTTTTTCAGATCATCCGTATTGCCAACAATATTATAACCATCAGCTGAGTGGCCGTATATAAAAGTCGTTTTACTATCAAAATGGCGGGAAGCTCTATGTAAAATTTTCATCCAATGACCAATGTTTGCGCCGGCGCTGCGATCAACAAATGGATGCCGGCGATTGAACATCAGGTCGCCCATGTGAACAATGTTTGCGTTCTCGAAATGAATAAGACTGTCACCATCAGTATGACCAGCTCCCCAATAATACATGGCGATGCTTTCTTCACCTACATACTCTTGCCAGAATTCAGCATAAGTTCTGTTAGGCAGTAGTTGTTTGTCAAGACTCTTATTGGCTATAGCAACTTGTTTTTGATTCTTCTTAGAATTTTCATGAGCTACAACATGTTTTACCAAACCTTTGAACGCAATATTTCCTCCGCTGTGATCGCCATGGTGATGTGTATTGAGCAAATATTTTATCGGAGCCTCGGATCTCTTGTTTAATTCGCCAATAAGATGCTGAGCAGTATCAGGAAACTGTGAATCCACTACAACAATTCCTTTTTTATCGAGAAGAAAAGCAATGGTGCCACCACGTTCTGTGAACACGCCAATTTTATCTGTTAGCATATGGAACATCCACGGAGGGGGAGCGGCTCCATTTCCTTTTGAAAATAATGCTGAAAATATTTTTTGTTGAGCAAGAGTAAGTGCACCAAATGTGAGTGCGGAGTTTTGGACGAATTTGCGACGATCCATGTGGGTTAGTTTGTAGTCTTTAGTTTATAGTTTGTCGTTAGCTCTTGCCGAACAGGATTACTATAAGTACAAGAGTGCGACGCAACAGAAGTTTAATAGTAGTAATACAGCTGACTAAATAACTAAAAAATTTCTGTCGTTATGAAATTAAGAAAATTAAGGGCATTATCAATCTAAGTCTCCCCTTTAGGGGGACAGGGGTTCAGTATTCAAACTTCCTCAACGTCGGTGCTTTTATCCATGTTACAATTGTAACAAGAAGCGTCATGCAGCCGCCGAAAACTACCGATGGTACAGTGCCCATGGCGGATGCAGCAACACCACTTTCAAACTGTCCGAGTTCATTTGATGAGTTTACAAAAATGGAATTGACCGACGAAACACGGCCACGCATTTCATCAGGTACAAATAATTGTACAATAGTGCCGCGAATGATAACACTGACGCCATCAAAAAGACCGCTGACAAATAAGGCAGCAAAACTGAGCCAGAAATTTTTTGAGATCGCAAATATCAAAATACAAAGGCCAAAACCGGCTACTGTATAAAGCAATGTTTTTCCTTGTTTATTTTTTAATGGTTTTGAGATGAGTAATGCAATGGCGATAAAGTTGCCGAGGTAAGTGGCTGCATATAACCATCCTAATTTTTCCGGACCGATCTGTAATATATCAACTGCAAACACTGGTAAGATGCCGACCGCACCACCAAACAAAACTGCAAACATATCCAGGCTGATGGCACTTAGTAATGCCCGTTGCTTTTTATGCAGCACAAAATTCAATCCTTCTTTGACACCTTCCCATGTTGTTGTTTTGCCGGGTTGCCAGCTTGCGGGTTTTGCTTTTATTAATTGAAATAATAATAGTGCTATAAAAATTGCGCTGCATGAAATAATAAATGCCACGGTAATATTTGTATAGCCTAATAACAATCCCGCAAGTGCCGGACCCGTTACTGCAGCGATCAGCCATGTCATACTATTTATTGATATGGCTCTTACCAATGATTCTTGCGGCACTAACTGCGCAACGAATGCATTGATGGCAGGTGAACTATAGGCTCGTATGGCTCCTGTACAAAATACAAGACCATAGATCAGCCATTGTATTAGTTGCTTTGATGATGAAGTAAACCATTGTGATGTGACGATCAACAAACCAATCATTAATAGAAAATATAAGGCCATGCAAATAGTGATCAACCTCTGTTTATTACTTCTGTCAACTTTTACACCTGCCGGAAGTGCAAGTAATACCGCTGGTATCACTTCACTTAATCCAAGTATGCCGATGGAAAGTTTGCTGCCGGTTACTTCATACAACTTCCAACCGAGTAACACAGGTGACATCCGAAGACCGGCGATGAAAAGAAAACGGGCAATGGCAAACCATGTAAACTCTGCGTTAATTATTGGCTTTGGTTTTGTCATGGGGTCAGGGAAGCGTTAGATAATGCTGTCCTTGTTCATAATCATTTTCCAATGCATCAATAACAACTTTCAAATGTTTTTCATTGCCAAGAAAATCAGCGTTGGATGCATCGATGAAAAGTGTTTTTATATTATGGTCTTTGATGTAATGCGTGTAGGTCTGCTGAATATTGAAAAGATATTCATCCGGGATATTTTGTTCATACGCCCTGTTCCTCTTTTTAATATTCTTTTGTAAGCGACTTACAGGAGTATGTAAATAGATAAGCAAATCGGGTTGCAGCAATTGCTGATGTATGATATCAAACAATCGTTGATAAAGGCGAAACTCATCATCCGGCAGATTTACTTTGGCGAACAGCAAACATTTGGTAAAGAGATAATCTGATATCGTGATATTTTGAAAAAGATCTTTTTGTTGCACCAGGTCCTTGAGTTGTTTGTAACGCTCTGCCATAAAAAACAGCTCAAGCGGAAATGCATATAGTTTTGGATTCTCATAGAACTTAGGAAGAAAAGGATTGTCAGCAAATTCTTCAAGGATAAGCCGGGCATTGAAATGTCGCGACAGCAAATGCGATAAAGTGGTTTTGCCGGCACCAATATTTCCTTCTATTGTGATAAAATGATAATTCATTATTTAATGCGCTAATATGCCAATTTGCTGATATGCTAATGGGAGTTGCAAAATAATTGAAATGGCAATTTATAAATTGAATAAAGAATAGATTGTGGATAAATCTCAATTTTTTTGAACCACGGAGTCACGGTGTTCACATAGAGTCACGGAGTATTGTCTCTATGTAACTCAGTGTTCTTTGTGTTCTCCGTGGTTTATGTTTTAATTTGTAATCTTTGATACTTCCAAATTATCAGGACATTCTTCCAGCAATTCTGCTATTGTTTTTTTTAAAACAGGATGTTGCAAGGTGGAATCAATCTCTGCAAGTGGCAGAAGAACAAATCGCCTGTTTTGCATTTCAGGATGGGGAACTTTTAAAAAACGCAGATCATGAATTTCGTTTTCAAAAAGCAAAATATCAATATCAATGATCCTTGGTCCAAGTTTTTCTTTCCGTACACGACCCATTTCTTCTTCGATCTTTAAAACTTTTCTCATTAACTGGCGGGCATTTAATGAAGTGGAGATCTCCAATGCCTGGTTCAGGAACGATGGCTGATCCGTTATTCCCCAAGCTTCTGTTTCATATATCGATGAAGATCTTGTTAAAGCTCCGCATTGCTCATTTATCAATGAGATTGCCTTTGAAAGATTCTCTTTTCTATTTCCTAAATTGCCTCCTATCAATAAATACGCTGTTCTCATAATACCAAATTCGGGGACGGCGCAAATATCTTTATTTTTACCGTCTTAAATAATTCTGATATGGCTGGGTTTTTTAAAATGTTTTTCGCTTCATTGCTGGCATTGATAATTTTTTCTGTGATCGGCTTTTTTCTTTTTCTTGTATTAATTGCAGGTCTTGCCAAAAGTGATGCACCATTGGTGGAGAAGAATTCAGTCCTGGTTATTAATATCGGGCAACCATTCCAGGAGCAAAAACTGGAAAATCCGTTAGCCGCTTTCAGCAGCAATGATGAGCTAAGTGTACCCGGTGTTTATGATGTTGTACGTATTATTCAAAAAGCAGCGAAAGACGAAAAGATAAAAGGTATTTACCTGCAAAGCGGCCTTAATCCAAATGGCTTTGCTACCTCTGAAGAGATAAGAGATGCGTTGCTTGCTTTTAAAAAGTCTGGTAAGTTCATTATCGCTTACAGTGAAATGATGAATCAAAAATCATATCATGTAGCGAATGTGGCTGATAAGGTTTATGTAAATCCCAAAGGTTTTTTTGATTGGGCAGGCTTTAGTTCCGAGTTATTATTTTTAAAAGGGACATTGGAGAAATTAGATATCGAGCCACAAATTTTTTATGCCGGTAAATTTAAAAGTGCCACAGAACCTTTGCGTACGGATAAGATGACGCCTGAGAATAAATTGCAGACATCAGAATGGCTCGGCGACCTGTATTCACATTTTCTGTTAAAAGCAGCAGAGCAAAGAAAGATAGATACTGCTACGCTTCATCAGTATGCAAATGAAGCAGTGATCAAAAACCCACAGGATGCTGTAGATAAAAAATTAATTGATGGTGTGAAGTACGATGATGAGATAAAAGATGAGATAAAAAATAAATTGAAATTGGGGAAATATGATAAAATAAATTTCATTACCATAAACAGTTATTCCCAAGGTGGTTCTTATAAAAAATCATCAGGAGAAAAGATTGCTCTCATCTATGCGCAGGGAAATATAATTGATGGCGGTGGTGGCGAGGGGCAAATTGCCAGCGCAGATTATATAAAGTTGATCCGCAAAGCAAGACTTGATAAAACAATTAAAGCAATTGTACTTCGTGTGAACAGCGGCGGAGGTAGCGCCTTAGCAAGTGAAACGATTTGGCGTGAGCTTTCATTAGCAAAAGCAGAAAAACCGGTTGTGGTAAGTTTTGGTGACGTGGCTGCATCGGGCGGTTATTATATTGCCTGCGGCGCTGATAGCATTTTTGCAAGCCCTACAACTATTACGGGCTCAATTGGTGTGTTTGGGATCATTCCTAATATGGAAGGATTTTTCAAAAATAAATTAGGTATAACATTCGATGGAGTAAAGACAGCTCCTTATGCGGATCTTGGCGCTATTTACAGACCGATGAATGAGAATGAAAAGAAATTTGTTCAGCAAAGCATTGATGAGATCTATCTCAGCTTTAAACAAAGAGTAGCTGATGGAAGAAAAAAATCTGTTGATGATGTTGACAGTATTGCACAGGGCAGAGTATGGAGTGGCAACAGGGCAATTGGCATTGGTTTAGTTGATAAATTCGGCGGCTTGCAGGATGCTGTTGATTGCGCAGCAAGAATGGCAAAGCTTTCTGATTATCGTTTGCGTGAATATCCCGAAGTGCAAAATATTTTTGACAAGCTACTTGGTGGTGCAAAGGACAATACCTTAAAAACAGAAATGATAAGAAAAGAGTTGGGAGAAGATCAGTTCAAAATTTATAATGAAATGATGCGTATAAAGCAAATGACCAACTCTGTGCAAACAAGATTACCGTTTGAGTTTTTTATTAATTAGTCAGCTGCAGTTTATTCGCCACATATTACAATTGAATTCTTGTCTTTCAGAGCCGAAAAATAGAATTGTGTCAATGGTTGAACATAACCATCGAATAAACCTTTCTTGTCGTCAGCACCAACACCAATATCTTCAAGTGCCTGTTTGGCTTCCTTAGATAAATTATCAAACATTGTTTCAAAGCCTTCATAGTTGTCAATATTGTGTTTTTTTATCCAGTCACAAATGGTAACAACTTCTGTCGTCGAAACAAAACCGTTTATTACTCTGTAGTCTATCTCCTTTTCTACATAATTGCCGAAGAGTATTTTGTAAGATAAAGCCGCTGTGTCGCTGTAGGGGTTTGCGCTATTCATGAAGACGATGCCTAAATCCTCTGTATTCTTGTAGAGATTTACACTTTTTGATTTGTCCATTTGCTTTTCGAGATCGGATAAGTCGTCAATTTTGTCAGCTTTATCAGCTCTGTAAAGTACAATTGAAACGCCCAAGGTTTTAATATTTTAAGGTGATGAAATTGTTTTTCATGTCCCGCCATAACACCAAACTGTTTGTCACCTGCCGTATTTTATTCTCAAGTCCTTTTCCAAATTATTAAACACATAATCGTGTTCCTGTCTAACTCCTAATTTTTCCATAGGTTCCCAATAAAAGCGTGGTGTCAAAACTGATGTGTAAGTCGTTATCCTTGTCAACTTACAACCATTATTTCCTGTCGGTTCAAAATAATAAATGGCTTCTTTAAAACCCAACCATTTCCGTCCAATTAAATTATAGTCGATAACATCCATTTTTAAAACCTTACCTCGTTCTATTTTTGTCACTCTTTCAGTAATGATGCCACCACCGAAGTCTGCATTGCTTAGTCGTCCGCCTTTAAAATAACAGGTCCGCAATGCTCCAACTTCTTCTTTTTCTAAAACACATTTTGTTGGAATTGGTAAGTCGAGCTTTAGCAGGAAAGGTTTTTCGGCGTCTAAAGTGTCTACAGATTTTATTGCATCATATACTTCGCCAGGGGTTTGGTTAAAAATTCTTTCTGTCCTTACCTCAATAATTATTTCTTTCTCTTTTTTTAGAAAGTGTTCGGTAGGCGCTGCAATTAAAAATAGAATAAGAGGTAATATTAATACAGAAAGTCTGTTTGTTTCCCTTATTAATTTGTAACGTTTTACAAGTCGAGCTATTACGTAACCTAAAAAGATAAACGGAACAACTAGACCAATTGCCATAACAATACAAATCACTCCCGACAGCCCTGGAATATAAATAGCAATCAGTAAAAAAAATGTCGTGATAATTGCTCCCCACAATGCGTATTTTCTAACTTTCATTGTTCCTAAAGCAATACCTAAAACAATAGGAAGCAAACCAAATAAAATCCAACTGTAATCGACAAGCCCGAAGAATAAAAAAGCAATTCCTGTCCCGATGAAAATTGTTGTCAAGATAATTGAGAGTTGGAAACTTTTGTCTTTAAGTATTGCATTCATGGTTTGGGTGCCGCAGTAATATGGCGGCTAATACTCTAATTTATGGTATAAAATTCTAGACAGGAAATTTGGGCAAATTGAAAATCAATAAATGGATGCGATGCATTTTGTATTATTGTTAATGTAAACCACCATTAAGAAAACGAAGCAAGAGCCTTACATTTGCCACTCAACATTAATTAATGCCACAACCATACAGCCAGCTAAAGGCTATGATGGCTATAACCAAGGCCAGTCTTACAGGTGTTTTCAGAAGTCCATCCGCGGTTATATTCAGTTTTGTTTTTCCACTCATTTTTATTCTTGTGTTTGGCTTTATTGGTAATAGTGGAAGAGTTTCAGTTCGAGTGGCTTTCGATCCATCGAGTGATTCAACAAGCATTGTCTATAAAGGTTTGAAAAGTATTTCTGCTTTAAATGTTGTTGAGAAAGATCCTGCTGATCTGGTAAAAGACCTGGAGAAAGGAAGAATTGCTGCGATCATCAGCCTGAAAAAAGATCCAGACCCTACAAAGCCTATACAGATTCATTTAAAAACTTCGGAAGCAGTTAACCCACAAAACATACAGGTGCTTCGTTCAATAATGGAAGGAATGATAAAAGGGATGAATGAAGCGAATTTTCCAAATACACCTTCTGTTGGTGTTATTAGTAATGAGATAGTAAAAATTGAAGGCCGCCCTTATCGCACTATTGATTTTATCTTACCCGGCCAACTTGGATTTTCATTATTAAGCGCCGGAGTTTTTGGTGTGGCATTTATATTTTTTAGTTTACGTCAAACACTTGTATTAAAAAGATTTTTTGCAACTCCAATCAAACGACAATACATCGTATTAGGTGAAGCTTTAAGTCGTGTGCTATTTGGATTGATCACTGCTGTTGTTATTTTGGGTTTCGGTCATTATGCTTTCAAATTTACACTGGTAAATGGCTGGATAACTTTTTTGGAATTAATGGTACTTAGTTTTTTGGGGCTGCTGGTATTTATGGGTTTTGGTTTTATAGTCAGCGGTCTTGCAAAAAATGAAAGTGTGATCCCTCCATTCGCCAACCTGATAACATTGCCACAATTTTTGATCGGCGGAACTTTTTTCTCTACGGACGCATTTCCCGGATGGTTAAAAGCTATTGCAGATGTAATGCCATTGAAACATTTAAATGATGCAATGCGCAATGTTGCATTTGAAGGAGCTCATTTGAATAATTGCCTTAAGCAGATCGGCATTCTTAGTTTATGGGGAGTGATAGTTTATATCATTGCAATAAAAGTTTTTCGTTGGGAGTGAGTAGTCAATAGTCCACAGTCGATAGTCGACAGTAAGTTTTCTAAATCAAGGAGTCAATTTTTAATTTATGCGTGTAATCAAATTAGCCATACTGAGTTTTATATTTTTATTTCTGTTGGTTACAACTATTTCTCTTTTTATTCCGTCACATATCCGCATTTCCAGGGCTACTGATATTAATAGTAATAAACAGGAAGTGATGGGTTTAATTTCTGACCCTTTGAAATGGAAAGAATGGTATCCCGGCGCTGATTCATTTGCTGTTTTATTTATCGAAGGCAAGCCGAGGGGGATCTTGTTGGACAGCAGCAATTTGCTCGGACTTTCTATTTTAAATATCAACGATAGTATTGTTACAGTAGGTGAGGTCGGCAAAACTGCAACACAGCAAATGGAAATGGGATGGAAAGTTCTTTCAGGCGGAAATGAGAACAATGTCGTAACGCAATGGTATATGGATTTCAAATTAAGATGGTACCCATGGGAAAAGTTCAAATCACTTTTTTATGAGAATGTTTATGGTGCCCATATGGAGCGGGGCCTGGCAAATTTGAAAGAATTAAGTGAGGGACGCCGTTCGTCAAGTAACTAATCTTAATTTTATGGTTCTCTGTATTTTTAACTATAAACTATTAACATGAAACAATTAATTTTTTCTGCCGTATTATTTATTTCTATTGGTGTATTTGGACAAAACCCGCCAGCTAGTCCTGCGGCAAAAGCTTCTGAGACCATCGAGAACGGTGCGGTGATCACTATTAATTACAGCCAGCCTTCCGTAAAAGGAAGAACAATTGGTAAAGACCTTGAACCAATGGAAGGTAAAGTGTGGCGTACGGGTGCAAACAAAGCCACTGTGTTTGAAGTAAGCAAGGATGTAAAAGTTGAAGACAAGGCACTAGCCGCAGGTAAATATGCATTATTTACAATAGTCAATGGCGATGAGTGGACGATCATCTTTAATAAAACAGCTGATCAGTGGGGCGCATTCAATTATAAGGAAGCTGATGATGCATTAAGAGTAAAAGTAAAAGGCGATAAGGCAAAGGCTTTCTCGGAAAAAATGACTTTTGTTGTCGACAAGAAAGGCAAAGTTTCTTTAATGTGGGGTGATAAACAAGTTGATTTTAAAGTTAAATAATTAATCAGGGAAACTGATCTTTCCCATAGTAACGGAAGGGATCTTATTTCTTCCTTTACCAACATTAATTTTTTCTCCGCAAACACATTCATTAGCAAGCAGTGCAAACAGCACTGCTTCTTTTGCATCAGGGGCTATGTGTAATGTATCGGTTGTATAGAATTTCATTCCTTGTAATTGCGATTTGATGTTTTCCATTAATAAAGGATTGTGCATACCGCCACCACTTACATAGACTGAATAGGTTTCATTTTTTTCAATACATCTCTTAATAGCTTCAACAGTTGTTTCAGCAGAAAAACGATTTAGTGTTGCCATTATATCTTCATTAGAAAGAGATGCTGATGTTGATCTTTCTATAGCATTCTGCAAATAGGACAGGTTGAATAATTCCGGACCGATCGTTTTCGGAAAATCGCCGGCGAAGAATGAATGAGTTTTTAATTCTTTCAATAGAGCATCATTCACTTTTCCTTTTTTAGCAATAGCAGATCCATCATCAAAATATTTTCCCGGAAAATGTTTTTGCACAAATGCATCCATCATTGTGTTGCCGGGGCCAACATCGGTACAGAAGATCTTTGTTCCATCAAGATCACCAGGTAAGAAAGTAAAGTTTGCTATGCCACCAATATTCAGCATGATCCTGTTTTCTCCTTTTTTTGAAAAAAGAAAATAGTCACCATAGACAGCTAATGGAGCTCCTTCGCCACCGGCAGCGATATGTTTTTGCCGGAAATCACTGATCGTGATTATGCCGGTATTTACAGCAATATGATCACCATCGCCGATCTGTAATGTTGCATTTGGAAATTTTTCTCTGCCATGTAAAAATTTTGGAGCATGATAAATTGTTTGACCATGGCTTGCTATTAGATCAATATCATTTTTTGAATAACTCCATTTCTGCAAACAATCATTTATGATAGTTGCATGTTGTATTGCCACCCATTCATTCAGTAAACAAACTTTTTCAAGATCAGCATCGCGGTGGGAGAAGATCGTTTTCAATTCTTCTTTAAAATCATTTTGATAAGAAGATATTTCGAATTGAACAAGTTCAACTGCTGTTTCTGACCCACTTCCTTTTATTTTACAAAGCGCCACATCAAGACCATCAAAGGATGTTCCGCTCATCAGGCCAATTATAAGCCGTTCGGGTTTTGATGCAATGTTGTAAAGCTTTTGGATGTTCGGGTTCATATAATATGATAAATATAGTTACTTAAGCTTTGCGGTTTCAAGTCTTAAAATTATGGGTTGGTGAATGTTTTTGCGGGAAATTTAAAAAAATCCTGCTTTTATTTGCGGGTTTTAGGAAAAACTGGCTTAGATTAGACTTTCCAAACAGTATAGCTTATGTTGAAAAAGGAAAGACAAGAGTTTATCCTGCGTGAGATCAATCTTCATAATAAGGTCTTAACTTCTGATCTCTGTGAGGCGATAAACGTTTCTGAAGACACTATTCGTCGTGATCTATCTGAACTTGCAGAAACGGGTGATATCATTAAAGTTCACGGGGGCGCCTTATCCAAATCATTTCATGTTTCTTTTCAAACCAATGGCGTCTATTCTCATGATAATAAAAAAATGATCGCCCAAAAAGCTGTGACGTTGATCCGTGACGGCATGTTTATTCTTACAACTGGTGGAACTACGATCCTTGAATTAGCAAAAGCATTACCACAACATTTACGGGCAACTTTTTTTACCGGCAGCCTGCCTGCGGCAATGGAATATATTCAGCATCCCAATATCGAAGTGATCTTTATCGGTGATCGTATTTCAAAGAATTCAAAGATCACAGTAGGTGGCGACGCTATTACAAAGATCAAACAGATCAACGCTGATATTTGTTTTCTTGGCATAAATGCAATTGATGCCGAACACGGTCTTACTGATAATGATTGGGATGTAGTGCAGGTGAAAAAAGCGATGATCCAGTCTTCAAAAAAAGTGGTGGCGCTGACGATCGCTGAAAAAATAAATACACAGCAAAAATTGAAAATAGGAGACCTTGATGTATTAGATATTATGATCACAGAATCAGATCCTGAAGACAAAATTTTTGATGCCTATAAAGAAAAAGGCGTAACGATATTATAGATCCGTTCCCTGTAAGATTCGAAAAGTATATCCATTAATTATTCAAACAAAAAATGTATGAACCGAAAAAAAACCGCAAGACCGTTGTTAAATCAATTGGGTCTTGTGCTCGTCTTCAGCCTGGCCTCAATAACTGCAATGAGCCAGGTAAAAATCAGCGGTAAGGTTACCGGCACTGATGGTAAAGGCATTCCTTCTATTTCTGTTGTTGTTAGTAACACAAGTGTCGGAGGTGCGACTGATGGCGATGGAAATTATAATTTTACTGCCGACCTGAAACCCGGTGCTTATACCCTGGAATTTTCAGGTGTAGGGTTTAAAACAAAAAGCCAACCTCTAACTGTAGGAAATGAAAGTTCCTATACTTCCAACATTTCTTTGGAAGAAGATGCTCTCAAGCTTGATGAAGTTGTTGTTACCGGGGTTTCTGCGGGAACTACAAGAAAGCAACTTGGTAGTTATATCAGTACTGTAAAAGGTGATGATCTAACTAAAGGAGCTACATCAAATGTGCTTGGAGCCTTACAAGGTAAAACAGCTGGTGCTCAAATCGTTCAAAATAGTGGTGACCCGGGTGGAGGATTTTCAGTAAGATTAAGAGGAATAAGTTCTATTTCCAGTTCCAGCGAACCATTATATATAGTAGATGGAGTAATTGTAAATAATGCTACAACAAGAGTAACGAATACCAGCTCTAACTATGATGGAGCAAATTTTGTAGGAACAATTGGTCAAAACAGGTTAGCGGATATTAACCCCGCAGATATTGACAGGGTAGAAGTATTAAATGGCGCTGCTGCAGCTGCTATCTATGGTTCAAGAGCAAATGCAGGTGTTATACAGATGTTTACAAAAAGAGGAAGCACAGGTGCACCGGTTGTAAGTTTCAATACAAGTTTCATGGTAAGTAAGCTGCGTGAAAGTGTTCCGGTAAATATGTCGCCGACTAAATTTGGTGGACCTACTGATGACGCAGGTGCACAAACACAGGATATAATTACTCCTGCATTTACGGGTACAACTGCGGTTAAAAGATATGATTACAACGATTATATTTTCCAAACTGGGCTTGGTACTGACAACACTGTATCAGTTGCAGGGGGTAAAGACAAAACGAAATATTATACTTCAGCCTCTTATTTTAAAAATGAGGGTATCATCAAGAATACTGATTTCAGAAGATATAGTTTCAGAATAAATCTTGATCAGGCCATCAGTAATATGGTCAGTTTTAATATGGGTTTGAATTATATCAATAGTTACAGCAATGAGAAGCCTGATGGCAATTCATTCTTCTCTCCAATGAATTCAATTAACATCATTGCTAATTTTCATGATATCTGGAGAAGAGATGCTTTGGGAAATTTAATGGCGGTTGGTGAAAGAGGAAGAGTAAACCCTGTTTCAGTAATAGAAGATATAAAACAACACCAGGAAACAAATCGTCTACTTGCAAATGCGGGTTTGAAAGTAAAACCGTTCAAAGGATTCACAATTGATTATACCCTTGGCATCGATCAGTATGGACAAAAAGGGGAAACGTTTATTCCTCCTTTTACCTACAATGTAAGTGACGGTTTCTTTGGAGGCGGTGCAACACTTGATCCAACACGTAACGGGTATGCCAGCGCTGCTAATTATAATTTCTTTCAAATAAATAATGAATTAAATGGTACATACCAGATCAAAATTGGGAAAGATCTTACTTCAACAACTCAGCTAGGTTATTCAGTGCAATACGAGAAATCAAGTTATTCATTGCTTCAGGGTCGTGGTATGGCACCTTTTGTGCAAACTGTAAATGGAGCCAGCACTTTATTGCCTGGAGTTGATGACAGGAGTGAAATATCTGTTTCTGGTTATTATTTGCAACAGAATTTTAATTATAAAAGTTTATTGTATGTCACAGGTGCGATCAGGGTGGATGGTTCATCAGTTTTTGGTGAAGATCAGCGCAACCAGAAATACTTTAAAGCAAGCGGAAGTTATGTGATCAGTGAACATGATTTCTGGCAAAACTCAGGGATCAGCAGTATAATAAATTTTGCCAAGCTAAGAGTTGCTTATGGGGAAAGTGGAAACCTTACAGGGATCGGCGCTTATTCAAGATTCAATGCATACAGCAGTAATTCATTTATCAGCCGTACCTCATTGACATCAAGCGGCACACTGGCAAATACCAATGTAAAGCCTGAACGTCAGAAAGAACTTGAGTTCGGAATCGATCTTGGATTTTTCAATAGCCGTTTGAGCATTCAAACAAATATCTATACAAAGAATGTTGAGGATCTGTTGATCAATCGGTTTATTGCACCTACTACAGGATTCAGCAGTTTGCTTGATAATTTCGGCAGTCTCGAGAATAAAGGTTTTGAATTTGTAGTAACAGGAAAACCAATTCAGAATAAAAATGTTAACTGGACAATAACGGCTATCTACAATCACAACGAGAATAAGGCTGTTAAGATCGGGCAAGCTCTTACATTATTGAACACTAATGCTGCACCTGTCGCTATTATCGAAGGACAACCAATCGGTGTATTCTATGGAGCATTCTTTGCAAATGATGCAAGTGGTAATCCTGTTAAAAATGGTTCAGGATTTATCCAGGGAGAAAGAGGAACACAAACAAGTCCTTTGACATATACAGTACAAAGAGATGCAAATGGTCTACCTATTGCAACTTTCCCATTAGTAAGGAAAGTTATTGGCGATCCAAATCCTGATTGGACAGGAAGCCTGGTAAATGAAGTAACCTGGAAAAAGCTTAGCCTTCGTCTTCAATTGGACGCTGTACAAGGATTGGAAGTATTCAATGCTGACTGGAGAACTAGACAAGGTGTTGGCAGCGGAAAGGAAGCCGAAAAAGAGCAAACTGGAGTTTACCCCCGCGGATACATAAACAACTTTTATACTACAGTAGAACAATGGCGAATCGATGATGGATCTTTTGTAAAACTGAGAGAAGTATCATTAAGCTATGGTTTCGGTAATTTTAAAACGCTTCGTGATATCACATTAGCGGTTAGTGGTCGTAACCTGGTAAGCTGGGATAATTATAAAGGATATGATCCTGAGGTAAATTCCGGAGGACAAAGCACTATTCTTCGTGGTATTGATTTCGGATCGGTACCCATTCCAAAAACTTATAGCATAAGCTTATCAGCAAAATTCTAACCATTAAAAAAAACTAATTATGAAAAATAAAATAATTAAAAGTTCAATAGTGGTAGCAGTTTTTGCAGGAGCATTGCTGCCTATCGGCTGCAAAAAAGATTATGCCGATCCCAACAGGGCTACTGACGAACAAGTATTCAGTTCTCCAAAAGGATTGACGGGTGTTGTTACCGGTCTGCAAAGAGTATATACACTCGGCCGAGCTAGCAATCTGTACAATCATATTACCATTAATGGACTTACTACAAATGAATTAATTGTAGTAAACACGGGTAACACTGCAGAAGTACAATTGGCTGCGGGCGGTACCAGCGTAGATGGCAATCATGCCATGCTTACTACATACTGGACCAACCTTAATAAAGTAATATATGATGCAGACAAAGCAATTGAAAGCGCCAAAGCATTGTCAGATAAAAATTTTGCAAGTGGATTGATAGCTTATGGAAGTATTTTTAAAGCATTGTCAATTGGCGGCTTGTCACAGTTCTGGGAAAAAGTACCCGCAGGAATTGGCGCAAGTGTCACATTCATTGACAGGGTTGATGGATATAAAAAAGCGATTACTGTTATTGACGAAGCATTAGCTGCTATTGCCGCGAATGCCATTAGCGCAACATTTACTTCCAGTGTGCCAGCTGGCATTGATATTAATAATACGTTGCATGCACTCAGAGCCAGGTATTCCTTATTTGCAGGGTTGTATCCACAAGCATTAGCAGAAGCCAATCTTGTTGATCTTACAAAAAAATCAACTTTCAATTTTGATGCGCTTTCATTGAATCCACTTTTTGAAATAGCCACATCTACTAATAACGTGGTTCAGCCGAAAGATTCAACCCTTGGTTTATTAGTTCCATTGCAACCATCATTAACTGACGGAAGAGTTCCATTTTATACTTCTATCAACGCATCAATTGCCCCAAGGTTTAGAATAAATGGTTTTGGAAATGCAGCAGCCACTGCCTTCCCAATTTATCTGCCGGGAGAAATGATACTGATAAAAGCAGAGGCATATGCCCGTGCCGGTACACCTGATCTTGTTAATGGCACCACTGAATTGAATAAAGTTGTTACAAAAAATAATGACATCTATGGCGTAAATGCAAATCAACCAGCGGCAGCTCCTGCTACTATAGCTGAATTGCTTGAGCAGATCTATCGTCATCGCAGCATCGAATTATTCATGAGCGGATTAAAATTGGAAGACATGCGTCGCTTTGGAAGACCAACTGCTGAACGCAAAAGAAACTTAATGCCTTATCCATTAAGAGAAAGAGATAATAATCCAAATACTCCGCCTGACCCACCGTTTTGATTTTCGGTTATATAAGCAGTAAGGGGCTACCACGAGGTGGCCCTTTTTTATTTAAGCCGGTCTACAACTCAGTTCTATAAATATTGAGATATAAAAAACCCCAGCCGATTAAGCTGAGGTTGATTAAATATTTATAATTGGGCTTTTAACTCGTGTTGCATTATTGGTTTCTTCTTACTCTGAAAGTAGCAGTTACGTTATGAAGATTATTACTTATATCACGAATTTGGCCTGTAAAATTTCCTTCAATGAATTGGCCCGGTAGCCCGTATGTTGTGATGTTTATATTAAATGGAGCTACTATTGAATCCGAATCATATTGATTTACTATTAAATAGTGTAATGGGAATGTGCCAACGGCAACTCCTTGTGTAGAAAAACTAATTTTCATATTTGACTGACTTATTCTAAAGCCAGAAACGGATGTTGCGGTTTGATTAGTTCCGCCAGAGCCGCTGCCAAAGGTAGTAATTGAATCTCCAGGAGTTGAAGTGCTCAAACTAAAATTTGTGCCATCAACAGAATAGTTGATAAAACTAACGGACGAAGTGCCACATGCAGAAAGAGCACCAGTATTTATCGTTCCTGTCGATGCAGACCCTGTCCATGGACTGCTGCTTTGTTGGTTGGCAACATTATCTACTGCTACTATTTCTACCGCACCTGTGCTGTTTGAACAACGGGTAATGGTCAGCGAAAAATTCCCATTGTTGTTTACGGGACGATTGTAAAGTTGGCCTTCAAAGTAAATAAGCACATTGCCGTTTGTAACAGGCTGGTTGCTGCAATTCACAGCAGTTCCCGTTATCTGCAAAGTATTTATAGGGGCAATTGTGACGGTGATCGTTCCAAGATTTGTATTTGCACTGAATGGTCCTACATTTTGTGTATAGATCGCCTGGTTACAGGTGTTCAATACTTCAAGTGTCAATGCTTCATTTTTTGGAACAAGACCACCAACACGTCCTGATGAATCTGTATAACCATAACTTGATGCGCCATTGGGCCGGGTAAGTTTTACCAGCACATGGCTCAATCGTCCTTCTGCAGTAGCTATTGTCATTTCAAGAAAAACAGTTTGACCGCTTACATCACAATTCCAGAATGAGAAATGACTAACATCACCTTCATAATAATCGGTTCCTTTAGTTGCACTGCCTTCCTCTTTCCAAAGCCCTGTTGTTTCATCAACTGACCAGAGTGGAATAGTAGCGGGTGCAGTTGAACGTAAAGAAGATGGGATAGTGAATCTAAGTTTTGCAGTTTTACCAGCTGCAATTTGCAATTGTTCACCACCATTGCCTTCAAGATCCACTGCCAGCATTCCAAAAGATGTTAGTATTACTCTATAATTATTTGCATCAGTTCCCTGGAAACTTCCGGGAACTATTTGTGCAATATCTGATGATGTCGGATCGATCACCGCAGCATAAACTTTTACACTGCCTGAATAAGATTGATTATTTGATTTTACCACAACACCCGATGCTGGCAAAGTGATTTTAGAATTATCAGGCAGGCTTACTGATCCGCCTGCTGCAGCATCAATACTCCCGATCAAAGTTTTTGGAACAAGTTTTAGCTTAACAAAATTTGTATTGTTTGCAGAGGCAGAAAATACACGGTAGCCTTTAAAGAACCCGGGTTTTTCTACTGTTATCACTGCAGAATATTTATCAAGCTGTATATTATTAAAGCGAAACAGGCCACGATTGTCAGTGGTTGTAGTATTACTACCTGCTTTTACAGTGGCACCTGCTACTGCGTTATTGTTATTATCAATTACTTTGCCTGTAACAGTTCCCAGAACAGGGCTTGGGTTTACAACTGTACCCGTACCAGTGTTGCCACCGGTTCCGGGATTATCATTTTTTACTTCTTTTTGGCATGATAAGATAGAAATGGAGATAACCAAGCTAATAAGCAGGCAATTGGTGGTATTTATTCTCATAGTAGCTTTTTAAAGTTGGTAAAATTAAGTAATGCCTCTGACTGAATTGTTATTAAATAGTTTAAAATTGGCAATGCAACGTTGGAGAAAAACTTGTTGTCAAAACCTGTAAGAAAGATAATGGATACTCAGAAACTGGTAAAGGATTGCATCAGGGAAATTCCGGCTGCCCAGCGGCAGCTGTATGACCATTTTGCCGAAGCAATGCTGGGTGTATGTTATCGCTATACCAAATCAATAGATGATGCTGAAGATGTGTTGCAGGATGGGTTTGTAAAAGTTTTCAGGAATCTTGGTCAATATAAATATGAAGGTGAGCTGGGTGGATGGATAAGAAGAATAATGGTAACAACAGCGTTGAATTACCTGAAAAAAAATTCCCGTTACAATCATGAGTTTTCTTTTGACAATGAGAACCTGCACCCGGTAGCGGATGATAATCCCGAAGTAAAAATGACAGGTAAAGAACTGGCAGACCTGGTGAGGCAATTACCGATTGGTTATCAAACAATATTTAACCTGCATGCTGTGGAAGGATTTAGTCATGTTGAAATTGGAAAAATGCTGGGAATAAATGAAGGGACATCAAGGTCGCAGTATGCAAGGGCAAGAGCCTTATTGATCAGCTGGATTAAAAAAAATGATCAGGTAAATTTTAAAACTGGTGTATATGCCGGAAAATGAATTTGAGAAAAAAGTTTCTTCCGAAATGCAGGAGCTGAAGTTTAAGCCTTCGGAGCATGTGTGGCTGCGTGTAGAGGAAAGAATTAAAACGAAAAAGAAGAGAAGGATCTTCGTTGTTATATTCTTGCTGGCTGGGCTTGGGTTGCTCGGTTATTGGCAACGCACCAATTTATTTGGAGAACAAAAGAATGATATAGCAAAAACAGTTTCAAAGGATTCTCCGGGAGAAAAGCAAAAAGAGGACAATTCGCAAACTACAAATGAAAAAAATAATTCTTCGACAATCAAACAGAACACAGAAATAACAAAACCTGGAGAAACAAAGAATACAACTGGTAAGACTGAAAAAGATAAACTAGCTGATGATAGATCAGTGATCGATAAAAAAGATATTGCTGCTTCAGAAAATAAGATCAATAAGCCAAAGAAAAACAAAGAAGAAACCAATGAGAAACCAACTTCTGTAAAAAATAGAAAAAATAATAAACCCGAAACTTCAATTGCTATCGTGTCTGCAAATTCGAAAACAAAAAACGGGGTTGTTGATGATGCATCTGAAGATCTGAAAACAAATTCAGACTCGATCACAAAACAGGAAGAAGTCAACCAGGCCGAAGTGAAACCGGTTGAAAGTAAAATTGATTCTGCAAAAGTCGTGACAGGAGAACAGAAAAAAAATGTTACAACAAAATCAGACACTCTTTTAAAAACAGATCAAACGAAAGATCCCACTTCGCAGATAGTTAAAAAAGCTTCTTCAGAAAAAAAATGGAAATGGGGATTGCATATCACACCAGGAGTTTCTTCCTTAAATGATAACGATATTTCTTTGGGAGGAGCAAACTCTGCTGATGCTTTTGCTTATCAAAACCCGGGAGGAAGTGGAACTGCTTCGCCACCGCCTCCGCAGCAAAAGCCGTCTGAGATTAAAGCTGGTTTTGCTTTGCAGATCGGAGCATTTGCACAAAGAATGCTATCATCCCGTACCAGTCTGTCATTAGGTTTGCAATATGGGTATTACAGCAATGTTCTTCATGTTGGGGACATCAGGAGTCCGATCAATAGCAACACTCAATTTTATAGTGCTCTGGGTCGTAATGTCAACCAGGTTTTCAATGCAGGTAGCGGTACAACGAAACACACTAATCATTATCATTTTATAGAGTTGCCATTTTTATTTCAATGGCAATTGAATAAGAACAAAACAAAACCTTTTACATGGAGTACAGGTTTTACCGTTGGTCAACTTATAGCAAGCAATGCCATTATGTATGACACTGCTTTCAATGGTATTTATTATGAAAATAAAAGCCAACTAAACAAAACGCAGTTCAGTTTATCAACCGGTTTTTCCTGGACAATAGCAAATGGTAAAAAACTACAATGGAATCTTGGTCCCGTTGCCAACTTTCATTTGAGTAAACTCGTTGATAATCCTTTTGAAAGTAAGAGGTATTTACTTTTTGTTGGCCTCAGAACTGGTGTGATTTTAAATTCAAAAAAATAATGCAACGTTTAATTAATAGTAGTTGTCAATTTTCAAATTGCTTTTATGAGAAAAATTATCATTCTTCCTTTTTTTGCAATTGTGGTTTTCACCTTGCAATCTTGTCTTAAAGACAAGATCACAAAATCTTATTCTGTTTTTGAGCCCATTTATAAAAGTAAAGCTGACGTGCAGGCTGAAATAAAAAGCAGTGCCGCAGTTTCGATTTCCAATCCCGGAAAAATATATATGTATGGAAATTACATTTTCCTGAATGAAGTAAACAAAGGAGTGCATGTAATTGACAACTCTAATCCTGCAAATCCTCTCGTAAAAGCATTCATAAACATACCGGGCAATGTTGATATAGCGGTGAAGGGATCTGTGTTATATGCAGACCTTTATACCGACCTTGTAGTTGTTGATATCAGCGATCCATTAAATGCAACGCTAAAAAAAGTAGTGCCTAATATCTTTCCTGAACGATTGTATGTTGCAGGTTTTGTGTCAGATTCAACCAAGGTGATCGTTGGATGGACAGAGAAAAAGATAAAAGAAAAAGTAGACCAGGCGCCAGCCGGCCGTGGCTGGATAGCAAGAGATGCGTTTATGTTATCCAGCGGAACGCAGAGTTCGGTTGGTAACAGTGGGGGAGCTAAAACAATGACAGGTATTGCAGGCTCAATGTCACGCTTCAGCATTATAAATAACTATATGTATGCGGTAAATATTTCAAGCATAAAAGTATTGGATATTACAATGCTGAATGAACCGAAATTACAGAATACAGCTTATGTTGGATGGAACATAGAAACAATTTATCCTTTTAAAAACAAATTGTTTTTAGGTTCTTCAAATGGCATGTTCATATTTGATATTTCTAATCCTGTTTCACCTGCTCGTGAAGGTTCCGTTTCACATTTTCGTGCATGTGATCCTGTAGTTGCTGACGACAATTATGCTTTTGTCACTCTACGTGCAGGAACTTTTTGCCAGGGTACCAACAATCAACTTGATGTTATCAATGTTCAGAATGTCAGGTCGCCTCAGCTTGTAAAAACTTATGGACTTACAAACCCTCATGGTTTGGCTAAAGATGGTGACCTGCTCTTTGTTTGTGATGGCAGTGATGGATTAAAAGTATATAATGCATCAAATGTATTTAGCCTCCAGTTGCTTGATCGTGTAAAAAATATAGACACCTATGATGTGATAGCCTGGAACAATAGATTATTAGTTGTCGCAAAAGGGGGATTGTTTCAATATGATTATTCAAATCCTAATAGTCTTTCATTGATCAGCAAGCTCACAGTAAATAATTAATTATGAGAAAAGTATTTTTATTACTGTTATCATTCGCTGCGATCATAAATGAAATAGCAGCGCAGGAAGTAAAAAAAGAAAAGATGTTTTTTAGCTCCCAGGTTTCAAGTGGCATAGTAGAAGGCGAGCAGAACACAAGTTTTCATGTTGAGCTGCTGAGTGGAGTTCGGTATAAAACATGGTTTGCGGGTATTGGCACCGGTCTTGATTATTATTACTATCGTACTATACCCGTTTATCTTTCCGGAATAAAATATCTTTCGCCAAAGAATCAGAGTTTTTTTATCCAGGGTGATGCAGGTTTGAACTTTGCCTGGGAAGACGAAACTGCCATGGGTTGGAGTGAAGTAAGCAATGAATTTAAGCCAGGCCTTTACTGGAATGGTACAGTTGGGTATACTACGGGTCTTAAAAAGAAAAATGCATTTTCATTTGGAGTAGGTTACTCTTATAAGAGTATAAAAGAGATAAAAGAAATGACAGTATGGTGTCTTAATCCGCCTTGTGAGAACACTTTTGAAACTTATAAGTATAATTTGAACAGGTTGATGATGCGAATTGGCTGGATGTTTTAAATATGTTCTTAGTAATCATGCTTTGCAATAATTACACAGGTATAAGTCTTGTAGGTACTTCCTGATTCCCGCTTGCTGAATCCGATTCCAATATCTGTTAAAGCAGCATTCCATGAATCTAATCCGAGTAAATGTTTTCTGTGTCCTAATGATGGTACATCTTTATCCGTGACAAGAACATTTATTGACTCGACCCCGCTATATGTATTTGCAGCCAATGATTCAAAGTAATTAGCACTCTTTTCAGTTGTCCATTTGGGATGAAGCTTAAATCCGCTTTTCTTAATATAATAATTCATTCCATAACCATCGGGATCAACATGGCCCATGTAGTTCCTGTTTGCCATATCGTATGCTTTACTCTCTGCTATTTTCGCTAAAGTGTCATTCCATTTTAGCTTTATTTTTGAAACCTTAAGTCCTTTTTCGAAATTCAGTTCTTCATGATACTTATCAGGATTGTTTCTTATGTCAATAAGAAGAGCAAAGGCATCTTGTGCTTCTTTTTTATCAATTATCACTTCACTATTATTTTGAAAAGAAGAGATGAAGAAAAATAAAATTACCAGCAGATATTTCATTTATAATAAATTAAACGAGGGTGCTTATTCCGGTTGTAAAAATTTTAGGTTCCGTTGAATGCCTTTAAGCTTACTCCGGTTAAGCGCCGAATGCCTGAAAATACTTTTAAATTTCTCCTCTGTCATTGCTTCCCATTCTTTTGTGGAAATATTAAGAATTCCAGGTAGAGGTGTAAACTCTATTTCACTCGTTGGCTTTGAAAACCGGTTCCAGGGACAAACATCCTGGCATATATCACAGCCAAATGCCCAGTTCTCAAATTTTCCTTTCATTTCGCCTGGTATCAGCATTTCTTTTAATTCTATTGTGAAATAAGAAATGCATTTACTTCCATCAACAATTTTACCCGGTAAAATGGCATCGGTAGGACAAGCATCGATACAGCGGGTGCAAGAGCCACAATAATCCTTTGCGAACGGTTCATCAGGTTCCAGGTCAAGATCAGTTATCAATGTTGCAATAAAAAAGAAAGAACCCATTTGTTTATTGATCAGGTTTCCGTTTTTACCAACCCATCCAAGGCCACTACGTTGTGCCCATGTTCTTTCAAGAACTGGCGCACTATCTACAAATCCTCTTCCATGAAAATCTCCAACTTCTGTTTTTATATTCTCTATATACTTATTCAATTTTTCCCTGATCACTTCATGATAATCTTTTCCATAAGCATACTTTGAAATTTTTGGAGTTCCGTCATTTTGTTTATCGGTAGGAAAATAATTTAGTAACAAAGTAATAACGCTTTTTGCACCCGGCACTAATTGACGTGGGTCAATTCTTAGATCGAAATATTTTTCCATATAATGCATATTGCCTTGCATTCCATTACTTAACCACGATTCCAGTCGACGGGCATCATCATCAAGTTTTGTTGCTTGAGCAATTCCGCAGAAATTAAATCCCAGTTCTGCTGCAAATTGTTTCAGTAATATGGTTTGTTTTTGTTTCAACTATTAATACATTCGCCGTTTTTAAAAGGGAAAGTAAAAAAAATGCAACATTTTTTTTACTTTAGATTAATCCACTACAACTACCACCATGAAAAGATTCTTTTTGTCAATCTCAGTTGCATTGTTATTGATGAATTCCAATGCACAAGATAAATCTCCTGTAAAATTCGGTAAAATATCTGCCGAAGATTTTAAAAATTCAGTTTACAGTATTGATAGCAATGCAACGGCAGTAGTAATTGCTGATATTGGCACTTCATCAATTACTGGTAATTCTAAAGGATGGTTTTCGATCCAGTTCAAACACTTTAAACGTATTCACATTTTAAAGAAAGGTTCTTATGAACTTGCCGATGTTCAGATACCACTTTATACAGATGGACGTAGCGAAGAAGAATTACAAGGTCTGAAAGCTTATACCTACAACCTGGAAAATGGAAAAGTTGTAGAGACAAAACTTGAGAAATCCGGAGTGTTCCAGGATAAATTGAGCAAAAACCAATTGGTCAAAAAATTTACTTTTCCTGCAATAAAAGAAGGATCCATTATTGAATATGAATACACCATTCATTCGGATTTTATTTTCAACCTGCAACCGTGGGAGTTCCAGGGTGCTTATCCACGTTTATGGAGTGAGTATAACGTTTCCATCCCTGAATTTTTTTATTACGTATTTCTTTCACAAGGAAGTCAATATGACCTTTCAAGAAAAACACTTGACAGGCAAGAGAAATTTCGTGTAGTTGATGGTACTGGGACTGCCGCTTCTGAAACTTACACTTTTGATGCAGGCGTTACAAATCATCGTATGGTGATGAAGAATATTCCGGCATTAAAAGAAGAGAGTTTTACAACCACACTTGATAACCATATAGCAAAAATTGATTTTCAGTTGGCAGCATACCGTCAACCGCTACAACCAAGAGATGTTATGGGTAACTGGACGGATGTTACAAAGGAACTTTTAAAGGATGAAGATTTCGGATTACAACTTAGCAAGGACAATGGCTGGCTATCCGATGAGCTAAAAATAGCGATCAACGGCGCTTCGTCTAATCTCGATAAAGCAAAAAATATTTACCAATACCTGCAAAATAATTTTACCTGTACAAATTACGGCAGGTTATATACAGACCAACCGTTAAAAAATATTTTAAAAGAAAAAAAGGGAAGCGAGGTAGAAATAAATTTACTGCTTGTAGCCATGTTGCGCAAAGCAGGTTTGTCTGCCGATCCATTGATGCTGAGTACAAGATCTCATGGATATGCTTTAGCGATATATCCTATTATGGACAAGTTTAATTATGTGGTTTGCCGTACTGTTATTGGAGAAAAAACCTTTTACCTCGATGCAAGTCGTTCTAGACTTGGATTTGGCCGCTTGACATGGGAATGTTATAATGGACACGCAAGAGTTATTAATCCGGAAGCTACTTCTGTTGAGTTTTCATCTGATTCTTTGAACGAAAGGAAAATCACTTCGCTCATGATGTTTGCAAACGAAAAAGAGAAAGGAGAAATTAGAGGAAGAATGCAACAGATCCCCGGGTATTATGAGTCCTACTCCTTGCGAAGCAGGATCAAGGACAAAGGGGCTGAAGAATTATTTAAAGAAATTAAGAAAGATTTTGGTACCGATGTGGAAATATCCAATTCCAGTATTGATTCACTGGAGAAATTTGATCAGCCAATACAATTGAATTATGATGTAAAACTGGATCTTGGGAATGATGATATCATTTATCTGAACCCGATGTTTGGGGAAGGTTACAAAGAAAATCCGTTTAAATCGGCGACAAGAACTTACCCGGTGGAAATGCCTTATGCTTTTGATGAAACATTTGTGCTCAATATGGAAGTGCCATCAGGATATGAAATGGATGAAATACCAGAATCAATAAAAGTGAATTTTGATGAGGAAGGGACAAACTTTTTTGAATACATCATTAGTCACAGCCGTGGGGTTATCTCTTTTCGGTCAAGGATAAAACTGACACGCAGTTATTACTTGCCTGAAGAATATGAAATACTAAGAGAATTTTTTAATTTAATAGTAAGCAAACAAAGTGAACAAGTTGTACTTAAAAAGAAAAAATAACTATGAAGCGATTTAGTGGATCGATCTCCTTTTTGCTGCTTTCTTTTTTTGCATTTGCCACCGGCGGTGAATATGCTGTTGCAAACATTCCCGAGGCTTTGAAGAAAAATGCCAATGTAGTAAAGAGAATAGAAGAAGAGCGGTTTATATTAAGATCGCCGGGCGAAGCTGTTTACTATCGAAAATATGCGTTTACTATCTTAAATGAAAATGGAGATAAGCATGCGGATTTTCAGCAATACTACGATCGCTTTATTGAAATTAAAGGCATTGCAGGTATTTTATACGATGCGATGGGAAATAAAGTAAAGGAATTAAAGAGTAAAGATATACAGGATCTCAGTGGTGTAAGTGATATGAGCTTAATGGAAGATAACAGGGTGAAGTATCATAGTTTTTACTATAAAGCATATCCCTATACAGTAGAATATGTGTTAGAGTTGAAATATAACGGTACCATGTTTTATCCTTCGTGGCAACCGTTGGAGGATGAATATTTTTCAGTGCAACAAAGCAAATTCATTTTTGAATGCCCTTTGAATTATGAATTTCGATACAAAACATTTCGTTACGATGCCCAGGCAGTAGAACAAGCAACAGATAAGAAAAGAATGACCTGGGAAATAAAAGATGCGCCTGCAATTATGCGTGAATCGTATTCTCCTTCACTCAGAAACTTGACAACCTATGTAATGTTTGGGCCTACTGAATTTGAGATGCAAGCATATAAAGGAAATATGAAAAGCTGGCAGGACCTGGGGAAATTTATTTATACATTAAAGCAAGGACGTGATGAATTGCCTGCTAATATTAAGCAAAAAGTACACGAAATAGCTGATGGAGTTAGTGATCCCCGCGAAAAAATAAGATTATTGTATGAGTACATGCAGAAAAATACTCGTTATGTAAGCATACAATTGGGTATTGGCGGCTGGCAACCTTTCGATGCAAAATATGTAGCAACAAAAGGCTATGGTGATTGTAAGGCATTATCAAACTATATGTATAGCATTTTAAAAGAGGTCGGGATCAAATCATATTATGCGGTGATCGGCGCCGGCCGAACTAAACCAAAACTAGAAACGGAGTTTCCATCTTCCCAGTTTAATCATGCAATTCTTTGTGCGGTGATCAATAATAATGATTCAGTTTGGCTGGAATGTACAAGCCAGACTTTGCCTTCAGGTTATTTAAGTGATTTTACAGATGACCGGTATGCATTGTTAATCGATGAAACAGGTGGTAACCTGGTTCAAACCCCTAAATATGGGTTGAAAGAAAATCTTCAGCAACGAACGATCAATGCAAAGCTTGATGCTGAAGGTTTGTTGCAAGCTGACATCAAAACAAATTACACTGGCATACAGCAGGATCACCTGCACATGCTTATTAATAATTTGTCAAAGGATAAAGTGAAAGAGTATTTGGACGAAGAATTGACATTTGCTACATACAGCGTAAACAATTTCTCATACAAAGAAAACAAAAAACTGATACCTGAAATTGAAGAAACTCTTTCAGTTACTGCTGATCATTATGCAACAATCAGCGGAAAAAGATTGTTTATTGAGCCAAACATCATGACAAAATCAAGCCGAAAATTAAGATCAGGCGAAGAAAGAAAGTATGACATTGAACTTGATATTGAGTATTTCGATACGGATAAAATTGAAATAGAAATACCGGCTGGTTATAAACCTGAATCTATTCCGCCGGATGCAACTGTTGAAAGCAAATTTGGAAAATACAGCGCTACAGTGAAGTTTGATCAAAATAAAATTATTTATGTCCGAAGCATGCAGCAGTTCAGTGGCCTTTTCCCTAAAGCTGATTATGCAGAAATGATAAAATTTTATGATGCTATTTATAAAGCAGACCGAAATAAATTAGTATTTATAAAAACTGGAGAAGAAGTAAAGAAACCCTTTTGAGATCATTCATCTTCTAAATGTAAACGGTGATACATGCGATGAATTGCCGGCGCCAGTATAATACCTATATTGGTTATGAAAACGATCCCGCTAAACAACGCATAAAATGATGAAAATACTTTCCCCGAAACAGTATTGATCTCGATTACAAGACCCATGCCACTTAATATCATGGAAGCATTATGAAGTGAATCCAGCCAATTTGCGTCTGCAGTATAATGATAACCGATGATGCCGATCAGCAAACAAATACCAAGAATAAGAAACGCTAGTAAGATGTTTTTTAAAACCCTTTGATAAAAAGTACTGATCGGGGCTAACTTCTGTTTTTTATGTTCGTACATGTGTTCGCATTTTAGACAGAAGGAAAGTTACAGGGTAATTTATAGGAATTAAATATTTGTAGGCCATTTTTCAATATTTTCATGGTTCAAACCAACTTGCATGAAACAGCTTGCTAACAGCGATATAATTGTCTTTTTTATTTATTTCTTTCTTGTGGCTGGTTATGGATTTTGGGTATATAGAAGAAAAAAGAAGGCGCAGACAACCTCCACTGATTTCTTTCTTGCTGAAGGACAACTTACATGGTGGGCTATTGGTGCATCTTTAATAGCTTCAAATATTTCTGCTGAGCAGTTTATTGGAATGAGTGGGAACGGGTTTCGGTTGGGTATCGCTATTTCTGCTTATGAATGGCTAGCGGCAGTGTCATTAGTTATTGTTGCTGTTTTTTTCATGCCGATCTATTTAAAGAATCGCATTTTCACCATGCCGCAGTTTTTAAAAACAAGGTATAATGAAACGGTGGCAATGATCATGGCAGTCTTTTGGTTGTTCCTATACATTTTTGTAAACCTAACTTCAATTTTATATCTCGGAACAATTGCGATCAATAGTCTTACCGGTGGTGATAATTTTCATTGGATAATGATCGGCCTCGCAGTTTTTGCGTTAGTGATCACATTGGGTGGTATGAAAGTGATCGGTTATACTGACGTTATACAAGTAATAGTATTATTAGCAGGAGGATTGATCACTTCTTATATTGCTTTAACGGTAGTTAGCGAACAATTTGGATATGGAAAAGATTTTCTCGCAGGTTTCAATCATTTACTTAAAACGGCACCGGATCATTTTAAGATGATCTTTGATAAACCAACTTCCGCATCTTCACAACAGGAAATAAATCATTATTCAAGTTTACCCGGAATGGCAATGCTGGCGGCAGGTATGTGGGTTGCTAATTTGAATTACTGGGGTTGCAATCAATATATAACTCAACGGGCTTTGGGAGCAGATCTGAAAACAGCTCGTACCGGGATCTTATTTGCTGCCTTCTTAAAATTATTGATGCCTTTATTAGTTGTATTGCCAGGCATCGCCGCTTATGTATTGCATAGAAACGGCGACTTGCAAACGCAGATGTTAACGAATGGAGAATTCAGAGAAGATAATGCTTACTCAGCAATACTTGGATTTTTACCCGCAGGATTAAAAGGATTGTCAATGGCTGCGTTGACTGCTGCAATAGTTGCTTCCCTTGCCGGTAAAGCAAATAGCATTGCTACTATCTATACGCTGGATATTTATAAAAAGTATATTAATAAAGGATCGTCTGAAAAGAATTTAGTTTGGATGGGACGATTGGTTGTTATAGTGGCATTGATCATAGCCATCATGGTTAACTGGCGGGATTCATTGGGCATTGGTGGCAAAGGCGGGTTTGAATTCATTCAAAAATATACTGGTTATATTTCTCCGGCCATATTCCCTGTTTTCTTGTTTGGATTTTTCTGGAAAAAGACAACATCCAAGGCAGCGATAGCAGGAATTATCGGCGGCGTTTTATTAGCAGTGTTGTTTGATAAATTTTTGCCGGGTCTTGCAGGCAATGAAACATTAATATATACTGCTTATCCAACAGGCACAGGAGCTTATGAAATACCATTCTTAATTCAAATGGGATGGGTTTTCTTTTTTACATCATTATTAATTATTGTCGTGAGTTTATTGGATGCAAAAGGCAGAGCTTTGGGCAACGCATTACAAATTGATAAGAGCATGTATAAAGTAACGCCGGGTGTAATGGCGATGATCATAATTGTATTGGGAATTATTGTAGCATTGTATATACGTTTTTGGTAAAATATGAAATACTTAATTGGTTTTGACATCGGTTCTTCGTCAGTAAAAGCAACATTGCTTGAAATTAATTCAGGCAAGACTGTTGCGTCCGCATTTTCTCCCTCATCGGAAATGCCCATGCAATCGCCACAACCCGGGTTTGCAGAACAAGATCCTGAAATGTGGTGGAGAGAATTAGTGAATGCAATGAATAAAATGCACCAGCAGGTTTCTTTTAATGGTGATGAGGTTGCTGCAATTGGTATTGCTTACCAGATGCATGGTCTTGTTTGTGTCGATAAAGATCTGAAACCACTAAGACCTTCTATCATTTGGTGTGATAGTCGTGCAGTTAAGACCGGCGATAAAGCTTTTAAAGAATTAGGTGAGAAATATTGTCTCAAAAATTTTCTCAATTCACCTGGAAATTTTACCGCATCAAAATTAAGGTGGGTTAAAAAGAATGAGCCCGATGTTTATAAGAATATTTACAAGATCATGTTGCCCGGCGATTATATCGCAATGAAATTAACTAATGAGCCTGCAACAACGATCTCAGGATTAAGCGAAGGGATCATGTGGAATTTCAAAAAGGAAAAAATTGCAGCTGATCTTTTGAAATATTATGGAATAGATGAAAAGCTACTTTCTCCATTAGTTCCAACGTTTGGTGAGCAGGGAAGACTTTCAGCCGCTGCGGCAACAGAATTAAAATTAAAAACAGGTATTTCTGTTTCTTATCGTGCAGGCGATCAGCCAAACAATGCTTTTTCGTTAAATGTGTCGCAACCCGGAGAAGTTGCTGCAACAGCTGGTACATCCGGAGTTGTATATGGTATTATTGATAAACCTAATTATGATCCGAAATCAAGAGTGAATACGTTTGTGCACGTTAATCATACAAAAAAGGGTCCCCGGTATGGCGTTTTGCTTTGTGTAAACGGAACTGGTATTTTAAATAGCTGGTTGCGCAAAAACTTTTTTAGTGATTCATCTTACGATCAGATAAATAAGGAAGCTTCACAGGCGCCAGCAGGTTCTGACGAGCTTTTGATCTATCCATTTGGCAATGGTGCAGAAAGAGTATTGGAAAATAAAGACCTCGGGGCTGTAATGAAAGTACTTCAATTCAATCGGCATAATCGTGGGCATATTGCCCGTGCCTCCCAGGAAGGGATCGTATTTGCTTTGCATTACGGTGTTGAGGTAATGAAAGAAATGGGAATGGAAATAAAAACAGTTAGAGCAGGTCATGCTAATATGTTTTTGAGTGATGTGTTCAGTTCGGTATTTGCGAATACTATTGGCTGCGATCTTGAATTGTATAATACAGATGGAGCAACTGGTGCAGCGAGAGGAGCCGGGATCGGTGTTGGTGTTTATAAAAATGTTGCAGAAGCATATTACTCGATGGAAAAAATAAAAAGCTACTCGCCGGTAAAAGAAGAACAGGAAATATATTCAACAGTCTACAATAAGTGGAAGCGGCAATTAAAAAAACTATAAAATGATGCATGAGTCGATCCCCTTTGGAAATTGGGAGAAGAGATGGCATCCGTTGCGAAGAGAATGGGTGGTGTATGCTGCACATCGCAACAGCAGGCCATGGAATTTTGAAAAAAAAGAATCTACCGTCTCGGCACCTGAGTATGATCCTAATTGCTATTTATGTCCCGGCAATAAAAGAGTAAGCGGAAAGAAAAACTCTGATTACGCCGATGTGTTCATTTTTGAAAATGATCACCCGGTTGTTGGATTAAATTCTCCTGCTATTCCAGAAGAAGTTCAAAGCCAACATGATGATCTGTATAAAAGAAGCCAGGCCGGTGGAATTGCAAAAGTGGTTTGTTATGATCCAAGACATAATGTTACGCTGAACGACATCAGCGTTGATAAAGTGACGAATGTTTTCAAGGCATTACGAAAAGAGATGAATTTTTTTAATAGGCATGAAACGATAAAATCGGTTTTGATCTTTGAAAATAAAGGAGAGATAGTAGGGGTATCAAATCCGCATCCTCATTGCCAGATCTATGCAGTGGATTTTGTAATTAACGTGGTTCAAAAAGAATTAGCAGCTGTTGCAGAATATCAAAAAGGAAAAGGAACAAATATTTTCAGCGATATAATTGCTGCTGAGAAAAAGGATGATATAAGGATCATTGCTGAAAATAAAGGAGCGATAGCTTTTATTCCCTTTTTTGCAAGATTTGCTTATGAAACCTATGTGTTTCCAAAGAATCGTCATGCAACTTTAATAACGATGACGGATGAAGAGTTGTATGATCTGGCAGAAGTGTTTCAAACTGTAACCAAAAAATTTGATGCAAATTTTCAAAGCAGCTTCCCTTACATAATGGCATTTGCACAAGCCCCTGTTGATGGTAATGATCACCCGGATTATCATATGCATTTGATCATTTGTCCACCATTGCGTCAGCCGGGTTTAATGAAATATCTTGCAGGTCCTGAAACCGGTGCTGATACCTTTATGGCCGATACAATGCCTGAAGAAAAAGCTGCTGAACTCAGGAAGATCAAATTATGAAAGATTTCTTTTCAACGGATGGCTCAATAATTTCGGCCACAGCACCTGGTCGCATGGATGTAATGGGCGGCATTGCTGATTACAGTGGCTCTCTTCTTTTGCAAATGCCAATAAAACAAACTACAACTGTTGGCATTCAAAAAAGAAGCGATGGAGTTTTTAATTTTCGTACACAGATCACAAAAAAGAAAACGGAAGACTTTACAATTAATATATCAGAATTAGGTAGATCACTCGAAGAATCAGGAAAGATCATTAAGACAAAACCTGGTGGCGACTGGGCAGTTTATGTACTTGGATGTTTTCTCGTTTTGCAAAGCAAAAATAAAATTGATCTGACTGGTGCTAATGTTTTTATAGAATCAAATGTTCCCTGGGGTAAAGGAGTTTCCTCATCAGCTGCGTTGGAAGTTGCTACAATGAATGCATTGAACCAGCTTTATAAACTATCACTAGGAAGGGAAGAATTGGCAGTGCTTGCTCAGATGGCTGAGAATCTTGTTGCTGGTGCCCCATGTGGTTTGATGGATCAGTTATCATCACATCTTGGGCAAAAAAATAAATTATTACCATTGATCTGTCAACCTCACCAGGTTGATAAAGCGATCAATATTCCACGAGGAATAAATTTTAGTGGCATAGACAGTGGCATTCGACATGCAGTAAGCGGCGCATCCTATTCTGAAGTTCGTGCTGCAGCATTTATGAGTTATACAATAGTTGCGTTAAATGAAGGCGCAACTACTGAAGAACTGGATCATGCAAGATTGAGTGGCGATTGGAGTAAACTCCCCTTCAAAGGGTTTTTAGCTAATATTCCCGTTTCAGCTTTTGAAGAAAAATATATTTCACTACTGCCTGTACGAATTTCAGGTGCAGATTTTTTAGCCAAGTATAAGCTTTCAATTGATACAGTGACGAAAATTGATGAAGGCATGATCTATAGCCCTGCTGTTTGTGGCTCACATCCTGTTTATGAAAATGCAAGAGTCAATGAATTTAAAACGCTGCTAAAAAATTTTAAAAAGCAAGATGAAAAGCAGGCATCTTTAGTTCAAATGGGAAACCTGATGATGCAGAGCCATGAAAGCTATTCTGCAGTTGGATTAGGAAATGAATACACAAATAAGATCGTTGAAATGGTTCGTGATGCAGGTTCTGTTCGTGGAGTGTTCGGAGCCAGAGTTTCCGGAGGAGGAAATGGAGGAACTGTTTGTATTTTGAGTTATGACAAGGAAGGAAAAAATACAGTAAAAGAGATCTATCACAAATACAAACAAATAAAAAAGCAAAAGCTATTCTTCTTTTCAGGAAGCAGTCACGGAGCCTATTCTTTAAATCAATACATTTGAAACCAACTTTTATTTATGAGAAAAAGATCAATGATCAATTACTTGCCTGCAGTTATTATTTTTTTTCTAAGCTGTAACTCAGCTTCAGAGAATTCGCCGGCTGAAACTGCAGAACTTGTAATCAACAATGCTAAAGTATATACTGTAAATAAGAGCCAACCCGATGCAGAAGCATTGGCTGTAAAAGACGGAAAAATAATTTTTGTCGGCAGTAATGCGGATGTAAAAAAATATATCGGGGATAAAACCGAATTAATAGATGCAAAAGGACAGTTTGTAATGCCGGGTTTTATCGAAGGTCATGGACATATTCATGGACTCGGTGCTTCGTTGATAAACCTGAACTTGATGAATGTAAAGAACTGGGATGAGATCGTGGCAATGGTTAATGATGCAGTAAAAAAAGCAAAGCCCGGTGATTGGATCGTTGGCCGCGGCTGGCACCAGGAAAAATGGAATCCTTCACCGGCAAAAAATTATCTGGGTTATCCTTATCATGAAGAGTTGGATAAAGTTTCTCCAAACAACCCCGTTATATTATCACATGCAAGCGGGCATAGTATTTATGTAAATGCAAAAGCAATGGAACAGGCCGGCATTACATCATCTACTAAAAGCCCTGCAGGAGGAGAGATTTTAAAAGATAATACTGGAAAAATTGTGGGAGTCTTTTCAGAAAATTCGATGGGTCTTGTTGGTCGTGCATATTATGCTTGGGAAAATCAACAGACCAAAGAAGTGCAAAAAGCAAAATGGGCGCATAGTATTCAACTTGCAGAAGAAGATTGTTTGAAAAAAGGTGTTACAAGTTTTGAAGATGCTGGTTCATCTTTCGAGGAAGTGCAATGGATGAAAGAATTAGCGCAGCAGAATAAATTAAATATCCGCCATTGGCTGATGGTAAGGGCAGGAAATACCACGCTTCGTTCTTATGCAAATGTTTTCCCGGTAATAAATGAAGGCAATGGTTTCTTAACTGTAAAAGCGGTGAAAGTTTCATTAGATGGTGCATTGGGTTCTTATGGTGCATGGTTACTGGAACCGTATACTGATCGCCCAAGTTCAACGGGTGAGAATACTTTTAATATTGATTCATTAAAAGCGATCGCTGATTTTTGCTGGCAAAATAATTTACAGTTATGTGTGCATGCTATTGGTGACAGGGCCAATCGTGAAGTGATAAATATTTATGCAGAACAAATTGCAAAAGATAAAAACAAAGATCATCGCTGGCGGGTGGAACATGCACAGCATGTAAACCCATTAGAAATTCCACGCTTTAAAGAATGGAATGTGATCGCCTCTATGCAGGGTGTTCATTGTACAAGTGATGCGCCGTTTGTTCCAAAAAGGCTGGGAGCAAAACGTAGTGAAGAAGGTGCTTATGTATGGCAATCATTTTTAAATGCAGGCGTATTGATAAATAACGGAACCGATGTGCCGGTAGAAGATGAAGATCCTATTCCAAATTTTTATGCTTCAGTTACAAGAAAGCTCAAAGACGGTACTGAATTTTATACTGCACAAAAAATGACAAGAGAGCAGGCTCTCTATTCTTATACATTGGCAAATGCTATTGCCGCTTTCCAGGAAAAAGATAAAGGTTCATTGGAAGTTGGTAAGTATGCAGACATTGTTATTCTTTCAAATGATCTGATGACATGCAAGGATGAAGAAATTAAAAATACAAAAGTGGTAACGACGATCGTAGGAGGGAAGGTGAAGTATAAAGGATAGTTTTAGAAATATTAGCCAGGCTTTGTTGCTACTATTGAGCATCCGTTGCACAGTTTACACAGAGCGAAGCGAAGGGCACTCTTGTACTGCAACAATTCTATTCACCAACTCGTTTTTTAAGGGAGATGTGCTTGAGTAATATCTTTTATGTCGTGATCCGAGAAGACTCATCGGGAGTATGAATATGCTCTGGTTTGATACCAATGCCAATTAGTTGTGCCGGCAATTTGCGCAACCGGGGCCAACGGTTTAGCATTCGCATAAATAAAGGAGGTCGCTTTGGCCGCTGTGTTTCCAGCCTGCTACTAATAATTGCTTTTTGAAGATTGATCTGCAACCACTGAGTAAATTTTGTAGGCAATGTTCGTCTTCGTTGAACACTTATTAGCAGATCACTCGTAACAGGTTTTCCTTCTCTCAATGGCTTGTATAAAATATTTGCGGCTGCTACTGCATCCTGTATAGCTAAATTAATACCTACACCCCCGATAGGCGACATAGCATGTGCGGCATCACCAATGCAAAGCAAACCATTCCGCCACCATTTTTCTAAACGATTCACGGCAACACTCAACAATTTCACTTGTTCCCAATCTGTCAATTCATTCACCCGGTTCTTAATAAAAGGAACAACGATAGCAAGGTCCTGTGCAAATGCAGGCAATCCTCTTTCTTTTATTCCGGCAAAGTCATCCTTGGGTATTACGTAACCGCATTGCCAGTAATCTCTGCGGTCGAGCATGACCATTACCTTACCGTAATAAAAATTTCCTAATGCCTGATCAGGATCACCTTGTTGTTTTGACAACTTGAACCATAACACATCTATCGGTACTCCTTTGGAAATTACTTTCATTCCGGCTTTTTTTCTTACATCAGAATCTCTTCCGTCCGTGCCGATCACCAGGTTAGCATGTATAGTTATGCCCCCACCTGGTGTTGCTGCCGTTACCCCTTTTATTGTATCGTTTTCAATAATAAGTTCTGTGAATTTTGCTTCCATCAGTAGCCGGAAGTTTTTATAAATACTTGCTTTTTCCCGAAGGAAATTCAAGAAATCCCATTGTGGCATTAAGCCTAATGCTGGTTTGGCTACTTTAAGATGAGAGAAGTCTGCCATTTGAATAAATTCATCATTGAACCGTGCTCCTAACATTTTTACTTCCTGGTGAGGGACCTTTAAAAACTCTTCAAGCAATCCCAATTCGTGTACCAGTTCAAAAGTTGAAGGATGAATAGTGTCGCCGCGGAAATCACGAAAAAAATCCTGATGTTTCTCCAGCACGATAACATCAATTCCTGCACGAGCTAATAAAAGGCCCGTCATCATTCCTGCAGGTCCACCACCAACAATGCAACAAGATGTAGTGAATGAGATTTCTTTCATTAAAATAAAATAACAGTAAAAGTATTAAATAGAAAGAATAGGAGACAGGATGTTCATTAATGATGAATTGTGATTGGATTACTTACACTCCTCCTTTATCTGTTCATCAATCACCTGCTTTATCTGTAAATGTGCATTAGCTCTTTCATCACCCAAATAATTTTTTACAAAAAGAATATAAGCATAGCCACGGCAAAAATCGATCATCGGCCATGTGCCAAATAAACCTGGGCTGGCCAGTGCTATTGCGTTACCATCATTTTCTTCAACAACCCAACTACCAAGAGCATAATTAAAACCTTCAGCTGATTTCGGTACATAGCGTTTCGGCACATTTGCCGTTTGTATTTTCATCATTTCATCAACAGATGCTTCACTGAGTATTTGTTTGCCGTTATATTTTCCTTTGTTCATCAGCATAACCAAAAATTTCATATAGTCTTCAGCAGTTGATCGGGCTCCGCCTGAAGGATTATAAAGACCTCCATCCAATTCAGTAAATGTTGTCTGGCGCATGCCAAGCGGTGTAAATAATTTTTGCTTGATCAATACATCAAACTTTCTTTTGCTTACAACTTCCAGCACTTTTGCAGCGATATTTAATCCAATATTTCCATACCAGAAATCAGTGCCGGCATTGGCTCTAATTTCTCTTGCAGCAAAAGATTCCACTTCCTGGTCAAGCGATTCAAACTTTTTTCTTTGTAATATCTTTTTTAAAAACTTTTCGTCGTCTTCAATACCCGTCATATGCGAAAGACAATGACGAATGGTGACATATTTCTTCATATATTTTTCAAAAGCGGGGATGTATCGCACAACTGGGTCATCAAGAGAGATCTTTCCTTCATCAACAAACTGCATTACTAAAGCAGCAGTCAACCATTTGCTGCAACTGGCAATTGGGGCTATCGTTTTAGTCTTGTATTCACCTACTTCTTTTTTGTATTGCAGGGTGTCATCTTTTTTCCAGATCAAAACCACGTAGTCCTTCCCGATAAGGCCCTGTTTTTCCGCCAGAATTTTATCCAAATCACTAAAATTATATTTGGTTAGTAATGGCTTTTCTTTTTTTTGCGCATTTGTGGTCTGAAAGATTAGCAGGGTAACGATAAAAATGCTGAATTTGAGACAGTAAAACCTGATTTTTAATGACATAGTTTCTGAATTTGGCTCTTGGATTGCTGTTTGAGAATAGGGTTTAGTCTATTTTAAACCATTCAAATTATTATATGAACTTAGGAAATTTTACCATAAAAGCCGCAGAAGCTATCCAGGCTGCCCAGCAATTAGCTTTTAATTCACAGAATCCGAATATTGAAACGGAGCATATCCTAAAGGCCTTGATCGAGCAACAGGATTCACCGGTGGATTATTTGCTTAAGAAAAATAATGTTACGATCAACCTTGTTGATAGCAAGTTGGATGAACTCATCTCAAAATTGCCAACCACTTCAGGTGATCCTGCACAATCAGTAAGTCGTGATGCAAATAATGTTATTCTTCGTGCAGGTGCAGTAGTCAAAGAATTTAAAGACGAGTTTGTCACACCTGAACATTTATTGATAGCGATCGTTCAAGGAAATGATGCAGCAGGAAAATTGCTGAAAAATTCAGGTCTTACCGAAAAGGGATTGATTGCAGCAATTAAAGAATTGAGAAAAGGCGAAACAGTTACCTCCCAAACTCAAAACCAGGAATTCAATGCATTGAATAAATACGCAAAGAATTTAAATGAGTTGGCAAGACAGGGTAAACTCGATCCTGTTATTGGACGTGATGAAGAAATAAGAAGAACACTTCACATACTTTCAAGAAGGACAAAAAATAACCCGATTCTTGTTGGTGAACCGGGTGTAGGTAAAACTGCAATTGCCGAAGGCATTGCACATCGTATTGTTAATGGTGATGTACCTGAAAATTTGAAATCAAAAATTATCTATGCACTGGATATGGGTTTGCTGATCGCCGGTGCAAAATATAAAGGTGAGTTTGAAGAAAGATTAAAAGCAGTTGTAAAGGAAGTCGGCAACAGTAATGGAGAAATTATTTTATTCATCGATGAAATTCATACACTCGTTGGCGCTGGTGGAGGTGAAGGTGCAATGGATGCAGCTAATATTTTAAAACCTGCATTGGCAAAAGGTGATTTGAGAGCAGTTGGTGCCACTACATTGAATGAATACCAGAAATTTTTTGAAAAAGATAAAGCACTTGAAAGACGTTTCCAGAAAATATTAATTGATGAACCTTCTGTCGAAGACGCCATTTCAATTTTACGTGGTTTAAAAGATCGCTATGAAACGCATCACCATGTTCGTATCAAAGATGAAGCGATCATTGCTGCGGTAGAATTATCACATCGTTACATTACTGATCGTTTTCTTCCCGATAAAGCAATTGATCTGATTGACGAAAGTGCAGCAAAACTTCGTTTGGAAATGAATTCAATGCCGGAAGAACTTGATAGGTTGGAAAGACAAATACGTCAATTGGAAATTGAAAGGGAAGCTATAAAAAGAGAGAACGATGATTTTAAGCTAAAAGAACTAAATACTGAGATAGGAAATCTTTCTGTTGAAAGAGATACCCTAAAAGCAAAATGGAAGCAAGAGAAAGAACTTGTAGAGAAAGTGCAAAATGCAAAAGCAGAGATCGAGAATCTGAAGCAACTTGCTGAGAGGGCAGAAAGAGAAGGAGATTACGGTAAAGTGGCCGAGATACGTTATGGCAAAATAAAGGAGCAGGAAAAATTAATTGCCGATCTAAGTGAACAGCTAGAGGCAAGCAGCGAAAAGCGTTTATTAAAAGAAGAAGTAGATGCGGAGGATATTGCAGAGAGTGTTGCTAAGTCAACAGGTATTCCTGTAACCAAGATGTTACAAAGCGATAAAGAAAAATTATTGAATCTAGAAGAACATTTACACGAGAGAGTTGTTGGACAAGAGGAAGCGATCACCGCGGTTGCAGATGCAATCAGAAGAAGTCGTGCAGGTTTGCAGGATCCGAAGAAACCAATTGGTTCTTTTATTTTCTTAGGAACAACTGGTGTTGGTAAAACTGAATTAGCAAAGGCATTGGCAGAATATTTATTTGATGATGAAAGCATGATGACAAGGATCGATATGAGTGAGTACCAGGAAAAACATACCGTGAGCCGTTTGGTTGGTGCACCTCCCGGATATGTTGGTTATGATGAAGGCGGGCAATTAACTGAATCAGTTCGAAGAAAACCTTACAGCGTTGTGTTGCTTGATGAAATTGAAAAAGCACATCCTGATGTTTGGAATGTTTTGTTACAAGTATTAGATGATGGAAGATTGACAGATAATAAAGGTCGTGTTGTGAATTTTAAGAACACGATCATCATCATGACAAGTAATATTGGTAGCAGCATCATCCAGGATGCTTTTGAAAATGTAACAGAAAAAAATGTTGAAGAAGCAACTGAGAAAGCAAAAATTGAAGTGATGGCGTTGTTGCGTCAAACTATTCGTCCGGAATTTTTAAACAGGGTTGATGAGATCATAATGTTCCAGCCATTGCTCAAAAATGAGATCAAGGGAATTGTAAAAATCCAGTTGGAAAACCTGAAAAAACTGGTGGCAGAAAGCGGCATTCAGCTCAATTTTACTGACTACGCCTTAGAATTTTTATCTGAGCAAGGCTTTGATCCTCAATACGGTGCACGGCCTTTAAAACGTTTAATCCAAAAGGAAATTGTCAATACGCTGAGTAGACGTATATTGGCCGGAGATATTGATAAATCAATACCTGTTTTGGTGGATGTTTTTGACAATACAGTTGTATTCAGAAATGAAGAAATTAGCAAGCCATCATCAAAACCAAAAGAACAAAAATCAACATTAAACAAATAATCCCGTGATAAAACGGGCAAGGAGTAAAGAGATATGCCAGCACCAAAAGAAATTGTAATTATTATTAAGCCTACGGAAATGTGGGTAGGAAATGAAAAAGCATCTGTAACCCTGATGGAATGGGGAGAATACGAAAGTGAAGAATGCGCTAAAGCAAATGAAGTAGTTAAGCAGATATTAGAGAAGTATGAAGGAAAGATCCGGTTTCAATTCAGGCACTTTCCACTTACAAAAATTCATCAGCGTAGTTTGAAAGCAAGTGAATCTGCAGTTGCTGCAGGTCAAACAGGTAAGTTCTGGGAAATGCATAATATTTTGTTTCAGAACAGGAGAAATCTTGGGACAACAAGTTTGAAACTTTATAGCCGCGAAGCAGGGATCAGTGATAAAAACTTTCTTGATAACCTTGTTAACGGTACATATGGTTGGCAGGTGCAGGATGATATCAAGGAAGCAATTGGAAGAGGAGTAAAAGAGTTACCCGCATTCTTTGTCAATGATGAGCCACTTGGAGTAAAACCAACGTTTGATAATTTGAGTAAGGCAATTGATAATGCATTAAAGAGCAAAGGCAAGAAAAAACCAGTTGCAAAGAAAAAAGCATAAAAAAAAGTCCTGCTGAAAAGCGGGACTTTTCTTTTCGATCTGCGATCATTTTTACCAACGGCTGCCGGCGAATGAACGACGATTGTTGTTGCCACCATTACCACCACTTCTTTCTTCACGTGGCTTCGCAACACTTACTTTAATAGCACGACCATCAACGGTAGCGCCATCTAATTCAGCAATTGCTTTTTGAGCAGCTGCATCATCAGACATTTCAACAAAGCCAAAACCGCGGCTGCGGCCTGTTTCTTTGTCGTTAATAACTTTAGCTGATGTTACTTCTCCGTAATCAGCAAAATAACTTTTTAAGTCTTCATCTTGTACGTTGAAGCTTAAGTTTGAAACATAAATGTTCATTTACTTTTGAAATTTAAATTAATAATGATCTGAGAAACGAGTACTGGAAAGAAGACTAACTATTTAGCAGATTAACGCTTAGCAGAAAAAATCGTTTACTTTACCAAAGACTAGAACTCAAATTTGAAACACAAAGATAGTGGTTATTGACCGAATACTCCTTATTATTTTCATTGGCATCGTTAAGGGTTTAATAATTTTCATTTCATATTTAAAAATAAATATGTAGCTTTTAGCTCCATTTTGTAAACCAAAACAAAACATTATGAAACGAATCACCATCACAGCAATTATGCTTGTTGCTGTAGCCGTAATTACCACACAATGTACGGATGCTAAAAAAGAAGAGACTAGTGAAGTAAAACCAACGATTGCTCAGTTTGGTGGCTTTGACAGCCAGGTAAAATGGGGGGAACGTCTTGTTTTCATTTGTGGCTGCCATGATTGTCATACACCTAAAAAAATGGGACCCAACGGACCAGAGAATGACATGAGCCTGATGCTTTCAGGCCATCCCGCACAAATGCCTCCTGCCGACTATGATTCGAAGGAAGCTGCTAAAAAGGGTCTTATAGTTACAAGCACATTTACTGCCTGGACAGGACCATGGGGAACAACATATGCAGCGAACCTGACTTCAGACTCTACAGGTATCGGCGGATGGAAGGAAGAACAATTTCTGAAATGTCTGCATGAGAAAAAATGGATGGGACTTGAAAACACGAGACCACTTATGCCGCCCATGTCCATGATGCCTGCAACTGAAATGCATGATGATGAACTGAAAGCAATTTTTGCTTATCTCAAAACAACACCTCCCATTAAAAATGTTATTCCGGAGGCTGTGTTGTTACCGCCACCAACTAAATAAATTTTCTTGATAATTATTTAAACCCTGTATGATGTTGCAGGGTTTTTTATTTTACCGGGCTTTGATCGAGATCCCAATTATCTGTGCGGAATGGACAAAGCGGTAACCCCTCTTTGCTGAAAACATTTCCAAGCATAGTATTACCAAAAGCATAACGTACTTGCGCAGGTTCTGCATTATCACGCCAAACTATTATTTTATCTTTTTCAATTTTTGCCTGGGCAGGCAGCCATTGTTCTGTTTTTAGATCCAAAATTAAAAAACCTTCAATCGAATTATTTTCTCTGAACCCTTTTGGCACATTGTCAAAACTTAAAGTGATCTTACCTTTATTAGCTGTTTTGCTTTTATACATCGGGCTTTTATAAGCAATCCCTTTTTGTTTGTAAGTTTCTGCCAATGCCCAGTTAGCAAGCCGGTATCCAACATCGTGTTTATTCGGTGGATGTAGATTGTTGACGCCGTCTATAAGGTCGGTTATTACAACCATTCCAGTATTAGGAAAGTTCATTGCTTTTGTTTGCGCTTCCTGCACTAAAGCACCGACATTATTGTTTCCATATTTATACGGAGCAATTTGTACATAATAAAATGGAAAATCCTTTTTCCACACTTCACGCCATGATCTGATCATCGTGGTAAATAACTTGTAGTAAGTATCATTATTCCCGACATTACTTTCTCCCTGGTACCAAATAACACCGGCAATATTGAATTTAGTAATTGGATCGATCATGGCATTGTAACAGAGCCCATCATGATTTGGCCACCAACGAAAACTCTGAAGGCGAGCCGCTGATAAACGAAGTTCATCATCATTGTCAAAAATGGATTCCGGTGTCCATACTTCAGCCGGTGTGCCGCCCCAACTTGAATTGATCAAACCAATCGGTACGTTCAGATCCTTGTTTATTTTTTTTCCAAAGAAATAACCAACTGCACTGAAAGATTTTAAAGAATTTGAATCACAAACCTTCCATTCTGCCTGCACATCATCTTGCGGATGATTGGCTGTTGTTTTTGGTATATTGAAAAAACGGATATTATTATTATAGGAAGTGGGCAATTCATCTCTGATGTCTTTTAATCCATTCAAGTAACTCCATTCCATGTTTGATTGTCCTGAACAAACCCAAACTTCTCCGATCATAACATCAGTCAAGACAATTGTGGTGTATCCTTTTAGAGTAATGGTATAAGGTCCACCGGCAGAAGGGGTCTTTATTTTGATCTTCCAGTTTGCACGATTATTTACAGCTGTGGTATCAGTTTTTCCATTCCAACTTGCAGTTACTAAAATTCTTTCACCGGGAGTTCCCCATCCCCATAGGCTTGCAGAATCGTTTTGTTGTAGCACCATGCCCGAAGAAATAATTGCAGGTATTCTTAACTGGGCTTCTAATAGAGATGAAGCGAATAAATTAGTGATTGCTAAAAGCAATAAGGCTCTCATTGTTAGTCCAGGTTTGTGGACATTAAATGTAACGATTTTATAAGTAAAATCATCTGTAATACTCTTTAACCCTTACTTGAAGGGATTTGAATACTTTACATCTGTAGTTACATTTCGGTCAGTAAGTGTTTTTAAGAATGCTACCAATGCAGTCTTATCAGCAGCGGTAATATTTAATAATCTTGGTTGACCATTAGGCAATTTTAATTGCGGCGAAAGATTAGGATGATTTTTTAGACCGCTGTTATAATGTTCAACTACCTGTTCCAGTGTTGCAAACCTTCCATCATGCATATAGGGTGCAGTTAGCTCAACATTTCTTAATGAGGTTACTTTAAATAAGCCATCATCTGTTGCATTATTTGTTACTGTACCAAACCCGCGATCAGTTACTGTTGCATCAAGACCATTACTTTTTGCTTCTGGTGCCGTAAATGTTTCTGAACCATGACAAGGAGCACAACCACCAATTGGCGAAAGAAAAATTTCTTTACCACGATTCTCCTGTGCTGTAAAATTTGGAAATACTGCATTTGGTGGCGGGGCAGGGGCTGTAGGCAATGTTTGTCTCCCCTGGTCGTATTTTGATTGATAAGAAACAATGGATCCTACAAATTGTGAAAGGGCTTTTGAGATAGTATTGCTATTGATCGTACTGTTGCCAAAAGCTTTTGTAAAAAGAGGAGCATAATATGGCTGATCCTGCACTCTTTTAACCAATGTATCCAACGTTATTCCCATTTCAACAAGATCTTGGATAGGCATCAACACTTGTTGTTCAAGGGTGACAGCTCTCTGATCCCAAAAAAATCTTCTGTTCAGATAATATTTAGCATTTATCAATGACATTGAATTTCTTCCTGTTGATCCGCCATTAAAACCTTTACTCAATACAGCAAGATCAGAAAATGAATTTTCTTGTTTATGACAGCTGGCACAAGAAATTGTTTTATTTTTTGAAAGTGTTTTATCGTAAAACAAAACCCTGCCTAATGTTGCTCCCATATCAGTGATTTGATTATCGACCGAGGTGTTTATTTGTGCTTGTATTGGTGGAGCAGTGAGATAAGCTGGCATTGAAGGGTTCGCATAATTAAATGGTGTGGCGGGTAGGTTAAGATATTTTGCTACAAGATCTTCTTGCGGTGCATCCGTATTGTTTTTGCTGCATGCAATTATTAAAAAGGTAACTGTAGATACAAGACTAAGAATGACTTTGGCCTTTTTGGTTGGCATAGATGGCTGGTTTGGGAGGCTGTGACTAAAAGTACATAATTGGGTTTAATCTATACAAAGAGATTAACCATATTTAACCTAGACCTAAATGGAAACATTCGACTGTTTCAATTTAGGGAGAAAGTTTCGGCGTCGTGTGCCGTTATTATTGATGCGAGAAAGATTATTTCAGCAATCATTTTGGTTGTTATTTTTTTAAGATCAATTGTAGATCTTTTTGATGACTTGTAATGCCGATCAATTGACTGAATACAGAAATTGGATGTGTGTCATCCTCATCATTATCTGTATTATTTTTCGCATTAAACTCTTCAAGTTGTTTCAAATATTTTTCTCTTTCAACTTTTCCAAGAGTTACAAGACTTCCGCCACCTTCAAAATAATAGTGAGTGGCAATAAATCTTTTTACATGGAGCCTTGTTTCTTTTGGTAAAAAATTTTGAAACTTCCAGAAACTTCTGCTTCCTGATTTTTTTATGGCATTTAACACAGGGCCCGGACCACTGTTATAAGCTGCGACTACTAAAAGCCAATCTTCAAAATATCCATATAACCAAGTTAAGTACTTTGCTGCAGCCACGGTGCTTTTCCACATGTGCTGTCGGTCATCATACTTTGCAGTGATCTTTAATCCTAATGTTCTTGCTGTGCCTGGCATAAATTGCCAAACACCAACTGCGCCAACACCAGACTTTGCATTTGTTTTGAGTTTTGATTCTATGATCGCCAGGTATTTTAATTCAAGAGGGATCTGGTATTGAGTAAAAACTTTATCAATGGTTTTTAAATAACCACTTTTGTTCAGTTTTATATTTTCAAATAATTCTTCAAAGTCTTCAGCATAATCCTGTACAAACTTTCCCATTGAATGGTGTAAGGGAACTCCTGGAATTGCTAGTGGGGATTTACCTGTTACTGATAAGAAAATAGAGTCATTATATGCAGGATCATTCAGAGTAAGAGGATTTATTCCTCCATTTGATCTCAGAACAAACATGAAAAGTAATACTAGAAAAGATACTGTCTTAATTTGTTTCTTGTTCAACATCGTTTTAAGTTTTTAGGTAAAACAATGCCGACCCAAGGTGTTGGATTTCTAACGAAAAAAATTAATCACAGGAGTATTGGAGTAAAAGGGTTGTTAAAAAAATTCCGGGGGTACGGTTATTTGGCTTTTCATTTCCGGAACGGGAAAGGTTGCCATAGGAAATTGATTGAACAAATCAAAAATAGAAACCACAAACCGGATCGCATAGCATATTGCACTGGAAATACACTATCAAAAATTTAATTCAATGATTCTCATTGATGTTTTTTTACTCATGTTATTAAAAACGAATAAATACGTGAATAAAAAAACGTTTTTTTTAATGTTTTTTTGGATCAACCCTGCTTTGCAATAATGATGCCGTTTTAAAAGGACATTTTCATTGTTTTTTTTATTTATGATTGTTCTGCAACTTTGAAAAACAAAATCAAAAAATGGCTCACCCCAAAAAAGCTGCGATCGGATTTATTTTTATCACCCTGTTAATTGATGTAATGGGCTGGGGATTGATCATACCAGTGATGCCGAAATTAATTTCTCAATTAAAACATATTGAAATAAATGATGCCAGTTCTTATGGCGCCTGGTTGCTTTTTGCTTATGCATTCACTCAATTCCTTTGTGCTCCACTTGTAGGTAATCTTAGCGATCGTTTTGGTCGTCGCCCGGTTTTATTATGTTCTTTATTAGGGTTCGGTATCGATTATATTTTTCTTGCATTAGCTCCCAGTTATGGATGGTTATTTATCGGTCGCATTATTGCAGGTTTTACCGGTGCAAGTTTTACAACTGCTGCTGCTTATATAGCTGATATAAGTACTGCAGAAACGAGAGCAAAGAATTTTGGAATGATCGGCGCTGCTTTTGGCTTGGGATTTATTATCGGTCCAGCATTGGGTGGCTTATTGGCTGGCCTAGGTATTCGTGCACCTTTCTATGCCGCAGCCGGCCTTTGTTTATTGAATTTTCTTTATGGGTATTTTGTTTTACCAGAATCTTTAGATAAAGAACATCGAAGAGCTTTTGATTGGAAAAAAGCAAACCCACTCGGGTCTTTAAGATTTCTAAGAAAGGCTCCAACAATTGCAGGGCTGGCTCTTTGTTACTTCCTGATCTATCTCGCTGCAATGGCTGTACAGGGAAATTGGAATTTTTTTACAATGTATCGTTTTCATTGGACAGAAAAATTGGTAGGTATTTCTCTGGCTGTTGTAGGTTTATTGGTAGGGATTGTTCAAGCTGGTCTGACAAGAATTGTAAACCCAAGGCTGGGCAATGAAAAAAGTATTTATATCGGGCTCTTATTATATACACTGGGACTTTTTTTATTTGCGTTTGCTACACAGGGATGGATGATGTTTGTTTTTTTGATTCCTTATTGCCTGGGAGGAATTGCTGGTCCGGCATTACAATCAACAATGGCAAGTCATGTTAAGCAAAATGAACAAGGAGCTTTGCAAGGAGCATTAACAAGTCTTATGAGTCTGACGACGATCATCGGCCCACTGATCATGAATAACCTTTTTACTTATTTCACACACACAAATGCTCCATTTTATTTTCCAGGTGCATCTTTCTTTTTAGGAGCTCTTTTTATGTTGGGCAGTACTGTGATTAGCTATTCAGTGTTTAGAAAAGAAAAACATCAACTGCAGGCAATCTAGCTAATGTTAAACAAGATGTTTCTTAATGAAGTCATCTATCGAAAACTCTCCACCGCCTTCAAAAAGAAAAAATACAAGTAAAACAAGAACAAGCAACGAGAACACCAATTCTGAGCCGGGTGTAAAAATTCCGACTGACAAATTAATGATCACTGCTCCAATAAGAATTGGAATTTGTATTAATGCAGATAATCTTGTAAACAATCCTATTGTGATCATAAAGCCACACAGCAAATGTATCCATGTAATTACCAGTGCGATCCAGTCTGGCAAAAACCCAAAACTGCTTTCTGCTAACAAAGCTTTCAACGACATAATATCACTGATAAAAGAAATGCCTTTGGAGACAAGAGCAATACCAAGAGCAGCACGAAGTAATAGTAATAATGTTGGGTGAGTGGTGCTCCATTTATCAAGTTGGTGTAAAATAGCCATAAAAGATTTTTTAAGGAGCGAAAATCAATGACTATAAAAGGTACGCCAAAACTATACCGGAAACCAAATATATTTTTCTCTATTGTTGCAACATCTTCTGTATTACCATATAACTCAAAACGATAAGAAGCAGAATTATGAAGATGGCGATATAAAGCCAGGGTTGATCTTTTAAACGAAGCTTTTCTCTTTTTTTCTTTTTCTTTTCAAGCTTTTTATGAAGATCACGATTAAGCTGTTCTACAAGTGAAGATATTTTTTCTTTATTTTTTATTTCTTGTAAACCATCCATTGCGTCATCTGTAAAGTTTGTAGCCATCATCTTCTTTTCTACTTCATGCCGCTGTTCGTCAGATAGCCTGCCTTCCAGGTATCGTAATAATGTTTCCTGGTCCACTTCTGGTGAAAGATTAGATAATATGTCTTTTAACTTATCTGACATTTAACCATTCATTTTTTTCTCAATTAATATCCTCATGTTCCGTTTCCCGTTTTGTATATGACTTTTTACCTGCATCATGCTATAGCCGGTTTGTTCTGTTATTTGCTGATAGCTTTTCTTTTCCATGTAAAACAAAGTTACACATAGTTGCTGGTCAGCATTCAATTCTTTCAATGCTTCGCCCATATACTCGTATGTCTTTTCATTCAAGAGTAAACTTTCTTTATCTGTTTCATCAGTTTCTGCAGCAATGCCTTCTTTTACTTCTATTGTTTTTTTGCCAGGCTTATCTCTCAGTTGCATCAGGCAATGATTTTTTGCCACCATGTATATCCAGCTTTTAAAATATTCAACACGGTATTTCTGCATTTCTGTTATCGCTTTAAGAAAAATTTGTTGTACACTATCTCTTGCCAGTTCTTCATTCTTTAAATATTTCATGCAAACACCCAACAATAACAAAGTATACCGTTCTAATAAAATGCCGAGCCACTGGTTATCGCGGTCAGCATAAAATTTTTCGACTAACTCCTGGTCGCTAATATGTTTGTTTAGTTTTGGATTCACGAGATGAAAATAGCTAATTTCATTTTCTATGATGCGGGAAAAGCCAAATTTCACAATTAGTTCTAAAGCTCTCCTGGACTAATAATATATATAGCAGCATTTTCTTTTACTTTAAACCTGATCGTAATAATAAATGCATATTGATGATTGGAGTCAGGTAGAATGCCCCATGCGATCGTAACTGGCGCAATTGAATAAGGAGAAACAAAATAATTATAGGATTTGATCGTGAGACTGCCATCTTTTTCCTTATAGCCATTAGAAGTATTACTTGAGAAACGATTTGCCTGGCTATTATGAAACCGCTTAAACTCTTTTTCCACGATTTTGCTGTTTATTTCGCCAGTATCGCTTATTGCCAGCAACTGTAAATTCATAATTGTATCATGTGTTTTTAATGAATCATTATGAACGATCTCTTCTTCAGCAACAATAAGTCTTAGCTCTTTTGGAACAAATCGAAATGGGTTAAAGTTTTTATAAGTGCCAGTTATAAAAAAAAAGGATGTATCTGTGCGCCGGCCATATGTTTCTAAGGTAAACCAGGGATCTTTCTGAAGTGAGGCAATAAAACTGCTGAACTTCATATCAAAAGGATGAGCACGGAAATAATTTTTTAGTACTGGTTGTATTGGGTTTTGCGAGTAACCTGTGTTAACGATTACAATAAGTAAGAGGAGTAAAATTTTTTTCATTAAAAAACGCCTTTTACCCATTTAAAGAATAGGGCATCCCAACCTAACATTTTTATAGCAGTATAAAAAAGTATGATTGCAAAAATTTTCTTAAGTATATCTGTTGGTAATGAAATAGCCATCTTGCTACCGAAGTAAGCACCTCCAACAAAGCCAACAGCCAGCAAGCCTATAACTTTCAGATCCATCGGAGTTCCCATTTTTTTACACTGATCGTAATAATACAATGATGCAATTATCACAACTGGCAGGGTAAGTACTCCCAGTGAGGTTCCTTGTGCCTGGTGCTGGTTATAATTCAGAAAAAATATCAATGCAGGAACCATGATAATTCCTCCGCCAACACCCACCAAACCGCTGAGCATGCCAGCAGCCAGGCCGATTATCAATACGGTTAGAATGATTTGAACTGTCATTTTCTGTTGTATAATATTTTGATTGAGGGATTGCATATAAAACTACTGACCACTTTTATAATTTTGTTTGTAAAAAGCGATTGCAGCATCAATTACTTTCGTTGCCGTTTCTTTATCCTGGAAATTGTCAATTACAACTTTTTTATTTTCCAGCACTTTATATTGTTCAAAAAAATTCCTAAGCTCAGAAATGATATGTGGCGGTAATTCTTTTACAGATTTAATATGATTAACTGATGGATCTTTTGCTGCTACAGCAATGATCTTATCATCTACCTGTCCCTGGTCGATCATTTGCATATTACCGATCACATTTGCCTCAACAAGGCAAAGCGGTTGTATAGGTTGTGAACAGAATACTAGAATATCAAGTGGATCGCCATCTTGTCCAAGTGTCTGTGGAATAAAACCATAATTGATGGGATAATGAAAAGATGAATAAATAACCCGGTCGAGTTTTAAAAGGCCAGTCGGTTTATCTACTTCATATTTTGCACGGCTTCCCTGCGAAATTTCAATAATTGCATTTACGGCTAATGGTGCATTCTCACCATAATGGGCGCCATGCCATGGATGAAGGACAGTAAGCATAAAAAATTATTTAACGATGCGAATACCAATAAATGTTGCCAGTAAGCCGCCAACAACACTGGCGGTTAAATAAATAACAAATAAAAGAGTCTTGTTTTCTTTTAATAAACCAATCCCTTCCAGTGTAAATGCCGAAAAAGTTGTGAACCCACCGCAAAAGCCTGTCATTAATAATAATTTCATTTCTTCATTCCATGTAAGTGAGCGGCTAAACATGCCCCATAAAATGCCGATCAAAAAACAACCTGCAATGTTTACGAGCAAAGTTCCTGTTGGAAATGTTGCAGCGGATTGCACCTGGAAAAATTTTTGTACCGCATAACGCAACATACTGCCCACAGCGCCACCCAATCCAACTATCAAAAAGTTTTTGATCATTTAGGAATTGAATCTTTTGGTTGAAAAGTAAAATTCAGATCAATAAACCACTGGCCATTCAGCTTTATTATTTTTAATGAGTCAGGTTTGTTTTTATAAGAATTTGAATAATGCACAATAGTTGTTGAGTCATTTACTTCATGCGTTTCTCTCAGAAATCGAATACTGGCTGTTTTGTATGCTTTTTTGTCTTCCGGAGGAAGGCTGTTATTATAATCTTTTTCGTAAATGTCGATCATCTGGTTATTAGTGGAGTCTTTCACTAAATAAGTTCTTGCTTTTCTATAATCGCCGTCCAATGCAGCACGAAGAAATTTGCTGGCGGCGTCCATTCCATTTGCTGGCTTTATTTCTTCTTCTTTGGGTGAATCGTTGCAGGCTGATAAAAGCAAGATCAATAAAGGTGTAAGTTGGATCAGTTTTTTCATTGATGCAATGTACTAAAAACCTTTAAGTAGTCAGTTTGCGTATAATAGATATTAAACAAAGATCCCTCTCCAAAAGGAAAGGGATGTATAGGTTAGTAAGCCGAATAAAATTGTTATAGTACAAGAGTGCGACGCAACAGAAGCTGAGAAGAATTACCACAGCTGGCTACATAGTCTTATTTTATCTCACCACGATTCTCTTCTTCTTTTCTTTCTTTATCGTAAGCTCTTAAAATTGATTTCACGAGGCGATGACGTACCACATCATCTTCATCCAATTCTATATGAGCTATGCCATCAATGTTTTTCAAAATGCGGGAAGCCTTTTGCAAACCACTGCGTTGATTTCTCGGTAAGTCAACCTGTGTAATATCACCAGTGATGATCGCTTTTGCATTGGCGCCGATACGAGTCAGGAACATTTTCAATTGCAGATCAGTTGAGTTTTGCGCTTCATCCAAAATGATAAAGGCATTGTCAAGCGTACGACCACGCATGTAAGCAAGTGGTGCGATCTCAATTGTTCTTGTGCTCATATAATAGCCAAGCTTATCGGCTGGTATCATGTCATCCAACGCATCATACAATGGACGCAGGTATGGATCGATCTTTTCTTTCAGATCACCGGGAAGAAAACCAAGATTTTCACCGGCTTCAACTGCAGGACGTGTAAGAATTATTTTCTTCACAGCTTTATTCTTCAAAGCTCTTACAGCTAACGCTACAGCCGTATATGTTTTACCAGTACCGGCAGGGCCGATCGCAAAGACGATATCATTCTTCTCCGCCATTTGCACCAAACGTTTTTGATTAGCCGTTCTTGCACGAACAGATTTAGCATTCGGGCCAAACACTAATACATCATTTGGATTACGGTCAATAAAATTATCAACCGTCTCAGCGTCATCGCCACCGAGAACCTGTTCGAAATAATTTTCACTCATGTGGCCGTTCCTTTCCAGGTATTGCACTATGAGTTCAATTTTTTCGCGGGCAGATGTTACCTGCTCTGGCGAACCACTGAGTTTTAACTGGGTACCCCTTGATAAGATCTTTAAAAGAGGAAATTTCTTTTTCAGAATGTCGAGTTTGCCGTTGTTTACGCCAAAGAACTCGATAGGGTTTACGGTTTCGAGGTTGATGATCGTTTCTGTCAATTCACTTAGTTTTTTATTTCACAATCCTGGCATTAGGGTGGTTACCAGATTTTTCACGACACCTGTTTTATTCAGATGTTTGACCCATGACTAAAATAAAGACTTATCTCAATCACTTCCTAAAGTTAATTATTAACAGGTGTGCATTCAAATTGTTGAAAGTAAAATTTGGTTAATAAATTATTCATTTATTAGCAATACAATTTTGTTGCCAGCTTTTGTAATTCTTTTCAGCTTCCATTGTGTCACTTACTTGTACGTTCAGTAATTCTATTCAACTTTTGTTTAACCACAAAGACGCTAAGTTTAAATATAAGGTCGCAAAATAATCTTAGCGCATTTGCGTGAAGCCTTTTTTACGTGAATCCTTAAGTCTTCTGATCAAGGTCAGTTAAATTCATGCTAAACATCATCCTTGTTCCTTAATACATATTATTAATTTTACAGTATGGAAGAGATAAAACCGCTGAAACGAAGTAAAGAGTTAGCACCACTCAGTCGTGAGCATCATGACGGACTATTATTTGCATGGAAAATAAAGCAGGGTCTTTCAAACGGAACTTCTATTGAAACCCTTTGTAATTACACCCGGTGGTTTTGGTCCAACCATATCAAGCCTCATTTTAAAGATGAAGAAAAAGTGCTGGTAAAATTTTTGCCTGCCGATAATCCTTTAGTTCTTCAGATGTTTGAAGAGCATGCACAGATACGTGATCTCATTCTCTCTCTAGATAGAGAGCCAGATTCCGGTTCGTTGCAATCACTGGCAGATTTTATCAATAATCATATCCGATTCGAAGAAAGACAATTGTTTGCTTATGCTGAACAAACACTTACTCATGAACAATTGGATGAAATTTATAAGGACCTGCCAAATGAGTTGCACTGCGATACTGAATGGAAAGATGAATTTTGGGTAAGAAAGTAGATCAGGTTGATGTCTCCTTATTTTGCTGAACGGATGTTTTTTCTTTTCGAAATTCTATTTCGGCAAGGATCTGCCGGATAGCTTCTTTACATTCCTTATATTCATTTCCGAAATCTTTATACACTAATAGCTGTGTAAACCTCTGCGTTTTTTGGGCAAGAAAATCCACAAGTTCCTCCATTGTCATGTCTTGGCGATCCTCAATCATAAGCTCGAAACAGTCAGTTAAATAATTAATGGTAATGCTAACTTATCGCAGCAATAATTGTGCAAAGGCGGCTTGTTATAATGCCATGAGCAGTTTTTATAAGTTAAATGATATACTGAAACCCATTCAAACAGTGATCCGCAGATAAATCAGAACGTTCAATCATACAAGCTGTTAAATCATTCAAAAAATAACAATCGCACAAGAACCAGCGTAATTAATTTTGCATCTTTACAGTTAATCCATTTGCTACTGCGTATGTATCGGCACACCTGCATATTGCTGGCTTTTTTTCTTGGCTTTTACTGTGCCCAGGCACAATACTTTAAAATTTCTGGTAAGATCACTAATGATAAACTTGAACCGCTTGCGTTGGTAAGTATCCAGGTAAAAGGATCAGTAAAAGGGACCATCTCAAAAGAAGATGGCAGTTATGAGCTGCGTCTTGAAGAAGGGACCTATGATCTTGTTTTCAGTATGCTCGGGTATAAAACACTTTTGATAAATGTTGTTGTTGCCCGGAATTATGTACAGAATATTGTCCTGGAAACAGATGAGGCAAAAAATCTTTCCGAGGTGGTTGTAAAAGGGAAATTGAAAGATCGTTCAGAAGAGATCATTCGGAATGTGATAAGGGGTAAAGATGATATACTTGCAGCAGCCGGGCCCTATTCATGCAATGTTTATATAAAAGCTACGCAGGAAGATTCATCGCAGCGAAAAGTAAAAACGAAAAAGAAACAAACTGATACGATCAGCGCTAATTTGAACGCAGATCTGCAACGAATGGCAATGGCCGAAATCTCTCTACGTTATGATCATGAGAATGACAACCGTGTTAAGGAAGAAAGGACAGGGGTTGAGAAAAGAGGAAACCCCGAGGCGCTTTTTTATCTCTCATTAACCGAAGGAAATTTTAATTTATATAATAACCTTCTTAGTTCAGCAATATTATCGGATGTCCCGTTTTTATCTCCTGTTAGTTACAGTGGCCTGGCTGCATACAGGTATAAGGTCATTAATATAAAACACCAGGATGGAAGAAAGATATATATCATCAGCGTAAAGCCAAGACAATTAAGTAATGTAACTGTTGAAGGCGAGATAAGGATCCTTGACAGTGCCTGGGTAATTTTAAGTGCACACTTCACATTGCCCGGTTATCATATTCCTGAATACGATCATTTTGAAATAGACCAGCAATACAGTTTTGTTGATAATAAAGCCTGGATGATCACCCGCCAGCAATTCTCTTATTATTCAAAGACGGGAAATGGGAAATTATCGGGAGAAACGGTCGCTTCTTATAAAGATTTTGAATTCAATAAAGAATTCCCGAAAAAATATTTCGGTACAGAAGTTAGCTCCACTTCACAGGAAGCTTATGATCGTGACAGCAGTTTTTGGCAACAAAGAAGAACAGAACCGCTAAGCGCAAAAGAGATCCGCTTCATTCATTATAAGGACAGTATGTTTCGTGTTACCACTAGCCAACCATATCTAGATTCGATCGACGGAGTAATCAATAAAGTAACCTGGCCAAAGGTTCTGCTATTCGGACAAACCAAATTTAACCGTGAGAAAAAACGTTCATGGCATTTGCCACCGCTTATAGATGTTATTGACCCGTTTCGATTTGGCGGCGTAAGAATAAAAGCAAATGTTACCTATTTTAAAACATTTACATCTAAGAGATCAGTGGCAGTGTTTTCCAATATCAGTTATGGAATCAGGAACCAGGATCTGAATGGGAATATAAGCATCACTCACAAGTACAATCCTTTGAATGGCGCTTTTATTAATATTTCAGCACAACGTGACTTTCAATATATTTTCCAGGGTGATGCATGGATCAATATGCTAAAGCGGGATAATTTTTATCTCAACGAGGCTGTCGGCATTAATCATGGATTAGAACTGCTAAATGGCCTGGTCTTATTTTTAAATGCAGATTATTCATATCGTCGTTCTGTAGTTGGCTACGAAACAAACCCCAAACTGGATACTGTTTTTGGTGTAGTGAATGAACCAGTACCTTTCGAAGCGTATAATGCATTTTATGGAAAAGTCCGCTTACAGTATACACCGCGGCAACGTTTCATTCGTGAGCCAAGAGAAAAAATTATTCTTGGTTCCAAATGGCCCACATTTTATGCAAGCTGGCGAAAAGGAATCCCGGGGATATTTAAAAGTGTAGTGGATTTTGATTATCTCGAATTCGGTGTCGAGCAGGAATTGAAATTAGGAGTAACAGGGGTTTCTAAATACAACATAAGATCCGGTAGTTTCTTTAATACAAAGGATCTTCGGATGGTTGATTATAAATTTCAGCGACGCGGCGATCCTTTTCTTTTCATGAATCCCGATGAAGCTTTTCAATCGCTTGATTCAACGTTCCCGGTCTTTGAGCGTTTTTACCAGGCGCATTTTGTGCATGAATTCAATGGAGCTATCCTGAATAAAATTCCATTGTTCAAAAAACTGGAATTGCGTGAGATAGCCGGCGGTGGTTTTTTAATTGCACCTGAAAGAAATTTGCGTTATGCAGAACTATTTACTGGTATTGAAAAAGTTTTCAAAATACCATTCAACCCCCTTTATAAATTCAAGTTGGGTGCCTATGTAATTGGTTCCGCTGCCAACCAATTCCGCAATCCTGTTCAATTTAAAGTTGGATTTACAGTTTGGGATAGGAGTAGCAATAAGTGGCGATAGATGGATTATGTTGACAGCTTTAGTAATTCTGCTCATCGTCTGTTGCGTCGCACTCTTGTACTGCAGCAATTCTAATCAACTGTCGGAAATTTTATTTGGTGACAATAAAAATTGTAATGGCGTAGTCCACCCCCATTCGAGTATTTCTTCAAGTTCCACATCCGCCCCGCCAGCGGGGGATAATATGCAGTCCTCTGTTCGAGCATGGATGAAACACTTTTCAATTAAATCTTTTACGAAAGACAATTAAAAGAATGTTCATTGTCCCCCGCTGGCGGGGGAAGTAGTTCGATCATTGTAAAATAACAATTAGGGGTGGACAAAAAAATTGAATAGAATTACCGAACGTACAAGTGAGTGACACAACGAAAGCTTAATAGTAGCACAAATGCCGGCTACATAAAATCACCACCTCGCAACGATCTTAAAATTTATTAATCGTGGAGTTAAACGATTGGGAACAGTAAAAACATTGTTGGCGAAATCTTTTACCAGCAGATAAGAAATGGTATTGGAGCGGTCAAGAAGATTGAACACTTCAAGACTGGCCCAGATACTTTCAAAATTGCGGAAAGGGGAGTGGCTGCGACGATTTGATCTATCCGCATCAAGTAACAATGCGCTAAAACCAATATCAACTCTTATGTAAGGTTCGATGATAGCTCCATTGCGATACTTTACACTGCCGGGAATATTGTAAGGAAGATTAGTGCCGTAAATAGTATTGAGGTAAACTCTGAAATTTTTATTCGTGGCAAGATAATCCTGGAAGAACATTCCAAATGTAAGTGTACGATCCGTTGGACGACGAAACCAACCACCTTCAACAGTTGTGCTGTCAATAACCTGGTTAATCGTATCAATTGTATACTGCTGGTAATGATCACCATCGATATTTTCTTTTGTATCCATCAATCCAATGCTGACCCAACTTTCGGCATCTTTTACTAACTCACCAAAGAGTCTTCCTTCAATACCGTAAGCATAAGCTTTTGCATTGTTCTCACCATAATAACGGATGCGTACATTGTCAATGTCATAAGGAATAACATCCCACATTTTTTTATAGTAAGCTTCCACCGTCATTCGCATTGGTCGGTTGGTTTTTTTAAAATTATAATCAAAGCCACCAACGACCTGGAAACTTTTTTGTGCTTTCACATCAGTATTCACAGTACCATCATATCTTCTCATCTCACGATAAAATGGCGGCTGATCATACATGCCGGCCGCAAATCGATAAATAATATCTTTTCCACCTTTAGGCTGCCAGCTTGCACCCACTCTTGGAGTAAGTAAAAATTCGTTGTTGAGTGAATTATAATTGTAACGAAAGCCAGCTTGCAGTGTGAATGAGTTTGATGAATCACCGAAGAGAAGATTGTCCTGGAAATATCCTGAGATCTTATTGATATCTAATGAAGCCGTTGACTTGATCACCTTGTTTAACTGCAAAATAGCCGGGTTGAAAGGAAGCGAATAACCAGCTGAGTCCTGAAATTCCCATTCATTGAGTTTGTCATCAATACTTGTTTTATCATAACCAATTCCCCATAGAAAAACATTTTTTCCCTTATCGAGTATTCCTTTATGAGATACGTTCCAGTTATCAATGTTTAGTGTATTGCGGCTAAAATTCTGAAATACTCCTGCCCCCAGCGGATTTACAATTAACCCGAATGTTGAGTTTGCCCTGTCAAAATCTCTTTCTCCAAATAAATAGGCGCCTGAGATATCAATGTTTTCTTCTTCATCATTTTCAAATCTTGAAACCATCCATTTTAGTTTCAGATCTTTTCTCGGTTGATTAATAATGGAAAGGCCAAGCATATTTGTTTTATACCGATCTCTTTCCTGCCCTTCAAAATATATATCAAGTCCAAGAACGGCAGTGAAGTAAGGAGAGAATACAGAAGAAGTAAGCTGACTATATTCAGGAACAAGTACAAATTTTGTTTGAGAAATATTTCCAAGAAATTCAGCTTGCCACTTATTATTAAATTGATAAGTGATCAATGCTTGAAGATCGGCTGAAGAGGGGACATAATTACCTTGTGTTTCCTGACGACTTAATAAATTTTTATTACTCCGGTTACGGGCACCAATGAGATAGCTGAGTTTATTGTTATTCGATATTCCTTCAAGTTGCAGACCCTGTTCCAAAATACTTACATAAGCAGAGCCGCCAAAACGTTTTGGTTTTTTATATTGAATATCCAGCACACTGCTCATCTTATCGCCATACTTTGCCTGGAAACCGCCATTATAAAAACTGATATTGCGAACCATTTCAGGATTGATAAAACTCAACCCTTCCTGCTGACCACTGCGAACCAGGTAAGGGCGGAAAATTTCAAAGTCATTTACATAAATAAGGTTTTCATCATAATTTCCGCCGCGAACTGAATATTGTGAAGTGAGTTCATTGTTAGAGCCTACAAAAACTTTGATCATACTTTCAACACCCATAACCGGTGAGGGCAGGTTGATAATTGATTTTGGATTCGGGCGGATCAACCCAGCTTCTCTTCTGTCACGCTGATCAGTAACAATTACTTCTTCCAGCACCTTGCCTTCTCTTTCCATGCGAATGACAATAGTTTCCTCTTCATTCTCATTCAATAAAAAATTCTTTTGTTGAGATTTGAACCCTGTATAGCTAAATACTATTGCGAATGCACGGTCAGCAGTTACTTTTAACCGGAATGTACCAGAATCGGATGTGACAATTCCTTTTTGCTGGCCGAGAATAACAACAGAAACATTTGAAAGAGGATTTTCATTTTCATCCAACACTTTACCAGAAACGTAAGCAGGTTTTTTTTGAGCGAAGATCGAAGTAACAGGCAATAAGAAACAGGCAATAGACAATAGACCAGAGAATAGGATTAATCTTGATTGGCGGTTCATTCCTAAGAAGCGGATTTTGATTGACAATATTAATCAATAAAATTCGCATTTGCTATTTCGGATACTTGTCTCAATTTAGTTTTGAACCACGGAGAGACAGTGACACAAGGGATCACTCCGGGTAACTCAGTGTTATAATTTTTTCAATTGTGCAATTGTTCCTTTTGGATCTTGTGAACTGAATACAGTATTGCCAGCAACGAGTACATCGGCACCGGCTGCAACAATCGTTCCTGAGTTCTCTAATGTAACGCCTCCGTCGATTTCTATTAGGACTTTACAACCCTTTTCATCGATCATGTTGCGAAGTGTTTTTATCTTTTTTAATGTATGATGAATGAATTTTTGTCCACCAAAACCCGGATTCACACTCATCATGCAAACAAGATCAATATCGGCGAGAACATCTTGTAAACTTTCAACCGGTGTATGTGGGTTGATAGCAACACCTGCTTTCATGCCCAATGACTTTATCTGCTGAATGTTTCTGTGCAAATGTCGGCATGCTTCAATATGTACGGAAAGAACATCGGCGCCTGCATTCTTAAATTGCTCGGCATAATTTCCCGGTTCTTCGATCATTAAATGCACATCGCAAACTTTTGTAGTTGCTTTTCTGAAAAATGAAACGAGCATTGGTCCAAAACTAATGTTTGGAACAAAACGACCATCCATTATATCTAAATGATACCAGTCAGCCTGGCTTTCATTTAGCATTTTACAATCGGCATCGAGATTCAGGAAATTTGCAGAGAGAAGGGAAGGAGCAATAATGGGCATTCTTTACTATTTGCGCTGCAAGATACAACGCATGAAATTATTTATTAGTAAATATTGATTATTTAATTCTATCTGCGGCTTCTTTTGCTTCTGTCAGCGTTTTATCAAATGCATAGGCCCGCTGGTAACTGATCTTAGCTTCTTCTTTTTGGCCCAAAGCTTCCTGGCACTTTCCTTTCCATAAGTGGGCATCAGCAAAACTATTAGAAACTTTTATTGCGATGTCATACACTTCCATCGCTTCTTTGAATTTTGATTGTTTATAAAGTATTCTCCCTTTTTCCATATAAGCATCGAGAAAAGTATAATCTTTTTTAATACAGGAATTGAATTGTTCAAGAGCTTTACTATAATCATCGATATTATAATAATAAACTCCTTTTAAGTAGTCTGGGTTAGGGTCTCTCTTGCCTTCATCATTTTTATTCATGGAGTCGCAAAATGCGATCGTCTTCGGATTTTTTGTTTCGGCATAAAGATTTGCCAGTTGTAAACCTGCTTCAGTTAATTCACCGGGAATAACAAAGAGTTCAAGTGTTTTAATTGCATTATTTGTATCAGCTGCAAGCACTAGTAACTCAGTCCGCTTATATAAGTAATTTAAATAGGTTTTCATTTGAGTGGAATCACCCCATGTGATATTCATAGAATCCAATACGTTGACGGCTTCTTTATATCTCCCGGCTTCTTGTAATGTGAGAACCAGATTGTATTTAAGTAACGTGTCGTTTGGATATTTTTTTAGGGAATCACGAAAAGACTGGAGCAACTGTTGCAAACTATCCTGCGTCTGTTGAGCGGTATTGCTACCATTATTATTACAGGCAAATAATATTGTTACAAGAACTGAAAGGGCTAAGAGATTTTTCATAAAACATTTTAGGGATATGACAAAAGTCTGACATTTGCCGGGGTTTCCGAAAATAGTTTTGCTAAATTTTTTTAACTGATGAATTATATGAAATTCTTGACTGCAGGTTTTTTTATGGGATTGGTTTTTTTGATCTGTCTCGCTTTCACAAATAAGAAAGTGAACCAACTTGCTACAGCTGGCTTAAAACATAAGATAGACACTTTGCAATATCCAAGTGAAGCACATCTGAAAAATGTTCAGCAGCTCACTTTTGGTGGTGATAATGCCGAAGCATATTTCAGTTTTGATAATAAATGGATAGTATTTCAACGTACACAACCAAAAGATGGATTAATGTGCGACCAGATCTTTGTTGGTAAAGTTCCAAAGCAAGGGGAAGCATTTACATATAAAATGGTAAGCACTGGCAAGGGCAGAACAACCTGCGCTGCATTTTTAAAAGATGGCAAGCATGTCATTTATGCATCTACTCATTTAGGTGCCGATACATGTCCTCCTGTTCCTGATAGAAAAAAATATGGTAATAAATATATCTGGCCTTTGTATGATAGCTATGATATTTTTATGGCAGACCTGGATGGTAAAATTGTAAAGCAATTAACGAATAGTAAAGGGTATGATGCGGAAGCAACAGTTTCTCCAGATGGAAAGAGTATGTTGTACACAAGTGACAAAGATGGCGATATAGATCTGTACCTGATGGATCTGAAAACAGGCAAAGAAAAAAGGATTACCAATACACTTGGTTATGATGGAGGAGCATGGTTTAGTCCAAATGGAAAAAAAATAATATGGAGAGCCAGTCGTCCAAAAACAGAAGCAGAAATAAAAGAGTATAAAGATTTTCTTGCAGAAAATTTAGTGGCGCCAACAAATATGGAAGTATTTGTTGCTAACGTTGATGGCAGCGAAGTAAAACAAGTAACAAAATTCGGGCAAGCTAATTGGGCGCCTTATTATATGCCTGATAGCAAACGAATAATTTTTGCCAGCAATCATGAATATAAAAGAGGATTTCCATTTAATCTATACACGATCAATGAAGATGGAACAGATCTGAAAAAAATAAGCCATGATGGTGGTTTTGATGCTTTCCCAATGTTCAGTCCCGATGGTAAGAAAATAATTTTCTGCAGTAATAGGAATAACGGCGGCACAAGAGATACCAACGTTTTTATTGCAGACTGGGAAGAATAACTGATTTGAAGTTTGATGTTTTAGGTTAATTAGAAACATTTACCTTCGAACTTCAAACCAAAACATCAACTACATGGAAACCGGCATGCTTCATCTTCACAGCATACTTCGCTGGATAATCTTATTGTTATTACTTATTTGCCTTGTACAGGCTTTGTCGAAAAGTATCGCGGTAAAAAAAATGAGTTTGTGGTTATTGATCAGTGCGCATCTTATGTTCGTAGTAGGAATATACCAGCTGTTCTTTGGGCGATTTGGAATTAATAAAGGATTGCCTGCAGGTGTTGAGTTAATGAAAGATAAGTTTTACAGATTCTTTTGGGTTGAGCATCCTCTGATGATGCTTTTAGCCATCATATTAATTACAGTTGCGAGGGGCAAAGCAAAAGTTTTAAATTATAAAGCGGTCGGTTGGTTATTGTTTATTGCGTTACTTCTTATACTCGCTGCAGTACCGTGGCCGTTCAGGGAAGTTGTTGGAGAAGGCAGGAATTGGCTTCCCGGCATGAAATAAAATTGAAGTCCGCCACAAAGGCGGACTTTTTATTTAGCTTTTTCTTCGCGGTAAAAGATCTTCCCAGCTATTTTCCAGCCGTCTTTTGTCTTCAGAAGACTCATGATGTCATGAAAATAAAATGTTGGATATTCAATAGTGAGTTTGGCTGATGCAGCATTTCCAAACACCTGGATATTTTCAATTTTTGTTTTGCGTTCTTGTGTTGTACCGGTGTTTCTCATCCTCCCCATAAAATCTTTCAATAGCACATTCATTACTGTGTCGTTCCTCATATATCTCATTTGGCCATCGGGTACAAATGCTTTGGAGAACATCACACTATCACCATTTGTGCTGCCGTCAAGATAGTATGTAAGTACAGTTTGAATATCCTGCATTGTCTTAAGATCTGTTTGGGCCTTTGTTGTAAACGAGAAAGTAAAAAGAATGATAGAAAATAAAATAATTTTACACATACAATTGGTTTTAGTGAACTGAAAGTAAAATGCTTTAACTATAAGAGAAAGTTAAAATCAACTAGCGATCGATTTCAAGGTTGAACAGAAGGGCTTTATTTATTTAGAACTTAACGGGAAGCCATATTGTTTTTTGGATCACTGATAACCTTGATAAATTGTTTCATTTCATCTATAGTTCCTACACTTACTCTTGCCCATTGACCATCACTGTATTTATTTGACCGCATGATTATTTTATGTTTGTCAAACATGTCGGCTGAATATTCGCCGGAATAATTTTTTACCGGGTAAAAAATAAAGTTGGTGTAAGAAGGAATGAACTGGATCCCCGTTTTTTTCATTTCGTCCATGGTGTATTTTCTTGCGGCTTCATTCTTTTGTTTGCTCATTAATTTATGAGGCTCATCATTTAGACTGGCCATTGCTGCATTCAAACTGAGTACACTCACTGCTAATTGCGAGCTTTGAAAATAATCGGGTTGCAGTTTCTTTATTAAACTTGCATGGCCTATAATAAAACCAATTCTTAACCCTGCCATCGCATGTATCTTGGAAAAAGTTTTAATTACAAGAATGTTTGGGTTTTTCTCTATCAGCCCGATCATTGACTCGCTGTCGGGGTTGTCTAAAAATTCATTATACGCTTCATCGATCAGCACAACTGTTTTTTTAGAGGCTTCTTCACAAAACCTTTTTAGTTCATCCGCTTTTACGATGGTACCAGTGGGGTTTGCCGGATTGCAGATATATACTAATTGCGTTTCGCTATTGATCGCTTTCATCATGGCCGGCAGATCATGTACTTTTTCTTTCGTAAGCGGTATTTCTATCACTTTCGTACCGATCTTCTTTGCTGTGTTTGGAAGTATTCCAAAAGTTATATCTACTGTAACAATATTTCCTTTGTTGAAATGACGAGCCAGCATAGCTAATCCCTCACCTGATCCTGCTGTTAGTAATACCTGGTCTTCGGATACTTTATAATAGTTACCAAGTGTTTTTTTTGCTGATTGTAATGAAGCGACGTTGAAAGGGTAGCGGTTGGTCTCACCCATCATGTCAAGAATAGCTTGTTTTGCTTTTGCAGAAATGCCATAAGGATTTTCATTGGAGCCTAAATTGATCATGCCATTTTCAATACCAATTATTCTTTCAATGCCTTCCTCATTTCCCATTGATCTAAAAGAAATACCCAATCCCAATAAAGCAAGTGATGATTGCTGTAACCACTGACGACGTGATGAATGCATAGACATATCCGGAAAGTTTTTAGTAGTCGAAAAGCTACACCAAATTTCACAGAGGGAAAAGAAATTTTATACAAAAGGGTCTGTAAGTAACTTTATAATAGCATGAAACAGCAAAAATTAGAATTTGATCCATTGACTTCAGTAAACTGGAAGCAGTTTGAAATTTTGATGGGGGAGAAAGGAGGCTGCGGTAATTGCTGGTGCATGTACTTTCGATTGCCATACAAAGACTTCCAGGAAAACAAACCCGATGGAAATAAAAAAATGATCAAACAATTAGTGAATAAAGGATTGCCACAGGGTTTGATCGCATCACTGAATGATGAACCTGTGGGATGGATCGCATTTGCACCAAGAGAGGATTATATGAAGATCGAAAACTCAAGAGTCTTTAAAAGAGTTGATGATAAACCGGTCTGGAGTATTACTTGCTTTTTTATAAGAAAAGAGTTTCGTCATATGGGTTTGTCACAACAATTAATTAAAGGAGCTATCGATTTTGCAAAAAAGAAAAAGATAAGAACACTTGAAGCTTATCCTACGATACCTTATGCAGAAAAAGTCCCACACGCATTCTTATGGGTAGGTGTACTATCATCATTTATAAAAAATGGATTTAAGATCGTTAGACAAAATAGCAAGAGCCGTGCAATGGTAAGAATTGATCTTTAGTATTTTTTGTGAAGGGGTAGGTTAATAACTTATCTGAATTAATATCAAATAAGCTTCTTTATGGCAACAATTTTGCGGGTCATGTAGTCCGAATTATTTTTTGAAAACAAATTGTTGGAACTTATTTTTTCACTTTAAAAATTGATTACTATGGCAAAAACTTCATATATCCCAAAGGGATATCACAATGTAGCTCCATCATTATCCTTTAAAGGAACAGATGCTGCCATTATTTGGTATAAAAATGTCTTTGGGGCAAAAGAAAAAATGAGGTTGGATGGACCTGACAAAAAGGTCATGCATGCAGAACTTATTATTGGTGATTCATTAATTTTTCTGGCTGAAGAAAATCCGCAGATGAAAAATCAAACACCGCAATCAACTAATGGTAATTCTATAAATCTGCATGTGTACGTTGAGGATATAGATGAGACAATGAAAAAAGCAGTGCAGAATGGCGCAACGCTTACAATGCCAGCTGAAGACATGTTCTATGGTGACAGGGTAGGTCGTATTGATGATCCATTTGGATATGCCTGGGTACTTGCAACCCATGTTAAGGATGTTTCCGATACGGAAGTGCGACGCAAAGCAGAGGAAATGGCACAAGAACATGCCTGATCATTTTTTTCCTAATTCAATTACTTCACAATTCTTAATATCAGAACCATCAATCGAAAAGCGAATGATGGTTCTGACTTTATGCCAACCTTGTTTGCCTGCGGCACCGGGATTTATATGCAGGCATTTTATTTTATCATCATAGATCACTTTTAAGATATGTGAATGTCCGCTGATGAATAGTTGTGGTTTATGAATTGATAATTCTTTTCGTGTTTCTGGATTATAATTAGTCGGTGAACCCCCTATATGCCTCATCATCACTTTTACCTGTTCGCAATTAAAAATAAGTTGTTCAGGAAATTCATGTCTTATTTCCTGCTCATCAATATTTCCATAAACTCCTTTTAGTTTTTTACTTTTTTCTTTTAATCTTTTTGCTACATCAGCTCCAAAGTCGCCTGCATGCCATACTTCATCACAATCTTTGAAATGTTCAATGACTCTTTCATCAAGAAAGCCATGTGTATCTGATATTAATCCAATTCTTGTCAATTTAAATTGTTTTATATTTGAGATAGCAAATTACGGTAAATGCCACTTCACAGAAACTTCACCTACTGGATCGATAAACGCAAATGGAAATATGTTTTCCTTCTTGCTACCTTAGAGTTGTCACGAAGATAATTGCCCAATAGAATTGTTGTTGCACAAGAGTGCCATTCGCTTCGCTCTGGGTAAACTGTGCAACGACCCATTAATAGTAGTAATTTAGTCTGGTTCATAGATCTCATTAGCAAATTATCGCATCATCAAATTATCAAATTAATTATGGCACATTATTATCGATTAGGAAATATTCCTCATAAACGCCATACACAATTTCGCAAGCCCGATGGAAAATTGTACAGCGAACAATTATTTTCTACAGAAGGATTCAGCGATGATTATTCATTGCTTTATCATTGTCATCCGCCGACACAAATAATAAAAACAGAACCACAGGTGGATGTAAGTCCGCAAGTGGCTGAAGAAAAAATGCTGAAGCATCGTTGCTTTGAAGGCTTTCATGTAAAACCGGGAGGAGAATTTTTACAAAGCCGTGTGCCGGTGTTGGTGAACAATGATTGTCATATTGTATTAGCTGCGCCGACACAAGGAACCAAAGATTATTTTTATAAGAATACCGATGCCGATGAAATGATCTTTGTTCACGAAGGAAGCGGTACGGTTCATTCGCAATATGGAGAATTGCCATTTGGGTATGGTGATTATATTGTATTGCCGCGGGGAACGATCTATCAAATTGAATTCAATGATGACAAGAATCGTTTGTTCATTGTTGAGTCATTTACGCCTTTGCGTTTTCCAAAAAAATATATGAGTCGCTTTGGACAGTTGATGGAACATTCGCCTTATTGCGAAAGAGATATTCGTCCGCCACAGGATCTGAAAACGTATGACATGAAAGGTGATTACCTGATAAAAGCGAAGAAACGAGGAATGATGTATGGCTTGCATTATGGCACACATCCTTTTGATGTTATCGGTTGGGATGGTTGTTGCTATCCTTATATTTTTTCTATTCATGACTTTGAACCAATAACCGGTCGTGTGCATCAACCGCCGCCTGTGCATCAAACTTTCGAAACAAATGCATTTGTTGTTTGCTCATTTGTACCTCGGTTATACGATTATCATCCACAGGCAGTTCCTGCACCCTACAATCATAGCAATATAGATAGCGATGAAGTGATCTATTATGTTGATGGTGATTTTATGAGTCGTAAAAATGTAACAAGGGGAATGATCACTTTGCATCCTGCAGGTATTCCGCATGGTCCGCATCCCGGTGCAGTTGAAAAAAGTATTGGAGCGAAAGAAACAAAGGAGCTTGCTGTGATGGTTGATACATTTCGTCCGTTGATGCTTACTAAACAAGCACTCGATATTGAGAATACGAATTATATTATGAGTTGGGCGGAGTAGGAGCTAGAAAATAAAAGAGTGAAGGAGATAAAGAGATTTTTTAGTTAACCAGCTTTTATTCCCTGATTGAACTTTTGTTGCGACGCTCCGTTCAAGGTTCTGTAATTCTATTAAGCGGTTTAAATTTTTTTAGCGATTGCCATTCATAACAAATTGGCAGCACTCTTTGCTAAAGCTGTGTAGTTTTAGATCAAATGAGACAGTTTGTTTTTTTATTTTCTTACTTCATTGCTGGATTAACTGCTACAGCACAGAGCTTTCAGAAAAATTTCGGCGGCAAGAAATTTGACCGTGCACTTTTCATTGATAATACAAGCGACGGCGGCTATATTGTTTGCGGCTACAGCAGCAGTTTTAGCAACAGCAACGATATCTATCTTGTCAAATTAAATAAAGCAGGAGATGTGCAATGGCAAAAAACTTTTGGAGGTAGCAGAACAGATATTGGTTGGGGAGTACATGAATTAAAAGACAAAACATATTTATTGTTTGGTGCTATTGGTATTGACAGTACCAATGATGATATATTTATTACCAACCTGGATGCAAGCGGAAATAAGATATGGGAAAAGACTTATGGTAATGAAAAATATGAACGTTGCACACAAATGTTGCCGACCTCAGATGGAAATTTCTTACTCATAGGGCAGCGGAATGTCGGGCCCGGTAAAAATATTGATAGTTATATTTTAAAGATCGACAACAAAGGAGATTTGCTTTGGGAAAAATGTTTTGGAAGCAGTTTGCCTGAGCGAACCTATTACGGAGGAGAGATACCAAATGGAGATTTTCTGATCACAGGTTCGATACTTCCTTATGAAACCGCAAAGGCCGATATTTTTTTACTCAGGATAAATAAACACGGCGAGCTGATTTGGACGAAAACGATCGGTGAAGAAAAAGTGCATGATATCATACATAGCTTTTGCAAAAACAAAGACAATAAAACATATACACTCACCGGTTATTCAGAAACAGCAAAAGAAGGGTTTCATGAAGGATTGTTCATGCAGATAGATGAGAATGGCAATTTGCTAAAGAAACAAACCTATAACACAGGCGAAGACATGCGATTGATGCATTCAGAGGAAACACCTGATGGAAGTTTTATTGTCGCTGGCTATACAAGAAGAGACATCACTAAAGATATCAATGATGCCGTGCTTTTGAAATTTAATAAAGATGGGAAACCTGAATGGATAAAAACATTTGGTCAGCCGGATAAAGATGACCAGGGTTATTGGATCGTTGTGAATAAAGATGGTACTTATACATTTGTTGGATATACGCACAGCTATGGTACAAATGGTGATGTTTGGATGATCATGACCAATAAGAATGGAGAATAATTTTTTGTCTGATCTTTTCTTTCTACTTTTTTACATGTGCCTTAAACGTTCCATTTGGTTGGCTTGAAGTAAGGCCAACTAGTTTGTTTCCATCCATTTCAAATTGGAGCTTGTAACCTGACATTCCTTTTATGGTAAAGGCATCGGTTGATAAGGGCACCAATTCAAAATCTCCCTGTCCAGGCGCATTTATCCAAAGAGCATTACCTTTTATTGAAGTGGTAGCACTAAGTGAAATACTCTCGAATTCAAAAGCGCCAACATATTTTTCCAGTTCTTTTGCAGTAAGTGTAAATGTTGCTTTGCCTTCCAGTTTGTCTAACTTTAGTTTGGTTTCTTCGCTCTTGCTGATGGCATATGCTTTTTTGTAATTGGTGATAGCAGCACTTGTATCTTTCTTTACGAGTAACGCATCCGCATAGGAATCGTAAACATTACCGCTTTGCGGGTAATTCTCCACATTCATTTCAAATAGCGCTGCTGCTTTATCTATGTTCTTTTGAGAAAGCATAAAGTAACCAAGGTCATTTATCTGCATTTCCGGAGGAGAAACTTTAAACCCAAATTCTTTAGACACATTTTGATAATGTTTTCTCATTCTCTGAACTAGTTCTACGCTTGGGGTCGAAAAATCTAAAGGCAAAAATTTAAAACGGTACCAGCTAAAAATAAACCGCAGTCCATCATATTCACTTATCAGTGGTACTGAACCATGATCATCATCCCCATAATACTTACTTGCATACTTCAATCCATTTTGCGAATTGGCTTTTATAAATTTATCCATTGCAAAAATGGAGCGGATATGTCTTGTGTCATTGGTTGTATCTTTTTTTAGTTTATCCACAGTCATTCCTTCGGCCATGGTATTGGCAATGCCTACATACAAACTTGTGCCATTATATTTTTGTGCTGCCAGTTTCTGTTGTGTTGTTTTTAAAAACTTTTCTTTATCATACCACATACTTGGATCAATAGCGATATAGGCATTAAATAATTTAGTATGATTGGTAATGATATTCATTACCGCAAGGCCGCCAAATGAGTGACCAATCAGTACTCTGAAAGGTTGTGTAGGATATAATGAATCAATATGCGGCATCAATTCTTTTTCCAGGAAAGTTGTAAAGTTTTCACCACCACCGGTATTTTTTGTGGAATTACTATCCATCATAGGCGGATCGCTTACGATTTTTGTTGGTGTCAGATCCCTTGTTCTATCTGTGTTAGGAATACCAACAATGATCATTTCGGGAACGATCGTATTGCCATTTACCTGGCTCAGCTGTTGTATCATTCCTACTACTGATTCAAAATGGCCATCACCATCGAGCAGGTAAACAACAGGATAACGCTGGCTGGGGTTTTGTGTGCCTGCTTTCATATTTGGAAGGTATACCCAGACCTTTCTTTGCTCTTTAAGAATAGTTGAATACACACTATCAACTTTTCCAATTACAATTTTATTATCTGTTTGTGCACGACTGCTCAATGAAGTAGTTACAATGAGGATAAATGCAAGAATATTTTTCATATCGTATCATTAAATGTTGGAGTAAAAGATCTTCTTGTCAAATGTATCTCAATTTCTTTTTGAAAAAGCAAATGGCCATCCGAACGGATGGCCATTTAAGATCAGGTATTAATATTGAATCAGTATCCATTCCAGAATATACCGATGTTATAATAAACATGTTTCAGCTCGTCAATTTTCAAGGCTTCGTTCTTGTTTGTAGCATAATTGAAACCAACATTAGCGTGGAGACCGAAATAATTACTAAATCTATACAACAAACCGGCTTCAGGCCGTGCAACAAAACCCCAGTTATCTTCTTCGGAAACAAAAATATTATAATAAGCGCTTTGCTCGCTGTACTGTGCGCCAAGACCAATACCAGCATAGGGCTTCATCTTGTCACCGCCTTTAAAATAATAATGAGCATTTAGATACATCGGCAATGTATATACCTGGTGTACGAAATCTGTATAAATTTGTCTGGAGCCGTCTGGCTTGTCATAAACTGTGGGTGGAACATATTGTTCAAATGAATTCCAGCTGAATCCAATACCCACACTCATATTGGGTTTAATAAATCTGCGATACTCAAGATTTCCACCGGCCAGCGATGTTTCTTTAAGATAATTAGTACTTAATGGAGTGGCAATTTGCCAGTTAAATGTCGCAAAATTATCAAGACGCCAAGGTGTTGTTTGTGCATTTGTTGAACCAAGACAAGCAGCACAAATATATATTAGTATGATTAATTTTTTCATGTTGTAAGGTTTTACTTTTTGAGGTAAGTGGATTGAGCGAAAGCCTGGTTGATAGCTGTTGTTGTGAGATCAGCATTCGTTTGATTGTTGGTAGTACTAAAGACCCCAAACATTGTAGCGCCCCAAAGAGCCCGGATATTATGATTGGTTCCCTGGTTTTTTATATCAAACATGTAAAGTGTAGAAGTGCCGATCGTGTATGTGTAAGTTGTGCACCATGGATAATAATAACCACCACAATAATAGCAGCCCCAATACCAGGGCGGATAATAACCCCACCATCCATCCCACCAACCACCGCAAACTGCTGTGCGGGTAATGTCTTTAATAACGGTGAGCCTCAATCCAAGATCAGGAAGGCCTTGAGCCCGTGGTCTAAATGTGTAACCTTTATTGGTCATATTGATTTTAACTGCATTTACCATTTGCAGTGCCATCGGACCGGTTAGGATACTGTCTGTGGAAGCGGATGCCACAACACTTACCGTGTCAGAAATAAAGAAAGTGGCATAGTCACTAAAATTAGCTGCTAAGTCCCGGTCGGTGGCGACTACTTGTTCAAGTTTGAGGTCTTCTGTATTGGGCTCCTTTCGGCAGGCGCCAAGGCTAGCCAGAAATGCTACGCCTAATACAAATGTGACGATGAATAAGGTTTTTGATTTCATGTTTTTGATTTTAGACATTGGTTAATTATATCTCAGTGAGGTAAAAATATCATCCTTTACCTCATTCAATGGGCACAATATTAGTATACTATTATAAACCAGTTAAGTATTAAACGGTTAATTAACGGTAAACTTAGGCTCATTTCCAGTTCTGGGCAGTTAGTTAATGATATTTCCAATGACATATCGTCTATAAGAAATGCTGCTCCCTTTTTTCTTTCTTATGGTGATAATTATTCAATTTGGCGTAATTAACAGGTGGGTTGATAACCACCCTGAATGAAACGATGATTATGGGTGGTTTTGATCTGATATTTAGTGTAGTAATTGTCGCCAATCGTAAAAGAAGTGAGCAAAATCCTTTTCCGGGTATCCAAACTTTTTTATATTCGGATACTAAAATCTTGCTATATGGTAAAACTTGGTCAATTGCAGCGTGGCGATATTGTAATGGTAAATGATGAAGGCCTGATGCGTGAAGGAACCGTTGTCCAAACAAATGGTGAAGAACACATGGCGCTTATAGATAATGGTATCCAGGAATTCTGGTACGCTCCGCAGGATATTTTCCCTGTAGCCCTCGATGAATCTCAATTAATGAAATTTGGATTTGAGAAAGAACCATTGGATGGAAGCGCCATTAAATATAAAAAAGGGGTCTTTAGGCTGGTTACCCCAACAGCCGGCGATTTTTCCAAACTGGACATGTGGTATCGGGAAGATAACCGCCATTTCCATGTGCCTATTGCTGTTCATGAGCTTCAAAACCTCCATTCTCAAATGAGTAAAGTGCCTTTAGAACGGCCATGAGAGCCTGATTTAAAGGCGTTTCAGTCAAATATAATTTGCTTTTAAAAGAGCCGGGAAAAAAAATCCTGGTTTTTTTATTTTTAAGATTGATACTCTTATCTTTGCGCTCCCAAAAAAACTATGTCAAAACAATCCCTGATCAAGCAAGACGGTACCATTATCGAGGCACTTTCAAATGCTATGTTCAAGGTAAAGTTGGAAAATGGTCATGAGATACTGGCAACGATCTCTGGTAAAATGAGAATGAATTATATACGCATATTACCGGGAGATAAAGTGGGAGTAGAAATGAGTCCATATGATTTGACAAGGGGAAGAATAATTTTTAGATACAAATAAGAAAATAGCTAAAGCGAAATAAAATGAAAGTAAGAGCATCAATTAAGAAACGTAGTGCAGATTGCAAGATCGTTCGTCGCAAAGGCAAGCTGTATGTTATTAACAAAAAGAATCCTCGCTTCAAACAAAGACAAGGATGATCATAGTCAGGAAGTCGGCAAGTCCGAAAGAATCTTCCTGATGTTTGAAAAGTCTTCCGGTCTTTCAGACTTGCTGACTTTCGGACCTTAAAATAAGAAAACAAAAAACTAAAAGAATAATATGGCTCGTATTGCCGGTGTTGACTTACCAAAAAATAAAAGAGGAGAAATAGGACTTACCTATATCTATGGTATTGGTCCTTCTACTGCGAAATTTATTCTGGATAAGAATAGTATTGATCGTAATAAGAAAGTGAGCGATTGGAATGATGAAGAATTGAATGCTATTCGTAATACTATTACTGAAGAACTGAAAGTGGAAGGTGCTTTACGCAGTGAAGTACAAATGAGTATTAAGCGTTTGCTTGATATCGCTTGTTACCGTGGTTTGCGTCATCGTAAAGGATTGCCAGTTCGTGGCCAGCGTACAAGAACAAATAGCCGTACAAGAAAAGGTAAGCGTAAAACAGTTGCCGGTAAAAAGAAGGCACCTAAAAAATAATATTGAGTTCGGAGTCTGTAATTCAGATTTCCGAATTCTTTTTATAAAGACTTACATAAAATTGAATCAATACCAGATCGCTTCGTAAGTCAGCAATAGGGTTGGTTCATCCCGATAATATCGGGAAAGATTAAAAAACAAAGATTACCTCAGAACAAAAATTATGTCAAAAGCAAAAGAAACGCAGCAGCCACTAAGTGCAAAAGCTGCCGCAAAAAAGAGAATTGTAAAAGTTGATTCGTACGGAGATGCACACATTACTGCAAGTTTCAACAACATCATCATTAGCTTAACAAACAAGAATGGCCAGGTAATTTCCTGGAGCAGTGCCGGCAAAATGGGATTTAAGGGTTCTAAGAAGAACACTCCATATGCTGCACAATTAGCTGCCGGTGATGCTGCAAAAACTGCACTTGATGCTGGTTTGAAAAGAGTGGATGTATATGTGAAAGGCCCGGGTGCAGGACGTGAAAGTTCTATCCGCGCAATTGCACAAAGTGGTATTGAAGTTGTGATGATCAAAGACGTGACGCCGCTTCCACATAATGGTTGTCGTCCGCCTAAGAAGAGAAGGGTATAATTAAGAGCAGATGCTCAATAGCACTTATACAGGAGGATCGTTGATCATGTTAGCAGTTATTGTTGCTTTTGTGATCATCATCCGAAACAGAAATAGAAAGTCATAATTGTCTTGAAAGGATCAAGACAGTTCATTATAAAAAAGGGTGCCCGATTAATTTTTTACGATTTTTTACCGATCGTAGCACCGTTTCAAAAAAAATCGAAATGAATAAAAACTATGGCACGTTACACTGGTCCAAAGACCAAGATTTCCCGCATTTTTGGTGAGCCTATCTTAGGCAATGGTAAATGGCTGAATAAAAACAGCAACCCTCCGGGTCAGCATGGAGCACAACGTAAGCGTAAAAGCTTAGGTGAATATGCTCTTCAGCTTCGTGAAAAGCAAAAGGCCAAATACACTTACGGTGTATTGGAGAAACAATTCCGCAAAACATTTGAAGAAGCAGCACGCCGCAAAGGTGTAACAGGTGAAAACCTGATCAAATTGTTGGAAGCAAGATTGGACAATACTATCTATCGTATGGGTATTGCTCCTTCACGTCCTGCAGCAAGACAATTGGTAAGCCACAAACATATTACTGTAAATGGTGAAGTAGTGAATGTTCCTTCTTTCCAATTAAAAGCTGGTGATGTTATCAGCATTAAAGAAGGTAGCAAGACAAGAACTTCAGTTACCGGCCCGATCAAAGGAAAGAATCCTAAGTTCAGCTGGATCGACTGGAATGAAACTCAATTGCAGGGCACATTTATTACTTATCCTGAAAGAGAAAGCGTACCTGAGAATATTAAGGAGCAGTTGATCGTCGAGTTGTACAGCAAGTAATAGCTGAATAGAATTACTGAACGTACAAGAGTGCGACGCAACAGGTGATAAATAGTAGTAATAGAGTTGGCTAATAAATTTTTAAAAACAAAAATCTAAAATTAAAATATGGCTATTCTAAATTTCCAGAAGCCTGATAAGATCATCTTACAAAAGGCTACCGACTTTGAAGCTCAATTTGAGTTTCGTCCTTTGGAACCGGGATTTGGCGTTACTATCGGTAATGCTCTTCGCCGTGTATTATTAAGTTCATTGGAAGGGTATGCGATTGTGGGTGTTAAGATAGATGGAGTAGATCATGAATTCGCAACACTTAAAGGGATTACTGAAGATGTGGTGGAAATTTTGCTGAACCTGAAGCAAGTTCGCTTTAAGAAAGTTGTTGATCATGAAGTAAGCAACGAAAGAGTTATGCTGTCAATTAAAAATCGTTCTGAATTTATTGCAGCAATGATCGGCGAAGGAACACAAAGCTTCCAGATCATGAATCCTGAATTGTTGATCTGTACATTGGATTCTTCTGCTAAATTGGATATCGAGTTGACTATTGGTAAAGGTCGTGGTTATGTACCTGCAGAAGATAACAAACCAAAAGATGCGATCGTAGGTTATATTCCTATTGATTCTATTTACACTCCGATAAAGAATGTAAAATATACAATTGAGAATACCCGTGTGGAGCAACGTACTGACTATGAGAAATTGATCATGGAAGTTGCTACAGATGGTACTATTCATCCTGAAGAAGCAGTAAAACAAGCTTCTCGTATTTTGATCCAGCACTTGATGATCATCACTGATGAGAACATCACATTTGATAATAAAGAAGAGAAGAAAGAAGACCTGGTGGATGAGCAAACATTGCAACTCCGCAAGATCCTGAAAACTCCTCTTGAAGATCTTGATCTTTCTGTTCGTGCATTCAATTGCTTGAAAGCCGCAAAAATTAATTCATTAAGTGAATTAGTTCAGTACGAGCAAGAAGACCTGATGAAGTTCCGCAACTTCGGACAAAAATCTCTTGCTGAAATTGAGCAGGTGCTGAATGAAAGAGGTTTGCATTTCGGAATGGACCTTGGTAAGTTAGGGTTAGATAAAGATGATTTCTAAAAATAATGTGCTGATATACTGATTAGCTAATTTGCTAATTAGTATTCAGCCTGGAAAAGTAGGTTGTAATTCCTGACACGGTACAACCGAATATTTAAAAACAATAATTTGAAATGTGCCATTAACACATTATCAAATTAGCAAATTAACAACGTCATGCGTCACGGAGACAAAATTAAAAACCTAAGCAGAACGAAATCTCATAGAGATGCGTTGCTTAGTAATCTTGCAGTTGCTTTGATCACTCACAAAAAGATCGTTACAACTGTTGCAAAAGCAAAAGCTTTGCGTGTATATGTAGAGCCGCTAATTACAAAAAGCAAAACAAACACTACTCATCAGCGTCGTGTTGTATTTAGTTATTTGCAGGATAAAGAAGCGATCACTGAATTGTTCAGCACTATTTCAGAGAAAGTAGCTGGCCGTCCTGGTGGTTATACACGTATCATTAAACTTGGTGCCCGTACGGGTGACAATGCTGAAATGGCATTGATCGAGCTGGTTGACTTTAATGATATCTATGGTAAGGGTAAAGGTGAAGCTAAAGAAGCAACCAAGAAAACTCGTCGTAGCCGTAGTGCAAAGAAAACTGCTGATACAGCAGAGGAAGCTACAACGGAAGGGAAAAGCGAAGAATAACAAGACATCTCTTCATACCGAAGGCTCTCCTCAAAAGGGAGAGCTTTTTTGTTGTTATCAACACAAAGAATTTGACTTAAATTTGAAATACTTGCTTGCCGGCATTAAATAAAATCTAAAGGAACTGATCAAATGAGTAATACATCTTCGGCAGCACTGGAAAGATTCAGGAATCTTGTTGGCGTTAAATTTCAACTGTACAATAGCTTATTCACTTCATTACCTTTTCACAGAATAGAAAAGACAGGGATCTTACTTTCATTATTTCTTTCTGTTTGTGAAGATGGTTTCAAAAAGAAACAAAGTCCCAAACAGATCATCGAAGATTTTTTTAATAAACACACTTCGTCATTAAAAGAAGAAGATCAACTTGACCTGCTTTTTCGATTCGTTCAGTATGCAGAAAGACAGGTGGTATTATTTGATGCGTTGGAGGATGCTGCATTTCGTGAAGTGAATGATATGAATGGTGTAGGCACTTTAAAACATCTTGAATCGGAAGTGGTTCAGGGAAAATTACAAGATAAACTTGCTCAAAAATTAAAAGACTTTAATGTATTACTTGTATTGACAGCGCATCCAACACAATTTTATCCGGGCCCTGTTCTTGGTATCATTAATGATCTTTCAAAAGCATTGGCGGAGAATAATGCAAGCCAGGTAAATGTTTTGTTACAGCAATTAGGAAAAACGCCTTTCTTTCAACATAAAAAGCCAACACCTTATGATGAAGCGGTAAGTCTTATCTGGTATTTGGAAAATGTTTTTTATAATGCTGCTGGAAGAATTGCTTCGTTCTTTAAAAATCATTTCTCTGATTCGTTGCCGAACGGTCATTCCGTGATCAGCATGGGTTTCTGGCCGGGAGGCGACAGGGATGGAAACCCATTTGTAAAAGCAGCAACAACTTTACAGGTAGCAGAGGTTTTGCGTGGCGGCATCATTAAATGCTATTATCTTGAAATAAGAAGGTTGAAACGAAGACTCACTTTCCAGGGTGTAGATGTTTTACTCGCTGACCTGGAAAGAAAACTTTACAATAATATTTTTGTTCCGGGACAAAAGACTGACATCACACAAAACGAGATATTAAAAACGCTTAATGAGATCAGGGATATTTTAATTTATAAACACAATAGTCTTTTCCTTCATCTTGTAAATAACCTGAAAAATAAAGTTGAAATTTTCGGTTTGCATTTTGCATCATTGGATGTACGACAGGAAAGTTCAGTTCATAGCAGCGTTATCGAATCACTTGCAGGTAAAGTAAAAGAGATCCCGGGAAATTATTCATCATTAAAAGAAGACGAAAAGATAAATATACTTTCTAGCCTGCAGCCAATTGATCCTTCATTATTGACCGGCGACGAAATTCAAAAGGATACTATTGAATCCGTACAGGTTATTAAACAAATTCAAAAATATAATGGTGTGCAGGGGTGTGATCGTTATATCATAAGCCAGTGCAACAGTGCATTGAATGCAATGGAGGTATATGGTTTGTTTTTATTAGGTGGATGGGAAAAAGAAGAATTGAATGTTGACATAGTTCCTTTATTCGAAACGATCGACGATTTGAAAGGCGCAGCATCAATAATGAAGAAGTTGTATAATAATTCAGAATACCAACAGCATCTCAAAAGAAGAAATAATAACCAGGTGATCATGGTCGGCTTTAGTGATGGAACGAAAGACGGTGGTTACTTAATGGCGAATTGGAGTATCTATAAAGCAAAAGAAGAATTAACAGCTATTTCAAAAGAGTATGGAATTGATGTTGTGTTTTTTGATGGCCGTGGTGGTCCACCAGCACGAGGTGGTGGTAAAACGCATAAGTTCTATGCATCGCTGGGAAAAAATATTTCAAGTAAGGAGATCCAGCTTACAGTGCAGGGGCAGACAGTCAGTTCAAATTTCGGAACGATCGATTCTGCACAGTATAACATGGAACAATTGATCCATGCCGGGATATCGAACGGGATCCTTGAAAACAAAGAAACAGATCGTGAGGAGAATAGAGAAAGCAGAGAAAAGATTGTTCAGCAATTAGCCGATATAAGTTTTGATTCCTATAATCAATTAAAAAATCACCCTGATTTTACAGATTATTTAGTGCATGCGAGTCCATTAAGATTTTATAGTGACACAAATATTGGAAGCCGCCCTGCAAAACGTGGAGCATCGTCAAAATTTTCTTTAAAAAGCCTGCGTGCCATTCCTTTTGTTGGTGCATGGAGCCAGTTGAAACAAAATGTAACCGGGTATTTTGGGGTAGGTACAGCATTGCAAAAATTGGAACAGGAGGGAAATTTCCCTGCTATTAAAAAACTTTACAATGAGTCTTTATATTTCAAAACCCTGCTTGATAATTGTGAGATGGCGATGATTAAATCTTTCTTCCCTTTGACGGCACATCTTGCTGACCACCCAAAGTTTGGCGAGATATGGCAAATAATTTTCAAAGAGTATGAGCTAACCAAACAATATGTACTTCGGTTGTCCGGTAAAACTGAATTGATGGATGATTATCCAATCGAGCAATTGTCTATTCAAATGCGTGAGCGGATCATGTTGCCGCTTCTTACAATACAACAATATTCAATGATCCGTGTAAGAGAGATGGAAGAAGCGATCATTAATGCGCCTGTAAAAAGCACTTATGAAAAATTGGTGATGCGGTGTTCATTTGGAATTATTAATGCTGGGAGAAATTCCGCATAAAAAAGCCCCTGTAGAAACAAGGGCCGGTAATGCTTATGTCTGCGAAAAAATTTGAAGGCTTACAAGTTTGATTCGGTAACAGCTACCGTTTCCTTTGTATGCACTTTTACTTCAAAAATTTTTTTAATGACCTCTTTGCCGAAGGTGAGGCGGAACTCAATTACGTCCTTGTCATACTTTGGCACTTTAACAGTTTTCGCATAAGAATCTGTAGTAAAGGCCTCGGAATACAGTGGTTCATAGGTTTTGTCAGAAACCCGGAAAATAGCCCGCTTGTTACTTGTGTTGGTGACGCTTACTTTAAATACAAGATAGTCTGACTCACCCTGTACATAAGTTACCTGCATAACGGGTTTTTCTTCGATCCTGGTTTGAGCTTCTAGTTTACCAGTTAAAAGAATAAAAAGAGCTGCGATACTTCCGGCATAGCGGAATACAATTTTTGCCATGTCTGTGTTTGTTTTCATAACATTTAGGTTTTTAGGTTAAATAATAATTTTCAAAATGATACGACAGCAACTGTGGTATACAGCAGCAATTATGAAAATTATCAACCATGAAACAAGCGACGTGAAATGGGCAAAAAAACAACCGGAGATAAATGAATGCTTAGTGTTGCATTCGGTGATTATATGTATTAATACCGGGGATCAATAAAAGTAACCCCGGATAAAATAAATGTTTCGGCAGGCAAACAAATGAAAGTAAAAGAAAAGAAAGGCCCTCCGTAGAAACGGACGGCCTCAACGATTGCTTGCCATATGAAAAGAAAGTTGATGAAAATGCCTTGCGGCTAAGTTCAAATTCATTTGTTAATATTCTAACCAAGTTCTATTAAGTTTTTATTACTTAGAATGAATAAACTGCTGCCAGCAAAAAGTTGCTTGCAGATTTTTTTGCGGCGCCTTCTTTATCAACGAAAACTGCCTGGCTTGCATTATCCATTCTGAATTCCGGAATGAAAGTAAAACCACCAGCTTTGAAATTTGCGGAAATCGTTGTTGCAAAAATATTACCACCTTCTGGCGCCATTGAAAACATTTTAAGCTGATTGTCATCATTGAAATATTCACCACGTAATGTCAAACCAAACCATGGTTTAGGGTCAATATTAAGATATAAAGCAGATCCCCACCAGCTTTGCCCGTCAATGTTTTTGGAGCCATCCCAATATTGTGTGCTGTTAACTGTTCCATTAAATCCGATGTTAAACTTGTCACTGAGTTTAGCAGTAACTACGGCATCAAACTGGCTCACTTTTGAAGTATCTGGTGCTTTACCTCCAACATAATTCAGATAAATTTTCACATTATCGCTTGCAGCAAGGCTGTATTGGGCGATCACAAATTTTTTATTGATATAACCATCAGGAGAAATTCTGAAATCAGTTGCGTTTGATATGCCAAGCATAAAGCCATGTTTTCCTTTTGTGATATCAGCCTTCAAACCTGTATGAGTGAAAGGTCCGTTTGTGAACATATAGCTCATGCTATAGTTGCGGTTCAGCTGCGGATCAACTAACTCATAACCGACATGTGTTGCCCAGGTACCTGCCGAAAATTTGAGCCACTCGGCAGGAGAGTAGGTGACATACATTTGTTTTATTGCTTGTGTTATTCCGTCATCGGTATAAGCAAACTCTTTTGCGCGGGGTCCAAATCCAAGATCTAGCACGGCTCCGACTTTATTTCCTTTGTGTTCTAATTTAACACTGGCCATCCCAACTGAAAAATTGTTATGTGTGCCGGTAAAACTTGTGTAAGTATTTGCTTTTGTTTTTGCAAAATCATATTTATAATAAACATCAGCCGAACCAGAAATTATAAGAGCTGGTTTTGCTTCTTCTGTTTCAACCGGTGTAGCAGTACTATCTGAGGTTGTAGAAGCTACTTGTGCATTAGTAAAAAGACCTACGGTAAGGGCGGTAAGCGCCACGAAAATTTTTCGTAACATTGTAATGATTTTAATTGTTATTTAAAATTGGTACAGCCCTAAACTTTGCCAGAAGTTTATATCAAGGCTGTACCTTTTTAATTTATACGTGCTTTTCTGTGGGTGTTTCTTTTATTTCTCCATTATGATGAACAAGTAAATGACCCTGCATGTATTTTTCATTATGCTGTGACTCATCAAGACCTTGCTCTTCTTCTAATTCAGAAACACGGATCGGTACTATGAAGTTTATTAATTTGAATATACCATAAGAAACGATGAAACTGTATCCTACAACAATACCCATTGCTTTCAACTGGGTAAAGAAGAATTCAGGATTTCCATAGAACAAACCCTGAGGGCCACCGGGTATACCATGCACCGCTGTGCTTGCAAATACACCGGTCATTAACATACCAACCATACCACCAAGGCCATGACAAGGGAACACATCCAGCATATCATCAACTTTAGATCTTTGTTTGATCGATACCGCAATGTTTGAAACCACTGCGCCAACCAAACCTACAATGATACTTTGCGGAATACCTACATAGCCGGCAGCAGGAGTGATAGCAACAAGACCTACAACAGCCCCAATACAGAATCCAAGTACTGAAGGTTTCTTTCCTTTTATGACATCAAAGAACATCCAGGCAAGACCTGCAGAAGCAGCAGCCGTAGTTGTTGTACCAAATGCATTAACTGCTAAAGGTGTTGCACCTACTGCGGAACCTGCATTAAAACCAAACCAACCGAACCAAAGTAAACCTGTTCCGATCAAAACATATGGAACATTCGCTGGTGGTATCTCTTTGTTTTCAACATGGGATTTTCTTCTTTTCAAAACCATGGCGCCTGCTAATGCAGCACAACCAGCGGTGATATGAACAACAGTACCTCCGGCAAAATCCCATGCACCCATTTTTGCAAGAAAGCCTTCGGGATGCCAGCTCCAATGTGCAACTGGTGCATATACTAATAAAGAAAATAAAACTATGAAGAGGATGTAGGCAGTAAACCTGATTCTTTCTGCAACGGCTCCAACTACTAGTCCTGGAGTAATAATCGCAAACATTAATTGGAATAAGGAAAACAATGTTAGTGGAATTGTGTTTGCCAACGGCCAGGCCGCACCACCTTTCACACCTTGATAAAATGCATAGGTGCTTGGATTACCAATAAAACCATTGATTGATTCTCCAAAGGCAAGACTGAATCCACAAACAACCCAAATCAAACCTACAACTCCTGCGGCAACTACACTTTTGATCATAGTTGAAATAACATTTTTACGGTTTACCATTCCACCGTAAAAGAATGCAAGACCTGGGGTCATTAAAAAAACAAGGGCTGTGGATATAAGAACCCAGGCAATATCAGCACTGCTGTATTGTGGGTCTTTTTCTCCAGGCACAAAATCGGCTTCTGGTTTTACAAACATTGCAATGAGGGCAATTGCAACGAGCAGGACAAATGGAATAATTTGCTTTGCTGTTTTCTTACTCATAATCGTTGTGTGTTTTAGTTGTTATTAATCCGGCAGGCAATCAAATATACTAATCAGGTAGACTAACATCTGTTCAAATAATACATAAAAAAAATTATAATGTGAAAATGATGGTGATAATCGCAATTTTACGCTGCTAATTGACCAAAATGAAAAAAGTTGCCGATGGTGGCAACTCATTATAATAAAATATAATTTGATGTTATACTGACAGAATAGAAGCTTCTCTTCTTTCTAAAAGTGAATGACCCGTGGTTAAGAACTCATCGATCTTTCTTGCACATTCACGGCCTTCACTGATAGCCCATACAACTAAGGATTGACCGCGGCGTATATCACCGGCTGCGAAGATCTTATTGATATTGGTTTTATAAGTTTTTTCAGATGCTCTTACATTTCTTCTTTCATCTAATTCAATATCTAGTTGTTGAAGTAATCCATCATATTGCGGATTTACAAACCCCATAGCAAGTAATGCAAGCTCACAGGGGATCTCTCTTTCACTTCCTGCCACTTCAACAAACGATGCAGCCTTTCCATCTTCAGTGATCTTCCATTCAAGGTCAACGATCTTTAATCCTTTTAAATTTCCATTACCATCAGCGATAAATTCTTTTGTTGCAATGGCCCATTTTCTATCAGCGCCTTCTTCATGTGAGGAAGATGTTTTTAATGTCATCGGGTAAGAAGGCCAGGGCATGAATGTAGTCCTGTCTTTTGGTGGCATTGGTAACAATTCAAATTGAGTTACTGAACTTGCTTTATGACGATTGCTTGTTCCTACGCAGTCACTACCTGTATCTCCACCACCGATCACAACTACATTTTTATTCGTTGCAAAAATATCTGTTGGATAAATATTGCTTTCAATTGTTGGATTTGCAAATGGATCAAGATTCGCATTGCGTTTGTTCTGTTGTTTCAAAAACTCCATGGCATAATGAACACCTTTCAATTCTCTTCCGGGAATATTCAGATCTCTTGGAACAGTCGAACCACCAGCAAGCACTACTGCATGGTATTCTCTCAGCAGGTCATTCACATTTACATTTACGCCAACATTTGCATTGCATTTAAATATTACTCCTTCTTCTTCCATCAATTTTATTCTTCTGTCTACCACCCATTTTTCTAATTTGAAATCAGGAATACCATAACGCAGCAAGCCACCGGGCCTGTCATCTCTTTCAAATACAGTTACTGTATGACCGGCATAATTTAATTGTGCGGCGGCAGCTAATCCTGCTGGCCCACTACCAACAACTGCTACTTTCTTTCCGCTGCGTTTATTTATTTTCTTTGGCTGAACAAATCCTTTGTCAAAAGCTATTTCAATAATATGTTTTTCTATTTCTTCAATAGTGATCGCCGGTTGATTGATGCCAAGTACACAGGATGTCTCACAAGGGGCAGGACAAATTCTTCCGGTGAACTCAGGGAAATTATTTGTTGATGCAAGTATCTCATAAGCTTCCTTCCATTCTTTTCTATACACCGCATCATTGAATTCAGGTATTACATTTCCTAAAGGACAACCATTATGACAAAAAGGAACGCCACAGTTCATACAACGACCTGACTGCTGATTCAATTTCTCATCAGTATAGCGATTGATGAATTCTTTGTGATCATTCACCCTTTCTTCCACTTTTCTTTTGGTGGGAAGTTCTCTTGTAAATTCTAAAAAGCCTGTTGGTTTGCCCATTGTTGTATCTAATAATTATTTGATTTAATTAAACCACGGAGGCACGGTGTCACAGAGCTCCGTGTTTCTTTGTGCCTTTGTGTCTCCGTGGTTCAAAAACTATTTCTCCGCTTTTGCTTTCACCCCACTCGCTTTAAGCAACAACGCCTTCTTATAATCCTTCGGAAATACTTTTACGAAATACTGCAACTGGTTATTCAGATCTTCCAAAATAAATTTCGCTCTTGTACTTCCTGTATATTCATAATGCTTCTGCAGCATGGTGAACAATTCATTCTTATCATTTACATCACACGGATCCAGATCAACCATTTCTTTATTGCAGTTGGTATCAAACCTTCTCTTCACATCATATACATAAGCAATACCACCACTCATACCCGCTGCGAAGTTTCTTCCGGTATCACCGAGTACAACAACACGGCCACCGGTCATGTACTCACAACCATGATCACCGACAGATTCAACAACCACCTGTGCACCGGAATTACGAACACAGAAACGTTCACCGGCTTTGCCACGAATAAATGCTTCACCACTTGTAGCGCCATAGAAAGCAACATTACCAATGATGATATTATCTTCAGGAGTGTAAGTAGCGTCTTTTGATGGATAGATGACCAGTCTTGCCCCACTCAATCCTTTGCCACAATAATCATTCGCATCACCTTCCAGTTCAAGTGTAACACCTTTTGTATTGAATGCAGCAAAACTTTGCCCTGCTGTTCCGGTGAATTTAAAATGAATCGTATCATCCGGCAATCCTTCACCGCGATGAACCTTTGTTATTTCATTTGATAAAATAGTTCCGACGGTACGATCCGTATTCTTTATCAGGAATTCTTTTTTCACTTTTATCCCGATATCTATCGGGAATTGCTGTATTGCAGGCAACGCTGCTTCCAATAATTTCCAATCTAATACTTCAGTCAAACCGTGATCCTGCGACTCTGCACAATACAACGGAGTGTATGGAGATGCCGGTTCTTTATATAATATAGGAGAGAGGTCAAGTTTGCTGAACTTCCAGTGATTGATGTTCTCTTTCACTTGTAAACAATCAACCTGGCCCACCATTTCATTTATTGTTTTGAAACCAAGCTCTGCCATTATCTCTCTTAACTCCTGTACCATGAATCTGAAAAAGTTTACCACATGATCAGCATTACCTGTAAATCTTTTTCTTAATTCAGGATCTTGTGTAGCCACACCAACCGGGCAAGTATTCAAATGACATTTACGCATAAGAATACAACCTTCCACAACAAGAGCAGCAGTTGCAACACCCCATTCCTCAGCACCGAGTAATGCAGCAATTGCAATGTCTCTTCCTGTTTTCATTTGTCCATCTGCCTGTACTACTACACGACTTCTCAATTTATTTTTGACCAGGGTCTGGTGTGTTTCTGCCAAACCAAGTTCCCATGGTAATCCAGCATGACGGATCGATGAAACAGGTGATGCACCCGTACCACCATCATGACCGCTTATTAAAACGACATCTGCTTTTGCTTTTGTAACACCCGCAGCAATTGTTCCCACACCAGCTTTACTCACCAGCTTCACATTTATTCTTGCAGCACGATTGGCATTCTTCAGATCAAATATCAATTGCGCCAGGTCCTCAATAGAATAAATATCATGATGCGGTGGTGGTGATATCAAACCAACACCAGGTGTGCTATGTCTTGTTCTCCCGATCCATTCATCTACTTTATGTCCCGGCAACTGTCCACCTTCACCGGGCTTTGCGCCCTGCGCCATTTTTATTTGCAGCTCGTCTGCTTCAGTCAAGTACAAACTCGTTACACCAAATCTTGCACTCGCTACTTGTTTGATAGCACTGCGCATATAATCACCATTCTCCAATGGAGTATATCTTCTTTCATCTTCACCACCTTCACCGGTATTGCTTTTACCGCCGAGACGATTCATAGCAATGGCCAATGTAGTATGTGCTTCCCATGAAATAGAACCAAAGCTCATTGCTCCGGTAGCAAAACGCTTATAAATATTTTCTGCAGGCTCCACTTCATCTATAGGAATAGAATTACGATTGCGTTTGAATTCAAACAAACTTCTCAGTGTAACTGCTTTCTCACTCTGGTCATTAACAGCCTTTGAATATTTTTTGAATGTATTATAATCATTCATCCTTGTTGAATACTGCAACAGGTGAATAGTAGTAGGATTGAATAAATGTTGCTCGCCCTTGCGTTTCCATTGATAAACACCCCCAACAGGCAAACGATCTACCGGGATATCTTTTTTACTGAAAGCAAAGAAATGTTTTACCAATGCTTCTCTCGCCAGCTCTTCCAAACCGATACCCTGTATACGACTTACTGCACCGGTAAAATATTTATCAACCACTTCCTGGTTCAATCCCAGTATTTCCATGATCTGTGCACCCTGGTATGATTGCAACGTAGAGATACCCATCTTAGAAAAAACTTTCAGCAAACCATCATTCACTGCTTTTACATAATTGTAACGCAGTTGTTCCCATGTTAATTCTGTTTGCAAGGTTCCATTCGCTTTCATGTTGCGGATAGATGCCAGGGCGAGATAAGGATTGATCGCTGTTGCACCGAATGCAAGCAAACATGCAAAGTGATGCACTTCCCATATATCACCGGCTTCTACTACAATACCTACTTGTCCACGCAAACCTTTTTTAATTAAGTGATGATGCACCGCTGCTGTTGCCAGTAATGAAGGGATCGTTGCATGTTCACTGTCCAGTGCACGGTCGCAAAGGATCAGCACTTCAAAACCATCATGTACTGCATCTTCTGCATAGCGGCATAAACGATCAAGCCCATTCTTCAATGAATCTGGCTGACCATCTGCACGGAAATATGTTTGTAATGTTTTTGCCTGGAAAATTCCTGTATCGATACTTCTTATCTTTTCCAGTTCCTTACTATTTAATACAGGATGACGCAATGCCACGGTATGACAATGCATCGGGTCCTCATCCAATAAATTTCCATTGTTACCAACAAAAGTTGCAAGGCTCATCACCATCCGTTCACGAATTGGATCGATCGGTGGATTGGTAACCTGTGCAAATAATTGTTTGAAATAAGAAGAGAGATGTTGCGGCTGATCACTCAATACCGCCAACGGAATATCTGTACCCATCGAACCCACAGGTTCCTTTCCTTCCAGCGCCATTGGCTTTAAAAGATTATCGATATCCTCTGTTGTATAGCCAAATGCTTTCTGGTATTT
>Ga0193738_1000023_pt1 | contig 108930 bp, 95 predicted proteins | sample L2a1metaG_FD_144927 | JGI IMG/M metagenome (GOLD analysis project Ga0193738, IMG submission 144927) | Soil microbial communities from a riparian zone of the East river system, Colorado, United States - L2a1 | ecosystem: Environmental > Terrestrial > Soil > Riparian zone | place: USA: East... | reverse complement strand
AAAATTGAAGACTTTGTTCCTAGATACATCTTAATATTTGCGAGCTCTCCTAAGAAAATGGCTTTGATTGCGTGACGAAGATGAAAAGAGCACATCTCAATATTGAAGTAATCGATCAATTTTTTTCGGTCTATGTATGTAGACAATTGTTCGACAAGCTTTTCATAGATCGCAATGTGCTCGGCGAAAAGCCGACCTTGCTTATTAAGGTAATTCGTCGCAGCGTGTTCATGCATCCTAACGTAAACAGTATCTGTGTCACTTAGGATCATGCTCTTACTTCGTGTTATTCGAGCCCAGATCTCAAAGTCGCAGGCCTGTTTTAACCCTACATTAAAACCACCTGTCGCCTTAACTATTTCAACGTCACACGTCACATTGGATAGGTTGCCAGGCATATTGCCGAATAGAAAGAACGCCAGCTGGGATTTCTGGGGATCAAGTTTTTTTGGCAACAGACTATGTGAATAACGGGCCTGTATACTGTGTTCAATGACCTTTTTCCAGTTGAAACCAATGAATGCCGTGTTAGCCGGGCGCGACTCCCATTCGTGCAAGATCTTTCCAATCGCGCCGGGGTAGAAGTAATCATCGGCACACAAGATGTGCGCTACAGGAGCAAATACTTTTGCAAGCAGAAAATTCAGGTTACCGGCAATTCCAAGGTTCTTCTCTTGCTTGTAGACCCGTATTCGTGGATCCGTCAAAGTATCAAGGTACTCTCGCGTCTTGTCAGTTGAGCCATTGTCACTGATAATTAGCTCCCAATCCTGATAATCCTGTAGCAAAACCGAATCCACACATTCCTTGATGTAAGGAAGTCCATTCCACACTGGGGTAAGGATTGCAAAAGAAGGTTTTTTTAATGCCATATCACTTTATAGATTCTAATCGTTCCGATTGAAAGACTTTCTTCATTCCGGGCAACCGACCGGCTAAGCTCAACACCTTATGAGTGACAACGCTTGGCAATACAAGCCAATACCTCCAGAAATTCAAGGCGAAGAGAAGTTGTGAAACCGCAAATATTATCCATTTGGCTTCGGGAAATAGTATCATGCAACTCATAGAGATTGCTGCTACGACTACAGAGGTTATGGCTATCACGAATGATTTCGTTGGCCAAATCAAATTGTTTTTCGCGAGCCATTTCTTCGCAATGATCGTATAGCCAATTGAAGAGACTATTTCACCACAGAGCAGCGCAACCCCGGCAGCGGCGATACCGATCGAGGGCACCAAAACCAATATACCACCTATTACCACTATGGCCGCGAGACCGGAAAGCACCAATTGTGGCGCCATCAAATTGTTCCCCATCACAACGGCCATAGCCGGTTGTGTCACTGCGTATATCAACACCGTTAGTGATAGAATGGCGAATAGAGTAGGATCGAAATGAATTTGACCTTGAGTCCATAAATCAAAGAGTGGAGAAATGAAAACTTGCAGAATCACCACGGCGGGCGCCATCATAGCGACGACGACAACCCATACTGTTCCAAAGGCAGCTTCGCTTCGTACCTGGTCCCGGCCATGAAGGAACTTCATCAGATCGGGCATCAACGGGTTAGTTATTGTATTTAACCCTTGCAGTGCCACGTTGGAGGCTGTACGCATTGTCGAAAAAGCGGCAAGCGCCGCAGCGCCGGAGAATGGGGCAAGCACAAGACGAACGCCCTGTTGTCTTGCATTTTCCAATATCAATTTACCCACAACTGCAGTTGAGCGGAAGAAGTTCGTGTATGCTAACTTTATAGAAGGTCGACAGAATCTAATCTGGATTTTTCGCATAAGGCGAAACATGTCAAAATAGATCGGAATATTCATCGCTACAGTGACCGTCGCGAGCACCACGCCCGTAATAAGCAGATCAGCACCTAATACCACTGCTACGGCTGGTGCAATGTTCTTTACCAATTCACAGAACACACCCCACCAGGCTAAGCGAGGATAGTATCCGAACGGTTCCAGAGCCCTTACAAAGAGACCACTAATGCTGGTAGCAATCAGCCACGCCACTCCTTGAAGTAGCAAGGCAATACTGCCCGCGGTAACAAGGCTCTGATCCTGGAGATTAGCAATGCCAAGAAAACCAGGAAGAGTATCGGTATAGATAAAAATCAAAATCAGGACGATTTGAAACATCCCGATGCAGCAGCCGGCGACCACCCCTGACCAAAGATTCCGACTAAGCTCGTTTTTATTGGTATTCGCAAGGCGCAAGAATTCGTAACCTAAATAAGTCTGATGTCCGAGATCGATCATCGTTATGATCGTAATCAATGCCTGGATCGCAAGCCAAACACCGTATGTTTCAACGCTCCAGAAGTTTAAATACAGAGGTACGAGCGCGATCTGGGAAATCATTATGATCCCCATTCGCATCCATGATGCTGTAGTTCCAGAAATCAAACGAGCAGCTGTAGACATACCGTGGTTGTTACACTTCAGCGTTTAGGTTACTTTCATGACTGTCTTCACAATCTTTAGTGTAAAGTAGCTTCAGGCCATCGTGTGATGTATCAGCGAGATAGTCTTTTATAAAGGATGTAAAGAAAAGGAACTTCATTCTTAAAAAATGTGAAAACTACCTGTTGAAAAAACCTCTTGGACTGGTGAATATTGAAACGGATCAGCCAGAATTACCGTGCTCATGGTCTGATCCGTTCATTACCGCTATTGGGAATTATTAAGAAATGCTGACTTCCTGTTTTTCGTTCTTCTTATAGCCATAGCTATAACCGTAGCCATAGGCGTGTGCAGCTTCTTCCTTAACATCATTGAGCACAATCATTGGATGAGCCAATTTCTTGTTGCTGTAAATATCTTCTATTAACTCAAGATGGCTCTTGTGTGTGTAATTGTAGCGCACCATATAAATCGTAGAATCGATAAGTGAGCTAAGGCTGAATGCATCAGACACTTTGCCAATTGGTGCGGTGTCGATGATTACGTAGTCAAAGCTAGCCTTTAATTCGTTGATGAAATGGGCCAGGTTGTGAGACATCATTAGTTCTGCAGGATTTGGTGGAAGTGAACCTGAGCTGGCATAGAATAGGCCGGGCACGGTATTGTGCGGTCTAAGAATATCTTCGATTTGTACCTTATCACTGGCGACCAAATAATCTGATATCCCGATTCCAGGAACAACATCTAGCTGCTTGGAAAGGCTTGGCATTCTAAGGTCAAGCTCTAGGAGCACCACTTTTTTCCCAATCAATGTAAGACTCGCAGCAAGGTTGATACAGAAGAAAGTTTTTCCCTCGCCGCTTGTACTTGACGTTACCAGTACAACCTTGTTTTCCTTTCCTGCTGTAGCGAAATGAAGGTTAGAACGTATTAGCCTGAAAAGTTCCGCAATAGAAGATCCTGTGTCCTCCATGACAATGAGACTTTTGTTGCTGCTATTATGCGATATCTCGCCAAGAATAGGAGTATCAGTCGCGCGGTGCACGTCGCGTTTGCTTTGAACTTTGTCGTTCAACATATCTTTGATGTAAATCCCGGAAAAAGGAATTCCGAATCCAACAAGAAGTGCCAGCAAGTAGACAAGACTTTTCCTTGGGCTTACCGGTTTGTCCTCGACCATTGCCGAATCAAGCATGCGGGTTTTTGACACTGTGATCTCCAGTGCCAAAGCGGACTCTTCCCTTTTTTGCAACAGATATAAATAAAGGTTTCCCTTAGTTCCTTGCTGTCTGTTGATCTCCAACAAGTCGCGTTCGATACTTGGAACCTTTTGTATCTGCGATCTGAATTTACCCGATGACGCTTGCAGACTTTTCTGCGTGATCAACAACCCATTCTTTATGTTGTGAAGGTTTTCAAGAATATTCAATTGCAGCGACGACAGCTGCTCATTTATGTCCTGTACAAGCGGGTTGTTTGGAAGTGTCGTTCTCAGCATACGCTCTCTTTCCAGCTGCAGCTCGTTAAAACGAGTGATGAGCTGAACCAGAGTCGGGTCCACGATGGTTAAGGTGCTTGGCACAAGTTCAAACTTACCTGGCTGTTTATTGATGTACGTCTCGATCGATTCGAGGACTTCAACTTGGATGCGTATTTCTTCTAATTGCTTTGAGTATTCGCTTGCCTGCGTAAGGTATTGATCAGCGTTGGAAGTTACGTCGGTCAATTCATTTTCGCGTTTGTATTGTTCAACATCCCGCTCCACACTTGACAGTTCAGAAGTAAGGAACTTGAGTCTATCGTCGATAAATTGAATAGTAGTATTAGCAATCAGGTTACGGTCTTCAAGAGCTTCCTTGCTGTACACTTCAAGCAGTTTGTTCATGATGTCCCTTCCCCGTTGAGGAACTGTTTCAGTGAGACTTATCCGGATAACACTTGCTTTCTTGTTGACAGCTTCAACGTTCAAATCTTCGTTATAATCGTTTGCCATCTTGTGCGAATCATGGAACCTGATAATAATCGGCTCATGAGTGCGGTTGTCCTGGGCAGCAATCACGGTAAATATTCCGTATGGTTTGCTGATCTCTTCGCCATACTTATGCGTACTCACATCACCATTGTCTTCCTTTAGTTCAAATGTTGTGCTCGTTTTTCTCCTTATGATAACTTGTTTGGTATAGGCGGTAGGGTGAAGTTTTGTGATGCTCAATCTTATTGGTACTTCGGAGCCATAGATCTCTTTTGTCTTAAACTGCCCTTTTACATGATAAGTAGGATTTAAGGACAATTCGGAAAAGACCCGTTGCATAAGGCTGTTCGACTTCAACACCTCGATCTCATTGTCAATTTTTTGCTTTGTACTGAACAGATTGATTTCGCCTAAGTCGGATTTTGCATTCGGACTCGCGTCGGCCTCTTCATTCTTTAGCAACAATGTGCTCATTACGCGGTACTGGGGCACAGCCCAATACAAGTACAAGAAAGCAAGTATCAAACACGCTATGAGACTGATGAGAAATATATACCAGTAGCGTACGTATTTAGATACGGCTTGTCTTACGTCTATATAATCTGCTTGATCAGATTGAAATGTTTCTCTTTTGCTCATGTTGTTAGTTGAATTTTTAGAAAATAAACACTACTGATAAATGGAAATAAGCACGAATCCTGCAGTTGTTATCAGAGCTGCCCAGATCCCTATTAAGCGGTTCCCTGGAGCGGTATCAGCGGTCTTAACCTTGTTATCGGGTTCTACATAAACGATATCATTTTGTTGGAGGTAAAAATACGGAGAGGTAAGGACATCTTTATTATTAAGATTTATCCTTGCCGTGCTGCGAACCCCACCCTTCTCGCGGATTATCAAAACGCTTTCACGGCGACCATATACAGTCATGTCGCCAGCTAACCCCAATGCTTCCAAAACATTGATCTTTTCGGTCGCAACTGTGAAAGTCGACGGTTGAGCCACTTCGCCAATAACAGTAACTTTAAAGTTAATGAATCTGATATTCACGATCGGATTCTTTACATGCTCCTTGATCAAGCCTGTCATTTTATCAGTTGCTTGTTCTTTTGTAAGATTTTTCAATTCGATTTTACCGATTACGGGAAAATTGATAAAACCGTCTTTGTCAACCAGATATCCCTCATCGATCTTATCGGCGATCACTTGCGTGTTTCCTGTAGTGCTTGGCAGAAGAACATTATTAAAAAGAACGTTGGATTCAGGGTTCAAACTGCTGACCGTTACACTTAAAATGTCGTCGGGCTGGATCTTAGAAGGAACGTAGTTATTAATAGGCGTATTAGACTCCGCGTTTTTCGGCAAATCGCTGAAGTAAACAAGATTTCTTTTGTTGCAGGAGGAGATGATAACGAGAAGACAGAGGCAAATCAGTCTGAAATTTAGCTGTCTGTTTAAACTAATGTTTTTTTTCACGTAATGGATGGATTAGTACCGCGTTTAAGTATTGCTAATGGGTAATTTCGTATCAAATTACGCAAAAGCTGCAAAATGGAAAGCCTGTTTTTTTGATTAAAATTCACTTTCGAAGGTCAGCTTTTTGTACCGAGCTCTACCTGGACCTTTTCCTTCGAGGCAAGTTTTGCATGTTCGTCTAGACCATGAGTGCCGTTTGCCGCATCGATCTGCACCTTTCTCTTTGAAGTCATTGAAACCTTTTTTTGGTGTAGCATGAATTGCTCAAAAGATCCCATTATGTTTTCTATCGAAAGATAGTCTTCTGCATAGGCCCTTGCGCTTGTATTGAGATGAGTAAGATCTTCGTTTATTCCCTTCAAGATGCCCTCATTAAGTGCCGCTTGATTTTCAGCCTCGACGATCAATCCTACTTTGTGTTCTTTAACCAGTGCGTACAATCCCGATCCCTCATTTGCAGTGATAAGCGGAATACCACCGACAGCCAATATGGTGGTCAGTTTTGAGGGCATCACAAGGTCGCTGGCGCTCGCTTTCTGAATAATTAAATGCAGGTCGGCGAGATTCAAGAACTGATTGAATTTTTCAAAAGGCTGAGTAGGAAGGAAATCAACATTGTTGAGGTTGAACCCCTCAGCAATTTTCTGCAACTCCTTTTTGTATGGACCTGAGCCACAAATAATAAATTTCAGGTCACTAAATCCACGTAGATCATTTGCCGCGTGTAAGATAGCGTCGAGTCCCTGTTTCTCGCCAATAGACCCCGAATACAACACTATCTTATCACTGGGCTTATACCCAAATTGTTTTTTGATCTCTGCACGATTCGCTATCGGGTAGAACAACCGTGTATCTGTCCAGTTCGGAAAAAGGAATACCTCCTTTTTTGCTTTTTGTTGGATTTTTTCAACCATTCCGTCAGAAATGCTGCTTACAACCCCTGATTGGTCGAAAATATATTTCTCGATTTTGAATAGGAGCTTAATGAGCGCTTTCGATTTGATCATGTTCAAATCCCTAGCGGCTTCAATTTGCATGTCTTGAATGTGATAAACCAGTTTGCCACCTTTCAATTTTTTGTAGATCACACCCAACAAGCCCTGTTGGAATGAGGGTGCGATTGAGATAATAAATTCAAATTTTCTCCTGAAGATCAACCCAAGGAGCGGAAACAATGCGGAAATCTGAAATGAAAGATCCAGCAAAATTCTTTTAAGGCCGGATGGTTGCGCTGGGACATATAAGGGACATCGGATGATTTTTAGTTTACCATTCGACTTGACATTGGTTTTTTCCTCAGTCGAATACCAAAATCTTTTTTTATAGTAAGGCTCCTGAACTTTCCAATGTGGATAATAAGGATAGGAAGTTAGAACGGTGCAATCGTACCCCTGCTCGACAAACCATTCGATCATTTCACCATTATACTTTCCAATCCCGGTCGGTTCGGGGTGATAGTTATAACTAATCAATAAAATTCTCTTCTTCATAGTTACTCTGATAGGGTTAGTACACAAACCTTGGCATTATTTGATTCCTGGACCACGTTCCATCCGCTGATTGCCAAGTTTCCCCATTGAAAAAGGCATTCCACTGATTAATTTGAGGGCATTTAATGGTGTAACAAGGAAACTACGTCTCATGCAAGCTTGGGCTGGAATTGTACAAAATTCTAACCTTATACAAATTACTCTTACCCTGGTAACCGGCCAATGACAACAGTCTGGCTTAGTCATGATTTCGGTCATCAAAATCTGATCACGAGTGTGACTTTTCTCCACCAATGCATCTAGGGACAAAAAAGGGATCCCATTGAAGGTCCCTTTTTAAAATTGCTTGATTATTTGATGCAATTTAGCTCTGCTTGTTTTTGAATTTTGTCAATTGTATGCGAAGTGCATCGGCCGCCAGATCGGTGGCTGCTTCAAAGGAGCGCGCTTTTTCAATGGCAAATAGCTGATTGCCCGGTACACGAACTTTGATCTCAACTGTCTTATTTTCAATACCCTCGTTATTTAGTCGAAGAAAGACCTCGCCATCCACAAGACGATCATAAAAAGTTTCCAATTTATCCAGCTTCTTTTGAATAAAATCAATAAGCTTAATGTCTGCATCGAAGTGGATGGAATGAACTTGTAACTTCATAGTTGTAAAAATTTAAAGAGTTGAACAAAAAGAACCGACCTTTTTTTGGACTGGCCAGTAGTCATCAGTAGCGTCTATTCATAAGACTGATTTTTTTGGTTAATAGAAATATGGAGTGATTATGCTTTGGGATGAGCCTGGTCGAATACTGTCTTCAGCTTCTCAATAGAATTATGAGTATAAACTTGTGTCGCTGCAAGACTGCTATGACCTAATAAGTCCTTGACGGCGTTAATTTCGGCGCCCTTATTCAGCAAATGAGTTGCGTATGTGTGTCGCAGAACGTGTGGATTTATTTTTTCGGATGTTGTGTGCATGCTTAGATATTTTTTTACCGTGCGATAGATCATCATTGGATAACATGGCTCCCCCCGATCAGTCACGAAGAGACAACCATGATCCTTGACCTCAATTTCTTTTTTCTTTCGTGACCTGTAGGCCTCAATAGTTTGAACGATGCTTTTGGAGAAAGGGATTATTCTTTCTTTGTTTCTTTTTCCCAAGACCTTGATAGTTTGATTCCTGGCGTCGATCTGATTTTCCTTCAGAGTGATGAGTTCCGAGAGGCGGATACCGGTTGCGTAAAAAAGTTCGAGGATCAGTTTATCTCTTTGACCTTCGTGTGTGTCATCAAACGTTACATTATCGAGTAAGTGATTCATGTCGTTTTCTTTTACGAACGAAGGAAGTCTGCGGCTTGTCTTAAGCGCATTGATCTTCGCCATAGGATCCTTGGTGATCACTCCCCGTGTCTGAAGAAACTTAAAATAGGTGCGAAGCGCCGCAATTTTTCTATTTACAGAACTTGGTCCGATCCCGTCATCTACAAGTGAAATGACCCAAGATCGGATTACATTGTAATCGCTAGTGTCAGTATTTGATTCGGGATAATTGGAATGAATAAAATCGGAGAATTGCTCCAGATCGTTTTTGTAGGCCTTCAGTGTATTCTGACTGAGCCTTTTTTCAAATTGTAGGTATTTAAAAAAGGAATCTCTCATGCTTGCTACACGATACCCATCAGTAGTAGCAATATAAAAAAATAATCCCCTTCGGGAAAGCCCTGAAGGGGATATGTTGATAAAATGAATATTAATTTGTTAATAACTATTCAAGTTATCAACAATTATTCAACGCATGTTTGAATTTGACCTAAACCTTGGCTTCCTCAAGTCTCATCCGCTCGCGGTAAGCTGCACGGATTATCTCAGCCCTACGGCTTATAGAAGGCTTAGTAAATGAGGTACGAGCGCGAAGTTCCTTCAGCACACCTGTCTTTTCAAACTTCTTCTTAAAGCGCTTCAGGGCCTTGTCAATTGATTCGTTTTCCTTTACGTTAACGATTAGCATAATTGTTCTTTAGGGCGGCAAAGATACTTGAAATTTCGCTGCATTTGCAAGCCTATCTTAAAATAGACCTCGAAATGACTATTTTTTGTATTTCCGATGTCCCCTCGCCGATGGTGCACAGTTTGGCGTCCCGATAATACTTCTCTGCGGGAAAATCCTTCGTGTAGCCATATCCCCCGAAGATCTGAACTGCTTCATTAGCCACTTCTACCGCTACTTCCGAGGCAAATAGTTTAGCCATTGCGGACTCCCGCGTTACGTCCAAACCCTTGTCCTTTAGGTCCCCTGCCCGAAACGTAAGCAGCCTTGCTGCCTCGATCTTGGTGGCCATGTCGGCGAGCTTAAATGCTATCCCCTGAAATTTGGAAATGGGTTGATTAAACTGGTGCCTTTCTTTCGAATAGCTCAGCGCTGCCTCATACGCACCAATAGCGATTCCAAGACTCAATGCAGCAATTGAAATCCGCCCTCCATCCAGAACCTTCATTGCCTGTACAAATCCCTCTCCTTCCAATCCAAGCCTTTGAGACTGGTGAACACGGCAATCCGAGAAAATCATTTCTGCGGTTTCAGAAGCCCGCATTCCCAACTTGTTCTCTTTTTTTCCAGAAGTGAATCCTGGTGTGCCTTTTTCGATAAGGAACGAAGTCATGCCACGCGAATTTCCTGGTTCTCCGGTTCGCACAATAACAACGGCGAGATTTCCGGACTTGCCGTGGGTGATAAAGTTCTTGGCGCCATTAATGATATAATGGTCTCCGTCGCGAACTCCCGTGGTTCTCATGTTTCCAGAGTCGGATCCGGTGTTTGGCTCCGTTAGACCCCACGCGCCGATCCATTCTCCGGTTGCCAGCTTGGGCAGATACTTACGTTTCTGTTCTTTATTTCCAAATTGGAGGAGGTGATTCGAGCACAGAGAATTATGAGCAGCCATCGAAAGGCCGATCGACCCGTCGATCTTTGATATCTCTGAAATCGCGGTAATGTACTCAAGGTATCCAAAGCCAGCTCCTCCATATTCTTCAGGTACCAGCACGCCCATAAGACCTAATGCGCCCATTTTGCGAAAAAGGTCTATGGGAAAAATCTGCTGTTCATCCCACTCCATCATCATTGGCTTGATTTCTCGAAGTCCAAAGTCGCGTATCATTTGACTCACCAGTCGCTGGTTGTCAGTTTCAACAAAATCTATGGCAATTGCTGCGTTCATAATTATATTAGCTTCAGAGGTCGCGAAATTACGCTCAAAACGCAAACTAACAAACAACTGTTAGTATGAATTTCAAAATGAATTATGACGAGATACTTGAGTTTTGAAAATCTTCATCATGCCCACGTCTTCTTATTTGTTTTAATTTGGCGCTCCAAAAAAATCCATTAGTACATGAAAATAGCAGTAGTTGGCACTGGTTACGTAGGTCTGGTAACCGGAACATGTTTTGCAGAAACTGGGAATACAGTAACCTGCGTTGATATTGACCAAGAAAAGGTTAAGAAACTCCAACAAGGAGTCATCACTATTTACGAACCCGGGTTGGAGCAATTGTTCGAACGGAACATAAAGCAAAACCGACTTTCTTTTACCACAAACCTCGAAGAAGGGATCAAGGATGCGAAGGTTATTTTCCTGGCATTGCCTACCCCTCCCGGCGAAGATGGTTCCGCTGACCTAAAGTACATCCTCAATGTTTCGGAGGAACTGGGACCGCTCCTGAAGGATTATGCCGTGGTTGTCGACAAGAGCACTGTGCCAGTAGGTACGGCTGAAAAGGTAAGAGAAAGGATTGCGAAAAAAGCTAAGGTAGAATTTGACGTGGTCTCCAATCCTGAATTCCTCAGGGAAGGTGTCGCCGTCGAAGATTTCATGAAGCCCGATAGAGTGGTTCTTGGAACCACGTCTGCCAGGGCGCGCAAGGTGATGGAAACATTGTACGGTCCATTCGTTCGACAGGGTAATCCTATCATTTTTATGGATGAAAGATCAGCAGAACTGACGAAGTATGCCGCCAACTCATTTCTTGCAACCAAGATCACGTTCATGAATGAGATTGCAAATCTCTGTGAGTTACTCGGCGCCGATGTTGACGCTGTAAGGAAAGGCGTAGGAACTGACAGCAGAATCGGGAAACGATTTCTTTTTCCAGGGATCGGATATGGAGGTAGTTGTTTTCCTAAAGATGTGCAAGCGTTGGCAAAGTCCTCGAAGGATGCCAAATATGATTTTAAGATATTAAATGCTGTAATGGATGTAAACAGCAGCCAGAAGGTAAAGCTCATTCCTCGAATGAAGGAGTATTTCAAAGGAAACCTCAAGGGGAAAGTAATCGCCGTGTGGGGACTTTCATTTAAGCCTCATACAGATGACATACGCGAGGCGCCGGCGTTGTACAATATTGAAGCTCTGCTTAAAGAAGGAGCGATCATAAAAGCTCACGATCCAGAAGGGATGAAGAATGTAGAAAAGATTTTGAAAGACAAGATTCAATATTTTGACACACCATATGATGCAGCAGAAAATGCCGATGCCCTCTTCATTGCAACCGAATGGCCCGAGTTCCGTGCTCCCGATTTCGAACGGCTCTCATCTATTCTGAAGGAAAAAGTTATTTTTGATGGTCGAAACTTATATGACTTGGCGCTTATGAAGGAAATGGGATATGCATACTATAGCATCGGAAGGGAGGTAATAAATGGCTAAGCAAAGAGTATTAATTACAGGTGGTGCAGGCTTCCTGGGATCGCATCTTTGCGACCGGTTTATCAAAGAAGGGTTCCACGTTATTGCAATGGACAATTTGATTACCGGAGATCTTCGAAACATTGAGCATCTTTTTAAACATCAGGACTTTGAGTTCTATCATCACGATGTTTCCAAGTATGTACACATACCCGGAGAGTTGCATTACATTTTACATTTTGCGTCGCCAGCAAGTCCGATAGACTATCTAAAGATCCCGATACAGACCTTGAAAGTAAGTTCACTCGGCACGCACAATTTGCTTGGGCTTGCGCGAGCAAAAAAAGCGAGAATTCTTGTCGCGTCGACGTCAGAAGTTTATGGTGATCCACTGGTGCATCCGCAGGTCGAGGAATATTATGGGAATGTAAATCCTATAGGCCCTCGCGGTGTTTACGACGAGGCCAAGCGTTTCCAGGAGGCTATCACAATGGCCTATCATACTTTTCACAACCTGGAGACACGAATCATACGAATATTTAATACGTACGGTCCTCGTATGCGACTCAATGACGGAAGAGTATTGCCAGCATTTATCGGCCAGGCATTGCGAGGTGAGGACCTCACTGTATTTGGAGACGGATCGCAAACGAGATCATTTTGTTACGTCGACGATGAAGTCGAAGGAATTTTTAGACTCTTGATGTCGGACTATAATCTGCCGATGAACATTGGTAATCCAAATGAAATATCAATAGGAGATTTCGCAGAAGAAATCGTGAAGCTCACCGGAACAACACAAAAGGTCATCTATAAACCTTTGCCGCAGGATGATCCTAAGCAACGACAGCCAGACATCACAAAGGCAAAACAGATTCTTGGATGGGAACCAAAAGTATCTCGTGCGGAAGGATTGAAAATCACCTATGATTATTTTAGATCGTTGCCAAAAGAGGTTCTTTTCCAAAGGGATCACAAAAGCTTCGAAAAATACATTCGATAGTATTAACAGATGTCAGGACGGAAGATATTAGTAACGGGTGGTGCCGGGTTTATTGGATCGCATGTAGTGCGGCTGTTCGTTAATAAATATCCGTCATATTCGATAGTCAATCTGGACAAACTGACCTATGCCGGAAATCTCGAGAACCTTACGGACATCGAGTCAAAGCCGAATTATTTTTTCGAAAAAGGAGATATTCTCGATACGCAATTCATTAAGGGTATTTTTCAAAAGTATGACATCGGTTATGTTATTCACCTTGCCGCCGAATCGCACGTAGACAGATCTTTGAGCGATCCATTGGAATTTGCCACTACCAATGTAGTAGGGACACTGAATTTGCTCAATGAGGCTCTATCACACTGGAAGGGAAATTTCGGGGACAAAAAATTCTATCACATTTCAACAGATGAAGTTTACGGCTCGGCGGAGGATGGTGGTTTTTTCACAGAGACCACTCACATCGATCCCCGGTCGCCATATTCTGCATCAAAGGCAGGCAGTGATCATTTTGTTTCATCCTTCAATAACAGTTTCGGACTTCCAACTATTATCAGCCGTTGCTCCAACAACTACGGGCCATACCATTTTCCGGAGAAGCTGATACCGTTGATGATCAATAATATTATTCAAAGTCGACAACTCCCCGTCTATGGGAAAGGTGAGAATATCAGAGACTGGCTTTTCGTTGAAGATCATGCGAAAGCGATCGATACAATTTTTCATCAAGGCAAGACAGGCGAGGTTTATAACATCGGCGGAAATAATGAATGGAGAAACATAGACCTTGTGAACTACCTGTGCCGGACCATGGATCGAAAACTGGGAAGGGAAAACGGGGAGTCAGCAAAGCTCATAACGTTTGTCAAAGATCGTCCTGGTCATGATTTGCGATATGCTATAGACGCATCAAAACTACGGCGTGATACCGGATGGCAACCTCAGGTCACTTTTGAGGAAGGACTCGATAAAACGGTAGACTGGTACTTGGAGAATCAGGAGTGGTTAAAACACGTAACGTCTGGCGAATATCTCACATACTATTCAAATATGTACCGTGAGAGATAGCTGTAACCAATTAATAACCAACAACTTATGAAAGGAATCGTTCTTGCTGGCGGATCAGGTACGAGGCTTTATCCATTGACGCTTGCTATCAGCAAGCAATTGATGCCATTGTACGACAAGCCAATGATCTACTATCCGCTATCAGTTCTCATGATGGCCGGCATCAGAGAGATTCTTATCATTTCAACGCCTCATGATCTTCCTACTTTTAAGAAGCTACTTGGTGATGGAGAGAAGCTTGGATGCAACTTCAGCTATGAGCCACAACCGAAACCCGAAGGCCTGGCGCAGGCATTTATTATTGGTGAGAAATTTATCGGAAAAGAGAAGGTTGCTCTGATATTGGGCGACAACATCTTTTATGGATCTGGAATGCAGCGTCTTTTGCAATCGAACAGCGACCCTGTTGGTGGCGTTGTGTTCGCCTACCATGTACAAGATCCTGAACGGTATGGTGTGGTTGACTTTGATACGAATAAAAAAGTAATTTCAATAGAAGAGAAACCACTAAAACCGAAATCAAATTACGCCGTACCAGGATTATATTTTTATGACAACCAGGTGGTGGAGATTGCAAGAAATCTCAAGCCCAGTCCCAGAGGTGAACTTGAAATCACCGATGTAAACAACGAATACCTGAAACGTGGTCAGCTCACTGTAGCGCCGCTAAGTCGCGGGACGGCATGGCTCGATACAGGTACTTTTGATTCTCTGATGCAGGCTTCAAATTTTGTCCAGTTGATCGAACAGCGGCAGGGACTCAAAATTGGTTGCATTGAAGAAGTGGCCTTTCGAATGAAGTTCATCACCATAGAACAATTGTTTGAGTTGGCGAAGCCACTTGAGAAGAGCGGCTACGGGACATATTTAAAGAATTTACCTAAGTACATTTAATGGCCTGGCGGCCATAATTAGTGCATCGCCCGACTACCTTAAGAGGAAGGGGCGAATTAACTAGCCAGACAGGTCTGTTTCGGAGCCCGCTGGAAATTTCCAGACAGAAAATATGCATTCTGTTTTGTATGCCTTAAAAAAGATTATACTTTTGCGGGAGTTTCTTAAAAATTCGTAGAGGGGACAATATTAGTCCCCTCTTTGTTTATGGAAATTTTCAGATGGAAGCCGTAGAAGAAATCCGGAAGATCGCAGAGGGAAAGCTGAAAGATTCATCGCAATTCATTGTAGATGTGATTGTGTCCTCAAAGCGCAAACCCCAGAAAGTAACTGTGGTTGTGGATGGAGATGGAGGCATTAGCATCGATGACTGCGCGGACATTAGCCGCGAGGTCTCGAAGATACTGGACGAATCCAGCGTGTTATTCGACAACTACATCCTCGAGGTAACGACCCCGGGGCTGGATCAGCCGCTCAAGCTACATCGACAGTATAAGAAGAATATCGGAAGAAGATTGAGAATAAAAGTTTCTGACAAAATTTTCGAAGGGAAGTTGGTTGCAGTAAGCGACAGTGGAGTTGCAATTGAACAGGGAGGCGGAAAAAAAATTCAGAAGTCAATTGTGGAACTAAAATTCTCGGAAATCGATAAATCAATTGTCTTAGTTAGTTTCAAATAAGAGATAACCATGGATGCACATGAATTAATTCAGTCGTTTGCTGAATTTGCTAAACAGAAGAACATCGACCGACCAACCATGATCCGGATTTTGGAAGATGTATTTCGCAACATGATCAAAAAGAAGTACGGCTCTGATGAGAAGTTTGACATCATCGTCAACGCTGACAAAGGAGACTTGGAAATTTATCGCTTTCGCGAGATAGTGGATGATGACTCTGAGGATATCTGGGATTTTGACAAAATAAGTATCACTGAAGCCCATAAGATCGAGCCGGATTTTGAAGTGGGAGAGGAGGTATCGGAACAAATCTTTATTGACGATTTCGGGAGGAGGGCCGTAACAACTGCTCGCCAGACCTTAATCCAGAAAGTCAAGGATTTGGAAAAGGACATCCTGTTTCAAAAGTATAAAGACCTGGTTGGCGAAATTATTGCAGGTGAAGTATATCAGGTGTTGAGCCGCGAGGTATTGCTGACGGATGCTGAAGGAAATGAAGTCTCAATACCCAGGTCGGAGCAAATTCAAAAAGATCGTTACAGAAAAGGCGAGAATGTGCGCGCCATTGTTCATAAGGTGGAGATGGTAAACGGAAACCCGAAGATTATTCTATCGAGGACTTCTCCAGTTTTTCTCGAAAGGTTATTTGAACAAGAAGTTCCTGAAGTATACGATGGACTCATTACCATTAAGAGGGTGGTCAGAGAACCAGGGGAAAGAGCAAAAGTTGCCGTTGAATCATACGATGACCGAATTGATCCAGTAGGCGCTTGCGTCGGGATGAAAGGATCGAGAATTCACGCAATTGTGCGCGAGTTACAAAATGAGAACATCGACGTAATTAACTTCACCGAGAACCTGGAGTTATACATTCAGCGTGCCCTCAGTCCAGCGAAGATCGTGTCCATTAAAGTTGACAAAGAGAACGGACGCGTGTCGGTGTATTTGAAACCTGACCAGGTATCACTTGCAATTGGAAAAGGTGGACTGAACATTAAACTTGCAAGCCGTTTAGTTGGTTATGAGATAGATGTATTTAGAGAACTTGAGGAGGGACAGTCCGAGGAAGACGTTGACTTAAGCGAGTTTGGAGATGAAATAGAGAACTGGGTAATCGACGAGTTAAACCGAATTGGACTGGACACAGCCAAGAGTGTGCTTGCTCTTTCCAAGGAAGAATTGGTTCGCCGTACGGATCTTGAAGAAGAAACAGTTGAAGGAGTGTTGAACATTTTGAAAAAGGAATTTGAATAACAGGGTTGGCCTGTTCGACAGATGTGCATGCGGACTGATTGGGTAGCAAAACGCGAGTTTGAAAACGAGCGGAACTTGTCCGCGTGTTTATAGGTATTAAAGTCATAAAAAACAGGCATATTTGAGTATGGCAGAAGATAAGTTGATCAGGTTGAGTCAGGCAGCGAGGAAACTCAATGTGGGGCACAATACCATTTTGGAATTTCTGGCTAAAAAGGGCTTTGAGGTCGAAAACAACCCCAATGCCAAGCTCACTCCTGAGCAGGTTACTCTTTTGTCTAAGGAATTCGCTTCGTCTGCCACAGACAAGTTGGAGGCTTCAGGTCTTTCGATAGGTGTTAAACATTCAGAAAATATAGTATTAGAGAAGGAGAAAGAATCCGCGAAAAAAAGGGTCGAGGATGAGGAAAGCAACATTATGATTAAGAACCTTGGATCTAAGGATCTGAAGGCAAAAGAGGAAACCAAGCCGGAAAAAGTTGAACGCGAAAAGACGAAGCTTGAAGGAATCAAAGTTGTCGGCAAGATTGAGCTGGAGAAAAAGCCAGAGAAGGTAGAGGAAAAACCCGCCGTCAAGCCTGAGCCAGCCAAGGTTTCTAGCGAAGTCAAAGAAAGCAAAGAAAAAGAAAAGGAATTAGAGACGAAAAAAGAGGAAATCAAGGAGGTTGTCGCGAAGAAGGAGGAGGTGCTGGAAGAAAAGCAACCTGAACAAGAGTTGATAAAGGGACGCGCGGACAAGCTTCAGGGATTAAAAGTTCTAGACAGGATCCAGCTTCCAGAAAAGAAAAAAGACGCGCCTGTCGCGTCTTCTGACACTCAGAAAGACAGCAAAGGTAAACGTCCAAGGAAAAGGATCGGGACTGAAAACCAAGGTGGTCAGCAACAAGGGTCACCTCCTAATAAGCCGCAAAGACCTGCAACACAAGTTCAACGGGGTCGCGGACCAACGCCCACCAGGACGCAGAAAGCGGAACCCACAGAAAAAGAAATTCAGGATCAAATCAGGGCAACACTAGCCAAACTAAGCGGAGGAAATAAGAAAGCTTCCGGCGCAAAGTATAGACGCGAGAAACGCCAGGCGAACGTCGATGCGCAAGAGCAACAGACGTTGCAGGAGCAGGAGGCTTCAAAAACACTTAAGGTTACTGAATTCATTTCAGCAAACGACCTTGCTTCGATGATGAACGTGTCGGTAAACGACGTCATCTCAACGTGTCTGAGCCTGGGTATGTTTGTTTCAATTAACCAACGGCTGGATGCAGAGGCTATCACAGTGATAGCAGATGAATTTGGCTATGCTATTCAGTTTACTTCGGCAGAAGAAGAGCTTCAGATTGAAACCGGCAAGGATTCTGTTGAAGATCTGCAACCAAGAGCTCCGATCGTTACGATCATGGGTCACGTAGACCATGGAAAGACATCGTTGCTTGACTATATAAGAAATACTAAAGTAACTGCATCGGAGGCCGGCGGGATTACACAGCACGTAGGCGCATATGATGTAATGACAAAGAGCGGTCACAAGATCGCATTTCTCGATACACCGGGTCACGAGGCATTTACGGCCATGCGCGCACGTGGTGCTAAGCTAACCGACATCGCTATTATTGTGGTTGCTGCCGACGATGATGTAATGCCGCAGACGAAAGAAGCTATTAATCACGCGCAGGTTGCCGGCGTCCCTATTGTTATTGCGATAAATAAGGTTGATAAGCCTACGGCAAATCCTGAAAAGATCAGGGATTCACTTTCTAAGATCAACATCCTCGTTGAAGAATGGGGCGGAAAATATCAAAGTCAGGAGATTTCTGCGAAGACCGGCAACGGTGTGGAAGGGCTATTAGAAAAAGTATTGCTCGAAGCAGAATTACTTAATCTCAAGGCAAATCCTAACAGGAACGCAACTGGATCAGTCATTGAAGCATCTTTAGACAAAGGTCGCGGTTATGTTTCAACAATAATGGTGCAAACCGGTACGTTGCGTGTCGGTGATATTTTGTTAGCCGGTGCGAACCATGGTCGCGTGAAGGCGATGTTTGATGATACTGGTAAACGTGTAAATGAGGCCGGACCGGCTACCCCGGTCGTTGTATTGGGACTTGATGGAGCTCCGCAGGCAGGGGAGAAAGTTTCAGTGGTGGAAACGGATCGCGAGGCCAGGGAAATTGCCAATAAGCGGGGACAGATCATGCGTGAGCAAAACATCCGCACGAAGAAGCATATTACTCTTGATGAAATAGGACGGCGTCTCGCCATTGGTAACTTCAAACAATTGAATGTTATCGTTAAAGGTGACGTGGATGGCTCAGTAGAAGCTTTGACAGACTCATTGTTAAAATTATCAACACAGGAAATTCAGGTCGCAATCATTCACAAAGGCGTGGGTCAGATTTCAGAATCTGATGTATTGCTTGCGTCTGCATCGGATGCAATTATTCTCGGATTCCAGGTGCGACCGTCTGGTGCGGCAAGGCGAGTTGCCGAAAATGAAGAGATAGAAATTCGTCTATATTCAATTATCTACGACGCGATCAATGACGTAAGAGCCGCAATGGAAGGTATGTTAGCTCCAGAGACGGAAGAAGTAATTGTCGGCAATGCAGAAGTACGTGAAGTCTTCAAGATATCCAAGGTTGGAACCATTGCGGGCTGTATGGTAACGGATGGATCAGTCAAGCGCTCTAATCCTATGCGCCTCATCCGTGATGGTATCGTTGTATACGCGGGCAAATTAGGGTCATTGAAGCGTCATAAGGATGATTCAAGCGAAGTAAAAACCGGATTTGACTGCGGCATTGGTATAGACGGATTTAATGACATGCAGGTTGGAGACGTAATTGAAAGTTACGAGCAACGCGAAGTGAAGCGAACGCTTTAAACAACTCGCGTCGTTATCTGCCGGACTTGCTGGTTTTCCGGATGTTTTCCCGCTGATCTTCGCAGATCGAAAGACACGCTGATCTCGCAGATTTGTTCCGCGTGAATCTGCGCGGTCACTCACTCCTCATTGAATGAACAGATTCGTCAACGAGGCTTCTATCTATAATCCAAACTTTAGTCCTTGCTTCATAGCGCGCTCATACTTGCGCTGATCGAACCGGTAAAGAAACGGAGCTTTGTGTGCTCCACCAGTCTTTCGTTCTTCCAATCGGTCTAATATATCAAGCGCGAGGATCTTCTTCTGAAAGTTTCTTCTGTCCAATGGCTTGTTCAGTATTGTTTCATACAAGCGCTGCAATTCAGGCATGGTAAATTTTGGGGATAACAAGTCCTTTCCGACAGGGTAGTCGTTGAGGTTGAGGCGAAGTGATTGAAGTGCCTTTTCAAGGATTTGGTTGTGATCCAGAATAAGTTGTGGAACCTTATCAATATCCCACCACGCACAAGCCTCCGAAAACTCATCGGGCTTGGGTACTGCTTTTGAAAATTCCACCAACGCCCAATACCCCACACTGACAAAGCGGTCCATAAACCAACTGGGTTTCTTTATATCCTTCGGTTTGGAGATACCGTGTTTCTTTCGATCGCGATGAGGATCTCCAAACGTGTAGAATTGCTGGAGATAAACATTATCCAATCCTGTACGGGATTGCAACACACGTACTGCCGCCTCTTCAATATGTTCATCTCGATAAATAAATCCACCAGGCAGACACCAACGCTTGCTCTCTTTCCATTGCAACAGAAGCACCTTAAGCTCGTTCTCATGAAATCCAAAAATCACATTGTCGATGGATATATGCGGCAGGAAGTACTTGTGCCCCGTTTCCCACAATACCTGCCTGGAGAGTGCCGGACGTCTTTTTGCCATGGCACTAAGATAGATAATGCACCTTCTGAAAAAAATTAGCCGATCATTCGAACACTACGTCTGCTTGGTGATTGTATAAGTAGACGCACGTGTTAGCAATATTTTATCGATAACCCGGTGCGTGTATAGCGTAACCGTTGACTAGCCATAAGCAAAAAAAAGCCTTGTCATCGACAAGGCTCCTCTCTTTGCAAGCAGAGAGTTTGGAAAATAATTAAGATCTAAAATTGCACAGTCGGAGCATTTTCAGCACCCTGAGCAGCTTCAAAGTAACCTTTCGGTGTAAATCCATAGAAACCGGCAAGCAGATTATTCGGAAAACGCTTGATAAACACATTGTAAGGCTGTACAACTTCATTAAATCTATTGCGCGCCACGGCAATTCGGTTTTCTGTCCCCTCAAGCTGGGCCTGCAGATCAAGGAAGTTTTGGTTGGCCTTGAGGTCAGGATACGCTTCAGCGACCACGAGCAAACGACTCAGTGCGGAGCTTACGCCATTCTGTGCTTGTTGGAATTGCTGAAGCTGTTCTGGCGTGATATTGCTTGGGTCAACTTTTACCTGCGTCGCGCTGGCTCTTGCTTCAATAACCTTGGTCAACGTCTCCTGCTCAAAATTCGCATATCCTTTTACCGTGTTTACAAGATTTGGAATCAAATCAGCACGGCGCTGGTATTGACTTTCAACCTGAGCCCATTCTTTAGGAATTGTTTCCTGAAGTTCTACCATTGTGTTATAACTTCCGGCGAAAATCCGATAAATGATGAACAGGACAACAACGATTATCCCGAGGGTAATTAGTATTTTTTTCATATTTCAAATTAACGATTTAATTTTTGAAACTGTTACGTAGCGCTTTCCATCATTCTTTCAGCGCTATCAGCTATCCGAAGTTGTTCAACAAATTCATCAAGATCTCCGTTCATAACGGCCGGAAGATTATGCTGGCTAAAACCGATACGATGATCGGTAACCCTGCTTTGCGGATAGTTGTAAGTTCTGATTTTTTCGGATCTGTCTCCCGTTTTCACGATAGACTTTCGCGTTGCCCCGATTTCTGCTTGTTGTTTTTCATGCTCGATCTCGAACAGCTTTGTTTTCAACATGTGGAGAGCTCGTTCACGGTTAGCATGCTGTGACCGTTCAACCTGACAGGTGATCACAATCCCCGAGGGCTTATGAGTAAGTTGGACTTTAGTTTCAACCTTGTTCACGTTCTGTCCGCCGGCACCGCTTGATCGTGCAGTTTGATACTCCAGGTCTGCAGGATTAATCTCAATCGAAACATCTTCCACTTCGGGCATAACAACTACAGAGGCTGCCGATGTGTGTACCCTTCCCATTTGCTCTGTCGCCGGCACCCTTTGAACGCGGTGCACGCCGGACTCGAACTTTAAGAGCCCGTATACTCCCTCGCCGGCAACGCTGCAGATCACTTCCTTGTATCCACCAGCAGTGCCTTCGGTTACATCCAGGACCGTCATCTTGAGTCCGCGTCTCTCACAGAAACGCTGATACATCCTCCACAAGTCGCCCGCGAAAATGGCGGCCTCGTCTCCTCCTGTACCCGCACGTATTTCCAACATCACATTTTTATCGTCGTTGGGATCCTTAGGAATAAGCAACTCCTTCAAGTCGATTTCAATACTTTCAATTTTTGGAGAAAGGTCATCGATCTCCATTTTTGCGAATTGCCGCAGCTCTTCATCCTTTTCTTTTTGCAATACCTCCTTTGCCTGCTGCAGGTGATTGCGCGCATCCGAAAACTGCTTGTATTTGAGGACAATCTTCTCGAGATCCCTGTATTCTTTACTGAGCTGGGAAAACCTCTTAATATCCTTCATTGTCTCGGGTTGTCCGAGCAATTGACCAACTTCTTCGAATCGGAGCTTTATTTCCTCGAGTTTTTCAATCATAACCTATAATCAACCGGCAAAGTTAATAAAAAGTCGACAGCAGTTATTGAAATGAAGGGTATGGTAAAAAAGACGAATTTGTTGGAGGGATATTGTTTTTTCCCCTGGGCTTGCAATTCAGGACAAGTGCCATGAACTTTGAAAGCATGAAACCAAGGATTCTAATTGTAACGGCATTCTTGATTGGATGTGGGGGGTCGCTATCGGACGAGCAGCGGAAGCGATTGCATGAAGGTATGGACAAACAAAAGATCGTAAAACTCAGCGATTCCGAAATAATGTCCGCTTCACTTGACCAGGGCAGGGAGGTCTTCGACGTGCTTGACAAACTAAAGTTTGATTCCTCAAAAGTCGATTCCGTTGCAAGGAAATATAACGTGAAGATCCGGTGGATAACGCCTGGGGCGAATAATGCTTTGGAAGTCGAAAATCAACTTATAGAGGCGTATGTAGTGGGAGCCGAGACCGGTTCGACACAAGACAATGTTCAGGAACTTCATGGTCCCAATTCTGTTGAATTTGATTCCCTGCTGTACTCGCGACCAGTAGTGACACCGATGCCCGATGGTGCGGTAAACGTTGAAGGGGTCTGGAATATTTATATAGCAAAAAAGAATATTATTCTTTCCGCGGCACAGAAGCAATAAACACTAACGTTTTGGGACGCGTTTATACCGCCAGCATTCCACCAGGTGATCGTTAACCAGACCGCATGCCTGCATGTGTGAGTATATTACCGTGCTTCCCACGAACTTGAATCCGCGTTTGATCAGATCCTTACTGAGTAGGTCTGATTCCTTTGTGGTTGGTGGTACTTCACTTACGCTTTTTCTCTTATTGACGATCGGCTTTCCGTTCACGAAACTCCAGATGTACTTGTCAAAGGTTCCAAATTCCTTCTGTACCTCCAGGAATCGCCTGGCGTTATTAACGGCAGCATTAACTTTTAACCTGTTCCTTACGATGCCAGGATCTTGAAGTAATTTTTCAACCTTCGACGGCGAGAATCTGGCAACTTTCGCCGGATCAAAGGCCGCGAATGCCTTTCGATGATTTTCGCGCTTTTTCAAGATCATTGACCAGCTTAATCCGGCCTGAGCCCCCTCGAGCAGAAGAAACTCGAAATGCACTCTGTCATCATGTACCGGTACTCCCCATTCGTTGTCGTGGTAATTGATGTACTCTTCAAATTTTAAACACCAAGGGCACCGGGACTTTTCCTGTTTAGACATGTTCAATTGATTACTGAAAAACTTGCGTTATCAAATCTATTAAATTGTTACTTTTATTTCCTGCGGAGAAAGTATTTGATTAAATCATTAATGTCTAAAAATCTAAACTCAATACCAATGAAAAGGTTCGTGCTAGTTTTTATAGGAGTGTTGGCAACAACGGCTGTCCTCAGTCAAAAGATTGACTTTGACAAAAAATTAAAAGAGTTAGGTATAGAATTAACACCACCGGCTAAACCTGTCGCGAATTATGTGAAGGCTGTGCGGGTTGGCAATTTGTTATTTCTTTCCGGGCACGGGCCAGTCAAGGCCGATGGATCGAACATCACTGGGAAAGTTGGTAAGGATTTGACGTTAGAGCAGGGGTATGAAGCAGCAAAGCTTACTGCGGCGGGAATCCTATCTACGCTGAAGGCCGAATTAGGTGATCTGAACAAGGTGAAGCGCGTTGTCAAGGTCAATGGGTGGGTAAATTGTTATCCTGATTTTACCGACCAGCCAAAGGTGATCAATGGATGTTCAGATCTAATGGTAGCCGTCTTTGGCGAAAAAGGCAGACACGCACGCGCAGCTATGGGTACCGTTGCACTTCCATCGAATATTGCTGTTGAAATTGAAATGGTGATTGAAGTGGAATAAGACTGGGCGTCCAGATCAGAACTTAGTCCATTCGTAAACGGTATAGTGTGAGCCGTCCATACCCATGGCGGCATAAACTTTCATGGCACGTTCATTGGACTTATCAACATAAAGACGAAGAGCGATAAGATTTGGATCTTTCCTTATCATCGAGATTACGTTGTCATACATCAACTTGAAGATTCCTTTCTTGCGGTGAGATTCGCGTACATAAACAGATTGAAGCCACCACGCCATTCCATTTCGCCAGTCGCTCCATTCGTAAGTGATCATATGGCAACCAACGACATCGTCACCATCGCTAGCGATGTAATAAAGGCCTTTGTCAGGATCGGCAAACATCGCTTCCATCCCTTTTCGAACCGTTGCGGCATCCAATGTAACGCCCTCGGACTCATAGGCAAGCCGTTGTTGAAAATCGATCAATATATCAATGTGTGTTGGAAGCGCTTTTTGAATAGTTATCATATTCTTATTCTAATGCCTGGTTAATATCATCGATGAGGTCTTGGGTTTCTTCTATTCCCGTTGAGAAGCGCACGAGATTATTCGTTACATCCATCGCCAGACGTTCTTTCTCGCTCATTTTAACGTGCGATGTCTTTGCCGGAGATGTCACAGTCGTTTCAACGCCGCCAAGGCTGATTGCTCGCTTTATAAGCTTCAATCGACCCATGAAACGGTCGGCATTATCCTTCACTTCAAATGATAACATTCCACCAAAGCCTCCTGTCATTTGAGCTTTTGCAATAGAATGACCGGGATGTTCCGTCAGTCCTGGATAAAAAACCCGACTAATACGGCTATCATGTTGCAGAAAGGTCGCGATCGACATTGCATTGAGATTTTGCTGCCGCACCCGGAGCACTATAGTCTTCAGACTGCGTTCCACCAGCCAGCAGGTATGAGCATCCAATGACCCACCAAAGTGAATCGCGCTGTTCCAGATGCTTTGAACTAGTTTCCTGGACGAAACAACAACGCCACAACAGATGTCGCTATGGCCGCCGATATACTTAGTTCCGCTATGCGTGACGATGTCGATTCCGAAGTCTATCGGATTTTGATTCACTGGCGAGGCAAAGGTATTATCGATTATGGTAATAATGCCGTGTTTTTTGGCAATATCCGCCACTGCCCTAATGTCGGTGATCTTAAGCGTCGGATTAGAAGGTGTTTCGATATAGATCAGCCGCGTTTCCGGACGTATGGCTTTTTCGAAGTTTTTCGGATCCGAGGCTTCAACCATAGTATACTCCATCCCAAACCTTGGTAATTCATTTACGATAGCATGATGAGTTCCGCCATACAAGTCGTTTTGAAAAATGGCATGATCACCTTTTTTCAGAATTGAAAAGATGGACGTAAGGATAGCAGCCATGCCCGAGCTTAGGATCAATCCATCTTCACCGTTTTCCAGGGCACAAACTTTTTCGACTACCGCTTTTTGGTTGGGAGTGTTGAAGTACCGTGGGTATAAGGTTGCGGGCACGTTTTCGTAATCATATGCCGATGATGGAAAGATCGGCGTGACCGTGCCTTTAAATTGACTATCACCAGGCGACCCCGCATGAACGCTTTCAGTCAATTTTGAAAATTTCTTTTGTTCCATTATTAGAGTTTGAAGAACGGCAAAGATAATGGTAGAGGTGGCTACTAAAAATTTCAGAAAAAAATTTCTATACCTTTCGTCACAGTTAATCTTGTTAGCGATCTTCAGGGATGAATTTTGCCAGGCGTTGTAGTAATTGTTTAATGATCTACGAGGGCATACAGTGAAGGATTATGTCGTTGCCCCTTTGGGATCGTGTCCCTTACATCTGAAATGACACTCAAACACTTCATTTTAATTAATTATGTTCAGTTAGGACTTTCAGTGGTAATTCTCCTAATGTCTGCTGTTTACTTCAGGAGGCGGATCATTGAGACAAAGGTGATAGCGTTACATTTCTTACTGGCGTTTGCACCATACCTGGCCATAGTCTTTTTGGAGCTGAAAGGAAAGACAATAAATATCCCACAGAATATTTACATGTTGGTTCAGATGTTTACGGTTAGCCTATTGTTTGCTGTGGTACTTGGAAAGAAATACAAGAATTTACTTCTCAGTTTAGGACTCATTTACTGCATTTTTTGGTTTGTCAATTTTATCTTCTTTCAGAAGGATGACCTGAATACTCACACTAAAGTATTTGGTTCGATCATCTTCATTTTCTACTGCCTGCTGTATTACCACAAGTTACTCACTGACTTGCCGATACAAACATTGCAACGAATGCCAATGTTTTGGTACGTCACTTCGAACCTGGTTTATAACGCCGGAACTTTGTTCCTGCTCTTGTTTGTAAGCTACCTGATCGAAGTTTTACACAATGATCTATTGATTTACTGGAGTTTTCATAACATCTTGGATATTATTCAAGATTTACTGGTAATGGTGGGACTATGGCAGGACCTTCGGAATATCAGGTTGCACTCATAATTATTGTTGGAACTGTTGCTATGCTATTGTTGTCTGGCGCCATTGTTCTCTTTATGGTTATTTATCAAAAAAAGATGTTTCAGGAGCAGGTGAAGCGTCAACAACTCGAGCTGAGCTATCAGCAAAAGTTGATGGAGGCCGTGTTAGAGTCGCAGGAAAATGAACGACGCAGATTGGCTGGCGACTTGCATGACAGTATCGGTGGAATGCTTTCAACTATCAGAGTCGGACTGACGTCCATAAGCAGGCAAATCGATCACCCTGAAATGATAATCCAGCCAAAGCAAATGCTGGACGAAACAATTAGCTCAGTTCGCAACATAAGTCTCGACCTAATGCCCCCAACGTTAGAGAGGTTTGGATTGACGTTTGCCATCAAAGAATTATGCGAACGACTCCAGCTGACCTCTAAAGTTCCTGTGGTCTTTCATGAGGGCGAGGAAGTCCGCACCCTGACACGAAGCACACAGGTAATGATCTTTCGAGTTGCACAAGAGCTAATAAACAATGCGGTCAAGCACTCTAATGCGTCAGCGATCAGCGTGACACTTGGAGGTACAAATAGATTTGAGTTGATCGTCGAGGATAATGGAAGTGGTTTCGACGTTGAGTCCGTCCGTCAACATTCAACCAAGCGCAATGGGCTTGGTCTATACAACATTGAGAACCGCGCGCGTGTTTTGAACGCGACGCTGCAAATAGAAGCTTCGAAGAAGAAGGGAAGCAAGATAACCATGACCCTGCCCCTATGAAATCGAAGTACAGTGTTTACATCGCCGACGATCACACGCTTTTCAGGAAGGCAATGGTCAATTTGCTACACACTTTTGAGGGAGTTTCCGAGGTAAAAGATGCCGAAAACGGGAAGGAACTACTTACACTTATAAAGAATAATCCACCTGATGTTGCGATCGTCGATTTGCAAATGCCCATCATGGACGGGTCAGAAACATGTGAGAACATCATCAACAAATATCCTGACGTAAAAATCATAGTCCTCACCATGCACGACAGTGGTAAATTCGTGCTTCACATGATAGAAATGGGAGTTCACGCTTTTCTTCTGAAGAATTCGGAGCCTGATGAATTAGAGAAAGCTATTTACGCTGTTGTCGAAAAAGATTTTTATCATAACGAGCTTGTCGCTGCCGTTCTACGTAAGAATGTCAAAGAAAAAAAACCCAGACCAAAACATTTGTTTGAGCCCGTCGAATTGACGGAACGAGAGAAGGAAATATTGCTTCTTATCTGTCAGGAACTCACAATGAAAGAGATCGGCCAAAGGCTATTCCTTAGTGAAAACACTGTCCGCAATCATCGCGTAAACATCATGGAGAAGGTCGGAGTAAACAACATCGTCGGCCTTGTGAAGTATGCTTATGAATGCGGTCTGGTGAAATAATTCAAAAAACCCGTCGTAGTACAATTCTACTATTTTTCTGATCCCTGGATTCAGGTGATTATTTGGAAAAACCACGTTTCAAATTAATTGTGCGCGCAACCTTTTTCCTTCTCATAAAATGTCCAACCTGCCACACCTTGATTTTTTGAGACAAGCATTTTACTTTATCCGATCTTGCAATCCGGAATTTTGGAAAGTGTTGTCTACGTAAAATTTACTAAACGACAATGAAGATCCTTGTGGTTCACAGGCAGTCAAAAACCGTTGATCAAATTAAGTCGGTGCTTAGCAGTTGCAATCCCGTTGTGCTCCATACTGAATCTGGTTTGGATGGGCTCCTAACCTCGCGAATCGAACATTTCGATGTAATAATCTGCGGCACCGACCTGCCTGTGGTCACAGGTTTTGAATTGATCCGATCTGTGCGGACCAACTCTATAAACCGGCAGACGCCAGTGATAATTGTGTGTGATGAAATGGACGAAAGGACCATTCACCTGGGGCAGGCACTCGACGTCCTGGCGATGCTTCCGACCAAGGAACTTGATGGCCGACTTTGCGAAATTGTTGCGCAGCAGGTTAAAGTAATGCCAGATAAAAGGTGGGCGGAACTAGCACCGAGTTCAAAAGTCTAACTAATAGGATTCCCCGTTTACAGGAATAGTTGGTAATAATTAAACAACCACTCAACCCGGGCATTCGGCCCGGGTGGGTACCTCTTCCGCAATTGATTTCCTGGGCCAATTTCTCCTTTCGATATTGGACATTGGACATTCGGCGTTCGACATCTGGCATTACTCCTAGTATATTGAAAGGTGATACCTGCCCGAACGATTCGTTCCGGAATTGAATGTCCAATGTCGAATGTCCAACTCCCAATGGCCATAGAAACGCAGAACACGGCTGACTTGAAGAGTTATTGTGCGTTCTTGTCTTTTATCAAGTCGGCAAACAAGCTGTTGAACAGGGAAAGGATTAAGCTGAACGCTAGAGCCCACCAAAATCCGTCGACATTAAATCCTGGTGTCAGATAGTCAACCAGAAGAATTACCAATGCGTTAATAACCAGAAGAAATAATCCCAACGTGAGGACGGTGATTGGTATTGTAAAAATGACGAGGAGAGGTGTGACAAACAAATTGATAAGGGAAAGCACAGCAGCGACAAGCAATGCATACCCGTAGTGATCGACGTGAACACCTGGAAGAAGGTAGGCTGTTAATAGAACAGCGAGACCAGACAGGAGAAACCGGATGATTCCATTCATTTTTCAGCTATTTAAAATTGGTTGAAGTTCTGCTTTTAGGTTCAAAAGTCAAATTCTAACTTACACCCATGTACGCGATTGTTGATATTGAGACGACGGGAGGATACGCAGAAAATCATCGCATTACTGAGGTAGCCATCTACTTACACGATGGGATCCAGGTAACAGAGTCATTTCATACGTTGATAAATCCAGGGAGGAACATTCCCTATTACATTACCGGGCTTACAGGCATTACGACCGAAATGGTCCTGGACTCACCACAATTCGAAGAGATCGCAGAGGATATACTCAAACGACTTGAAGGCAAGATCTTTGTGGCCCATAATGCGCATTTTGACTATTCCTTCCTCAAAAAAGAGTTCGAGCAGGTTGGCATCAATTGGCAATCCAAAAAGCTGTGTACTGTGAGACTCAGCAGAAAGATCATTCCCGGACTCAGGTCTTACAGCCTCGGGAGCTTGGCGGAAAGTTTAGGGATTGAGATCACCAATCGGCACAGAGCAGGGGGTGATGCAGCCGCTACTGCAAAGATCTTCGATCAACTCCTTCGGCGCGATCATGACGGCTATATCATTAAGGTGCTTAAGCGCAATTCTGGCGAAACAATCCTGCCGCCCAACCTTCCGAAAGAAGAATTTGACAGGCTTCCGGCATTTCCAGGTGTATACTATTTTCTAAATGCTACTGGCAATGTTATTTATGTTGGTAAGGCCATCAACATCAAGAAAAGAATTGCCGGTCATTTTACAGGCGATGCGCGCGAATGGAGCAGATCAAAGATCCGGAACGAAATACATCATATCAGTTACGAGTTAACCGGAAACGAATTGATCGCTCTTATTCTTGAGTCACAGGAAATACGAAGGTTGTGGCCCAAGTATAACCAGGCTCAAAAATTCCGTGTAGAGGAGTGGGGGGTTTTTGATTATGAGGATCGCAATGGCTACCTGAGATTTTCAGTCAATGTGGTGACGAGAGGCTCGCGGCCGCTGGTGAGGTTCAGCACCAAGGGTGAGGCATGGAACTTTCTCTGGGAGAAGGTTCGCGACTTCGAGCTTTGTCCGAAGCTTTGTGGCTTACAGCTTTCAAAAGGTTTGTGTTTTGATTACCAGTCCGGTGGATGCCACGGTGCGTGTATGGGCGTTGAGTCCGTGACGCATTATAATGGGAGGGTTGAACAAGCTATACGCGCCTTTAGAGATGAAGGTGAAACAGTCGCCATCATCGGAAGAGGAAGGAACCTCGGCGAGCAGTCACTGGTCCTCGTTGAAAGAGGATCATACGTCGGGTTTGGATTCTTCGATCGCGAAGCGTCTATTAGTGACTTCGAGTCTGCAAGGAACTACATAAAGCCAAGCATTGAAACAAGGACCGTTCAAAACCTTATCAACTCCTACATAACGAACCCAAGAGGTTCGGAAGTTGTTGTGTTCTAGTTCCCCACATGTCCCTATACCTTATACCTTTAGACCTTCATACCCCTTTCGGCTTTCGCCCCTCAACACCAGGATAAAGTTCAGGTACCGGATCACTGATAAACGTATCTTTTGTTTCTACGTCCATCATCGATAAGACACCAGACCAGCCGGCACCTGTGTCCATCATCCAAATCCCACATGCTTTTATTGGTTGCTTTGAAAGTATTGGCGTATGACCAACGTAAACCTCGTCGAAAGTCGTAAGTCTCCTGTCAATGTTTAGATTGTGGAGTTCCCTGGCTTGCTGAACCAAACTTCTATCCCAAAGGAATGTATCCAGGCCTTGTTCTTCAAGCGGCTCGCGCGGGTTGATTCCTGCATGAACAAAAAGTCTGTTGTTTTCGATGAAATAGGGAAGGGCCTTCTGAAAGAAGTGAACGTGATTTAACGGCACCCCATCGGTATACGATTTCACTGTTGCTTCGCCGCCCTGGTTCAGCCAGATACTTTCGGATTTACACGACAGCATCCAATTGTACATCCACAGGTCGTGATTCCCCAGGATGTAGGTGACTCTTTTCAGTTGTAGGAGGTAATCGACAGACTGTTTGGTCTCCGGCCACCCATCGCACACGTCGCCAAGGCAGATAAGGTGATCGTCTTCTTTCATTCCCGACCGCTCGACACACTGCCGCAAAGCACGGTAAGCACCGTGAATATCACCGATTACAAAAGTTCTGCTCACGCCATTGAACTGTTAATGCTCACATTCTGTCAAAAATTCAGAACCTATTTGACAATAATTACGCTATTTTTGACGGTTATAAACATAAAATATACATGGAAGCCGTAGCTATTCAGAAGCACGAGGAGCATAAGGAAAAAATCAAACAAGTATATGCAGAGGTAGCAAAGGTTGTTGTTGGCCAGGAGTATATGGTCAATCGTTTGATGATAGGCCTTTTCACCAATGGACACATACTTTTGGAAGGTGTTCCGGGACTGGCAAAAACCCTTACGGTGAGTACACTCGCGCAGGTACTGCATCTGGACTTTCAAAGGATCCAGTTCACGCCCGATCTGCTTCCTGCGGACCTCGTGGGAACAATGATATACAACCAGAAGGAGGGGAAGTTTGAAGTAAAAAAGGGACCAATATTCGCAAACATAATTCTGGCCGACGAAATCAACAGATCGCCCGCGAAAGTTCAATCGGCGCTCTTGGAAGCGATGCAGGAAAAGACAGTTACTATTGGCGAGACCACGTTCAAACTCGATAGACCTTTTCTCGTAATGGCTACCCAAAATCCCGTGGATCAGGAAGGAACATATCCACTTCCTGAAGCACAGGTTGACCGTTTCATGATGAAGGTATTTGTGGACTATCCTACAAAAGACCAGGAGATGGAAATCATGAGAAGGATCTCCAATATGAAATTTGATTTTACGGTAGGAACGGTTTTGACTAAGGACGATATTTTCGGCATTAGAGATCAGGTTAATAAAGTAAAGATTTCGGAATCACTTGAGCGCTATATCATAGAACTCGTATATGCCACGAGACATCCTCTTGATTATAAGCTGGTGGAACAGGCACAGTATATACAGTTTGGCGCTTCTCCACGGGCAAGTATAAATCTTAATCTTTCAGCGAAAGCGCTGGCATACATGGAGGGAAGGGATTACGTATTGCCTGAAGATATAAAGGAAGTTGCACGCGATGTCATGAATCACCGGATCATTCTCAACTACGAGGCCGAAGCAGACAACGTGAGGACTGCTGAAATTATTAAGGCTATTCTTAACCGAGTGCCTATCAGCAAATAGGATTCCATCGATTTCCTTTTCCACATAATTTCGTTTTGTTACGGCGAGGTTATGCGCATTAAAAACATTGGTAATAATTGTTAACCACTCCACTCACAACTGACTGATAATTAATGTTATAAAGGCTCACCTGCCTTTCGTTTAGATAATCTCAACCCATGGACTTAGCTGCTATTAACAATTTGGTAACAAAGGCGTAGGCATGGGGTAATATTAGAGTTTGACTTTTGCAGCAAATACGAATTTATGCTGCGTACAGCTCTCCTTTCTCTGGCATTTCTATCCATCGCCATTCTCTCATGCGCCCAAAATGGAACGATTAAGGGTAACGTTACCGATGGTAAAACTAACGAAGCCATCATTGGTGCCAACGTCGTTATACAAGGCACTCAGGTCGGCACAGCCACAGACATCGAAGGAAACTTCAACATTGCAAATGTAAAACCAGGCACATACAGCCTTGTGATTTCATTTGTTACATATAAGTCGCACGTTATTCCCGATGTAGCTGTCGAAAGTGGAAAGATATCGGAGATAAACGTAACCATGCAGGAGGACGAAACTGAACTCACAGAAGTCGTCGTAACAGGTACGCGTGAAATAAACAATGATCTTTCACTTATCAATGCAATCAAAGAGAGCAAGTTGGTGGTAAGTGGTATTTCAGCTGAACAAATTGTTCGATTGCCGGACAAGGATGCTGCACAGGTAATGCAACGTGTTTCGGGAGTGACCATATCCGACAACAGGTTCGTACTTATTCGCGGAGTGCCAGAGCGTTACAATCAGGTAATGATCAATGGAGTGATTGGGCCAAGCACGGAGATCGACAGACGTTCATTTTCCTTTGACCTTATCCCTGCTGGAGCAATCGATCAGGTGTTGTTGTACAAATCTGGCTCTGCCGAACTGCCAGGAGATTTTGCTGGTGGAGTAATAAAAGTGGTAACAAAGAAACCAGGCGATGACAGATTCTTCAATGTTGGTATAAATGTCGGTTACAGGTCAAATACAACTGGCAGTGAGCATTTATATACAAAGGGAAGTTCAACTGACTGGCTTGGCTTTGATGATGGATTCAGAGAACTGCCAGCGAATTTTCCGACAACCGCATCATTGAAAAGTACTGCTCGAAATTCAAGCCAAAGAGAACGCGCAGGAAAATCCCTGACCAACAACTTTGGGTATCAATCTCGAAATGCGCCGATGGATATGGGATTGAATTTTTCGTTGTCACTACCATTTTCTATCGGGTCAATAAATTTCAACAATGTCACGGCTGTATCATATTCCAACAGCTACCAGTACTATCAGGCAGACTTCAAACGGTACAACAGTTTTGATGCCACCTCAGCTGTTGAACGCTTTTCATTCAAGGATAATTTTTATTCGAACGATGTGCGTATCAATGCCGTACACAATTGGTTGATCAATTTTAATGATCGCTTCAAAGTAGAATTCAAAAACCTTTTCGTTCAGCTTGGAGAACATGAAACGACACAGCGGAAAGGAACAGACTTTATCCAGCTTCCCAATTACGACCGCATAAATTACGCATACCATTATTTGAGCAGGACCATATATTCTGGCCAACTTGAAGGAACCCATATCCTTGGCCCATCCGAGTCATCATCCCTCAATTGGGTGTTCGGGTACAACAAGGTGATGAGGAACGAACCTGATTATCGCAGATTCAGAACCATTCGCGACAAGGTTTATGAAGGCACCGAAGAACCCTTTATCATGCAACTTCCACCTGCGGGTAATTTATTTGAAACAGGACGGTTCTGGAGTGACCTGAACGATACTGGGTATTCTAACGGCCTGAACTTTGAAAAGAAGTTTGGGGATAAAGAGAACAAAAGAACTGCAACAATAAAAGCCGGCTACTACGCGGAATATAAAACCAGATCTTATGATGCCAGGTATTTAAACTACCTATATCCTGACGGTCCTGATTTTGATCCAGCAATTGGAGAAGAACTGCGCAGGCTACCATTGGATGAGATTTTCGATCCTTCAAACATCAAAAAGAAAGATGGTTTTGTCATCGAGGAAGGAACTACCGTACAGGATTCATATGAAGGTGAGAATTTGCTTGGTGCTGGATACCTGACTGGATCGTTTCCATTAGGGAAGGTCGACGTCTCAGCTGGATTCCGTGGCGAGTACAACGTACAAAAGCTCACCGCAGAATCGAACACAGGCGAAAACATAAAGGTTGATAATCCCGTGTTTGCAGCACTTCCGATGCTAAATGTGGCGTACAATTTAACCGACCGTTCATTAATGAGGGTGGCCTATAGCCGCACCGTTAACCGTCCGGAATTCAGGGAGCTTGCGCCTTTCCTTTACTATCAATTTGAGTATGAAGCTGGAATTTTCGGAAACCCTGACCTAAAAACCGCTTTCATTAATAACGTCGACTTGCGATGGGAAATGTACCCCAATCCAGGAGAAATGTTCAGTATCGGAGGTTTCTACAAGGACTTTACGGATCCAATTGAAACGTATTTGCAAATCACAACAGAGACACCTCAACTCTACTTTGACAATGCGACAAGCGCGTTTAGCTGGGGATTCGAGTTTGAGTTCAGAAAAAGCCTTGCAAGCCTGGGCGTTTCCAAGCTTCTTAGAAATACTTCTGTTAATCTGAATGCGACATGGATTGAAAGTCAAGTGGATATCGGAGCCCAGGCGACAAATCAAATTCAAAACCGGCCATTGCAAGGGCAATCACCTTACATCGTTAACCTGGGGCTGTACTACAGTGATGATGAAACTGGATTCTCGGCAAATGTGGCGTACAATGTTTTTGGTCCCCGGATCTTCTCCGTTGGTGATAAAGTGTTCCCTTCATGGTGGGAGCTTCCGCGAAACTCTTTAGACATACAAATTGCAAAGACCTGGGCAAAGCGTTTTGAAACAAAATTGAATATTCAGAATGCATTGGACGCCGCGTACAGGATCTATCAGGATAACAATAGCGACAACAAGATAGAAGATCAGGAGGCCGTCATTCAACGATATAAAGTTGGGACGCAATTCGCCATCAGTCTTTCGTACAAGCTATTAAAGCAGAACTAAACGTGATGCATCTGGCACAAATTACAAGCCTGCTCTCGAATACGAAGTAGGCTTTTTTATTTGTTAACAAATCGTGAACATGATAACACTGCCATAACGAATTGTTAATCCGGCAGTAACTGCATGCAAAGTAGCCTCTATTAATTTTGGTGCACGACCTAAGACTTTAAAACTTTCAAACCACAACGACAAATGAAAAAAATATTCAAGCTTCTGTCTTTCATGACAGCGCTATTATCGATTATGTTAATTCAGAGCTGCGATGAAGAGACCACTGGGCCCGCTCCTTCTGTTTCATTAGATGCGAGTAGTGGACAAGCTATTCCTGGCGGCTCGGTAACAATTAACGCAACTGTAAGTGCACCTAATGGCGGAGACATCTTGATCGCATACGTCGCGGGCACAGAGGTTGAATCATATGACATGGCAGGGGCAGCAGATTTTGAACAGCAATTTGTATATAACGTTCCTTCAAATGCGGTAATTGGTTCTACCATCATAATATCTTTCCAGGCAACAGATTCCAAGAATTATCCTTCAGCTATCGCGAATTATACCCTTACCGTTGGGGACCCCGTAATTTTGCTTCAGGGTACGCTTGCAACGATGACACTCGAAGCAGGGAAACCTTATTTGCTGAAAGGACAAACTTTCATTCCTGATGGTGTGACACTGACGATTCCTGCCGGAACTGTGGTTAAGGGCGACAAAGCTTCAAAAGCTGTATTAGTGGTTCAGCCAGGTGGCAAGCTGATTGCGAATGGTACGTCAACTAATCCAGTTGTGTTCACATCTGCCCAGGCAGTTGGTGAAAGAGATCGCGGTGATTGGGGTGGTATCGTGCTCCTGGGTAACGCGTGGGTAAACCAGACTAACCTTCCTTCTATCGAGGGTATTACGCCTTCACAGAGCTATGGCAATATCACTAGCCCTGCTACTAACGAAGCACAGAATGCGGGGACATTAACTTTTGTGCGTATCGAATATGCAGGTATTGAATTAACGCCGAACAACGAAACGAACAGCTTGACAATGGGAGGCGTTGGCAGCGGAACAACTATTGATCACGTACAGGTTTCGTTTGGTGGCGACGATGGATTTGAGTGGTTTGGCGGATCTGTCAGTGCAAAATATCTCGTGTCACATTCAACATGGGATGATGACTTTGATACAGATTTTGGGTACGGTGGTAATGTACAGTTTGCCGTGGCAGTTCGCAATCCATTCTTTGCGGATCAGTCTGGGTCAAATGCGTTTGAAAGCGATAATCAGGCTAATGCCAACGAAACTCCTCAAGGAGCGGCTGGTTATACCCGCGCTGTTTTTTCAAACGTAACCGTCCTCGGTCCGCGTGAAACGAATGCCAGAACGATATCCGCTAACTATGCTAACACAATGCACATACGCAGAAGGTCGGCTCTGTCTATCTTCAACTCTTTCTTCTCTGGCTACCGCTTAGGATTGAGAGTGGACGACGACGCGACCTATGCTAATCTGGCAGGTGGTACAAGCAAGCTTGCATATAATGTGCTGAGCATTACTCCCAACGTGGGAACTGCTTCATCCGCATCAGCTTCTGACGGTCTGTTTGTAACAGGCATCAAGTTCACGGCTGCAAATGACGGAACTATAGACATTGGGCTAGCCTCAGGTGGAAATGCTGTGCCTATTGCAAATTACTGGGCAGCCAATAACAACATTTCTTTCAACAACGTTACCGCGACAACGGTGACAGCCGATGTCGGAATCAGCTCCCCACTATACTGGGCTGGACAGAATTCAAGCAACTATCCTTCGAATCCGAACTTCGCGTTGCTGCCAGGAGTAGCGGGTCCAAACAATTTGAATACTGGAGCAAACTTCGATGATGCCAAGCTCGGCTCATTCTTTACGGACACAGCTTATAAAGGTGCATTCGGAGCTACAGACTGGACGGATGGTTGGACAGAATTTCAGCCGCTGAATAAAGCCTATTAATAACCAACTAAAAATTCATAAAAAGGCTTACCATATGCGGTAGGCCTTTTTAGTTTTGTTTGATATGAAGAGAGTAATGAAAAAGGTGTGCTTGATAATCACGGCGGCATTCGTTTTTGTACAATGTTCGCGAAGTAATAAATATGATCCTGACTCATTGACGGCAGTTGAAAAGGACCAGTTTATGATGACCATAATTCGTTATGTTGCCCGTGCACCCGAAAATGTTGGCCCGACGGAAAAATTCAAGACGGAACACGACGAATATTACCAGGAGCGTGCAAGCCTTTGCTTTCTGGAGCAATTTTATCAAAGCGGAAACACGCAGTATTTTCTTCTAACACAAGCGGCACCCAGCCTTACTGAAAAAAGACATGCAACCGGCGGCAAACTGGTTTTGAACGACGATGGAAGTGTAGCTGAATACGAAGAAGTTTTTCGCACCTGGAAGATGGTGCCGGATACGCTTAAGAAGAGGAGTTATTTTTTGTTCGACAGGATGGTTAATGGCGAATCGCTTGAACCTTTCTACACTGTCGTTACCGGGGACAAGTACATAGAATTTCCCGATGAGCGAACGTATTACGACAAGTCCGCCCGTGAATGGAAAACCAAAGAATTGAAATAAGCCGCTGCAAACACACTTGCAGTTCGTGCGGAGCAGGTCTATCCCAGAGGTCCACAGACGAAATTCACCAGCTAAGGCTGGCAAGACGCAGAGTTCCGCAGAGTGTAAACTGATACTTTTTGTAAAGTAGTGGGGTAGTTTTTAAATTAACATCAAACTATCCCAATTATGACGCCGGGCAATAATGAAACAGGCCAGAAAAATCTGCTTTTAAAGTACAAATTCAGGGGAATAAAGATTCACTCCTCAGATGAGTGGATGGCAGATGGCACGAAAAAGTACAGGCAGGTCTACGATCGATTCGAAACCACTTTCCTGCGGGCTGAGCTTTCATTTTTTAACAAGCTGTTTGATGAGGAGGAATGGGAAGCATCAGTTCGAATGAGATGTCTTTTTGTTAGCGGCAGTACTCAAACCGAATTATGCACCTCTACACAAGTGAGGAAAGTGCTCAAGGACGAGAACGTCGTGTACGTGCGGGATTCATGGGGTAAACCGGAACTTGGCGCTTATTGGTTAAAAGGAAATTACGTTTGGGAGGCTTACATCGACGATGTGAAGATCGGCGACGTCAAATTTTATGTGGAAGATATCGGCCGCGCCAACGAAGGTGAAAACCTCTTCTTCGACATTGAGAGCATAAAACTTTTTGAAGGTGACGGACAAGGGGATGCCGCACCGGAGAAGAAGTACTTCACAAAATTCAGCCAGAAGGATACCCGCAACGTGTGGGCTGAGTTTCGCTTTAAGAATAAGACATCGTCTGATTACTACGCCGAAGTGTTCTTCAATTATTATGACGATGCCGGGGAGATGAAAGGCAGAAGTATAAGACTGATCTACGTCCAACCGAATACTGCGGGTCAGGTCTATGCGCTATATCCGGGATGGGGTCATGATACACCTGGTACCTGGAAAGGCGATAAGTATAACGTGGAAGTCGTATTCATGGACACCTTGATCGCATCCGTTCCTTTCCTGGTAGGCGACTCGTTCGCAGAAGGCAATGTTGCGGTTATCACTGATGTCGGCAAGATCCTTCAGCATGCTTCGCAGAGCGTGACAGCCACTGCGAATAAAACGCTTGATGATCTTTTATACGAAAGTATGGCCGAGTTGAATGCACTGACGGGTCTGGAAAATATCAAAAACGAGGTGAATGAAATGATCAAGCTGGTTCGCTTCTACCAGGAGACAGGGAAAGATGTGTTGAACAAGTTTTCGTTGCATACCGTGTTCACGGGAAATCCGGGTACAGGAAAAACAACCGTTGCGCGTATTCTCTCCAGGATCTATAAGGGCCTGGGAATCCTTGAGAAGGGTCATCTCATCGAGGTTGACAGGCAATCATTGGTTGCGGGTTACGTCGGACAAACGGCGATCAAGACGGGAGAAAAAGTGACTGAGGCGATGGGAGGAATTCTTTTTATCGATGAAGCATACTCTCTTGCCAATGAGCATGGCGGGCAACATGATTTCGGAGCCGAATCCATCCAGGTTATCCTGAAACGGATGGAAGACAATCGCGGAAAGTTTGGTGTGATCGTAGCGGGATATACAGACAACATGCAGGACTTCATAACCTCGAACCCTGGATTGAGATCGCGATTTGACAAGTACTTCCTATTCGACGATTATACTCCACAGGACATGTACGCCATCGCGATGACCTTGTTCGCTAAGGAAGGTGTCATGCCTGATGAAGCTTCTGCGCAGCACCTTGGTAATTATTTTACATTTCTTCACGGCATGCGCGACAAACATTTCGGAAACGCGAGGACCGTGCGCCTGGTAGTGGGAGAATCGGTAAAGAACCAACACCTTAGACTTGCGTCAATGAAAAAAGAGGAGCGTAGCAAAGAGGTCATGGAAACCATCATCTTTGATGATGTGAAGGAATTTGAAATAAAGGACGGGACGGTTCACGGACGCAGGCTAGGTTTTCAGGTAGGGAAGAAGTAATTGTGCTACGCGCTTAATAAAAATTAGAAACAACTCAAAAAGGAACCGTCATTCTGAGCTGTGGTGAGCGTACTCAATAACGAATAAGCTCAGATTGAATGGGTCTTAGCCAACCGACGAGTGCATACTGCGAAGAATCTGGTTCGGTGTGGAGCGTACCCAAATAGGATGATTGCTTTAGCCGTTAAGGAGATTCTTCGCAGTAAGGTAGATTTGGGGAATTTACTTTTCTGAGAAATTTCACATCATTATTACAGTGATTGCAGACCACAGCTCAGAATGACGGATTCGAAGGGAATTTCTCATCTGCGACTAGTGATGGAGTAAGGCAATTAGTTGCCTACCAATCATCACGAAACAAACGGCTCACTAATCGAGATACTTGGTTTTGTAAACCACTTCGGTCCCTCTTCAGTCATATAAACACAATCCTCCAACCTTACTCCAAATTCCCCGACAATTGAAATATTGGGTTCAACACTAAAGCACATTCCGGGTTGTAATAATTGTTTGTTCCCTCTGACCATGTTACCCCACTCATGCCCATCCATTCCAATGCCGTGGCCGGTTCGGTGAGGTAGTCCAGGCAATTTATAATCGGGTCCAAACCCTGCATCGGTCAAAACTTTGCGAGCAGCAGCATCAACGTTTTCGCATGGGGCGTGAAGTTTCGCTGCAGCGAATCCGGCGGCTTGAGCTTTCTGTTCCAAATTCCATATTTCAACTTGTCGTGGTGTGGGCTCCGCTCCAAAAACAATAGTTCTGCTTACGTCTGAAGAATAACCACCAACCCTGCCTCCACAATCCATCAGAACAACATCACCTCTTTTTAATTTTTGAGGTTGAATGCTTCCGTGGGGGAATGCAGATGCAGGTCCAAAATTTGCACCGGCAAAATCTGGGGTGGCGCCCAGTTGTATATGAGCATTCGAAACAATGTCTGAGAAATCCTGGGGACTCATTCCTTCTTCCAAAGAAGCTATTCCGATTTTCATTGCTGCAACCGTGATATCATTAGCTATTTGCATTAACGCCAGCTCTGCAGGTGATTTTATCAGGCGACACTCAGCGCTTACAGGATCACCACTAACGTAATTGAGATGCGAAGCTTCTTTTCTTACACCATCGAAAATAAAAAAGCGAAGACGCTCTTCCATTCCAATATTCCCCGACCGTATGCCATTATCCTTTAAAGCATTTGCAATTTGCTTATACGGACTTTCATCCTCCTGCCAGGCATAGACTTTTTTCCCAATCGTTATCAATTCATGAAGGCGGGATTCTTCAAATCCAGGACAAACATATTGCACGTCACCTCTGGCCGGAACGATAGCTACCAATGGCCGCTCACTGGGCCACCAGCTGATTCCAGTAAAGTATTCCAGGGAAGTTCCGGCATCCAAAACCAATGCTTCTATTTTGGATTCCACTAGTAGTCGCTGCGCTTTTTCAATTCTTCCTTTTCGTTCTTCCAATGTAATCGGGATTACATTGTCCGTCATTGGCTTCAATTTTTCCGACGACGCTTCAGGAGATTGTTCTTGAGAAGGACTACAAGAATTCATAGCGAATGTACCCACTGCCAGTGTCGAAAGTTGAAGGAAGTTCCTCCTCTTCATTTCCATAGTGCGAAAGATTTAGGTTATGATGATGTAAAGCAAGCTAATTAATTTCGGTGTGTGGGTTTAGCCAAGTTTGTGCCCAGATTTTAAGCGCAAAATACGCAGAAGAATACACGCAAAATCCGCAAAAAATACCAACGACTCCTTCTTTCATTGCTCATTGTTCATTGATCATTGTCCTATATTGTGGTTCTTGCAAACTACAAAATTTAGCAGAGCAACATCGACAAACCCTTTTTGAATTTGAAAAACATTCTCATCACCGGTGGATCAGGAATGATAGGCGAGCGGCTGACGGACCAGCTGCTGCAACGGGGATACCACGTGTCACATCTTGGTAGAACGAAAAGCAATGGAAAAGTAGCAACATATGTCTGGAACATCGATCGGAATTACATTGATCCGGACGCATTAAGGAATGTTGACGCAATTGTTCACTTGGCCGGCGCGAACATTGGTGAAAAACGTTGGACGAGGAAGCGCAAGAAAAAAATCCTCGACAGCAGGATTGATACGACGAGATTATTATACAATGAACTAAAGAAGGGACCTCACTCTGTAAAGACCATTGTATGCGCGGCAGGTAGCAGCTATTACGGTCTAGATAACGGTGGGAAAGCAGCAGAAGAGGATGACAAACCCGGAGACGATTTTCTGGCGATCGTATGTCAATTGTGGGAACGGGAATTGAACAAGTTCGGTGAACTCGCATTAAGGGTGGTCAAGTTAAGAGCAGCAATCGTCTTAAGTCCTAAGGGTGGCGCCTTAAAAAAGATGAAGAAGCCTATTGAACTTTACGCGGGCGCTGTTCTTGCTTCCGGATCGCAGTTCATGACCTGGATACATATTGATGACCATTGTGGAATTATTATCAAAGCTCTCGAAGACCCTTCGATGGAGGGAGCTTACAACAGTGGATCACCAAACCCCGTGACAAACGAACAATTCACAAAGGAGATGGCTTCGGTGTTACACAGGCCAATAATTCTCCCTCACGCGCCAGCATTTATTCTTAGAATGGTATTCGGCGAGATGGCGTCGCTCGTTCTGAATGGCATTCGATTGTCGCCAGAAAAAATAATACGTGCTGGCTACACGTTTAAGTTTTTGCGTATCAGAGAAGCGCTTGTGGATCTGCTGGCTAAAAAGGAGTAGAATGTTGGAACCATGTGTGTGCGTGTCTAAGGACGTACCCCAGACTTTTTAAACGCAAAAAGCGCAAAAGAATACACGCAAAAGCCGCAAATGTAAAATCCAATATAAAAATTGGTTTATATCTGAGAAGGCAACGCACTCATCGTTTGCGTCATTGCATTGATCATTGCTCATTCATCATTGCTCATTGTTTCACAGCGACGGCTATTTTGGAATCCGCTGTTCCATAGTATAAAAACCACTTGTCATTAAAGCGCACGAGCCCCTCCGCAAAACAGACCTGGTTCACCTGCCCTGTGATTTCATAAGGTTTGTCCGGTGCCAGGAAATTTTTTTCAAGCCTTGAGTCGAGTTGTGTGGGATCATTTGCATTGAACAATGCCTGACCTGCGCAATAAGCACCTTTCGCTATTGCCGGATCACCGCCGGAATCCAGGTTCATGCTATTATATATCAGGACGATACCTTTGTCCGTCAAAAGCGCAAAGGGACCACTTTCAACAAGCCGGCTATCGAATTGTCCGGGACGCGGCTGGAGGACAGATTTTAATTTTCCGTTTTCCTCAACGGGTGTCCAGTGAATCAAATCCTCGGAACTGGCCATGAATAAATCAGTATCGCCAAAGTACATCCAATATTTCCCGTTGACTCTCGAAGCAACAATTCGCCCATCAGTTTCCCTGACTACCAACGCACCTGACTTGCTCCACGTATCTTTGTATTTGCCGTTCAAGACAGTGCCATGTTTGGTCCATTGCAAAAGGTCTGGCGATGTAGCTAACAATAGCCTTGCCGTTGTACCGTCGTAGGCTGTGTATGTCATAAGGTATCGTCCATCTTCAGTTTCGACCACCCGCGGGTCTTCGATCCCGCCCTCCCACTCGTAAATCTTCAGACTGTCGTTGTCGGGATACAAGACAGGTTCTTTCTGCTTTGTGAAATGAAGTCCATCTTCGCTTACGGCCAGTCCTATGCGCGATGTGCCGGCATGTTTTCCGATCTTGTCCTCGGCGCGGTACAATAAGTATACCTTTCCATCACGAACGACAGCGGCAGGATTGAACACATCTTTTTCTTCCCAATTGACAGAACGTTGAAGAACAGGACAATTAAATTTATTATCACCTGCAGTTAATATCGGATTCACACTATCCACTTTGACAAACGGAAGCAATGCCCACGAAGAATCAGCAACTGGCGATTCAATCTGTGTGGATGCCTTTCGTTGGCAGCCGATCATGATGACATAAATGAGGACAATTAGCGCAACGGGATAACCGTATATTTTTTGTTTCATCAGAGTATATTCGATATTTACGTTCAAGTTAGAACTATGAAGACCAAAAAGAAAACAGGCGTGGTACTTAACGTTGATACACTCGCTGAGGAACAACGGATTCGTCAGGCTTTTAAGGATAAAGATTGGGCGGAGATCAAGGGAGCAAACAGCTGGATGATCTTTAAGGTGATGTCAGAATTTGTTGAGGGGTTAGAGAAGCTTGCCAAGATCGGTCCTTGCGTTACTATCTTCGGTTCGGCACGAGTGAGGCCCAGCAATCCGTTCTATAAGATGGCGGATGAAATTGCATATCAACTGGTACAACAAGGTTACGGAGTGATAACGGGAGGTGGCCCCGGTATAATGGAAGCAGGGAACCGCGGAGCTAATCGTGGAAAAGGCCGATCCGTAGGATTGAATATTTATTTGCCTCATGAGCAGAAAGGGAACATATACATCGATGCTGATAAGCTGATCACGTTCGATTACTTCTTTGTTCGCAAAGTGATGTTTATGAAATACTCCCAGGGATTTATTGTAATGCCTGGCGGATTTGGTACGCTCGACGAATTGACAGAAGCGTTGACGTTGATTCAAACAAAAAAGATCGGACGGTTTCCAATCGTGCTCGTGGGCAAGAAATTCTGGTCGGGGCTTTTGGACTGGTGGAAAAAGGCCCTGGTCAACGAAAAGATGATCAATCCGGAAGATATGAACCTATTTAATCTTGTGGACAATCCTGAGGATGCAGTTAAAGTGATTGATGATTTTTATTCGAAGTATCTTTTGTCCCCGAATTTTTAATTTTTATTGGAATGGTGGAAACGGAAAATATCAAACTAACTCAATTCAGCCATGGTGCCGGATGCGGATGTAAAATCGCCCCCGACGTTTTGGAAAAGATGCTACACACTGAAGTTGAGCAGATGAAATTTAAGTCGCTGCTGGTAGGTAATGAATCCAAGGATGACGCTGCAGTGTTTGACATAGGGAACGGCACCTGCATAATAAGCACTACGGATTTTTTTATGCCGATTGTAGATGATCCATTCACTTTTGGATCAATTGCTTCTGTCAATGCGATCAGTGACGTATATGCGATGGGCGGAGAACCGATTATGGCAATCGCGATATTGGGCTGGCCAATCGGAAAAATTTCTCCTGAGATTGCGAAGTACGTTTTGGAGGGAAGCCGTAAGGTCTGCGCAGATGCAGGTATCCCACTTGCCGGCGGACATAGTATCGATTGTCCCGAGCCCATTTTTGGTCTTGCTGTAACAGGTAAGGTTAAAAAGGAAAACCTGAAGAGGAATGATACTGCAAGAGTTAACTCGTTGCTATATCTCACAAAACCCCTTGGGATCGGTATTGTCACCACGGCTCAGAAGAAGGACATCGTTCACAATGATCATCTTAAAGTAGCAGTTGATTCCATGTTACGTCTCAATTCGCCGGGGAGCGATTTTGGAACACTTCCTTATGTGAATGCTATGACCGATGTCACCGGGTTCGGCCTATTAGGACATTTGTGCGAAGTCTGTGAAGGAAGTGGCCTTTCTGCGGAAATCGACATTGCCAAAATTCCTGTATTCGATTTTCTTGATGAGTATATAAAACAGAAGTCCACGCCGGGAGGAACAGCGCGCAATTGGAATAGCTACGGCAAAAAGATCAGTGCGCTGACCGAAGATCAGAAATCAATTTTAGCGGACCCACAAACCAGTGGAGGACTTTTGGTTTCGGTGAATGAGGAAGATGCCGTATTTTTCGAAGAGTTTACGAAGTCGAAGGGATTGATTCTAAAACCATTTGGCAGGCTGGTTTCAAAAGGTAAGTATGTCGTTAGTGTCAATTGATACGGCTGAGATCACTAAGCAACTGTTGGAAGCGGCGCAGCGGCAGAAAATATGCTGTCTGACTTTTGATAATGAGCCCGACACCCGAATAGTTCATCCGTACGGTGTATGTCAAACGGCGAAAAATAAAATAATGATCATTTGCTGGCAGGAAGGAGGTTTTGCAGGTACTTCCAAAATACCGGGTTATCGGAATCTATCGTTGTTGAAATGTAATACGGTAGAGCTACTGGACAGGCATTTTTTAGTGCGCTTTGATTTTCATCCTGAGTCTGATTCCTATTCGGAGTGGTTGTTTCACATTTAACGGTTTCTTCCAATAAAACCGTAATCCTGCTCTTGTTCCAACAGGTCCTTCGAGTGAACGATCATAGGTATCTATACAATTCACAAAACCCATTCCTTTAGGCAGTTGTTTGATAGCGAAAGCAAGCGCTCTGGAGGACAACACTAAAGAGGAGCGAAGGGAAGCATTGCCACCTATGTGTCATTTCAACTTTTTGAGCCGAAGGTTTTAACTCTTAGGATGACGGTGATGAAAGAGCCTCGCATGGAAGCCTGATCTGATCGGAATAAAATTTCATCCTTGAATGCATGTGATTCAAAGGAACGATCTTTTCAATGAGAGACAACTTATGATTTACAAACACTTCGAGATAGTAGTTATCCAGCAAATATAAATTGACCTTATATCCATAGTAACGGATCGCCATGACAAACGTCCCCCTCTCGTATAACAGGCTGATTTTGTCATCCAGCGTCAACTCCTCAAATTCTGTGCACGGGATCATATACTAAACTTATGCTAAAAATAAATGGAGCACAATGTTGACTCTGGCGAAGTTTTTCTTTAAAGAATGTAGCTGAAAAGCGCCAAAGATTATTCGTTAAATTAATGTCAATTGCAATCGAATACGCTGATATTCACACGCTCATGTGACCCTAAGCATATTGTTTGAGGTGTATTCAAACGAAGGGATTTTGAAGGCAAAGAGCGTGATCGGGCAATAAAAAAACCCCTTTGCAGGGGTTTAGGCTGGGTGAATGATGGGACTCGAACCCACGACCCTCAGAATCACAATCTGATGTTCTAACCGGCTGAACTACATCCACCGTAATGAGACTGCAAATTTAGTCGGCTGCTTCGAAATTGCAAAAATGAATTTACGTCTCAATTTCTATCGAACACCAGGCGCTCTCCCATTGTTCCTTCTTTCAAATTTCCTTCCGCATAAGCTAAGTGCCCCGAAACAAAAGTGTGAGTAACCTGCGATGCCATCGTTGCCCCTTCAAATGGCGACCAGCCACACTTTGCAAGGATGTTTTCCTGACTGATAGTCCATTGTTTTTTCAGGTCCACAAGAACGAGGTCGGCGAAATAGCCTTCGCGTATGAAGCCCCTTTTATTTATCTGGAATAAGATCGCCGGGTTATGGCTCATTTTTTCAGCAATTTTTTCGAGCTTGATTTTTCCACGATGATAAAATTCAAGCATTGCTACGAGACTATGTTGAATCAGTGGACCCCCTGACGGAGCTTTGAAGTAGGTGTTATTTTTTTCTTCGCGAGTATGCGGTGCATGGTCTGTTGCAATTACATCGATCCGGTCATCGAGCATTGCAGCGAAAATGGCGTCTTGATCAGCCGCTGTTTTGATTGCTGGATTCCATTTTATCAAAGTTCCTAATTTTTTGTAGTCGGAATCATTGAACCACATGTGATGTATACAGGCTTCGGATGTTATCTTTTTTTTCGCTAGAGGAATAGTGTTGTCAAATAGAGACGTCTCTTTTGCAGTTGAAATGTGTAGCACGTGAAAACGCGTTCCGTGCTTCTTCGCAAGGTTGATTGCAAAAGATGAAGATTTAAAACAAGCTTCTACACTCCGGATCTGTGGATGACACTCTATCGGAACATCTTCGCCATAGCGCTGCTTGAAGTCAGCTGAATTGTTACGGATGGTCGATTCATCTTCACAGTGCGCAGCGATCAACGATGGAAACTTCGAAAAAAAACCTTCCAATGTCTTTGGATCATCAACGAGAAGATTACCTGTGGACGAACCCATAAAAATTTTCAGGCCACAAACATTCTTGATTTCAGTCTTCATGACTTCCTCAAGATTGTCATTCGATGCACCCATGAAAAACGAATAATTGGCGAGTGAGGTCCGTGAAGCAATTGAATATTTTTCTGCAAGTAGTTCCTGCGTGAATGCAGGCGGATTTGTGTTAGGCATCTCCATGTAACTTGTAACGCCGCCTGCAACTGCCGCCCTGGATTCCGAGTGAATATTCCCTTTGTGTGTCAAACCTGGTTCACGGAAGTGCACCTGATCGTCAATAACGCCTGGAAAGAGGAATTTTCCTCCTGCGTCTATAATCACTTCGGCAGGGCTCGAAGAAAGATCCTTGCCGATAACGTCAATATACTGGCCACGAATAAGTACATCTCCCTCAAAGACCTTGCCTTCGTTGACTATATTTGCATTCGTTATCAGTGTAGTTTTCATCGGTCGCAAAAATAGAATCTAAAGTGCCAACAACCACCTCTTTTGAGAGTTTTAATCTAAACCGTCAGTTGCTGGATGCGGTAGCGGACCAGGGTTTTTCAACGCCGACGGAAATACAGTTAAAATGTATTCCAAAAATACTGGGTGGACAGGATGTTATCGGTATTGCGCAAACGGGAACAGGGAAAACTGCGGCCTACCTGTTGCCCATATTGATGAAAATAAAATACGCCCAAGATGACGAGCCGCGCGCGTTGATCCTTGCACCCACGAAAGAACTTACAATACAGATCGCGGAGCATGCTTGGCTGCTGGCAAAGTATACCGATCTGCGGATACTTCCCATTTATGGAGGTGTCGGGCCAAAAACGCAAATCGAAATGATAAGGAAAGGAGTTGACATCATCGTTGCCACTCCCGGACGTTTTAGTGAGCTGTATTTGAAGAAGGAATTACCTGTATCTCAGCTGAAAGTGCTGGTACTCGACGAGGCCGACCGGATGATGGATATGGGCTTCATGCATCAACTGCGGAAGATCCTCGAAGTGCTCCCACGCAAGAGACAAAATCTTTTATTCTCTGCGACATTCTCGGATAAAGTGGACCGCCTATCTGCTGAGTTCCTGGAATTTCCAAACAGGATAGAAGCAAGTCCGCCGGCAACACCGGCGAAAGAAGTCGAGCAGGAATTGTATCTCGTCCCCAATTTGAATACCAAGCTGAATTTTGTTGCGCACTTATTACAAGACAAAGAGCAATACAATCGTGTGATGATATTTACGAGGACGAAAGGAGTGGCAAATAGTGTTTACGGTTTTATTGAAAACAGATCATTAGGACCCGCGAAAGTTATTCACTCCAATAAAGGCCAGAATAGCCGGATAAATGCTGTCAATGAGTTCAAAGATGGGAACCTGCGTGTACTTGTCTCAACGGATGTAACTGCAAGGGGGATCGATGTTACCGGTGTTTCGCACGTAATCAATCTTGATGTACCCGTATTGTACGAGGATTATGTTCATCGCATCGGGCGGACAGGTCGAGCATTTCATAAGGGGAAGGCCATTACTTTTGCTACGAAAGCGGAACTTTATCACGTTGAAAAAATTGAAAAGCTGATCAGGGGAAAGATCCCCCTTAAAAAGTTGCCTGAAGATGTAGAAATAACAAAGACACCTTTTGCCGAGCAGCAAGCAATGGCACAATCTCTTGACAGGCAGAAGAGGAAAGATGACCCTGAATTTAAGGGTGCATTTCACGAGAAGAAAGGAATCAAGGGGAAGAGATAAGGGAACGTTCAGGGAAAGATGGCCTTGACGACTTTCCCTTCCATTAACTATTCCTACAACGACATCATATCCTTAAACTTCGCGGCCTGCCTGCGGCTGACTTCTACTTTATCTCCGCCGCGAAGCTTTACCATCAACCCTCCGTTAAACCAGGGCTCAATTCCTTCTACCCAGCTCAGGTTTACTATATGCTTACGACTTGCACGGAAGAAGGCACGCTCATCGAGCTTCTCGTCTAATGCATTCAATGATTTATGAATCATCGGACGATTGTTATCAAAATACACTTTGATGTAATTTCCATCCGATTCAAAAAGTCGTACGTTGTTGAGGCTAACAAACCAGCAACGATCACCGTCCTTGACAAAAACCTGATCCTGAAGTCCAAGTTTCTTTTCAGGTCCGCGGATAGCGGCATTCTTTGCCCGTTCTTTGTCGGCAAGTTTGGCTACGGCTTCAGCGAGGCGTTCAGGTTGTATCGGTTTTAATAAATAATCCAATGCGTTAACTTCAAATGCTTTCAGGGCAAATTCATCGTAGGCGGTTGTAAAGATTACAAGAGGTACTGCATCGAGCTCCTCCAATAACTGAAATCCTGTTTTACCCGGCATCTGTATGTCCAAAAAAAGCAGGTCTGGATTGAGGTCGTTAACCAATTGTGTTGCTTCTTCAGCATTCATTGCTTCACCAACAACTTCAATGCTTGGATGATCTTCAAGCAGTTTCATCAATTCTTTACGAGCTAAGCGCTCATCATCTACGATTAATGCTCTCATGGCTTATGTGTTGTGGAATAATAAGTTCTGTTAGTACAAAATTATCGGATTCATTTGCAATTCTGAAAGTGGCTTCATCTCCATAGATCAACTTAAGGCGTTGTATGGTATTATCAAGACCCAATCCAGATTTGCTTCTTTTTGTTCCGTTCACGTAATGGCCGCTGTTGCGGATACGAATCTTCAATTTATCCTTCACCACGTCCGTTTTTAATTGGATCAATCCACCTTTCGTGAGTTTCGAGATACCGTGCTTAATTCCATTCTCCACCAATGTTTGGATCATCAAAGGGGGAACCAGGAATCGCTGCGATTCCGGATGTATATCAAACTCCGTCTTCAGCCGTTCTTCGAACCTTATGCTTTCGAGGCCAAGATAATCTTTTACGATCTTTAATTCCTCATCAAAATTAGTGAGGCCTTTCTTATCCGATGCAAGTGAACTGCGAAGGATATTCGAAAGTTGCGTAATGGCCTGCTTTGACTTCTTGGGGTTTTCATCCACGAGGGCACGGATGCTGTTTAATGCATTAAAAATAAAATGAGGGTTGAGCTGTGATTTCAGATTGTTTAACTCGATCTCAATCATGCTGGCCTCATATTTTAATGATTTGTTGTATTCATTGAAGTAGTGATAGGCACAATAACACACTGTCCACCAGAAAAATAGAATAAAATAAAACGACGACTGTCGGAGGATGAGCTGAAGATCGAACGCAGTTGTGGGATTAAACAGGCGACCGAGTACAAAATTGACAGGGATGGTAAGAAAGTATACGATAAGTCCCATGATGAACAGCGCAGCAAGCACACCTGGAATTAGCTTGTGCATCGGTTGGTACAACCACTTCCAATGCTTAAGTCTGTTTCTGAAAGCATGGGTAACAACGATACACAAAAAGGCTTCAACGACGAAAAATATTACCCGCCTCAACGTGACGCTACCGGATGCCATGTAGCTCCACCAAATTTGAGCAAGCGCGGAGATCGTCCACCCCCCTATCTGCAATACCCAGTATATTCGATATCTGTTCATTCCAATAATTCGCAAAATTACGGAAAACGCGTCAGAGCGGGCTGCCTTTTATTTGGATGGTTACAGGAACTTAAATTGAAGCAAATAGAGGAATAAAACGCCTGCCGTAATGATTAGAACCCATGTTATCGCAACCAACACCTTCTTGAATTTTGAAAGGCTGGGCTCCGAGGCAACGGTGTTAAAAATAAACGCAGCTCCTGCCACCATATAAAGCGATGCTTCGAGCACGTCCTTTAACACGAGTTGATAAATTCCAAATCCCAGGAAAATTGCTCCGAATAAATATTGTCTCTGTCGTGCGTTCATAGTGTATGGATAACGTGGCTATTGGTTAATTCAATTCGTGCTTCAGGAATGCTCCTGTGTAACTGGCAGGATTTTTAGAAACTTCTTCCGGTGTTCCAACCGCGACAATTCGTCCTCCTTTTTCGCCACCTTCAGGACCAAGATCTACAACGTAGTCGGCCGACTTAATCACATCCATGTTATGTTCAATCACTAGAACCGTATTGCCTTTGTTCACGAGTTTTTGAAGTACATCAAGCAAATGAGAGATATCCTGAAAATGCAAGCCTGTCGTTGGTTCATCCAGAATGTAAAAAGTCTTTCCAGTATCTCGTTTCGATAACTCAGTAGCTAACTTCACGCGTTGTGCCTCGCCACCGGACAATGTCGTTGCATGTTGACCCAATGAAATATATCCCAATCCAACCTCAGAAAGCGTCGCGATCTTGCGCAGAATTTTCGGTTGATTTTCAAAAAATGTGACAGCCTCTTCCACGGTCATATCTAACACATCACTGATTGACTTTCCTTTAAACCTAACTTCGAGCGTCTCGCGATTATACCTTTTGCCTTTACAAGTTTCACAGGGTACATGGACATCGGGAAGAAATTCCATTTCAATTAGTCGGAGCCCGGCACCTTCACAGGTTTCACAGCGTCCACCCTTTACGTTGAATGAGAACCGGCCGGTCTTATAACCGCGGATCTTAGCCTCAGGAAGTTGAGCGAATAAGTCCCTGATGTCTGAGAACACGCCTGTATACGTCGCGGGATTTGAGCGCGGCGTTCTGCCGATGGGCGACTGATCGACCTCAATGACCTTATCGATCAGATTCAGTCCTTCGATTTTTTTAAATGCTAGCGGTTCTGTTCTCGAGTTGTAAAAATGACGATTGAGGATTGGAAATAGTGTGTCATGTATCAAAGTCGATTTACCACTTCCCGATACGCCGCTGATACAGGTCAAAGTTCCCAACGGAATTTGCAGGTCGACATTCTTAAGATTATTACCACTGGCGTGTGTAAGTTTTATTTTTTCACCGCTTCCTGTTCGTCTTTCTTTGGAAAGATGTACCGTCAATTCTCCAGTAAGATATTTCGCTGTGACACTGTTTCCTTTTAAAAAAGTTTCAGGGTCACCTTCGGAGACCACATGTCCGCCATGGCGCCCCGCACCGGGACCAATGTCAAGAATGTAATCCGATTCTAACATCATTTCTTTATCGTGTTCGACAACTATAACAGAGTTGCCAATATCCCTGAGATCTTTCAGTGCTTTGATCAACTTTACATTGTCGCGCGCATGAAGGCCGATACTCGGTTCGTCCAGGATATAGAGCACTCCGACAAGTTGAGTTCCTATCTGTGTCGCGAGGCGAATCCTTTGTGATTCACCACCACTGAGCGTTCTGATGGGTCTGTTCAGATTAAGATAGTCAAGCCCGACGTCTAACAGAAAGCCTATACGCTTGCGGATCTCTTTCAATATTTCTGTGGCAATCAACCGCTGCTTTTCGTTCAACCGGTTCTCCAAACCATCAAACCATTTTTTTAATTCATTGATATCAAGTACAGCCAGTTCAGAGATATTTTTATTATCAATTTTGAAGTGAAGGGATTCTTTTTTAAGCCGGGCTCCATTGCAGTCGGGACAGATCCGGCTAACCGTAAAATCATCCACCCATTTCCTCATGGCCTCCGATCCTTCTTCGCGTTGTTTGTCCAGAAAACTTATAATACCCTCAAACTTTGTACTCCATTCAGTACCTGGAAATTTTACTGATGCAACAGCGACAGGAATATCGTCGCCGTAAAGCATCACATTAATTGCTTCCTTAGGGATGTCTTTAATTGGTGAGCTTAATGTTAACTTATAACGCTTGAGTATCGCCTCGATCTTTTTAAATATCCAGATGTCGCGGTACTCTCCAAGGGGAAGTATTCCTCCACGACTTATGCTCAGGCTTTTATCAGGGATAACCGACGCTTCTGTGATCTCTTCGATCTGGCCCAATCCATTGCAAGTAGGACATGCACCATACGGTGAGTTAAAAGAAAATGTATTTGGCGCCGGTTCGTCATACGACAATCCCGTCTTTGGATCCATCAGGAACTTCGAGAAATGATGTACTTTACCGTTCTCCTCCATAACCATCATCACTCCCTTTCCTTCTTTCAGGGATTTATTGATAGACTGACCAATACGCGCACGGTCTTTTGCGTCAACAACGATCCGATCCATTACAATTTCAATATCATGGATCTTATAACGGTCTACCTGCATCTTGGCTGAGATATCCAGCAACTCTTCGTCTACGCGGACCTTCGTGTACCCGGATTTTCTGATTTGCTGGAACAACTCGCGGTAATGCCCTTTTCTGCCTTTAACGACAGGTGCTAGGAGTACTAACTTTTTAGCTTTAAAATTTTGCAGCAAGGTGTCGAGTATCTGATCTTCTGACTGCCGCACCATTTTATCGCCGGAGAGATACGAGAAAGCCTCACCGGTGCGCGCAAACAACAACCTCATGAAGTCATAGATCTCTGTAACCGTTCCAACAGTGGACCGCGGATTCCGCGATGTTGTTTTTTGCTCAATTGAGATCACGGGACTAAGGCCGTTGATCTTATCGACGTCCGGTCTTTCCAGGTTGCCCATAAAGCTCCTGGCGTACGCGGAAAAACTTTCCATGTAACGACGCTGGCCTTCCGCGTAGATTGTATCGAACGCCAGAGATGATTTTCCGCTTCCGCTTATACCCGTAATCACCACGAGTTTGTTTCGCGGAAACGTCAAGCTGATATTCTTAAGATTGTGTTCCCTGGCTCCGACGATTTCTACAACCTCCTGCTCGCTGGAATCACTCGCTTTCTTTGCCGCTCCGTTAGACATGAATGGATAATAATGAGGAGTACAAAAATGAACGCGTTAATGTTGCAGTACAACAAAAAAAAATAAAATAGTGGGAAAACTTTCAACAGAGCGTCTGAAGGGATTTTTAGAACGAAAACCTGCCCTTAAGGAGTGGAGACTGCATCCAACCTGGCTCGGTGGTCATGCTTTCATATTTTCCTGAATTCAATGTATAGCCTATGCTCTCCTTAGTTTGTGGATCAACGATCCAGTATTCCTTTACTCCGAATTTTTCATAGAGGTTCTTCTTCTTTACAAGATCATGGTCCCGATTGCCTGGCGAAAGGACCTCAACGAGGAGATCAGGCACGCCATGAAAATGACCTTTAGGTTCCGGCTGATTCTTGTTGGTTTTCAAAATAACGACAATGTCGGGTTGAACGGCATTGCTGGTTTCGTCCAGATAAATATCAAATGGAGCAATAATTACCTGACCTTTGTCGAGGTCGTCAACCTGCTCGCTCAATCGTCTAAAAATTGTTTGTAAGACTTTCTGATGGATGGTAACGGGTGTTGGGGACATATAGATAACATTATCAATAAGTTCAGCTAACGTGCCCTCAGGAAGGTTTTTATATACCTCCATACTTGTTCGGGGCGGATTTACAACGGGAGATTTCATAATACAAAAATAAAAAACTAAGGCATTTCCTTCCCCTGCGCAATCTTCAGCATTTCAAACCAATCTTGCAGATCGAGGGCCAGATCTATTGCCTTTGAACTTTCAACAATCCGATCCGGCTTCGTGGTTCCAATAACTGGAAAAATGGACGACGGATGTTTTAGCAGCCATGCCAGAGATAGCTGTGCTTCGGTGGCATTATACTTTGAAGTTTTTCTGAACAATTCCGTTTTATCTCCTTCCACCAGTTTTCCTCCACCTAACGGAGACCACCCCATAGGAGAGACGCGATGCTTCATCAATACGTCAATACTGCCGTCAAAAAGGGGCAGGTTGTACGTGAGGGAGATCTCAAGCTGATTAGTGACTAGCGGAAATGGCAAATAGCTCTGCAACATCTCAAATTGAGTAGCTGTAAAATTGGAGACACCGAAGTGCAGTACTTTTCCGCTTTGCTTTAAAGAAGTAAATGCCTCCGCTACTTCGGTTGGATTAAGAAGTGGATCGGGACGGTGTATTAAAAGGAGATCAAGACGATCCGTGTTGAGCATCTTGAGGGAATTATCTACCGACCAGTTTATATTTTGCTGTGATGTATCATAATGTTTGACCCAGCTCGTAGGTCTTTTCTGTGAGGGGAATTTTATACCACATTTGGTTACGATCTCCATCCGTTCTCGTAGCGACCGATCCTTTCGAATGACGTTCCCAAAAATCTCCTCATTACTGTGATCTCCATAAATGTCAGCGTGATCGAATGTAGTTATCCCGACATCCAGCGATGTATGGATCAATTGCTCCACCTGATTTTCAGGAAGGTTCCAGCGCCACGCTCCTGCGATGATCCTGGAAAACACGGGACCGTCTTTGTGAATTTTTTTGCGTTCCATTCTCAGTTTATGAATTTAACCATCGCGATACAACGTCCGCGAATTCCTGGGGCTTTTCCGCCTGAACCCAATGGCCAGTGTCCATGGTTTCGAGTTTTGCCATTGGAAAGACCTTTATGATGTGATTCCAGTCCGATTCCGGCACATATTTAGATTTCGCGCCACGTATAAATAGAGTGGGCTTTTCAAATGATCCTTTGGCGTGAAGGTCAAGACCAACGTTGCCCAGTTTTTCGCTGATGACTTTTAAATTGATCTTCCATGAAAATCCGCCGTCGGACTTGCGCTGCAAATTCTTAAGCAAAAATTGGCGAACATCGGATTCCGGCACATGTTGCGACAGTTGCTCGTCGGCTTCGTTGCGTGATTTTATTGAATCGATGAGGATTGCAAGCAGCCCCTTGACTATTGTATAATGCTCAAGGTTATAGGCTTTTGGCGAAATATCAACAACGATCAACCGACCTATCTTTTCCGGATGTGTGAGTGCAAAATTCATCGCCGTCTTTCCACCCATCGAGTGACCTATAACAACTGGGTCTGCTATCGAATGATCTTGGATAAACTCAGATAGATCGGACACCATTGATTCGTAATCGAAAGTATCGCTATGCGGAGACTGACCGTGATTTCTCAGATCAACGGTATAAACTTTATACGAACCTGAGAACAATTTTGCCTGGGTTAACCAGTTGTCTGAAGAGCCGAACAAACCGTGGAGAATTATCATCGGTTTGCCCTGACCATATTCGCGAAAAAATAACTTCATTTGCCAAAAATAGAATTAAGTATTCAGAACTCAGAATTTAGAATGCGAACGGTATATTTGGAGGATTTAATGTTTTGTAATGGAATTTTCAGAAGGTAATTATACAATTCAAGGTCTAAACGTTCTTGATATAACTCAACAGTTCGGCACTCCCCTGTATGTTTACGACGCCGAAAAGATCGTGAGCCAGATTAAGAGTTTGAAAACTGCTTATTCAGGTTCGGAGGTGAGAGTGAAATATGCTGCGAAAGCATTGACGAACGTGTCAATCCTGAAACTTATTCGTAAGCAAGGCGTAGGCATTGAGGTGGTTTCACTTCAGGAAGCGCAGCTTGCAATGAAAGCAGGATTTACCTCGCGGGAAATACTGTTCACACCAAGCGGTGTTGACTTCAGTGAAATTGTCGAGGGCGTCAATCTCGGATTGGCGATCAACCTTGATAATCTTTCAGCTCTTCAGAAGTTCGGGGAAAAATATAGAAACAGCTACCCGTGCGGGATAAGGCTTAATCCACACATCCTTGCCGGTGGTAATTACAAGATCTCTACTGGCCATAGCAACTCAAAATTCGGAATTTCCATTTATCAGCTCCAACATATCCGCGAAGTGATAGATAAGTATGGAATGCTCATCCATGGACTACATATACACACCGGATCCGAGATTACAGAAACAGATATTTTCCTGAAAATGGCAGAGATCCTGTTCGGATTGGCGGCAGATTTTCGCGATCTGAAATTCATTGATTTGGGAAGCGGATTTAAGGTTAGCTACAAAGACGGGGACATGGTCACTAATGTGTATGATGTTGGACTTAAGCTCACAAAGAGCTTTAATGAATTCTGTATGCAGTACGGAAGGAAACTTGAATTGTGGATCGAACCTGGCAAGTATGTCGTAAGCGAATCGGGAACGTTGTTTGTGCAAGCAAATGTGGTGAAGTCTACGCCGACGGTAACTTTTGTAGGAGTGAACTCTGGATTAAATCATCTTATTCGTCCGATGATGTACGATTCGTATCATCATATAATTAACATTTCGAATCCAACAGGATCTCAAAAGGTCTACACTGTTGTGGGGTACATTTGTGAAACCGATACGTTTGGGACAGACAGAAAATTGCATGAAGTGAGGGAAGGTGATACCATTGCCTTCAAAAATGCCGGAGCATACGGGTTCTCGATGTCATCGAACTACAATTCACGCCTGCGTCCGGCGGAGGTTTTGGTGATCGATGGTGAAGCACGATTGATCCGAGAGCGTGAAACCATCGAGGATCTACTCCAAAGGCAGGTGATAATTGATATTTAATGTCAGGAAGTTTGTCAATTCAACTTTCTACACCAACTTTTTGATCCGGAGGTATGTTATTTTAGCGCTGAAATTTTACAGGATGCGATTACTCACCTTTACCCTACTTTTTCTATCTGTTTTTTCCTGTTTGAAATCACAGGTTATCCAACCCGCTAAGCTCGTCGCCGAAACTCCCACGGGAACATTTAAGGCCGGCGACGAAATAGAGCTTGTGTTTAAAGCAACGGTGGACAAAGGGTGGTATATCTACTCCGTTGGATTCGATCCTGATTGCGGACCCATTCCAATGGCGATCACGTTGGAGAAAGATCCTGGATTTGAGCTTGTCGGAGATCTCAAGGCCGTGCAGGATAAGTCCAAACACGACAAGATATTTGATTGTGATGTTCGCATATTCGAGGGTACGGGGGAGTTTCGTCAAAAGATCAAAGTTCTTGCCCCTAATGTGAACTTAAAAGGGTCTTACGAAGGACAAGTTTGCTCCGAGGTTGAGGGCAAATGTGTGTTGTTTGAAGGCGACCTGAATTTCGGTGCAATCAAAGTTGAAGGAACGGGTAAAATCGTACCAAAAAAAAACAACGATGAAGGCAAGCCACAGGCCACTGCGCAGCCGGAAAGAATAGATACTGTTACGAGCCGAAATGAAATTCCACTAGCCGCACCCGTTCAGTATGGTGAGAACAAGGGGCCTGTTCTAGACCCCTCGCTTACAAGCAGCGACCCGCGACAAAACTCATTCATTGGATTTTTCCTTTTATCGTTTGTTGCCGGTCTTGCCGCATTGCTCACACCTTGTGTTTTTCCGATGATCCCGATGACGGTAAGTTTTTTTACCGGTCAGGGTAGACCAAGGTCTCACGCGTTGGTGTATGGGTTCTCTATCATTGTAATATACACGCTGATCGGAGCCGCCCTTGCACCGCTAATGGGCCCTGAGACAGCAAATCACCTTTCAACGGAATGGCTACCTAACCTTATCTTCTTTATAGTGTTTGTCGTGTTCGGCCTTTCATTCCTGGGGTTGTTCGAAATAACACTGCCCGGAACGTTCATCAACAAAGTTGACCAACAGGCAGACAAAGGCGGACTGATCGGAATTTTTTTTATGGCGTTTACGCTGGTGCTAGTTTCGTTTTCCTGTACAGGTCCATTGGTAGGAAGTATCCTGGTTTCGTCTGCCGGCGGTCAGTTCGTAAAACCGATCCTGGGCATGTTTGCGTTTTCGCTGGCGTTCGCAATTCCATTCACGCTATTCGCCTTTTTTCCCCGTTGGCTTAGTTCATTGCCAAAATCTGGCGGTTGGCTTAATTCAGTGAAGGTTGTACTTGGGTTTATTGAACTAGCCCTCGCGTTTAAGTTTTTGAGCATTGCAGACCAGGCGTTCCATTGGGGCATATTGGATCGCGAAATCAACATTGCCATATGGATAGTGATAGTTACGTTGATCGGGTTGTACCTGATGAAAGCGTTCCGACTTCCTGGCGACAGTGGAAAGGATGTTGAGGAAAAACGCATTGGCATACCTAGCCTCGTGCTTGCTATGATGGCTTTTACGTTTGTCGTTTACCTGGTACCCGGCATGTGGGGCGCGCCATTGAAGGCCTTAGCTGGCTACTTACCTCCTTTGTATACACATGATTTTGATATTGTCTCGAAGTCCACAAGCGATAATCCAAATAAGATCTGTGACGAACCAAAATATACAGAGTTCCTGCATCTGCCACACGGATTGAAAGGATATTTCGATTACGACCAGGCTATTGCTTGCGCGCGTCAGCAGAACAAGCCACTATTTATTGACTTCACAGGACATGGATGTACAAATTGTCGTGAAATGGAGGCTGTGGTATGGTCAGATCCCGAGGTATTAAGAAGACTTCAGAATGATTTTGTAGTGGTAGCGCTCTATGTTGATGATAAAACCGAACTGCCAGAGTCGGAATGGTATACATCAAAGTACGACAACAAAGTGAAAAAGACGATCGGCAAACAGAATGCTGACCTTCAAATAACGAATCTGAACAACAATGCTCAGCCATTTTATGTGCTACTTGGGAAAGATGAGCGAGTACTAGTTCCTCCCTACGGGTATGATAAAAGTGTTGAAGGATTCGTAAAATTTCTGGACGGCGCCAGGAGCAAGTTTAAGGAGTTAAGCCTTCCCTAAGGGAGGTTAGGGGCTGGAGATCGACGGCAAAAGCTACATAGGCATGTTAAGTGAAGTTTTCCTGAAAGTGTCTTAAAGCCTCATTTTGAGGCTTTTGAAATATAAAACATTCGATTATATTTGAATCAAAGGCGTATTCTTACATGGCTTAGGCCTTATTTTTTAAACGTGTTATCTTTACAGCCTATTTTTTAACTGACCCCCTCGGTCGAAATTTATTGAAGAAATGCAAAAACGCTGGATTGGATTCTCAGGAGTCATTCTTTTAACGATTAGTGTCGTTTTTATCAACCGATACTATCTCCCCTCTCTCGTACAAGCAGAAGTGGCCTTTGATTCGCTTCAGCAGTACACGGTAAATATTAAATCGCCGAACGTCCTTTATGGGATGGTGGTGGATAACCTCACCGTGATAGAGGACAAGATCAAGAGAAACGAAAGACTCGGCGATATACTCGAGGCATATAATGTGCCTGCTAACATCATTCATCAGGTCTCACAGTTGTCACGCAACGTTTTTGATGTGAGAAAAATCGCTCCGAACAAGAAGTACACGCTTATTTGTGGTCAGGACTCTCTAAAAACTGCGAAGGCTCTCGTTTATGAGCCCAACCAGATAGATTATATCGTTTTCAGGTTTGAGGATACCCTATGGGTTGATGTTTGCCAGCGTGATGTAGTCATATTAGAGAAAACAATGGCAGGCGAAATCCAATCAAACCTGTCAGAAACCATTGAGGATCTCGGCATCTCTCATGAACTCACGAACAAGTTTGTCGACATCTTTGGATGGCAGGTCGACTTCCAACGCCTTCAAAAAGGTGATAAGTTCAAGTTGATCTACGAAGAAGCACAGGTTGAGGGCGTAAGCGTTGGCATCAAACAAATAAACGGGATATACTTTGAACATTCTGGAAGCCCTTATTATGCCTTTCCGTTCGATCAGGGAGAAGGTCTTGATTATTTTGATGACGAAGGAAAGAGTCTGCGTAAAGCTCTCTTGAAATATCCAATTGAATTCACGCGGATCAGCTCTCGCTATACAATGAACCGTTTTCATCCCGTACAAAAGAGATGGAAAGCGCATCTTGGTACAGACTTCGCGGCGCCCACCGGCACCCCGATTCGTAGTGTTGGAGATGGAATTATTGAAGAAGCCCAGTACAAGTCGAACAATGGAAATTACGTCAAGATAAGGCACAACGGTACCTATACCACACAATATCTTCATATGTCGCGTATCGCCGAAGGCGTTCGTGCCGGAACAAAAATCAAACAAGGTCAAACAATTGGATATGTTGGAAGCACAGGCCTGGCAACGGGACCACACCTTTGTTACCGCTTTTGGAAAAACGGCGTCCAGGTTGATGCTTTAAGAGTCGAACTTCCACCTTCACAACCTGTGAAGAAGGATCAAATGGAAGCGTTTGACCAAGTGAGACAGGAACTGACGAAGAAGCTGGACGCAATCCAGTTGTCAAACAAACCACAAGAGCCGATCGCATCGCTCTAAGATCTTTTTATTTTTTTTCTTCGTTGAAGAAAGGGTAATATTCGTTAATTCTTTTTGTTAAGAATAAGGATTCCTCATTTCAATGAAGGTTATATCGCTGATCTTCCTTCTCATCATTCAAACTTTTTGCTATGCGCAAAAGGTCGGCCTTGTATTTAGCGGCGGGGCGGCGAAGGGATTTGCCCACGTTGGAGTACTTAAAGCTCTCGAAGAAAATGAAATTCCTATCGATTATATCGTGGGCACGTCAATCGGTGGGATTATCGGCGGTTGTTATGCCGCTGGAATGAGCCCTCTCCAAATTGAGCAAATGGTCACATCAGACCAGTTCCTTCGGTTGATCAATGGACTGCCAGAAACCGGGTACAACTACTATTATCACCGGGCTGATGAAACTCCACAGTTCCTCAAGCTTAACCTCGCGCTCGACTCGACGTTCAATTTTCAATTGAATTCAAGCCTGGCTAATGACGTTTCGTTGAATTTTGCGCTTGCGGAAAAAATGGCGCAGGCGTCCGTCATATCAAAGGATAATTTTGATAGCCTCTTTGTGCCCTTACGCGTGGTTACAGCCGATATCTTCACTCAGAGGGAGGAAGTGCTTCACAAGGGTTCGCTGAGCGATGCGCTCCGTGCAACTCAAACAGTTCCGTTCTTTTATAACCCCGTTCGCGTAGATGGGAAATATCTGTTTGACGGCGGCGTATACAACAACTTTCCCGTTGATGTGTTGCAGCGCGACTTCAATCCCGACGTGATCATCGGAGTTAATGTTTCAAGTAAGGTCTTTGATGAGTATCCTTATGACAATGACGAAAAGCTGATTTCCCAATCCTTATTGTTCCTTCTTTTAGACAAGTCAGACCCTTCTAGCATACCACCTAACGGTGTTTACATACAACCGAATGTTCGCGGCTATAATTCTTATGACTTCAGCAGGGTCAAAAGCCTTATCGACAGCGGTTATGTGCAGACTATGCGTCAGATTGAAGAGATAAAAACAAAGATTGTCGCACGAAAGTCGTGCGATGAAGTGATGCAACGGCGTAACGCATTCAATGACAAAAGTGTTCCATATGTTTTTGACAAGCTTACATTCAAGACTTTTAATTCAAGGCAACGCGGATATTTAAGAGCTTACTTCGGCAGTAAACGCAATGAAGATAAGTTTACTTATAGCGAGATAAAAAGCGGCTTCTTCAAGCTTGTTTCTGAAGAATACTTCAGTAACGTCTATCCAAACATTTTCTATGATTATCAAAAGAAGGCGTTCACACTTCAGCTGACACGCCGGCCGCAACAGAACTTCCAGGTAGGATTTGGAGGTGTCATCGCGACGCGTGACGTCAGCAACATATTCCTCGGTCTTAATTTTTACTATTTTAATAGAATACTAAGCCATGCTTCGGTGGGTTTTCAGACGGGAAATTTCTACAAATCGGCGCTGTTGAAATACAGAATGGATTTTCCATATCAGTTTCATATTGAACCCTACTTGTCTTTCGACGGATGGAACTACCTCAATAATGACGACTTGCTCGACGAAGTATCGACACCGGTGACACCGACAGTTCTCCGGCGGATCAACCGTAAATTCGGCATTCATATCGGTGTCCCTATACGTAATTCGTTCAAAGGAGTTGTTACGGTGGAGGGGTTCAATTCATTGGACAGGTACATCAATGGCGGTGTGTTTATCAGCACAGATACGCTCGATCAATTAAAGCTGCAAGGCTACAAGGTGGGTCTATCTGTTTCTATGAACAATCTTAACCGCAGACAATATGCTTCATCGGGAAAGAATATAAGCATATCGGCCGATTACTTTTCAGTCAAGGAGGATTTTACGCCCGGTAGTACTTCCATCCAAGAAGGACATACACGCGTGGATCATAGCTGGTACCGGATGAAGGCTAGCGCTGAGCAATACTTCGGAACTGGATGGTATAGGCCGGGATATTTGGCGGAGTTTGTTTTTTCGAACCAGCCTTTCCTTCAAAACTACTTTGGGACTATCATCAATGCGCCAGCCTTTTTTCCGCTTCAGGATAGCCGCACATTGATCCTTCAAAATTTCCGGGCATTCAAATACGCAGCGGGCGGGATAAGGAATGTTTTTAAGATCCGGAGCAAGTTGGAGTTCCGAGTAGAGGGCTACGCTTTCATGCCATTCGATCAGATCGTTCAGACATCGAACCAGCAAGCGGCCTTATTGGAAGATTCAAATGAGGTATTTTTCGCCGGATCTGCTGGCTTTGTGTTTCACTCGCTAATTGGACCGTTAAGCCTCAGCATGAATTATTATGACGACGACGAAAACGAAGTGGGATTCCTGCTACACGTCGGATTCTTGTTGTTCAATAAGCACTCGTTGGAATAAGATTGTATCTTTGTTAAACACTAGACAGACTCTTAACCAGGGTATTAGGCCAAGTTTTGAATTTTTTAGGTAAGTTTAAAAGTTAATTCAAACTTCAGCTTGCATGAGGCAATTTTTACTAACCCTACTTTTGATTTCTGCACTCTCCCAGTTGTCAAAAGCTCAAGTTGTACAATGGGCGTCAAAGGTTATTGAATTTTCATCGGAGCTCACGCCCGTTCAATATTCAGCGGCCCAAGCGTTGGGCAAGCCAAACGTGCTGCCAGCTGGGGGCCAGAGTCCCAATGCCTGGGCGCCCGACAAGCCCAAACGCAAGGAATTCCTGAAGTTGGGATTTGATAATCCTATAAGTATTAAACAGATAGCAATTGCCGAATCCTACAATCCAAGTGCAATATTCAGAGTCTTAGTATATGATGAAGCCGGCAAGGAATACCTGATTACCACACGCAACCCCCAGGCTGTGCCGCTAAAGGGGCGTATGATGAACATTTTCATGGAGGCAACACCTTATAAAGTTGCCGCCGTAAAGATCGAATTCGATGGGGCGGCTGTGCCTGATTATTATGGTATTGACGCCGTTGCAATCACGGACTCAAACTATCCCATTATCGCTGATATCCCTACCATGCAGCTATTGGCATCCGGTATCCTGATAGAAGCACTTGATAAGAATGTAAACAGCGAGTACGATGAGCTTCACCCCGTTCTTTCACCAGACGGCAAAACTTTATATTTCAGTCGCAAGAATCATCCGGGTAACGTTGGAGGGACTAAGGACGAGGAAGACATCTGGTACTCCGAACTCGACGCGGCGGGTCATTGGCAGCTCGCTCAAAATATGGGGCCTAAATTCAACAATAAGGGTCCGAATTTTGTCAACACCATTCAATCTGTAACTCCTGATGGCCGATCGGCAATCATGGTACTCGGAAACAAGTACATGCCTAATGGCAAAATGCTGGCAGGCGTTTCCATAAGCACCCACGTTAACGGCGAATGGAGCAAACCTGTGCCTCTTAACATCGTCAATGATTACAACTACAATCAGAAGGCAAACTATTTTCTTACCGATAACCGCCAGACCCTGTTGATGTCAGTAGAGCGCGAGGATTCTTACGGTGATCGTGATCTTTATGTCACCTTCATAAATCGTGATAGCACGTGGTCAGAGCCTTTGAACCTCGGCGATGTTGTGAACACCGCAGGCGAAGAGTCTGCGCCGTTCCTGGCATCAGATGACAAGACGCTTTATTTCTCATCCAATGGATTCAGCGGCTACGGTGGTAGCGATGTGTATGTGAGCAAGAGGCTGGACGACACCTGGAAAAACTGGTCTGAACCGGAAAACCTTGGACCGGAAATCAATTCTCCCCTCGAGGATCTTTTCTTCAATATTCCGGCAAGTAGTGAGTTTGCGTATTACTCACGCGGAGTAAGTGAAAACAATATGGACATCTTTCGGATCAAGCTGCCAATTATAAAGAATCCTGAACCCTTTGTCACTGTGCGTGGAAAGATCATCGACCAGGCTACAGGCAAACCATTGGGAGCGAAGATCATATACGAACGGTTGCCCGACGGGAAAGGACTCGGTATTTCTCAATCCAACCCTGAGACAGGTGCCTATGAATTCAGATTGCCTGCCGGTGAACTATATGGATTACGGGTGGACTCCGATGATAAATTATCTGAGAATCAGAACCTCGACTTGCGTGATATAAAGGAGGATCAGGTCATTGAAAGAGATTTTACCCTCGACCCAATTCAAGTAGCAACGATCGGAGAGAATGTTTCAATAACCCTCAACAACCTCTTCTTTGATTTTGATAAGGCAGTGTTAAAGCCTGAATCGTTTCCGGAGTTAGACCGGATCGCTGCCATGATGAGAGAAAAGCCTACGATGCAAATTGAGATTTCTGGCCATACTGACAGTGCCGGGCCAGATCAGTACAACCTGAACCTTTCTGAGCGAAGGGCCAAGTCAGTGGTGCAGTATCTCGGCGGAAAGAGCATCGGAAAGGATCGTATGAATGTTGTGTTCCTCGGTGAGACAAAACCCGTAGATACTAACGATACAGCTGAAGGGAGAAAGAGAAATCGCAGGGTTGAATTCAAGATCTTGAAAATATAATCTCAGCCATATGGTCAGGAAATTTTTTAAACTTTTCATTCTGCTTCTCTTCACTGCTACCATTTCTTATTGCCAGAGCACAGATAGTCTGGTTTATGCAGAAGGCCAGATTTTAAATGCGGCAACGAGAGAACCCGTCACAGCAAGGATAACTTACCAAAGTCTTCCTTATGGCAACAAAGTCGGTGTGCTGAATAACAACATCTATTCTTTCCCGATGTTCGACCGGGTTAAGTATTCCATTGTCGTGGAGGCACCTGGCTTTGACGTCGCGAAATATATGCTGGATCCAGCCGAAGCTAACGCCGATAAAAAAGTCATCATGAACATCGAACTCACCAAGGGTGGGACCAGCCAAAAGCTTGCGGTGGGAAATGTCATCCGATTGGACAACCTGATCTTCCAGGTCGGCAAGTCACGGATCAGTGAGGAGTCCTATCAGGAGCTTGACATTGTTCACAACATGATGAGCGAAAATAACCATATGGTAATTCAATTAGAAGGACATACGGATTATCAGGGTAATGCCAAGGAAAATCTTAAGCTTTCACAAGCGCGTGTCGATGCCGTTAAGCAATACCTGGTATCCAAGGGGGTCAATAAGAATCGCATTAAGACAAAAGCGTTTGGTGGGACATCGCCACTTTCACGGGAAGAGACACCTGAAGCGCATCGCATGAACAGGCGGGTCGAGATGCGTATTCTCGAAAACTAATTATCTGCTGGCGGTTACAATCAGGTGCTTATTGCGGAGAGCACGAATGTTTTCAAGGCACCTTTCTTTTTCAGAAGGATCTAGATTCCCTTCCAATACTGTGAGCAGTATAATCTTTGAAAACTCTTCAATGCGAGGCGACTGGTAGAGTTCGATTGCTTTCCCCAAATGATCGATGGCAAGATTGAGGTCCTTTGAGTTGAACGCAACAATTGAAAGATTATAGTAAAGGAGTCCCAATACCTCGTCAAGGCTTACTGACTTGTACAAATCAAAGTTGTAGCGGTAATAGGTTTTAGATGATCCCGCAGTCTGGATTGAATTTTGTCTGTACCGGGCAATCCGGTTCTGGATCTCTTCACCATTTGTTACAAAGCCGTTGGCAGCATCTGTGGTTTCAAAAAGGATGGGTCCTTGGTCGGTTTGTGCCAGCAGGAAGATGTGATAATTGGTTTCAATGATCTTATACGGCACATTAAAATGATCCAGCAGTAGCGCGTAAAGGGCAGTGCCTGTCAAACAATTGTAGTTTCCTTTGTCGAGCATCTCCGGGAATGATGCGTATTCAGAAAAATTCTTTAAGAATTTCTGGTGGGTTTTGTTGAAGATGAATTCAAGGAAATCGGAGTTATGCTTAAAACTTGACTGCTTCTGTTCCAGCTTGTTCACAAACGTTGCGAGATCCGCAGATTCTTTCGTAGGCGTCCCTACGCTACTATAGAGATTGACATAGTAAGTCAGCTTGCCTTCCGGTTCTACGGTAGGCACAGTAAGAGCCCGTCCGAAGACAGCTAAAGGAAAAAACCACAAAACTAGTCCCCAAGCTCGCATGTTACCCCAATGTTAACTTTGTGTTAATAAAGATAATAATTCAGTAACAATCTTCAATGGATACATAACATTGAAGTAATGTAACTGTGATAATTGCGGAATTTGGTAATTTCACAGCATGGTTGCGTTGGAAGAAAAACAGGGCTTAGACCTGATAAATGAAGCCTTCAGCAGGCAGAAAAAAGAGGTTGCAAGCCTCCGGATCGAACCGATCGCGAATCGTAAAGCGCGGCTTGTTAAACTGCGGGATTGGATTCATGCCAATCGTAAGGCTATTCATGCTGCGATGTATTCTGACTTTCAAAAGAACCCAACGGAAGTAGATACACTGGAGCTTTACCATGTCCTCGGGGAGATCAAGCATACACTTACCAATCTGGATGTCTGGTCACGCCCCAGGAAAATCGACGCTCCACTTACGATGTTGGGCACCCGGTCATTTATTCAATATGAACCGCGTGGAGTAGCGCTAGTCATCTCGCCCTGGAATTATCCTTTTAGCCTATGTATAGGCCCACTGGTATCTGCTCTTGCCGCAGGCAACGCAGTAATATTAAAACCCTCAGAATTTACGCCTCACGTTGCGTCTATCATTTCCCGAATGGTGAAAGAGGTATTTGATCCAGCAATAGTTTCATGCTTTGAAGGCGGCCCCGACGTTTCCACCAGCTTGCTCAGACTTCCATTTGACCATATTTTCTTTACGGGCAGTCCGGCGATTGGAAAGGTGGTTATGAGAGCGGCAGCGGAGAATTTGTCCTCAGTAACATTGGAACTAGGCGGCAAGTCACCGGTGATCATCACGAACGACGCCAGCCTCAATGATGCCGCCCAACGTATTGCGTTTACAAAGTTCGTTAACAACGGTCAGACTTGCGTGGCTCCGGATTACATCCTGATCGATGAAAGATTAAAAGAGAGGTTTACAAAAAAACTTATCGAGCAGACAAAGAAGTTGTTTGCTGAGGACGGAGGTTCCATTGAAGCATCGGCTCACTATTGCCGGATTGTAAACGAAAAACATTTTGTTCGATTGAATGATCTTTTATCTGATGCATTGAACAACGGCGCGCACCTCGAATTTGGAGGCAGTGTTAATACCGCAACACGATTCATTCATCCCACAATACTTTCTAATGTTTCTTCGTCATCGAGGGTAATGGACGAGGAGATCTTTGGACCGATACTTCCCATTATTGGTTACAATAACATAACGGAGGCTATCAAAATTGTGAACAGTAAGCCTAAGGCACTTGCGTTATACATTTTCACCAACGATTCGAACCTGCAGGAAAAGATCCTAAGTGAAACGAGCGCAGGCGGTGTCTGTGTCAACGACTGCGGGGTACATTTCTTTCACCATAATTTGCCTTTTGGCGGCGTGAATAACAGTGGCATTGGAAAATCGCACGGATATTATGGATTTCTCGCCTTTTCCAATGAAAAACCCGTCTTAAAGCAGCGTCGTGGACTCACTACCATCCACCCTTTTCTTCCGCCCTATACGAAATTCTCGCAAAGGTTCATGGACTGGTTTCTGAAGCTGTTTTAGGCCAAATTTTCCTCTACATCATCGAATTGTGGCTAAAATCTTTTAACGGTCATCCGCCCGGTTAGCTATCCGTTCTATTCGACGATTTTATAGTTCTCTTTACTAACTTTGCGCATTCGAGTCGTTACTAAAAACAATTTGCAGTATGAAAAAAGCACTGAAATGGACCTTAATAGTTTTAGGAGGTTTATTGGTATTGATCCTCGCCGCTGCGTTCATTGTCCCCATCGTTTTCAAGGACGACATCAAGTCCGCGATCGATAAGGAGCTGGCGAAATCAGTTAATGCCGATGTAGTGTTTGACGTCGATAAATTCAGCCTCTCACTGTTTAGCAATTTCCCGAACATAACAGCGGAGATGAATGATCTGGGTGTGATCAATAGGGAACCATTTGCTGGAGACGTGTTATTCGCTACGGAGAAGTTTGAGGTTGAAGTGAATTTGAAGGATATATTATTCGGTGACCAGCTTCGGCTGAAGGGAATTTCATTGGTCCGTCCAATCATCAATATAAAAGTATTGCAGGATGGCAGGGCCAACTATGATATCGCAATGCCTTCGACTGATACAACTGCAACAACAGAAGAATCAGGTGACTTTTCTTTTGGCATAGATCACTGGGAAATTGTTGATGGCAATGTAGTATACGACGATAAGTCTATTCCATTCTTAATGGAGGTGAAGGGATTGAATCATTCAGGCAGCGGCGACTTTTCCCAGGACGTATTCGACCTTACTACAAAAACAGTAGCCGATACGCTGAACATTGGTTATGCTGGTGACATGTATTTGTCGGACAAGAGAGCCGAGATAAACGCCGTCATTTCTATTGCCGAAGAATACACGAAGTATACGTTCAAAGAGAACACGGCCAAGATCAACGATTTTGCTATGAGCTTCGATGGATGGTTTAAGATGAATGAAAATGATTATGGAATGGACCTGACATTCAAAAGTCCTGATAATTCATTCAAGAGTCTTCTTTCATTGGTGCCGGGAATGTACTCTTCAAGTTTCAACAACATAGAAACTCAAGGAGACCTTGCGTTCAATGGCGCGGCAAAAGGTACATATAGTGAAAAACAGATGCCCGCATTTAATGTCAATTTGCTGGTGAAAGATGCAATGTTCAAATACCCGGATCTTCCGACAGCTATTAACAACATTAACGTCGATCTGTTGATTGACAACAAGGACGGAGTCATTGAGAATACAGTCTTGGACCTAAAGAAATTTCATCTCGATTTCGGAGCGAATCCTGTTGATGCAAAGGCTCTGGTCACGAAGTTGTATCCAACTAACGTCGACGCGAATATCGCCGCAAAGCTTAATCTGGCGGAACTCGGCAAGATGTTCCCACTTGATGGACTGGATATGAAAGGCACCTACGCGCTAAACCTGTCGGCAAAAGGAGTATATGATAGTCTCAAGAAAGTTATACCGGCAATAGACGCGTCTATGTCATTGGCGAATGGATATGTTAAGTCCAAGGAGTTTCCTTTGCCACTTCAGGATCTGCACTTTAATTCAACAATCAAGAATTCATCGGGTAGAATGGCTGAGACGATCATCCGTGTTAGCGATCTGTCTATGGTAATGGACAATGAAAAGTTTAATGCTGACCTATTGTTGCAAAATCTCGATGATTATACGTGGGACTTGAAAGCTAAAGGTGGCATTGATCTTGAAAAAATGACGAAGGTATTTGCAGTGGAGGGAATGACTCTCGCGGGTAAAGTTAAGGCTGACCTTCAAACAAAAGGAAAGTATTCGGACCTGAAGGCTGAAAAATATGATCGGTTGCCCACAAGCGGAACAGCATCGTTGAGCGATTTCAAATACACGGCGAAAGACCTTCCCTACTCAGTGACGCTTTCGCAGGCGGCTATGGTGTTCGATCCAAAAAAGATAGACATTCAGAAACTCGACGGCAAGATCGGAAAGAGCGACTTCAGCGTGACAGGATCAGTAGTGAATTACCTTGGTTACATTTTTAGTGAGAACCAACCAATAAAGGGCAAGGTTGTTTTTAAATCAAATCTGCTCGACTTGAATGAATTCATGACGGAGACGGAGGGGACAACGACGACTACCGATACTGCATCATATAGCGTTATCGTGGTACCTGCAAACATCGATTTCGTTCTTCAGTCGTCTATCCAGAAGGTTAAGATGATGGACTACAACATGACGAATGCTTCAGGCGATATCATCGTTAAAGACGGAATTGCTAATCTCAGTGGATTAAGATTCAATATGCTGGGAGGAACCTTTGTCGTGAATGGAACTTACAATACGCAAAAACCAGATCATCCAATGTATGACCTGGCGATGAAGATTGAAAGCGTATCTATTCGTGAGGCTGCACATACTTCGTCAATAATCCAGTCATATGCGCCGATAGCCGGACTAGTAAATGGAAATTTCTCTACCGATTTTAGGATTAATGGTGAGTTGCATAAAGACATGATGCCTAATCTGGCGACAGTGAATATGGATGGTCTTTTCAAGATCGCGCAGGCTGCATTGAAGGATTCAAAAATAATTTCTGGAATTACTTCATTGACTAACCTTGATGATGTTAATACCGTGACGTTAAAAGACGTATTGATGTCAGCTTCGATTAAAGACGGACGACTAGGTGTAAAGCCTTTTGATGTAAAATTTGGAGAGTATAAAACTTCAGTAGCTGGAAGCACTGGTCTGGATGGTTCGCTCGATTACACGCTGAAAATGAATGTGCCCGCGGGGAAACTTGGAGCACAGTATAATGCGCTTATTGCTAAATATAGCGGTGGAAAAAGCGATCCTAACAGTGAAGTTCCTGTCACGATAGGGCTAGGCGGAAAGTACGATAGCCCTTCACCCAAGCTCTTAATGGACGACCAGAAGGCACAGGTTAAAGAGGCTGCCGCAAATGCAGCAAAAGAGGAAGGAACGAAGATTGTCGAAAAGGCGGTTAAGGGGACCGAAGCAGAGAAGGTCGTTAAAGATATTCTCGGAGGTGGAAAAACTCAGGATAGCACCAAGGTAATTGATACCACTAAAACAGCAACGCCGGATGCCCAGAAACAGGTTGAAGACGAAGCCAAGAAGAAGATTCAAAACCTTTTGAAAAAGAAGAAAGTGGATCGGTAGCGCCTTGAGCAGTGAGCAATTAGTGAGCAATGTTCAATGAACAGTTGGGAATGATGAATGATTGTAGAATCTAAGGATGAAAATAGATTTGTCTGAAGTGTTCTCGAACGGCAATCCATTACTATTTGCGCTGCAACCTGTAAGTTTGTCCTTCCCGACTTAAATGTAACTGATCAGTTGTGTACTTTTCGATTGTGTAGGTTACAACGAAAAAATCTTTAGTAAACACAAGCGTCTTTTTATCTGGAAAGTATTCGTATGTACCTGCTTCTTCGGGCTCATCATAGTATGTGCCATCCGACTTTTTGTTGAGCGGCATGTAGTTTCTATCGACTTTTAGGGTTGCACTTGCGTTGTAGGCCCCAAAAATTGTATGGTCATTGATCTAATCACCGGTGTCTACGCTACCATTCTGCGATTCGATCTCGTAAATTATCCAGGTTCCCGCTGCATTGAAGTAGCTGAATGCTGATTCGTGAGACTCGTCCTCACAGGATGTGAGCATAAAAATGCCGGCGGCGACAAAAAGAAACGATAGTAGGTAACGGGAATTCATAAAAAGGCTTTTTGAACAGGGCTAAATTAGTGAAATCTATTGCACCAGGAAATCGTCGCGATCACTTCTTACTCACCCGCTCATCTTTCTTTAAGCTCGCCAGGTATTCAACGAGATCTATCAATTCCTGCTCGCTCATCGACGACTGTAAACTCGACGGCATCAACGAACTCTCAAGCTTCATCCGCGACTTAATGTTTTCTTTCGCAACGGACTGCTGAGTACTCATGTATTGAAGGTCGATCTTTTCGGCTGTCTCGGATGCTATTTTACCAACTGCTGTAGACCCGTCGTTCATCTCGAGACGATAGCCCTCAAAACCGAAACTTATACCCTGATCCGGAAACAACACGGATGTATACAATGCTTCCCTTGACAACTTGTCGCCGATCTCACTCAGTTCGGGGCCGAAATTTACGCCCTCGCCTTTAACAAGATGACAGTTGAGGCATAAGGTCTTAAATACTTCCTTTCCGTTAATGGCATCACCTTTTTTATCGACCATGGCAGCAATTGGAGGAAGCGCCGCACCTTCTTTAGCAGCGGGCAATTTCAAATATGTGGCAGCCTCCGTTCGCAAAGATGCCCTCCATGCGGTTTGAAACACTCCGCCAGCCGCAGTATGCAGGTCTTGCGGGATCTTGTTTTCTTTTGCAAGCGCCAGCAACCGGTCTTCAGACTGCCATGGACCACCGAAAGACTTTACAGCCAGCTTTCGAACTTCGATGTCTCTTGTACTATCGAGCATTACACCTTCCATTAATTCAATTGTCTTCTGATTATACATGTGGGGCCGCAACGTCTTTATCATCGCGAGTGACTGGTCTTTATTATTTCCATTCAATACGTTACTGATCATATCAGTTGCATCCCACTTCAACAATGTCCGGGCCGCTTCTCTGCCAACAAGACTGTCGGGATATTGAAGACAAAGGTTCAAAAGCTCTTTCGACCGGTTTTTCAGGTTGAACGAAGTCACCAGCTCGACATATTCAATCTTTCCTTTATTATCATCAAGCACTTTATTTAGTGCCGTTGTGATAGATGGGGTCATCTTCAATTTGGATGGGTCCATATGCTTCAAGGCATACAATACACGTTCACCTTGCGTTTCCTGGACCAGCTGTGCAAGAATTTTCTGTTTGGATGGATCTGTTTGGAAATCAAAAGAGCGATAATATCTCAACATCTCCTTATCATCGGATGACTTGATCAGTTCCGCCATCATTGGCAATGCGTCTTTGGCACGGCTTCGCCATACGATGTCGCTGTTCGCAGACGAAGTCCAATCTTTACCAACGCGGCTTTTCCATGTTTTGAAGTACAAATCCCATTCAGGGGCCGCTCCAATTCCAAGAGCCTCAAGATACCAGCGATCCTTGCCATCATATTTAAGTGCGAGGTCCGTCCACAACTCTGCCGCTTGTGGCGACTTGTTCCCTCTCAGAGCGAGAGCCAGCTCGCGTCTGACCTGGGGAGAGTTGTCATTTTTCAGGCCCTCTGCTATGGGCATTATATCCATCTTATGCAATCGAGCAATCCGGATCCCTGTGATGCGAATATTAGCATCAGGATCTTTCAAAGCTTGATTCACGTATTCTGTTTTCTTTCCCGAAATCTGGCACAATAACCAAAGGGCTTGTGCCCGATGTCTTTGATTGGATGAGCTCCATAATTTTTGAAGCGCCGGTTCCGCCTTATCGCCCTGCGACTCTAACGCTTTCCATCCCTTGAATCGAATTACCGCGTTGGGATTTAGCAATGCAGCAATGGCTCCGTCGACAGACGCAACGTCTACGGGAGATATCTTGTAGTCGGTTTTAGCTGGCGCTATCCTGTAAATTCTCCCTCGGTCCACGTCCCCCGCCTGGTGGCCACCCACGCCTGGATCATACCAATCGGCAACAAACAACGAACCATCTGGAGCAACAGCCACATCGATGGGTCGGAACCATTGATCCTTTTGAGATTCCAGGATATTAACAATGGATGCTTTATAACCCGCACCATCGTTCTCGATCACATAGGATCGAACGACGTTGTTTCCGGGTTCTGCGTGAATAAGCTGGCCGCGAAAAACTTCGGGGAGCATGTCGCCTTCATAGACCGTAATTCCGGACGGAGAACCGGCGCCCGTCTGCAAAATGTTCGGTACTACCCCCGGATCATTTAAATGCCAGTGACGCAACGGAATTTCCTTTTCCATGTTCGTACGGCGCGCACTCCAACTCGCTCCGGTCATCTCATCACGAAATCCGAAGTTTCCATATTCCATCACGTAATTGATCCGCGTTCCTTTGTTACCATCGTCGTCGTTATCCGATTGCCACAAGGTTCCAAATGGATCAACAGCAACTTCATAGTTGTTGCGAAAGTTGTGGCCTAATACTTCGACGTTTGATCCATCCATTGACGCACGCATGACCATACCTTCCCGGAATGGTTTTCCATTTGTGACCACCTTGTGACCGTTCACATCCACCACCGTATCGCCAGCAGCTGTTAGGAGTGATTTTCCCTCATTTCCAAAATTGAAGTACAACCTTCCGTCGGGTCCAAACACAAAAGAGTGCATTCCGTGATCGTGCTGAAGTCCCTGGATACCGCGATAGAAGACTTCTTTCTTTTCAGGAATATCGTCTCCATTGTCATCGGTAAACACAAATACGTTGGGGCTACAAGACACTATGATCTTGTTTCCTAATAGCGCAATCCCCAACGCGGAGTTTACGTCAGTTCCCTGATAGAAAACTGTGCTCTTGTCTGCCTTGCCATCACCATCAGTATCCTCGAGGATCATAATCCGATCGCCTTCCGCCTTCACCGGGTTCTTTGGATTGTATTGATTGCGGTAGTTATAAGCTTCGCAGACCCATACGCGTCCTTTGTCATCGACGGCTATATTGGTAGGGTTGGAGAACATTGGTTCGGAGGCAAACAGCGTTACCGTGAGTCCGTCATGTACTTTTAGGTCTGATAGCGAGCTTTCCACGGAATGCTCCGTCGGCGCATTGGTTTTGTTACATGAAGACAGGCCAATGGCCAACGCCAAAATAAGAATCAGGGACAGGTTACACGTGCGTGACATAAAGGATTTATTGGTAACGTTTGAAAGGTACAAAGGGGGGTGGTTATTGTCAATCAAACTATATGCTAACATACCAAGAAGTTGGGAGGGACAAACGTTGGAAGCGTTTAAAAATCCAACTTTTGCAGGGTCAATATTACTCCTGTGTTGTCATATGGTTAATAACTACCTAAACGGTTGAACCACAGCGCCTTTATTTACGTTATTTGTATTGTCAAACAACCACTAATTGCTATGACATCTTTTCATCAGAAACATCAGATTCTAGAGTCGCTTGATTCGCTCGATTCGACTCAGACAGAGAAGGTACTAGAGTTCATCAAAGGTCTTATGTACAAGACGCCCGATGAAGCTTCCTATAAAAGGTTTAAACAGGAAGCAATGAAGGAGATACGTTCTGCATTAGGAAAAAGAGGCCAGCTGAGGTCGGCATTCTAATCCTTTTGGTATCTGCTTCGCGAATGTATGTGCGTATATGCGCACTGTTGTATCCTTTACTGTCTTCAAAAAGTCCAAAAATCCCGCCGAGAATCATCCGGACTCGTCAATTGTACTTCACGTAATTCTCCCATTTCTCAATTACATCTTTTATATCCTCGGGAAGTTCTGAATCGAACTGAAGAAATTTTTTTGTAATGGGATGTACAAATCCCAATGTCTTTGCATGTAATGCCTGCCGCGGCAAGAGTTTGAAACAGTTTTCTACGAATTGTTTGTATTTTGAAAAGGTGGTGCCCTTAAGGATCTGATCTCCACCGTACGTTGCATCATTAAAAAGAGTATGACCGAGAAATTTCATATGCGCCCTGATCTGATGGGTTCGTCCCGTTTCAAGTTTACATTCGACAAGGGAAACGTAACGCAGATCCTGTAGCAAGCGATAGTGTGTAATCGCGGCCCTGCCCATTTCACGATTTGGAAATACCGTAGTGATCCTTCGGTCCTTCAGACCTCTACCTACGAACTGATCTATAGTTCCCTCTGGAGGGTTGGGCACACCCCAGACTATCGCGTAGTAGCGGCGCTCAATAGTGTGATCAAAGAATTGCTTAGCCAGGCCCGTCAGCGTTTTCTCATCTTTTGCGACTACCAGTAGCCCAGACGTTTCCTTGTCTATGCGGTGAACAAGTCCGGGGCGACCATCATTACCTGGCATCTGCGGGAGATTTTTAAAATGATATGCCAATGCGTTCACTAATGTGCCGGTCCAGTTTTGGTATGCTGGATGGACCACCATTCCCGCAGGCTTATTGATCACCATCAAATGTTCGTCTTCAAATACAATTGATAGCGCAATGTTTTCGGGCACGACCTCAGTATCTCTCGGAGGCTCCGGCAGAGACACCGTGATGATATCGTTAGGATGTATCCTGTAGTTTGGCTTCACTTCCTTGTCATTCACTCTGACAAATCCTTCGTTAATGCCAGCCTGAATTTTCGTACGGGTAACATTGGGCAGGCGGGCAAAGAGGAATTTATCAATGCGGATGAGGCCTTGTTTTGGGTCTGCGATGATCCGATGGTGCTCAAAGAGCTCGTCGTCCTGCTCGTCAGGGAGAGTGTCGCTGTCCGTCATTTCTTCCCAGGAGCTTTTCTTTTGAACCGATATTCGTTGAGAATAGCAGTCTCATTCAGGACATGGCGGATGGCGTTTTCCTGCTCTTCCAGGAATGTGAGGCCGTAAAGTGTAATAGACCTTACCATTTTGCGCGGTCCCGTGGGTTCCAGGATACGGTCGACGTCAGAAAGCACGTAGCCTTTGGTAAATCCAAGCTCCAAGCCCTCATTGGTAGGGCTGAGGGGCCCGAAGAATGAGAAGTAAGGGATCCTGTTGCTGATTTTTTCTTCGATATGACGACCAAGATCAAGAATCCACGACCGGAGGATGGTCATTATTCCCATGTTTGGTTCGGCCTGCCTCGAAATAAAGCCACTGACGTTCATGGTACAATATTAGCGAAGTACGACGGGAGATCAACATCCGCAACAGCAGTCGAGGACTGTTTCTCATTTACCTGGCGAGTCGTTTTGAACCATATGGCTTTGCACTCTGTTTAGCAGATGTAACAGCAGAGTTATAAAACATGGTTTTTGCAGAGGAGATACGTCGCGCGATTCTTAGACTAGCCGAAGAGAGGGGACCGGATAGGACTTTTGATCCGACTGATGTTGCGCGGTCTATTGACGCAAATAATTGGCCACAGATTGTTGATCAGGTAAAATTCGTTGCCGGGATAATGATGGAAGAGGGAAAGATCATCGCTAAAAAAACATTGGGCAATACTCCGCAGGAGTTCTCGAAAGCTCCGAGATAAATACCTCCGCTCACGGGCAAATACAATCAAAATTAAGGCATAAAAAAAGCCACCCAGATTAAGGGCAGCTTTCGTTACTATTTTCCTGATGGTTATACGACCTTCTTACGGATAAGCTTCGCGTACGTCCGGCTGACGGGGAAACTCTTGCCGTTCAACATCTTTACCACCATACCTCCGTTGAAATGTTTCTCGATCTCTTTGAGGTTGTTGATGTTTATGATTGTGCTTCGGTGAACGCGGATAAATATTTCAGGATTCAAAATTTCCTCCAGCTTACCAATACCAGATGAACTTACAAACTGATCGTTCTTAGTTGTAAGAATGGTGTAATCTCCTGAAGCTTCCAGATATACAATTTCATCGACTGGCAGGTTCAACAACTTCTCTGATTTCTGTACGAAGATGTGAGAATCATATGAAGTTTTATTTTCGGTTTTCAGGTTGCGCAGCAGTTCGCCCACATTGTTCTGCTCAACCTTCATGCGGTTGATGGCTCGCTCAACACCGAGTTTAAAACGTTCCTGATCCAGCGGTTTCAAAATGTAATCAACGGCGTTTTTCTCGAATGCCTTAATAGCATACTGGTCATAGGCTGTACAAAAGATGACGTACGGGTCATGAGTTATTTCGTCCAGTACATCAAATCCTGTCATGCCTGGCATTTGTACGTCCAGAAAAACGAGATCTGGTTTTAATTTGTCGATGGTATCAACTGCGTCTTTGCCCTTAGAGCACTCTCCCAAAACCTGAATGTTAGGCATTTGTTGTAAGTACTCCTGTAACAGGTCACGCGCTAGTTTCTCATCGTCTACAATAACACAGGTTATGTTCATACGGCTTTATTTAAATCAGTTAGTTGCTCTTGTTTTATTTCTTCAAACGGAATAAAGAAGCTGACAGAATATCCCCACTCGTTGGAGCGTATACGCAATCCTGAGCCAGGTCCGAAAATGCTTTTTAAGCGTTGATCAGTGTTGTTCAATCCGACACCACTGGAACTTCCGTCCATGACTTTTTTTGCGTTTGATCCGAGCCCGTCGTCCTTAACCTCGAAAAAGATCATGTTGTTGAAACGTTTCACCGTAAGGATGATTGTGCCTCCATCATCTTTCGGAGCAATTCCATATTTCACTGAGTTTTCAACCAATGGTTGAAGGATCATGGGAGGAATATGTACGCTAAGGCAGGTAAAGTCAACCTGTTTTACAAACTTCATACGATCACCGAAGCGCACCTGTTGAATGCGAATATAGTTGTCGATAAAATCAAGCTCATGAATTAGCTTCACCATCTGATCGGTATGTGAGTCGAGCGCATATCGGAATATATCCGATAGCTGAGTGATAACTTTTCTTGCCTGCTCTTTGCTCGACCCGATAAGCGTGTTGATGGAGTTCAACGTATTAAAGAGGAAATGCGGATTGATCTGGGACTTCAACAACGAAATCTGCATTTCACGATTTTTTAGCGCGAGTTCGCTCTTTTCCTGTTCCTGTCTCTGCAGGCCCTGGAAATACCGGATCACATAATAGACCCCTACAGTGATGATATATTGATCATGAAAGTGGAGACCTTCCCATTTCAAAAGACTTAATAAGTGATCCTTCCAGATATCCCAGCCAATAAATCCTTCGAGGTGGTTCTCCAGGTAATAGGACAGCGAACCCATGATCAAAAAGTGCAGCATGGCGCCGGCGAGGTGGCCTGTCACCTGGACATAGATGCTGAACTTAAACAGCCAGTTGCTATAGAAAAAGATGAGGACAATCAGTATACAGAGCGCCTCGAAAAGATAAAGGGCATTCCAGAAAACATAGGTGTGGGGCGTCGTGAGCTTCCATTCGATAAAAGTTCCGACCACGTAGTTGATAGCATACCAAAAACACAGCCACAAATAGGCACGCTTCCATGTCCCCGGTATGTTTTCTAAAATTTTCAAGATCCGCAAATTGTGCATTAAAGTTACGGAATGAAATTTAAAACCGATCAGGAAAGGTTTATGGCGGTAAATCCTCGTTTTAAGGGAATATACTACAAGCCGTTCCTAAGGGGGAGGTAAATGGCCAACAGGACGACCATTCATAGGCCTATTTGTGATTTATTGCTCATTTTTCTCTTTTGCTCGCTTTTTTAGTCCGGGAGCAAAAAATCACTCACGGCAACACCCGGGATAGCCATGGGCAGGAGCCGCCGCTTAATAGAGGAAAATCAATCGAGACGATACTTCGGGCCGGACACAAAAATGAAATTCCACTAATCAGAATGAGGCTACCCATCTGGTCGTTGCCGGAAAGAAACAGATCGAGAATAACATAAAAAAATAACCGTCATCTCTTTTCAGAAAATGACGGTCGACTAACCCAAACTACAATTGAAATCAGTTTAGAAAGCGCTTTGCGTACTCACGCGGCGTGCATTTATAAAATTCCCTGAAGCATTTGGCGAAATAAGAAAGACTGTTGAAGCCGACGCGGTATGCGACATCGCTTACGTTGCCAACCTGTCTTTGTAAAAGATCGGCTGCGCGTTGAAGCCTCATTCTCCTGATAAAGTCGTTAGACGCATAGCCAGTGAGTGAGGTTAGCTTTCTGTAGAGTCGAGTCTGACTAAGTCCCATTTCCCTGGCGAACTGTTCTGAACCAAACAATGTGTCAGACATGTGCTCTTCGATCACCATTATGATGCGCTTAAGAAAAATCTCGTTCTCCGAAAGCACGTCGATCGCAACAGGTTTCAATTCAACCGGGTGACTGAACTTGTGAAAAAGCGCTTTACGCGATTGTATGAGATTTTGGACGCGAACCTGCAGCTCCATCTCCTGAAGCGGAAGGTTCATAAAATCATCGGCGCCGAGATAAAAACTCTTTACCCTATTGTTCTGGTTCTCCTGATGCGTGAGGATCACAACGGGAATGTGACTTGTCCTTTCACATCCTTTGAGCTGGAAACACAACGGATCACCCTTGGCTGGGACATTGAAGTCTACAATAATGAGGTCGGGGAGGATTTGTTTTGCCAGACGGAGTCCGTCGATTTCATCCCCGGCTTCTTCTATCCGGTATGTGCAGTTGAGAGTCTTTCTAAGGTATTCGCGCACGGCGACATTTCCGTTAACGACCAGGATCGTGGATGGCGGGGAGGGACTGTACTTGGCGGGTTCCGGGACCAAGTCGGATTGGAAAAAATTTACGTTGGGTTTCATAAGTACTGGGTTTGAAAAGTGTTTCGTTCGTTCACGTACCTAAAGTACTTTGACTTCTGTGATCTGTCGAGGCAACTTGTCCTGATGAATGGGAATTGTTCTTCGAAAAATACAACAGAGTATCTGCCGCAAATTTTTACTAAATCGATTGAGAAAATCCCCGAAGCTACCGGTAGGTGCCGTTTACGCCATTTGAGTGAGAAATAGTCAAAAATTTAAATGGAACCGGGTATTTGTGTTTTTTGCAAATCCATCGAAGTTTAGTAGTATTATTTGCAAATGACTGTTACGGATAACATACAATTGGTTTTTCTCGAACAGGTAAAAAAGAAACTCAACCCCAATATTTCATTTGCTGACGAGCTTGCTGAAATCCTGGATATTAGTCGCGACAGCGCCTACCGCCGAATAAGAGGCGAGACTGTGCTGTCACTTGACGAGGCAAAAATTCTGTGCCTTCGATATGGAGTTTCGCTAGACAATCTCATCTCCGACTCAGGGGATATGGTAACCTTTCATTACAGCGTTGTTGATACGCAGAACTTCACCTTCGAAAAATGGCTGAGGTCTATTCTTGGCAGCCTTGAGACGTTGTTGCCATTTCCCGAAAAACAGCTCATCTACTTCGCAAAAGATATACCTGTTTTTTATTACTTCAACTCACCCCTTCTTGGCCCGTTCAAAATGTTCTTTTGGATGAGCTCCGTGTTGAAACACGAAAACCTCCGTGGCGTAAAGTTCAGCCCTGATCTTATTTCAGGAGAATTAATCACCATTGGAAACAAGATATTTAAGCTTTACAGCGAAACACCGCGTATAGAAATATGGAGTGACGAAACGTTAAATGTTACGTTAAGACAGATTGAATTCTACCAGGAATGCGGGTTCCTTGCAGAGCCAGAATATGCAGTTCGATTGTGTGATGAATATCTATCGCTTGTGAAATCGATCCGTAGCTGGGCGGCCGTTGGATACAAAGACCGACCTGAATGTAAATTCAATCTTTACAAGAATGACCTTTTGATCGCCGACAACACCATCTTTTTTAGGATGGGTGACAAACGAATGACGTTTATTCCATGCAACACGATGAATATTCTCACCACGTCGGACGATGCCTTCTGCAAGAAGACAGAAGACTATTTGATCAACCTAACCTCAAAGTCTATCCTTATCAGCACCAGCGGTGAGAAGGAGCGAAACAAATTCTTCAATCTAATGGAGGACAAAATAATGCAGGTAAAGAACAGGCTGATGTAAGCCTGTCTTCTCAGTGCAATTCGGCAAGGGCCGCCTTCATCCGTTTCATGGCCTCTTTCAAATCCTTTTCAGAGGCAGCATAAGACAACCTTACGCAATTATCGTCACCAAAAGCTCCTCCTGGAACTAATGCCACGTGTCCTTTCTCAAGCATATACATGCAGAAATCGTCGCCGTTGTTGACGGTAAAATTGCCGTCGGACTTTCCGAAATATGAGCTCACGTCTGGGAAGAAATAGAATGCTCCTTCAGGAAAGTTCGTTTTAACACCAGGAATCTCCTTCAAAAGTTTGTACACAATTTCTCGCCTCTCGCGATATTCTTCCACCATTTTGTTGGTGGGTTCCATGTCGCCGGTAATAGCGGCTAAGGCAGCACGCTGAGCGATAGAACAGTTTGCAGACGTGATTTGGCCCTGAACCTTGTTACAACCATCCGCAATCCATTTGGGAGCAGCGATGTATCCAACTCTCCAGCCCGTCATGGCGAATCCTTTCGCGAAACCATTCACCGTTATTGTTCTTTCAAACATCCCAGGAAAAGAAGCAATGCTTACCTGCTCACCCGTGAAGTTGATGTGTTCATATATTTCATCAGCGATAACGAGCAAACCGGGATGTTTCAACACCACATTGGCAATGTCCTGAAGCTCTTGCTTTGAAAACACTGAGCCGGTAGGGTTACAAGGTGATGAAAAGATTAAAGCTCTGGTCTTTGGAGTGATGGCAGCCTGCAACTGAGCGGCAGTCACCTTGAAGTCATTTTCAAGACCTCCTTTAAGTACAACTGGTGTAGCGTCCGTGAGGCGAACCAGTGCATCATAACTTACCCAGTAGGGAGAAAACACAATCACTTCGTCGCCGGCATTTAACAATGCCAGCATTGTATTTGCAATGGATTGTTTGGCGCCGTTGGATACAACAAAATTTTCAGCCTTGTAAGGAACGTTGTTTTCTTTTTGATACTTGGCTGCGAGCGCTTCGCGCAGATCCTGATAACCTGCGACAGGAGGATACGCAAAGTACTTTCCTTCATCGATGGCTTTCTTCGCTGCTTCACAAATATGCAGAGGTGTCTTAAAGTCAGGCTCACCCAAGCTTAAGCCTATAACATCAATGCCTTTGTTCTTGAATTCGCGGGCTTTAGCTGCCATTGCCAGAGTTGCTGATTCCTGGATAGCTTCGATTCTATTAGAAAGTTTGTTCATAGTCATAATTGAGCGCGGCAAAGAAAATAATTTAAATCGGAAGATGGAAGGTCAACTTTACGTTGGATTCGAAAAATTTAGGATAGGCAGGTACTAACGAAAGGTAGTTATTGCAATTTGATTGCGAAATCGATCAGGCAAAAAAGACTAAATGTCTAATGACGAATTACGAAGGTGTGAGGGCATCTCTCGGTAAAATCGGCCAATCCTACGCTTCAAGACTCGACGAGAATGTGGCTATCAAATAAATAGCGTACGTCCCAGGATACTTCTCCCAAGCGTGATTTCATCTGCGTATTCAAGGTCACCGCCCACGGGGACTCCACGAGCAATAACGCTAACCCGAAGGGCCAGGTCTTTTATCCGGCGGTTGATATAAAAAGCTGTCGTGTCGCCTTCCATAGTAGGACTCAATGCCAGGATAACCTCCTTGATCTCCGACTGGCCATGGTTAAGACGATCCACTAATGATTCTATTTTCAAATCTGCGGGGCCAATTCCATTCATCGGAGAAATGACGCCGCCAATTACATGATATAGTCCATTGAATTGGGCAGTGTTTTCAATGGCCATTACGTCTTTTGCATCTTCAACAATGCACAAAACAGCACGATCCCGCCTATGGCTGACGCAAATAGAACAGATCTCGCTGTCGGAAATATTGTGACAATGTTTACAGAACCTGATGTTGGCCCTCATAGTTTTTAAAGCATCCGTAAGTGCTACAGTATTTTCTTCCTTGTCACGGATAAGATGCAATACCAGGCGAAGGGCCGTTTTCTTCCCTATACCAGGAAGCTTAGCAATCTGGTTTACGGCATTCTCGATTAATCTCGATGGATAATCCACTAGTTCACAAAATTCTTGCCTCAATACCCGCTTCACAAATAGATTCCCTCATTGGCTTGAGAAAATCGAACGTGCCGTTTTTAACGGCACACTTCCCTTTATAATGGATAAGTAAGGTGCATTGTTCAGCTTGTTCAGGTGTATGTTTGCAAACACGGATGAGCGTTGAAATGACATGATCAAAAGTGTTAACATCATCATTGAAGACCACCAGATCGACAATGTCCGTAGTTTCAATCACCTCCAATAATTCCACAGATTCCTCTTCCTGATAACCGTACTTCATAACCTCGGAATTTAAAATGCAAAGTTAAGGCTTTTTCGCCTTTTGTGGGAGCACCGAACAGTTTACAATTTGGAATTTATCTGATTTACTGATTTTTTGCTGTCTCAAACTTCCTGCCAATGACTCCAGTACAAGTCGTCGTCATTTTGACCGTGTATTTCGGAATGCTGATTGTGATATCCATCATCACATCCAAAGGGGCAGATACGAATACTTTTTTCACGGGAAACCGCCAATCGCCGTGGTATCTGGTGGCCTTCGGTATGATCGGTTCCTCTTTGTCAGGTGTCACCTTTATCTCCGTTCCGGGAAATGTGGGCAAGATCGGGTTCGGATATTTCCAGGTTGTGATGGGATATCTGGTCGGTTATTGGGTGATCATCGGCATTTTGATGCCGCTTTATTACCGATTAAATCTTATTTCCATTTATACATTCCTTGAGAAGCGTTTCAGCTTCTGGTCCTATAAAACAGGAGCATTCTTTTTCCTCATCTCGAGAACGATCGGATCTTCGCTCAGATTATATCTCGCAGCTACGGTACTGCAATTATTTCTCTTCGACGCATGGAATGTTCCATTCATTGTAACAGTAGCCACTACTATAGTATTGATTTGGATATACACCGTCAAAGGTGGGATCAAGACAATTGTGTGGACGGATTCTTTTCAGACTCTTTTTCTAGTTGCTGCCGTTTGTGTGGCAGTGTGGCAGATCACGCAAAAGCTGGGTATGTCCATCCCTGAAATGATAAGCACTGTTCAAAGCAGCGCCTACTCGAAGCTCTTTTATTTTGATGATCCAAACTCGACTATGTATTTCTGGAAACAATTTCTCGGGGGTGCGTTCATTGCCATCACAATGACGGGGATGGATCAGGAGATTATGCAAAAGAATCTCACTTGCAAAAATATAGGCGAAGCACAGAAGAACATGTTTTGGTTTAGCCTCATTCTGGTGGTCGTGAACCTTTTGTTTCTCACGTTAGGTGCTCTTCTCTACATATACAGCGCAAAAACAAACTTCCCGTTACCAGAAATGTCAGACGAGCTATTCCCAAGACTTGCGTTGAAGGAACTTGGCGGAGCCGTCGGAATATTTTTCCTTTTGGGAATTACGGCTTCGTCGTACGCAAGTGCAGATTCGGCGCTGGCAGGGCTGACTACATCATTTTGCATCGACTTCCTGAACTTCAACAAAAAACAGGAAAAGCAGAGAAGGCGTCAGAAGTTTATTGTGCACGTAGGCTTCTCGTTGTTATTTCTCATTATTATAGTGGCCTTCCGGGAGATCAATCAACGATCTGTGATTGACGCTGTTCTAAATATTGCAGGCTACACATATGGACCATTGCTCGGCCTATTTTCATTTGGGGTATTTACGAAGAGAATAGTAAACGATAAGCTGGTTCCATTGATATGCGTTCTTTCCCCCATACTGTCGTACGTCCTAAGCACAAATTCGGAGGCGTGGTTTGGCGGATATAAGTTTGGTCTCGAGATCCTCATCGCGAATGGAATGATTACATTCCTGGGATTGTGGCTGATATCAAAGAAATCGGCAGAAGGAACAGTATCCCTGTAAAAAGGAAAAGGCCGCCCCCCGAAAGAGGCGACCTGTATCCCGATTAAAAAACCAACCCCACTATTATCTTTCGATGATCACTCGTTCGTGATATCGTATTATCTCTTTATGTAATGGAACTCTCGTATATCGTCGCCTTTCACAACGCGAATGGTATACGTATCCTTGAGCGCAGTACCGAAGTCGATGATAAGCTTTCGCTTCTGGAGATTTTGTGCAGTCAGGAGATCGCCGTTTGAAGTATAAACTTCAACCATAGCTCCAACAAACTTCCGTTGCGTCTTGTAGACGAACAGGCTTTTGTTCTTGGTCTGTCCTATTATGATCGCATCTTCAGGTTTGGAGGCCTTTCCTGTTGTGACGATCATCAGGGCAACTACTAAGGCGAGGAGGGTCTTCATAGATTGTTCCGTTTGGGAAGTCCATATACGAATGCCATGCCACGGAGAGAAATGGCGGAATTGGCGGATTTAGGCCCTTTCTTAATCTGGCGTTTCCAGTTCTGGGAGGAAAAATTCTCTGATTGGCTTTATTTGAAGGCAAGTTCCCTTGAGGGGTCCCAAAAAATGTCCTTGAAATCTTTGACTTTATCTTTTACGACGATGATACCCTCTTTTTCAAGGCGCTTCTGCATTTCATTGGGTGTTTTGAAGTGATGTTTGCCTGTAAGCAGCCCCGCGCTGTTCACCACCCGATGTGCGGGTAAACCCTGAGGACATCCGTACATCGCCCATCCTACCATGCGTGCACCCGATTTAGTGCCCAGAAAATGGGCGATTGCACCATAGCTTGTAACACGTCCCTTCGGTATTAATCGTACTACCTCGTACACATCATCGAAAAATGCGCTATCTGAGGGTTTCTTTTTTATCCGTGGCATGTCATAACTTTTCGATCTTCTTAAATTTACGGCTCATTTTAAGAAACCGTAATTAAAATATAGCCGAAGTGAAGAACATCTTATTGATCGCGTGTTTTATTGTTGCCACACTCACCTCTTATTCTCAAAATGCAGCCTCTTCCTTTATTTTTCCCGACTCAACAGGGTGGAATATTCTGAACGAAAATCAAACCTTGCGTTTCAATGTCAGGAGTACCCATCAAAACCAAGCTGTTTATTATAGCCTCGAAGGTGCCGATGGCCTTGGCGTTGAGTTCGATTCTCTGGGGCACTTTCGTTGGACACCGTCATTCGATCTCGTTGACCGCGTTCAAAAATCAAAAGACATTACACTGATCTTTCAACAGATGTTGCCGGATGGTAAACGCGAACGCAGAGATGTAACGTTCATGATACGACACATCAACCGTCCACCAGTAGTTGAAGAGTTGCCAATTGTTTATGTCAAACAGTCCAACCTGAATACGTACCAGATACAAAGTGATTTTGCTTACGATCCGGATGGTGATCCGCTTGTGTTCAAGTCTATCCTTTCACAGATGCCTGAGGGGTCTGCGCTTTCCTCACAAGGAGCTTTTACCTGGAATCCTTCGCGTACCCAATTCGCATTGCTAAAAAATCAGCCACTGACTGTAGAGTTCATTGTGCAGGATCAGCCCGAAAAAGCGGAAACACAGGGTAAGCTGAAGATCGCACAAACACAACTTGACCTTCCACCTGAGATCATGATTGTTCCGGGTGACTCGCTGTTTACTATCAAGGAAGACGAAATACTAAATCTGAAACTATATGTTTCAGATCCCAACGGTGACGATGATGTACGCAATATGGGGATGCTATCCTCAGACAAGCGCGTTCCTCAATCCATTCTCAAGGAGAACACAATGTTGCAATCAGAAGTGACATGGAGTCCTGGTTATAGTTTTGTGGACGATACACAGACGGCGGTTAATACTGAACTGATATTTTATGCCGTAGATAGGTCAAACAACCGTACGCAACGCAAGGTTAAAGTGCGAGTGGCTGATGCGGAAAATTTGATCAAGAAAGATGCACACCAATTTCAGAAGTATAGAAGCAACCTGGTGGATGCTTTGATACTCGTGCAACAGTTGGACGACAATCAGAAGAAACTTAATAGCGACTATAAGAAAGCAAAGAAGGGGAAGAAAAATCGTTCTATAGTCAATGCGTCGCTTGGCGCCGTGACGGGCTTTACACCGGTTATTGTTGATGATCCTCAGAATGCAAAAGTGGTTGCCGGTATAGGTGGCACTACTGTATTAACATTTGGAACGCTGGAAGCAACAGAAGTAATTGGTCGTTCGAAAGAAGGTATACTCGAGAAGATCAAGATCAGCATTGACCTCCGTAATAAAGTACAATCTACAGGTGATGACTTCGCGCGGAAATATGCATTAAAGGTGACCCGACGTGGTCCTGAGTTTGAGAAGGATATTGAAAAGTTCAGGTCGGCGCTGAATGATCAACGTATTGTTCTGTTGGAACTGGATGCGTACAGCAAGAATAAGGTCGTCGAAGATAAGGATATCAAGAAGGTGTTTGTGGATTTTGTGGAAGAGCAGAAGCAGTGATCAATGAACAATGATCAATGAGGAGTGAGAGTGGGTGTGGGCATGCTAACCCACCGAGAAGCTCGGGGCAGGCGCAGAGACGCCCCGACGCGTCGGGGCAAAGTGGCCGCGGGGTGATATTTCTTATTTGCTTCTGAAACTCTGGGGAGAATTGCCGAACGCTCTGACAAAAGCGGTAGAGAAATTGGCTGGATGAGAGTAGCCAATCTCATGAGAGATTTCTTTGATGGGTTTGTCTGTATCCCGAAGCAGCGAAAGCGCGTATGCCAGACGTTTGTGCTGAAGGTAACGGATTGGTGATGTTTCGAAGAGGTTTTTGAAACCGAGCTTCAGCTTGAATTCATTTAATCCGAAATGTCTTGAAAGACTCTCAAGGGAATTGGCATCGAGGAAATTCTGGTCGATATATTCTTTTACTGCATGCAGCACTTGGCGGTCGCGTGTGGTGATACGCTCGTCAGTCTCTGATGATGCTCCAGAAACTAACGCATTGAAATGAAAGAGCTGCAGTGTGAACAACGCCCGGATGTGCTCTTTTAAGTATGCTTCCTTCATCTCACCTTCGAAGGGGCACTCCAGGATGTTCTTCAAGATACCGAGGACGGCTGCATCCGCTGGGAGGTGTTGATTCATAGTGTTGAATTCCTTTTCGTGTGCTATCATCGTCGGCAGCCCGTCATCTGTAGAAGTAAGGTGCTGTGCTAATAGGTCCGCATAAAAACTTTTCTTGAGGCGAAAGGAAATGTCGTGCTGTCTCGAGTGCTCATCCAACAGGTTAACGCAGTTGTAACTACTGAAGTAATTAATGCAATGGCTGGATGGACGAATCTTGAATGGATCGAATTGATCATTGAAGAACGAATATCCATCAAGAGAAAAGATCATTTGAACGCCAGGCTCGTGACTGGAAAAAGGAATATGCAACGACTCGCCGTCTGTTTGAAAGCTGCGCTTAAGGATCGCAAACTTGTCAAACGTTTCCACGGAACAGTAAAACTTGCCGAAGTCCGTCTGCGAGTTTAACTCACCAGTCTGACTATTCGTAAGGAGCGACCCGATCGAGTGCCGAAGTTCCTCCTTCACCTCTGATCTTTTCATTATAGATATATTATATATAGACTCGTTGAACGGCCGGATCAGTGTTCTGTTGCCTTCTGAACGTAACCAATTCATTTCCAAACACCTGTTTCGAAAGCAAAAAAGGACCTCCTGTAAGGTCCTTTTCGCGGTTTTTATCTTTTTTGCCATTACGCCTTGGGTTTAGCCTTGGGCTTCAAGCTGGTATTCAGGATCCAATCACCGATGTCTTTTCCAAGGGCAAGGCCGCTTTCGCAGGAAAAGCGGAAGTGGATACCGGCGAACACCCGTGAATCTCCGTTCTCGATGGCTGCGTACGTAAAGCTCTTTAAAGTGCGAGTAGTATTCGTAGGCACAGCGCTAGTCGATGTCATGGTAAAGCTGCGGTCACCGAGTGTTCCAGCGAGGATGGTAGCGGCCGCATTTCCAAGCACACTGTGGGTTGATGGATAATCGTGAACAGGCGGTGTGTTCAGCAATGGCTCCCATGCTGCATCTTCATTTGTCTGATCGTTGTTATCACAAGCCGCATTCCGGATAGCAGTATATGGACGCCAGAAATTATGATGGAACTTTGAATCCCAGCCTGCGGTGTAAGAGTCAGCACGACTCATATTCACGAGAGCAAATAGACGTGCCGTTGCAACCAGGTCCAGATTTGTGTCCCGCACGGCGGTTACAGTGATGCCGTTCCATCCGATTTCGGAGAACTCATACCAAAAATTCGCGATAAATGTTTCTTCAGATGTACGTGTGCTGTTTGTCTTGGAGCCTTTCCGTTGTACCTCCTTGAAATCTTCGGAATATTCCTTGCTGGTCAGTGCAGGCATTGGACCGATGCGGAACTGCCACGGCGATTTGAGAGCGAACGTTGGCATTGCAGTCCAGAACGGTGCGAAGACAAATGGCGTAGGTGGAGTTGGCTGATAAAATCCCGGTTGGTCAGGGTTGTCTAATTTTCCCACGGGGTCTGCGAATGCACCGTCTTTACTTCTCATTAAAAGTATCGCTTGTCCGGCATCTTCACCCAGGATAATACCACGATCCCTATCGCCGCCGGATTTCACATCTTTCAAAGCTCGCTCTAAAGCTGCATCGAGTTGTTCCCTTTTGTCAGGAAATGATCCTACAAGAACGCTATGTGCGGCGGCCGAAACAGCAGCAATAGGATCCGCCTTTTTTTCAGCGCGATGATACGCATACGTGTCATATACAGGTGCGATGTTGTTCAGCGCGTCGTGCATAGCAAGGTGCATCATTGCCAGTATACGCGAAGCCAGTAGCGGGTTATATGTTGGTCCCATAGTCTCAAAGGCCGTCGCGTTCCAGGCGATGATCACCGCATTTGAATGGTTTCGGAATGGCGCTTCTTTGCCTTTCCCTCCCCGATGTTCAAACGCTGCCGTAAAAGCTACCAGTGCGATTGACGCAAATACCAGAAAGTAATAGACTAACTTTTTCATTGTTTTGATTAGTTTTTAATGGATTGAACGGCGCCGGCACGGCGACGCTCTTATGCGAAAAGGAGGAAGAGTTATGACAAACGGAGATTTGGCCGGACCCCTGACCCCCTCCAGGGGAAGTAAGGATGCGAATGACTTCCAAGGTTTTGCGAATCGAAGGAGCGAAAAAATGCAGAACCGCAGAGGGCGCAAAAGAAAATCCACGCAGAGGACCGCAGAGAAATGCAGAATTAGTTCCAGCCTGTGTCTTGGCGTTGCTACGGTGAACGCAGTAATCCACACGCTCTCGCACACTCGCCCTCGCACCAACTCATTACCCAAAACTCATAACTCAATTCAAACTGTCCGCTCCAATGACCGATAGCGGGCAACCAACTTTTTTAACACCAATAAATTTTACATTCTAAACGGTCTTTATGCTTTGGCACGATTATTCCTACATTTAGATTTTATTAATTGAGCAATGAAGAAATACCAGCTAGGAGAATTTGAAGAGCTCGTAATTCTCGCGATCGGGATATTAAACAACGAAGCTTATAGCGTCTCCATAAAAGATGAGCTTGAATCGAGGCTGTCGCGTACCGTAAGTATGGGAGCGTTGCATACAGCACTTAAAAGGTTGGAAGACAAAGGACTTTTGAAATCATTCTCGGGTGATACAACTGAAGAGAGAGCAGGCCGACCAAAGCGCTATTTCGAAATCACAGCTCTCGGCAAGAAAGCGTTGCAGTATACCAAGGAAACTCGCGATGCACTCTGGAAGGCAATTCCGAAAACTGTGTGGCAAGCAAAATTTGTGGTTTGAAATTCATGACTACTCCAAAACCACATCCGCCCCAGCTGTTCCTGAAATTTTTCCGCTGGTATTGCGACGAAGGAATGCAGGATTACATCGAAGGTGACCTCATGGAGGTGTATGAGCGACGTCTGAAAAAATCCGGTAAACGAAAAGCAGATATACTATTCACCGTCGATGTGCTGTTGCTTTTCAGGCCCGGCATAATAAGATCGGCAAAGGAATATCAAAATGTAAACAACAACGGTATGATCAAGAATTATTTCAAAATCGGATGGCGAAATCTTTGGAGGAATAAACTCTACTCCACTCTTAATATAACAGGCCTTACGTTTGGCCTGGTTTGTTTCCTGCTGATCAGTCTGTATGTCTTTGATGAGCTCACGTTTGACAGACAGCACACCAAGGCCGATAGGATCTACCGTTTGATAGAACATAAGAATGTAAAAGGGGAGGCCACCACCATCGCTGCAGGTGGATTCAAACTTGCAGAAGAAGCAGAGAACTTCATTCCGGAAGTCGAGAACACAACGCGTGTGATGAGAACAGGACGTGCAAATCTTGTTGATCCAGAAAACCCGGTTCCTTTCCAGGAGACAGTAACGATAGCTGACGATCACTTCCTCGAGATTTTTGATTTTCCATTGATCGAAGGAGACAGACTTACGGCGTTGAAAGAACCGAATACGATTATTGTCAATGAAGATCTGGCGATGCGGATCTTTAAGACTACGGATGTAATTGGAAAGCATGTGGCGTTTAGTCACCTGGAGACGCCGTTGAAGATTACTGGCATCTTAAAGAACCATCCTTACAATTCGAGTTTCAATTTTAATTCTGTGATGTCGGAGTCCAGCTATTATAATTTCGATTACTTCAAAGAAAACATGCAGTCTGACTGGGCATCGGGCGAATTCTCAATCTATGCGTTGCTGAAAGAAGGTTCGAAGGCAAATTCGATTTCAAGCAAGATGACGCGGCTGGTGCTTTCTAATTTTGAACCGGACCCCGGCACTGAACTTTCGTACTCTCTTCAACCACTTACGGATGTACATCTTTATTCGGAAGGCATCGTTGACGGTGCAAGGAATTCTAACGTTGACGCTATTCCAACCGGAAATCCAATGTACATCAAAGTGTTTTCGTTTACGGCGGTATTTGTGTTGCTTATCGCGGGAATAAATTATACGAACCTCACTACGGCCAGGGCATCAGGTCGTGTGAAAGAGATAGGTGTGAGAAAAACTATTGGTGCTATACAAAGTAATCTTGTCAACCAATTTTTGATTGAATCATTGTTAACGACTGTGATTGCTTTCTTGCTGTCCATTTTCATTGTGAATTTGTTGTTGCCTGCATTCAACCATTTTGCCAACAAACAACTTTCACTGGGAATTGCTACAGGTTATCGTTTCTGGTTAGTTGCTGTTGCTCTAGTAGTGGGTATGGGAATCTTGTCCGGAGGATATGCAGCCGTGTTGCTCTCGCGGTTGAAGCCCGTCGCTTTATTAAAGGGACTGAAGATTCAAGGTGGTGGGTTGGCAGTGAGAAAGGGGCTGGTAATTTTTCAGTTTACTATCTCCACCGTGATGATCATTGGAACGATAGTTTTATTGATGCAGGTGAAGTACCTCAATAATACCGACCTTGGTTTCAATAAAGACTTGATGGTAGTAATCGATGTGAATGTCGGAGCTGCGAGAACAAACTTTGAAGCGCTGAAAAACGAAATGGCGAAAGTGCCATCGGTAAAAAACGTATCTGTTACCTCCAGAGTACCTGGCGAGTGGAAAATTATCCGGAGGGTGAAACTACGAAACGAGGGTAGCACAGACAGCGATAACGTCTCTTACTTGTTCGCTGCCGACAAGGATTTTATGACGACGTATGAAGTTAAGTTGGCGCAGGGCCGCAACTTTGATACGCGTGCTGATTCTTCGACCATCATAATCAATGAAACCCTGGCGAAGATGTTAAACATTACGGAAGTAGCTGGCCAGACTGTCGAAATCGAAGAAGTATCGAGAGGCGGGGCATTTGAGCGTCTTGCTGAAAATAATCCGTTCAAACCCCGAGTGATTGGTATCGTAAAAGATTTCCATTTTCAATCCCTTCGCGACAAGATCGAACCCCTTATCCTTGCCTACAATGAAAATCCAGTTCAGAGTATTGATTACTATTCGGTAAAAATTTCCGCCACTAACATTCCGGAAACGCTGAACAAGCTTAAAGCGATCATGGTAAAGAACGACGAACGTGAACCCTTCGAATACCATTTTCTCGACGATCAGCTAGCGCTATTCTATGTAGAAGACGAACGACGTCAAGCATTGTTGGGATGGGTAGCGTTTGCTGCTGTGTTCATTGCGTGCCTCGGTTTATTTGGTCTTGCAACTTATTCAGCAGAACAACGCGTAAAGGAGATCGGGGTGCGAAAAGTTTTAGGCGCAACGATTCCAAATCTGGTTTCACTTCTCTCCAGGGATTTCATCAAGCTGGTATTGATCGCTAATGCAGTCGCATTTCCCATTGCATGGTGGGCCACAAGCAGGTGGCTGCAGGAATACGCTTATCACATAGACATAGGGTGGTGGGTGTTTGTGCTGGCCGCGATCCTTGCGTCACTGGTCGCGTTATTGACGGTAAGCTATCAAGCGATAAAGGCGGCGATGTCAAACCCGGTGAATAGTCTGCGGTCGGAGTGAGTATTCGTTTCGACCCCCTGACCCCCTAAAGGGGGAAGTAATTGGCTGTGGTGAAGTCTGGTATAGAAATGTTCATATTGTTGTTCACAGATTCCTATATGAAAACCGTTGAGGAGTATCAATGAACGGCTGGAGCAATTCACTAAACTTGCCAGATGAGTAGCGACAAGAGCGAACAAGAACCGACCGAGGGAGAAAAGAAGGGCATCAAACACGATATGTATTTGGGAGCGTCGGCCAAGTTGTTTGCTACCGCCAAGCAACTTCGACTTCAGGAAACTTTAGCTGAAAAATTGCTGTGGTCGAGACTTTCACGTAATCAATTAGGGGTGAGCTTCAGACGACAGCATCCAATTTACACATATGTGGCTGACTTTTATTGTCATTCGCATAAGCTTATTGTCGAGGTTGATGGCCCGATTCACAATTCCGAAGAAAACCGATTTTATGATCGACAAAGGACCGCCGGGTTTGAGGAGTTTAATATCAAATTGATTCGATTTACGAACGAAGAGGTCCTGAATCACATGGAGGATGTGCTAAGGAGAATCCGAGCAAGTTTGGACAAACGAGTTAATTTCATCCAGTAAGTTGACGTTATGCACACATAACTACTTCCCCCTTTAGGGGGCGAAAAGCGTGCAGTCTGCGACCGGCGCTTCCGGTAGAAAATCAAGAAGATCTTTTCAGAGTAATGACGAGAAGGATTTGTCATATCCTCTAGCGGCGGATGATTACCAGGCATACGCGGCAGGCATGCGGAATGTGTAACTAGGTTCCGGATGGTAATGTCTTTGTCATTTACCTTGGGCAGTTGATGTTCTTTGGGAAGGTACTTGTTGACGGGGTCATTCAGCGACATCTTCCCTTCACCGATAAGCAGGTGAAGCAAGATGCCCGTAAATGGTTTTGAAATTGAACCGATCTCAAAGATGCTTTCCGCAGAGAGTGGTGCCGATGTTTCCTTATTCGCTACACCGAGGTACTGAACGTCAACCTTGCCATCATTGATCCTGCCGATCACCAGCCCGGCATTGGCCGTATTAGCTTTCCATTTATTAATGAGGCCTTGTACACCGCCTTCGACTGGATTGTCAATTGGATTTAAGAGCAAGCCGGAGGCTTTTCTTTCAGCATCCAGTATAACGGTAAGGGCAAGCGCTCCCCGTTCGCAGTTCAACTGAAAGACTTTTCCTCCGTTGCTGTTTTGAACAACTTTGTAGTCGTTGATCTTGCCGGCATTCGTAAAAGTGCTGTTCAATATTTCAATGAAGTACGCTTTGGTTATTCGCTTTTGGAAGCTCTCCGCCGTGACGTCGTAGGTCGTCGCGAAATTTTGCGCGTTGTAGTTGTCTGTGAATTTCTTGATGAAGTCGTCGTAGGGGTCTGTGGAGCAGGAGGAGAGCGATATAACTAATAGCGCCACACTGAGCCTAATATTCATGTTGATGTTTTTTGCAACATGATAAAGATAGTCAATAAAGTTTGGGAGGAGAGAGTGTGAGTGTGAGTGTGTGGGAGTGGGTGTGTTAACCGAAGGCGAAGAGGAAACGCAAGGGTTAGCAGAAATCATTGTGCCTTAGCAGTTAACATCCAGTTGCACTCCAGATAGGAGGTTTAATAATTACCAGCAATGACGATCAACCAACTGACGTAGCATATAACAAGGAGCCTGTTTGCATAGCCGGCGAGAGCGATCACTCCGGAAGGAACACACTTTGGGGGTTCGACATTCGGGCCCATTTGGATACCGGAATTTTTGAAGCCGGCCATCATGATTGCCATAGTAATTCCCATGATCACAAAACTTATCCAGGTTGCGTGGGAAGAGATGAGGATCTCCGAGACTTGAGTTTCGCCCGTTGGACTTTGGATCAAGTTATATCCTATTAGTAAAGCTGCGATTGGAAAAGTTGGCACTCCTAATAGGGCAGCCAGGCCATGATGTTTATGCTTTACGTCGAAGAGACCTCCCATAATCTCTCCAATGGCTGAGATGAACAACAGTATCACTCCTATCATTCCCCACAACGAACTCACTCTTTCCCATAAAAGAATAGAGAGGAAGATGGAACTAAGTCCCCAACTGTAAAAAAAAGTTGTAAGCAGCCCCTTGTGTTTGCCCATAGCGTATTCACTAATCATACGCCAACTGGGTTTGAACTCGGGACTAACGACGTGCAAGACCAACAAGCAAAGCAATGACAAGCCTGCGAAGGAGATTGTTAGGAGTGATAGGTAGTTCATTAGTTATTAGGTTTTACTATCGACATTCGGGGTTGGACATTGGACATCCAAAGTCGGGACGTAGATCTTCAATGTCGAACGCCCAATTTCCAATGTCCTATGTCTAAAGATTGCAGACTGGCAATAGTTTATTTAACGAAATTTTTCCTGAACAGAGCTTCGAGTTGATCCATACACATAGTGATACCTTCTTCAAAGCCCATCTCAACTATCTTTTGCAGTTGTTCGACAGTGGAGTAGATAAGCTTGAATTCGACACGTGTGCCTTTGGCTGTTTTGGTGAAACTACTTCTTCCATTTGACACCGGCATGGCGCGGTTGATCACCCCATTTTCATCGGCGAAGCTGTCCTGTACATCAAAGCTTTTATAAAGATCGATTGCCAAATAATCCATGCGAGCCCAGTGTTTTTCGCCTTCAGGGCCCACCATAGCATAAAGCCAATATCCACCTGGTTTGAAATTCATTTGTTTGGTTTCAGCGTGCCACGGTGAAGGGCCCCACCACTGATCCAATAATTCACTTTCGGTATACGCTCTCCATACGTCAGCGAGTGGAGCTTCGAATTCTCGAGATACGACGATTGATTTTTCGTTGAGATCTTTTACGATCGAGTTTTTGTTAGCTGTCATGATTACTTTTTTTTAGTTGTTTTCATTTTTTTTAACAATACATCAAGTTTGTCGAACTTCTCTTCCCACATCTGCCGGAAGGGTTCGATAAAGTCAGCGACTTCTTTCATGGATTTCGGATTAAAATGATAATAGATTTCGCGGCCGTTTTGTTCCTGTTTTACCAACTGACATTCCGTGAGTATGCGCAGGTGTTTGGATACTGCCTGCCTGCTAGTGTCGAAATGTTCGGCTAGCGCGTTGGGGGTCATAGCGTGAAGAGCGATCAACGCGATTATAGCTCTTCTTGAGGGATCCGCAATAGCCTGGAATACGTCTCTTCTCATAGGGGGAGTCGTTTAAATGAAACCATATGGTTGCAAATATAAATGCAACCGAACGGTTTCGCAAGAAAAATGAGATTTATTTTTTTAACCACCCCTAAATCCCCTTTAGGGGACTTGAATACCCGGCTTAGCAGGAGAGTTTATTTCGTGCTCCCATCGATTTACATAGGAGCAAACATGCTGCACCACTTCAATTGTGAAAAACAAAATAATTTGTACCAAATGGTAAACAATTATATCTTTGTCCCGTTAGGGGATATATAAAGCCACAAAAAATGAGTGCAGGAAGACCAAAAGATTTTGATGAAGCCGCCGTTCTGGACAAGGCTATCGAGCTTTTTTGGAAGAAGGGCTACGAGGCTACCAGCCTTGAACAATTATTGGCTGCTATGGGCATGGGCAAGGGCAGCATGTATCACAACTTTGGTAACAAACGCGAAGTCTTTAAACTCGCGTTGAACAGATTTAACCAAAAGTTCGTCGGCTGGCTGGACGAGGAAGTGACCAAGGCGAAAGATCCTATAGCTTTTATCAAAGACTATTTCAGAGGTATACCCAGGCAGGGAGCCGACGACCATAAGAAAGGATGCTTCCTTGGAAATACGGTCGCGGAGCTCGCGTGCATAGACCCTGGATTGGAAAAACTGGCCGCCGAACATCTCGAAAGGATGGAAGACATTTTCTACACGCACGTAAAAAACGCGCAACAGAGAGGTAAACTAAAATCAAAGGAGGATGCGCGCCTGTTAGCACGGCATCTGATAAACTTATGGAACGGGCTCAATATTACAAGGAGAATGTACTCGTCCCCCAAGGAACTTGTGCCCCTTGTTGAATTTCAACTGAAAATGATTCAGTAATTTTTTTATCCAAATATGTACCAAATGGTAAACAATTTATAATATTCTTCAACTCTAAAATTTCAATCACATGAAAACTTTTAATGTTCCCACGCGAGATCAAGTATCTCCCTCAAGCCAAGCTTCATTCGACAGTCTGCAAAAAGCAATTGGAATGGTTCCAAATCTTTATGCGACGATTGCCTATTCGGAAAACGGACTCGCAAGGTACCTGGCTTTCCAATCTGGAAAAACGTCTCTTAACAACAAGGAAAAGGAAGCCGTGAATCTTGTAGTCAGTGAAGTAAACGGTTGCCGCTATTGTCAAAGCGCCCACACGGTGATAGGCAAACTGAATGGTTTTACAGATGCTGATGCACTTGATCTCCGTTCTGGCACAAGTAACAATCCCAGGCTTAGTGCCCTGGTCGGATTAGCGAAGGACATCACCGAGAAAAAGGGCCGGATCTCCGACGCAACCTTAGAGGCGTTTTATGCTGCAGGCTACAACGATGGCAACCTTGTTGATGTCATTCTTTTGATCAGCGATAAGATCGCCATGAACTATCTGCACAACCTGACGAACGTTGCAATTGATTTTCCGCTAGCCCCGGAACTGGCGGCTGCAAGGGTCGAAAACTAAAGTGGTCAGAACTATCCGTCATTTTTTTTGACGGATAGTTTACCGAATGGTACAGAATAGTGAGCTTTGGCTGGCGTTTGCGCGTCGCGATAATTTCGGGATCCCAGAGCCGCAAGTAAGCAATGTGTTAAAAAGTCAAACGCTTGAGCAGATAATTAGGGCAGGGGGAGCTTTTAGGAAATTTGACATGTTACCGATAGAGACAAAGTTGTCGGCGCCCTTTCCATTGTTTTATGCGACTTGAAAATCAAAACATCCAAATCATTTCTGCCCCCTCAATTTTAGGATTGCAGCCAACTGGCGTCGAAGAACTGGCCGACAGTTTATTGGGATCTGGCCTGGCTGAACGTTTAGGAACAAAGAATAAAGTAATCGCCTTAGAAACCCTTAATCATAAGTACAACTATCAAAGAGACAAAGCCACGAATGTTTTAAATCCAGACGGCATTAGGGATTTCTCTTTGACCTTGGCTGAGGTTGTTCGAGAAACGGTCTTCAAAAAACAATTTCCATTTGTGTTGGGAGGCGATTGCAGTGTTATCATCGGCACAATGGCGGGGATTAAAGCAAGACAAGAGAATGGATTGATTTTTATGGATGCCCATGCTGATTTTTATCAACCTGATAAATCGCCTACCGGCGAAGTTGCCGATATGGACCTGGCAATTGTTACAGGACGTGGCCCGGAATTGCTAACCAATATCAATAACCTACGACCCTATGTTACAGATGAGAACGTCATTCATATTGGACAAAGGGATTGGTATGAAACCAGGCAGTATGGATCACAAGACATTCGAGAAACGTCAATAAAATGTTTTAGTCTGGCTGAAATCGAAAGGGAAGGGATGGATGCAACAGCCGAAGAAGTTTTGAAATGGGTGAAGAAATCCAAGGTTGAAAAATTTTGGATTCACTATGATACCGACGTGCTTTCAGATGAGATTAATCCAGCAGTAGATTATCGCTTGCCGGGTGGATTACAATTCGAACAAGTTGAATTACTTCTTAAGCAGCTGTTAGGTTCAGATACGATTGTTGGGATTAGTGTAGCAATATTCAATCCGCAGCTCGACGCTGGCCGACGTATTTCAAAAAACATAACAGAAAGTCTGGTTAGAGCATTTTCGTGACCACTGACACACTTGGTTTAATTACTCGCTGCGCAATGAATCGACAGGATTTGTGTTTGCGGCATGCCAGATCCGTAAGCTGGTAGTCACAAATGCAAGCACGATGGTGACCGTTGTGACTATAACAAAAGCCAGCCATGGAATATGGGTTTTCACGGCAAAGTAGGAAAGCCAGTCATTCATTAGTAAATAGGCTATAGGTAAAGCTATTGCAAGCGAGACGGCTACTAACACGAGGAACTCGCGATTAAGCAGGAGTACAATTTCGCGCACGGAGGACCCAAGCACTTTGCGTATGCCGATCTCTTTTATTTTCTGCGTGACAGTGAACGATATGAGTCCCCATAGCCCAAGGCAAGCAATTACGATAGCTAGCCCTGAGAACCACGTAATGATCGCTGCGTTGCGTTCCTCATTGCGATAGAGATTATCGAAGTTGGAATCCACAAAGAAGTAGCTGAACGGGCGTGTCTGATCCAGTGATTTCCATTTGTTTTCAATCAGTGGAAGCACCTCAGATGGGTATCCACTTATCCTCATGGACATAAAATTGTTCGGTTGGTTGTCGGATGTTCGATAGACAAACATGATTGGCTCAACGGCACGAGACAGATTGCCGTAGTGATGATCCTCGACAACGCCTACCACCATCGTTCTTCTGCCCGCTTTTTTTCCTTCAATATCATTCCAGCCAAATGCTTTCATAGCGGCCTCATTGATGATCGCGAAATTTCGTACCAACGTATCCAGCGGTGAGATACCTTCTTTAAAATTCTCCCCAGCAATAAATTTTACGTCATACAAGTTGAAGTATGATTCGTCGACATACGCTCTCATGATGCGGAAAGGATTGTCATCCGTCCAGCCGTCGGGGCGAGTCGTTGTATATCCTGCCTGACTTGTATTCGACGGAACGATACTCGATGAAGACACATCTATGATCCGGGAATCCTGGAGCAACTCCTTCTTGAGACTGGAGACACGCACGCGTGCACCCTCAGGATCCATCATGTTATCGGTATCTGTTGGTATGACCACTACGTTTTCCTTGTTCAGTCCCAGATCATGTGACTTCATAAAGTCTATCTGGCGATATATGATGATCGTCGAGAAAAACAAGATGACAGAAAGTGAAAACTGCGTAATAATCAAAATACGCTTTAGTCCGATACCTGTTGAAGTGCTCTTCAATTTTCCTTTGACGGACTCGACCGTATTATACCGGGAAATAAAGAATGCAGGGAAGCTCCCCGACGAAAATCCTATAAGAAGGAACGCTGCCATCGCCATGACCAATACTCGTGGCGTTGACAGGATTACGACATCTATAGAAGTTCCCAGAAGCTGATTGACAAAGGGTAGTCCGAGTTGCATCACGATACATGAACCCGCGAATGCCAGCGTTGTAAGCACAAGAGCCTCAGTAAGGAATTGCCGGATCAATGCCCCACGCGATGCACCCAGTACTTTTCTTAATCCAATTTCACGCGCACGTTCGATGGAACGTACAGTGGTTAGGTTGATATAGTTAACAACGGCAATCAATATGATTATGAATGCAACACACACCATGGTGTAGGCAGTTCGATTAGACCCCGTAAACTCGTTATGATAGTTTCGAAGTGGCAATAGCTTGTATTTAAATCGTTGCGCCATTTCCGGGTCGTGATATTTTCCTACGAACGTGGGAAAAAGTTTTTCCAATTTTGCAGCAGCGGCAGCGTATTCGGTTGTGATAAACGTCTCGAGGAATGCTTCGTCCCATTCGGCCTCTTTTACCCAGGAGAATGCCATGGCATTTTCAATAGAGATTACCATGTTAGGACGTATCGATGAGTTTGTAGGGATGTAATCAAATAAAGCTGCAACGGTGAGTTCGAAGTGTATGCCGTTCATCGACAGTCGCAGAGGCTTTCCAATTGGATCGGTTTCACCAAAGAGCCGGGTTGCTGTTTCAGAGGAAAGGATTGCATGTGATTTGTCTTGAAGAATATTGTAGCCGTCTCCTTGTTTAGTTGGAAGTTTAAAGATGTTGAATAGGGATGGATCTGCAAAGGTCACCTCTTCTGAAAGTTGTTTATCACCGATGGTGAGAAAACCTTGCTGTCCAAAGATGCGCGAACCGTCTTTCACGTCCTGATATTCATCTTTCAAAGCCTGAAGCATCGGCACCCAGGTAGCATAAGTCGACTGCGTGCCAGTGGGCGTGATCCGATCTTTATAGACGAGGAATACATTATCATTCTTGTCGTGCCATGAATCGAACGTAAGTTCCTGATAGGCATAAAGAGCAAGAATCATCGCCGACGAGATACCGGCCAATAGCCCGAACATACTGATGAACGTATTGGATTTGTGCTTGAGTAAGCTACGGATGGCAATGGTTAGATAATTAGTTAGCATAAGCGGGCTTAGGCAATGGCCTTACAACAACAATGCCGCAGGAAAATCTGTGAATTTTTACTGAAATACCATACTACGTGTATGCTGTTTTTCCGCTGGTGGACAAATCCGTTCGGTTTCGAGATGGTTATACAGGTAGCTCGAGAAGATCAAAAAAGGATCAAACTCATTAAAAAGTTTCGGACGCAGCCAGGTAAAAGCCAGACGATTTATCACCGAAGCCTAGATCTATCGCAAGGTTGGTGCGGGTTTTTTTATCGACCATAATTCGAAGCCCCATGCCGTAACCGGGTTTTACTGATTCCATAAGTTTCAGCGCTTGCGTCGGGTGACTTGCCGTGGTAGCATTGACGAACAGTACGCCTCCCCAAATTCCTCCACAGGACGAAATCGGAAAACGATACTCTGCTTCACCGTACATCAGATTGTTTCCCCGAAAGCGACCCTGCGTATAGCCCCGTGCGCTACGGCTCCGTTGATCGTACGCTGTAGCGGGTAAGATCATGTATGGGAATTCGCCTTCAGGTGAGAAGTTTCCCATAAACCAAAATGCCATCAAGTGCCGTGGGTTCCGTATCGATAGGGGATGAAAGCTTCGCCATTCTACCGAAAAGAAATTCGCGTTGGTTTTGTTGCCCAATACTTTCAAGGAACCTCTCCAGTTGATCATCAGAAAATGTCCCCGATAAGGATTGATCATGTTATCGCGCGTGTCCAAAATCAGGTTTACATTAAGGGCCGATGAATAATATTTAGTTGTGTTAAAGGCATAGGTTTCGTTATAGGCATAATGACTTGTAATCAGCGAATCTCCCGGATTCAAACGGAGTTTTGTGTCGTCGATTTTAAAGTAGTAGTCGAGATAGTATCCAACGCCAAGGTAAAATGCCTTTTTTATTTTAAAGGACGCTGACTGATAAAGACGCACAAAATTAAAATTTATGGGCTGTGCCAATGAATCGTTGGCCATTTCCATTCCACTCAGGTTGAATTGATAGTCCAGTATTCCTCCTTCGGGAGAATTGGTACCCAGGCCGTAGGTTGGCTGCGAAAAGATCAGGAAGCGCCAATCGCCAGTAAAAAAGATATTATTGTTTTTGGTGTATATGTTGTTCTTTAAGAGAAACAGCTTTTGATTTTTGCTGGTGAATTGAACACTGCCTGATAGTATGGAATAACGTGTATCTACGCCAGGCAATCTGAAAGCATACTGTCCACCAACGCCAAGCATGAAACCGGTTGCCGGGTTGGATCCGATAATGGGTATCAGCAGAATGGAGCCGCCGCTACTCGTATCAATTTTGACAGGTTTGTGCCGTGCTTCGCGAATTACATCGCCCAGATCCCGCTGCACGCAAGTGGTGTCCTTTGTACCCGAAGAAGATTCCTGCGCAATGGCGCACTCTGGCACAATTGACATGAACAAAGAAACTAACGTAACAAAAAGCCGCATGTTAGCATTCATAAGTTTGATTTTGCGTTATGCCTACAATATGTTTTTCTCCAACATGGAGTATCAATTGACAAACCTTCAGTCCAAGCTCCATGCAAGAAATTCATTAATGCTCGCAGCGAGATGGATGATTATAGGCTAAAACACAGTTGCATAAAAATATTGCTGCCTGGTGACCGGTGTGCTGAAGTCGATAACGATTTAAATGTACGAGAGCCACTATGCCGTTTCTAAACGGATTCGTCCACAGATGCAAAGACGATGGTTTATTTTAATCAATGAATACAAAAAACTCCAATTGGGGATGCCCATTAAAATGTTCAACCCGTATCTTAATTCGCGCTTCACAAATTATTCCTGGATTCGTATCTGCACACTTCGTCAATTACCAGTACCCGATAATTTAGTGGGTTTAGTTTTACGGAGATATTGTTTATACCGAAAGCGAAAGATATTGTCGCTTGTTTCGTAGTCTTCGTCAATTCCACTTCGCGACTGTTGCCTCATGTAGATAAATTCAAATCGTGACGTATAGCTGAGCCGGTAGCCAAGGCCGACCCTGGCACGCAACCGATTGGCAAACCGTTCTTCGACATCCTCGACGGAAAAGAGCCACTCAAAGTCCGCGATGCCGTACCACATCTTGTCTTCATAGGGGGTTTTTCGATTTATCGGTACAAGCAATTCTGCGCGCACGCGGGGCCTCCATAGAGTTTCCCAGGTGTCGGTATCAAGATTTAAGAAGTTGCGTTGCTCCAGACGTAGAAAGGCGCGAGTTAGTATCCGCTTGTTGGGTGTAAAGTGAATGCGTGAACCCAGCACTGGCCGGATTTCGAACGTATTGTAATCTTCTGTTTGAGCAGTATAAGAAAACGTACATCCCAGGCTGAGGTCGATGTGTTGTGTGAGAGAATATTCCAAAGTGGGGCTAAAATCCAAGGCATACCACCGGGGCGAGCTGGCTAGCGTACTGTAGACAAAGGCGTTCTCAATGTTAAAGGAATTTGCAAACGGATAATTCAACATATACTCTGCCCAGAACTGGCTCTCGGGAGTTTGTGCCTTTAAGGGTGCCTCCATATCCAAAATGAAAAAAAAGAGAACTTTGAGGAATATTTTTTTCACCACATCTTAAAATTTTCGTTCAGTGCCTTTTTGATTGAGCTATTGCTGGGTGACACGTTATTTTTCTAGTCAGGCGTTGTCTCCGCAGTAGCACCCTTGGTTCACTCGTCTTGGGACTATGGTTTGCGAAGATATGCAGCGACGCAACCAATTTGCTAAACGGATTCGTCCAATAACTCTAAACCTTAATGTTTTCCTTTGTCCAGTTATGGGAGAATTGAAAATAGAAATATGGCTGAAAGCAGGCTATAAACTTCTAGGTAGAGAGGGAATGGAGGGCGTTAAGATCGAGCGGATTGCGCGGGTACTCAACCTCAACAAATCAGGGTTTTATTATTATTTCAAAACGATGGAGGGATTTTCTTACCTGCCTGCTTCATACCATGCGCACATGGCGGGTGAAGTAGCAGCCGAAATACTGCGGTGTCAAACGATCGACCCGGATCTTTTGCTTCTAATTGTTCGGCACAAGTCGTTTTTTCTGGTGGAGTCGCAGTTGCTTGTAAAGAGCAGATTTGCGCATGTTAACTATGAGGTTGACGAAGCCGGGAAGATAATCACCAATGAACTTCTAGCCTTTTGGGCCCGAAATAACAGCGCGCCTAACGACACGGACGTGGCCCTTGCCTATCTAAATATTATTCGTCATTTTGTTTATGCCCGAATCGATGCCGACCACATTACTTACGAGTTTCTCCACGACCTGAGCGTTGAGACAAAAAAGGCATTTGAAAAAGTGGCCTTAATCGATAGATGATAGGTACCGTCGAGTAATGTTGCAAATTTAAAGTCCGACTAGTCACGAGAATCTGTGGCTTCTAATCATGGCTGCGCTAAAATTTGTTGAGGCTCGCAGAAATATCTGCCAAAGCATAAATCGCGCTCGACATCATTATTTCTGAAAGTTCCATTCTGCTTTAACATCTGAAAAAGCAATGTATTCGTACGCTTCATATACCATGGGCAGGATATTATAATGGTGCTCGATACGTTATCATTTCCTTTTTATTGACATTCTATTCCCCCTGTAATCAGGGGTTCACAGCCTTAGAGAGGTAGATAAAACTGTCTTTTACCTACAGCACTATATTCGACGATCGCTCATCTTTCACTTTAAATAAACGGCGCCGTTCATAGAGTTCAAAAAAATGCGGTTAACTTCGCTAAACCCTCTCTCCAATGCATAAGTCCAAAAACGCCTCGGTATGGACTGAACAAGGCTACGTCCTCTTTGCCGAAAAAGGCCTCGAAGGCATTCAGGTTGAACGCCTCGCGCGTACACTAGGACTTAATAAATCCGGCTTCTATCATTACTTCGGCGACATGGAGGTATACTGGGATGAACTTCTTCGTCACCATAATGGGATTGCTGAAATCTACTTTGACAAAATACGACATGTCAAGAAAATTGACCCGGATTGGTTTGAAATCCTGGTTGAGTTTAAGGTAGCGACGATGGTTCAGATGCAGCTGCTACGGTCTAAAAATCCCACCTTTTGCAAGGTCGCGGAAACGGTCAATCATAAGGAAGACGCGATCCTGAGGGAGTTGATAAGCGAGTACTTAGGCTATCGGGAGAACCCGGACTTAGCCATGCGCTACTACGATATGTTGCGCTACATGTTTTATACCCGAGCTAGTCTTGACAACCTGACTTGTGAATTTCTCCGTAACCTGGTAAACGAAGCAAAAGCCGTAGTGCACCAACTGGCTGAAGATAGCTCAGCGCCTAGCGCTTGATGTCCCGCCCTAAATTTAAACGTTGTATTTCCCTATGGAAAAATCAAATAACTTTTCGTTGTGGATTGAACTAGGCTATGATCTCTTTGCCAAAGAAGGACTAGATGGAATTCAGGTGGAGCGTTTGTCACGCATCCTTAAACTCAACAAGTCGGGGTTTTATCATTATTT